>Ga0209382_10001180_pt1 | contig 41738 bp, 33 predicted proteins | sample SoiMetdeltSBSDD5_FD_187599 | JGI IMG/M metagenome (GOLD analysis project Ga0209382, IMG submission 187599) | Bulk soil microbial communities from a Populus tree surrounding site in Tennessee, USA - Soil MetaG P. deltoides SBSDD5 (SPAdes) (version 2) | ecosystem: Environmental > Terrestrial >... | reverse complement strand
GTGTTGGGCCGCTGCAGGCAGCTAGCAGGCAGATCAGGCTTAACCGTCCCCAGCCAAAGCGCAGCTTGATCTCTTTCATTCCGTGGGCTTAAACGCCGCCCACACAATTAGGATACTCCCGGAATTAGGCCGGGCTTGCTAGGAGGATCGGTCTAGGCCACGACTGAAATAAAAAACCCCGACCAAGTGGCCGGGGCTGAGAAAGTGCGCTTTAAGAAATTAGCTAGGCTGGGGCCGGTACTCCTTGTTTGCCGAGGTCCAGGACCTCCGCCGCCTGCGGGCCTTTGGGAGAGTCTTCAATGGAAAACTCCACCCGGTGGCCTTCCTCCAGGTTACGGTACCCCTCGCCCTTGATGGCCGAGAAGTGGACGAAGACGTCCTTATCGCCTCCATCCGGGCTGATGAAACCGTAGCCCTTCACACGGCTGAACCATTTGACAGTGCCAGTTATTCGAGCGCTCATAGTGTGGGGATCCTCCTTAAACCCCAGTGACGAAAAAACGAGGCTGTTTGTTTATCCGCCGCTACTCAACAAAAAACGCCAGATCGGAAAATACCGGCTGGCGAATTCAGTCTAGCAGCATCCACATACAATAGATCGCGGAACACAGGCCTCAAAACTTGGCGAGAGAATACCATGATTTATACGAGGCGTCAAACGAAAGCGCTTTCCACGCTCCCCGGTCAGGTTTGCAGCAAGTTTGAGAAGTCAGTTAGAATCACCTAAGCTGTTCTTCTAAGAAAACATGCGCCTTCTGGCTGAAATGGGAAAGCGGTACACGGATTGCACTGAAAAACCCGGATCCCACTGAAACCAATTAAAAAAAATCCGCGAAATCCAAGCTCGCCGAAGGGTGCAATCCGTGTACAAAACCCTTAGAGCCAAAAACAAAAAGATCGCACTCTACCCAACTCATTCCGCAGGAGGAAAACATCATGGATTACGTGCATCTTGGCCGCACCGGCTTGAAAGTCAGCCGGCTTTGCTTGGGGACGATGAACTTCGGCCCCTTCACGTCGGAAGCGGATAGCTTCGCGATGATGGACCGATCGCTGGAATTAGGCCTCAACTTCTTTGACACCGCCAACGTCTATGGTCGTCAAAAGGGCGAAGGCCTCACGGAAAAAATCATCGGCCGGTGGCTGGCTCAGGGCGGAGGCCGCCGCGAACAAATTGTCCTGGCGACCAAAGTCTACGGCACCATGGGCGATGGCCCGAACGACTCCAAACTCTCAGCTTATCAAATCCGGCAGGCCTGCGAAGAGAGCCTGCAGCGGATGCAAACGGATCACATTGATTTATATCAGATGCACCACATTGACCGCGGAACGCCGTGGGAGGAAGTCTGGCAGGCGATGGAGCAATTGGTGCGCGAGGGAAAAGTCCTGTATGTGGGCAGCAGCAACTTTGCCGGCTGGCACATCGCGCAGGCGCAGGCGATCGCGGCTGACCGCCACTTTATGGGGCTGGTCTCGGAGCAAAGTCTCTATCACCTCAACGCGCGCATGATTGAATTGGAAGTGATTCCGGCCTGCCAAGCTTATGGATTGGGCTTGATCCCGTGGAGTCCGCTGGCGGGCGGGTTGTTAGGCGGCGCGTTGCAGAAAATTTCCCAGGGACGACGGCTCTCAGAGCCGCATACGCAAGAGGCGATTAAGAAACACCTACCGCAGCTCAAAGCGTATGAAGCCTTCTGCCGCAAGCTCGGCGAGAAACCGGCGGATGTGGCGCTGGCCTGGCTGCTCCACAACCCAGTGGTAACCGCCCCCATCATTGGCCCGCGCACGATGGAGCAACTGGAGGGCAGCCTGCGGGCATTGAAGATAAAGCTTTCTAAAAAATCTTTGGAGCGGCTGGACGAAATCTGGCCCGGCCCCGGCGGCGCAGCGCCAGAGGCGTATGCGTGGTAGATCACAATAAATTATTAGCGGGAAGGTGCGCCGCACTTTAGAAGTGCGGCGCACCTTCCCGCTTTTTAGAAGTGCCCCCACGGAGATTCGAACTCCGGTTTTGGCCTTGAAAGGGCCGCGTCCTGGGCCTCTAGACGATGGGGGCGTGCTGTAACTAACGGCGGCATTCTACCATGAGGCGACGGAGGACGGAAGACGAAGGAAGGAAGATAGACGAAGGACGAACGACGGAGGACGGAAGTCCGCTACGTGTGAACATCACGAATAAACCAAAAAATATTCGTGGCATTCGGCCTATTCGTGATAAAAAAAACGCAATTCTAAAGTTGGGGCTTCGCCAATTCGCGCCGGACGCGCTCGGCGATCTCGCGGACCAACTCTTCCTCGACGTGGGCGGGAACCTCATTCGCCAAGCGAGCTGCCACCGGCGCGTGCTTCCCCTGCGTATGACAAACTTTGCATACCACACAGAAGTCTTCATCGTCACCGGGGCGCGCATAGCCTAAATCCTGGCGGATCTTAATTAACTTGGTCACTTGCTCCGGGGGAAGCATGGGGGTGCCGCCCAGCAACTTGGACAGCGCAATGATCTTCGCCGTATGCTCCAACGTCTCCAACCGCATATACGCTTCCATCACATCCCGCCCGACCGTCAAGCTGCCATGATATTGCAGGATGAGGGCATCATGACTGAGAATCACTTCCGAAATCGCGCGCCGATTCTCCTCGCTCGAGGGCGTCGCATACGGCGTGGTGGGGACGAGGCCCAGGATCACAATCGCTTCGGGGATCACACATTCGGCGAGGGAGATGCCGGCAATACTGAGCGCGATGGAAGTGATGGGATGGGCATGGACGACGGCGTTGACATCCGGGCGGCGGCGATAGGCTTCCAGGTGCATCCGCAGTTCAGAGGTCGGTTTCAACCCCGGCGCGCCGGAGACCAGTTCGCCGTTCATATTCACAATGATGAGTTGTTCGGGTTCAAGGAAACCTTTGGGGAGGCCGGAGGGCGTCGCTAAGAGACGCTCCGGGCCGAGACGGGCCGAGATGTTGCCCGAGGCCCCATCCACATAATCGTTGTCGTGCAGCCAGCGCCCAACGCGAACAATCTCCGCGCGTAGTTGATCTTCTGAAGGCATGGGTTATTTGAGCACTTTGGTTTCGAGCTTCATCATTGGCAAAAGGAGTTCTTGGCCCGAGGCGCTTTTCACTTTCACCTTATCCCCGTTACGCTCGCCTAATCCGTAATGTTGAACCGCGTCGGTATCGAAGTGATCAATCACCGTCTTGCGGATCACCTCGGCCCGCTCCGGAGCGCTGATGATAACAAACGTCTCTTCTTCTGATTTGCCCAGAAAATCATCCGGGGTGCCGATGGTATTGAGTACGCGGTTCATCATCAGTGCGGTGTACCGCAGTAAATCCGAACCGGCCAGCGCGCCGTAGAGGTCCCGGAACTCGCTGGTATGGCGCAAGCGGTATTCAACGGCCGTGAGGTCATTGCGGAAGCTGGCTAACGCGACTTCCTCGCGGGCGATCTTGGCGGCCGGCAAGCCGGTGTGGGGGTCGCTTAAGTTCTCGCGCTCGGCGCGACTGATACCATTTTGCACGCGCAGGTAGAGTTCTTCCAGGTCAAAGGGCTTGGTGATGAAATCGTCGGCGCCCAATTGCAACCCCGCAATCCGATCCGATTTCTTGCCGCGTCGGGTAAGGAAAATGACGGGGATATAGCGGGTGCGCACGCCTTGCCGAATGAGCTTGAACAGTTCGTAGCCGTCCATGTCCGGCAACCCTACGTCCATGAGGATCAAGTTCGGCAGCGACTCACGCACTAACTGCAGGGCGGTGGCCCCATCCACCGCCACCGAAACCTTGAGGCCGCGCGAGCCGAAGAACAAGATCAACATCTGCGCGACTTCGTCATTATCCTCAACGATCAATAAGCGGGCGTCTCGCATCTTTGTCTGACCTCCTGCTGTTCAGGAAGATTTTCCGGACTCAGACCTGTGAGGTCTTTGAGACCTCACAGGTCTACGGTGATTGGGATTCTATAACAAACTCAGGACTCTGGCGAATATGACTTAACTGACAGCGATGTTCGTCGAGTCAATGATCCCGACGATCACCGAGATCACGCAGGCCTCCGGGTTATTGAGCACCTGCCGCGCACTATTGCCTTCGCGGTTCACCAGCACCGTATCGCCAATCCCGGCGTGTGTATTATCGAGCGCCAGGAAATCGCCGTCTTCCGGCTGGCCGGGCAAGGCCAACGGCTGAACCACCAGTAGCCGCCGCTGTTTGTAATGCGGATGGCTGATAGTAGTGACGACCGTGCCAACAACTTTGCCAATGACCATACGTTGTGAGAAACCAGGTTTCCGGCTCTTTAAGTAGCAATCTCACTCGGCTCAATATGCCTGGTCAGACTCACCCGCCAGAGTTCTATGTCCTCGTCCTCAAAGCCTTTCAACTTGGCCGCGAATGATTCAACCCGGATCAAGTCGGCCAACTGCGTAACGTAATCCGCTACTTCCGGATCATTCCGCACGGTGGCTGAAATCACAATCCCACCCAGGGAGGACAAACCCTCCAGCCGCGCCGCCAGATTAATCGTCGAGCCAAAGTAATCCAGCCGGTCATTAAGCGTGACCGCGATCGCCGGGCCATAGTGAATACCGGCTTTCAATTGCAAAGGCGGCACGCCCTCTGGAGGATGCGCCAATTCGTGCTGAACTTTCAGGATGGCGCGCAACGCGGCAATCGGATGAATAAAGACCGCCATGACCGCATCCCCAATGGTCTTGACCACCGCGCCCTCCTCAAAGGTGATCGCCTCCCGTAGCACATCGAAATGGCTCATCACCCGACCAAACGCGACGGCATCTCCCACCTCCCGGTACATCCGGGTGGAATCGCGCAGGTCGGTGAACATGACCGTGAGACTGCCGACGGAAATGCGCTCGCCGGGTCGCAGCGCTTCATTCGCAAACAGATCGCGAAAGAGCTGCAGGGTCGTCACTTCCGCCGCCGTTGCCGCCTGGTCACTCCACGCCATGCGCTCCAGGATGAAAAGCTGTTCCGCTTGAGTAGCGTTCTCCAGCCGTAACACGGGTGTCAATCCTAAGTGAGGCTCCTCATCCGGCCAACCGGATTCATTGGCCCGGAACGCGGCTTCGGAAGCGCCCGCAGGATCGGCCAGGAGAGATTGGCCGCCGCGCAGTTCGAGCGTGCGCAAGCGATAACGACCGGAGTCGAGCGAGACATTAATGGCCCGCTGCTGGTGCGGTGGCAACAATTGTTGCGCCACGATGTGTGGCGTTAGCTGCGGCCCGCCGACGCAAAACTCCTGAACCTCCAAAGCGCGCACCGCTGGATTGGGGCGAAAGGTCAACTCCACCGACCGCTCGAAGTTCGCGGTGAAGTCAATATTGCAGGTCTCGCAGTGAACTTGCGCCGGAATTTCTCCCAGCGTTCCGCTGCGCTGCTTCGCGCCTCGGCAGAGTGGACAGAGTAAATCCCAACTCAGTTCGAGCAAGCCGGCGCGCGTCGCCAACAAGCAAAGCTCCAAGACCGCGCGGCGGCGCGCGCCCCAGTCGTCGGCCAAGGCATACGGGCGCAAACGAGCTAAACTCAAATCGTCGGCGCGCTCAATCACTTCCGCCAAGCGCCCTACCAAATCGGGTGCCGCGCCGCGGGTCAGCAACGTCTCCCGCGCGGCGGCCAAGCGCGCCTGAACCACCGGCGAAAAATGTACCTGGCCCGGCATGTCCAGAAATGACTTGCGCGCCGCCGCCCAGCGATCATAACGCCGAACCGCTAGATCAAAGCCACGGGTACTTAACACCCCAATCTGCGCCGGGATGGCGATCAACCCCAGAATATTTGCGGGTCGCGCCCACACTTGGTAGACGAGTTGCGTTCCGCCCTCGGGCCGAGGCGTCAGTTCCGCGTGAGTCCGCAGTTGGGCAATCGGCCCGCGCGTGTAATTTCGAATGACGCCATAACGATACGGGCGGACCCACTCAAAGGGTTCTTCATTCCACTCGATCGGCACGCCAAATCGAAAGATGCGCAGACGGTGCCGAGCGTTGGTCAGACGCTCTCCCTTTTCCAGACGATTATCAAGATTCGGATAACCTGTATCGTGATTGAAACGGTTCGTGTCGGCGATGAACGGCCACATCGCTTCGGGACTCGATTGAAGCTGCCATTCCCAGCGATAGTGAAATTCGCGATTGAGCATGAGGAGTGTTTAAGGGTCGAGTGTTAAAGTGTTCACGTGTCACGCTTCACGGACTACGCAATCCGGAATACAGGTTGCATAGTCCGTAGTTGGAAACCGCTTTAGGACAGAGCGTGTGGGCACTGAGGCACCAGTTCATCTATTCGGCGTAATTCATCTTCGGTAAACGCCAGGTTGTCCAGCGCTGCAACGTTTTCTTCGATTTGCTTGACGCTGGAAGCGCCAATCAACGCGCTGGTGACGCCTGGCAAACGCAGAATCCAGGCCAGCGCCATTTGCGCCAGCGTCTGGCCGCGCGCTTTCGCTATTCGATTCAACTCGTTGAGCGCCGCGCGTCGTTCTGCGTTTAAGTTTTTCTCGACCCATTCCTTGCCCCACTTTTGAGCGGCGCGACTCTCGGCGGGAATGTCATCGCCCAAATACTTGTCGGTGAGCAAGCCGGAGGCCAACGGGCAGAAGGGGATGACGCCGGTTCCCGCGCGGTCGGTCTGCGGCAGCAAGTCCCATTCAATTTCTCGCCGCAGCATGTTGTAGTGAGGCTGATGAATGGTGAGGGGCGCGAGTCCGAGCCGCTCACGCACCCGGACGGCGTCGGCGAACTGCGCGCCGTTGTAGGCGCTGACCCCCACGTAGAGCGCTTTGCCCTGCCGCACAAGCTGATCCAGCGCGGCGAGCGACTCCTCGAGCGGTGTTTGCGGGTCAGGCCGATGATGGTAGAAGATGTCGAAGTATTCCAGCCCCATGCGTTTGAGGGATTGGTCGCAGCTCGCGATGAGATATTTTCGGCTGCCCCAATCGCCGTACGGGCCGGGCCACATCGTCCAGCCGGCCTTGCTGGAGATGATGAGTTCATCACGCGGCATGTCCCGGATGATTTTGCCACAGACGATCTCGGCATTTCCGGGCGGCGTGCCGTAATTGTTCGCTAAATCAAAATGCGTGATGCCTAAATCAAACGCGCGAAACAGGCAGTCGCGCGCGACGCTGGCATCCCGATAGCCGCCGAAGGTCTCCCACGCGCCGAGCGAGATGGCGGGGAGCAGCAAACCACTGCGCCCGCAGCGGCGGTATTGCATTTTGTCGTAACGAGTGGAGGAGAATTCTTGTCGCATAAGATTCCTTTGGAATGAAAATTTCTAACCACGGATTACACTGATTTCACGGATTTTTAAAGATTCCCTCAATCTGTGTAATCGGTGTAATCCGTGGTTGCCTTTCAGGTGTAGCGTTGAGTCCCTCTCTTGAACTCAAAATCAAATCCTTCCCGTTTCACTTCCAACTCATCCACCACACCCACGCACGTCAGATCAATCGGCACGAACTTTACGCCGGGGAGCGCCAACGAGGCCTCGCGCGCGCGCACCATCACCACCAGATCGCCCGGCCCGGCCTGGACGACATCGGCGGCGACTTGAATGCGCCCGACCGGCTCGAGTTTTTTATTGAGCGGTTGAACGGTGAGCAATTTGACTCCGTCGAGGTCGGGATATTTCAGCGTGCAGACGGCGGAACCGAGGATGCGACCTAATAACATTGCTGATTGTGGATTGTGGATTGCTGATTAAAAATCGTCAATCAGCAATCCACAATCAGAAATCATAAATGAGCTAACACTCGCGCAATGACAGCCTCTAGTAGTTTATGATCCACCTCATCCCCTAAACGCGCGATGACGGCGGCTTTGACCCGTTGGGCAAGTTCGGCGTCGTTGGCAGGTGAAGTAGCGGCGCGCGCCTCTTCGGTCGAGAGAAGCCGGATACCCCGCTTGAGCGCCTGCTCGCGAGCCAAATCCGTCAGCACCACATCATCGTTTATTTCCAACGTAGTGACGCCGCGATTCGCCAAGTCTTGAATGTCGTGGTCGGTGTAGAAGGTCTTAGGCATATTCAAGTATCAAGTGTTTAAGTGTCAGGTGTTTAAGTGTCACGTGTCACGCATCACGCCTTACCCCCAACGCCTTCTAATGCCTCTAACGCTTTCACGGCGGCTTCGCGGGCAGCGATGATTTCCGACTCGGAACCGGAGAGCCACATGCGCCCGAAGCGCCCCACCGAGGAGACATGAATCAACTTGATGCTCGCGCCCTTCTCGGCTTCGTTGCAGGCGTAGTTGATGTAAGCCGCTGGCGCGCACTCCAGCACCAACAATGTCTCACCGGGGACGAGCATCGAACCGCGCCGAAAACGGTTGAGCAGTTGCGCCTGATACGGGTCTATGTTGGTGATAACTTGAATGGAAGCGATCTCCGGCTTGACTCGGCTGGCGATCTCCAAGCCCAACCGCTGCAAGACAATGCGCCCCGCCTCTAGCACCTCGGCTTGGGAACGGGAATGCACTTCAAACATGCCGAACTCGCGCTCGACAAGCTGAGCGCCGGGGCGGGCTTCGGTCGCCTTGACCGCAATATCCACCAGTCGGAAGACTTCATTGCCGGGCGAAACTTCAATATACAGCGCAGCCATACCCTCGGTGGGCAAATCGCCCTGCGTAATCGTCCCGACAAATGCCGCGTACTGCGGCTGCATGCGGTCGAGATAGGAGTAGCAACGGAGTTGGAAGGTATCAGCCATGTGGAAATCCTGGGAGTCAGGAGTCAGAATTCAGAAACCAGAATAAAACAACTTCTGAATCCTGGCTTCTGACTCCTGACTACTGCTCTTGCAGCGCAATCCCTAACGGCGTAATAAATAGCGGGTTATCGGGCAGAAACGTTTCCAGCCCGGTGTATTCGGCCAGCACCTCCGCCATACCGGGGAAGGCGCACGCACCGCCAACCAGATACAACTGTTCAACCGCGCGTCCCGCGATATGCCTTTGGACGATATTACCGACTTTCTCCATCACCGGCCGAATAACTGGGAATAAGCGAGGTTGCTCGGCAGGGGTTTTCTTAAGTTCCTCGGCCCGCTCAAAAGACACGTTGAGCGCCCCAGCAATAACAAGTGAAAAATGCGTGCCGCCAGTCGGCTCGTCAGCCGTGTAGACCACGTGTCCTTCTTCTACAATCGCAATGCCGGTTGTGCCGCCACCCACATCCACAATCGCACCGTTCTGAACTTGAAGGACATTGTTCGCCGCTGTCGGCTCATCTACGAGTCCGGAACATTCTAATCCGGCGGCTTGCAAAACGTTCGCTGTCGCGCGGACTTCAACGCGTGGGACACCGGGCGGGTACGCAGAGGCCGCCGAAGTCAATTCAAAACCCAACGACTCTTCCACCCGTCGCTTAAGGTCGCGGAGCAAATCCACCGCGCCGATAAAATCCACCACCAACCCATCCCGCACCACCTGAGCAAATTGATACGCACCCGCCAGTGGCTGTCCCGCTTCATCTAAAACAATCAGCACGGTATACGCCGTGCCTAAATCCACTCCCACCCTCACCCGGCTCCGCTCGTGACCATTGGCCGACGGACGCCCGGCCCGACCGGCCATGATCGCATCCGTCCGGGCCAGGAGCGCCGATAAATCCGGATTCATTTGCTCAGCGGCCCGCTGCGCTTCTCCATCCGCTCGCAAACCATCCGCAGCAGCCGCCAATCCCGACGCGCCAAAAAGACCTCCGCCAGCCGGATCAGCAGGTTCGGGTCAACTTGGGGACGCGAAATCATCACGGCGTAAACTTTGGAGGCGTCATCATCCATGCGGCCCATTTTGAGATAGGCCAAGGTCAGTTGGACCAAATACTTTTCTCGCTCCACTTCGGCGGCGCGCACGACTTCCGCTTTCTGCTTTACCTCCGCGGCCTGCGCACCCAGGCGCTGAACAGCGGCGACCATCTCCTCGGGCGTGAAGGGTTTAATCAAATATTCGCGCACGCCGGCCGCCATTGCCTGGCGCAGCATATCCCGCTCACCTTCCGAGGACATGACCATGCACACCGTCAAGGGGCTAAACTGAGCAATGGCGCGGATGGCGCTCAGGCCATCCAGCCGCGGCATATTGACGTCCATCACGGCCACATCCGGCTGAAAGTGACGAGCCATCTCGACCGCTTCCTGGCCATCGCGCGCGACCGCGACCACTTCCACATTCTTTTCAAACGCCAGCATCGCGCGAACGCTTTTGCGGAACTCGACTGAATCGTCAGCGATGAGGAGACGGAGGGGGGACATGAGTTTGAAAATAGGTTAGTTTGATTAAGATGACAAGGTGACCGGGTGAAGGGGTGACAAGGTGATCTCTTCTAAAACATTCACCTTGTCACCATGTCACCTGGTCACCTTGTCATTTCATTTTCCACCACTCTTGCCACCAAACCCACCCTTGCTATTCTGAGGCAGGATCATTTCCACATCGGAGTGCGGGCGCGGGATGACGTGAACCGAGACGAGTTCGCCCACACGTTTGGCCGCGGCCGCCCCGGCGTCGGTCGCGGCTTTCACCGCGCCCACGTCCCCGCGCACCATCACGGTGACAAAACCGCCGCCAACGTACTCGCTCCCGATCAGCGTCACATTGGCCGCTTTAACCATCGCATCCGCGGCTTCAATCGCGCCGACCAGACCTTTGGTCTCGACCATTCCCAGAGCAATCAATGCAGGATCAACGGGCATAGAGGCTTCTCCTTATTTTTGATTTTTGATTGTTAATTGCTGATTGCTGATTGAAAAAGCGAATGTCTCTCAATCAACAATCAGCAATCAGCAATCTTCAATTCAGCTATCACTCGCCGCACAATCTCTTCGATTTGATCCGTCTGCGTTTGGCTGGCGTCATCCGTCGCGCCGGGCCGCAGCGCGGCTTCGGGCGGCGGTTTCGTCTCATACGCTAAACGTTTGATATTATACATGTGATGCACGGTGATATTATCGCCGGTGATCGAGCCCCCCACGCCCCCCGCGCCGAGCGTCATCGAAGGCGTCATGCCCGTCGTCATCCCGGTCGTGCCCAGCGTTCCCATCGAGTTCACCACAATGCGGAAGACCGGCTTCTCCAAACCGAATTGCATAATTACATTCTCATCTTGTGCATGAATGACCAGCGAGTGCCCGCGCCCGCCATAGTTGATGAGTTCGAGGCAGCGCTCGCAGCCCGCTTCCCAGCCTTCGGCCTCATACCAGCCGAGGACGGTCGTCAGCTTTTCACCCGATAAAGGTTCCTCGCGGCCCACGGCTGCGAGGCGCGCGACGAGAATCCGCGCCCGAGCGGGGACGCTAATCCCGCACATTTGCGCCAGTTGTTGCGGATTCTTGCCCACCGCCTTGGGGTTGATGAGCGGCCCCGAGGGAAACAGCACCCCGGCCAGCGCGCGGGCCTGCGCCTCGTCCACAAAGTACGCGCCCTCGGCCTGCATCAAATCTTCCAGTTGGCGCGCAATCGGCCGGTCGGCGACGACGGCTTGTTCGGTCGCGCAAATCACGGAATGATCGAAGGCCTTGGAGGCGACGATGTAACGCGCCGCGCGCCGCACGTCCGCCGAACGATCCACATACACCGGCACATTTCCCGGCCCCACCCCGTACGCCGGTTTCCCCACCGAATGCGCGGCGCGCACCATCTCCGCGCCGCCGGTGGCGAGGATCAACGCGGTGTATTTGTGCCGCATCAACTCCTGCGTGCCGGGCAGGCTGATCCGGCTCATACACGCCACCAATCCTTTAGGCATCCCGGCTTGCACGCCGGCCGCGGCCATCACCCGCGCCGTCTCCACGCAGCACTTCGCTGCCGCCGGATGCGGCGCGACGACAACCGCATTCCGCGCTTTGACGGAGATCAAAGTTTTGAACATTACCGTGGAAGTTGGATTAGTGCTCGGCGTGAGCGCCGCCACGACGCCGACCGGCCAGGCAATGTCGTAAACTTTTTTTTGCGCATCGCGCTTGATCACGCCAACCGTGGGAATATCTTTGATGGAGTCCCACAAAACTTTGGAAGAGAGCACATTCTTGAGCGTCTTGTGCTCCGGCACACCATAGCCCGTCTCCTCAACTGCCAGTCGGCCCAGGCGTTCAGCTTCCGCATAAGCCGCTTCCGCCATCGCGGCGCAAATGCGATCCACCTCGGCCTGCGACGCGCGCATGAACTTCAACTGCGCTTCGCGCGCAGCCACGGCCAGCGAGCGGGCTTCTTGAATAGATTGGAGGTCGGAGTCAAGTTCAGAGTTGAACGTCATAACAGAGGGCATGACTCGTGAAACGTGATTCGTGAACTTCACGCATCACGAGTCACGTATCACGTCTCACTTTCTACTCTTTCCGAAAAGTCACTTCACCATTCACTTCCAGCGAATCAATCACCGCCATAATAACCGCATCTACGGGAGAGTCTTTTGTCTGAGTCGTCTGGCGCGCGGAGGAGCCAGCGGCAATGAGGACGAGGTCACCCGCGCCGGCGTCCACTGTATCCACGGCGACGTACGGCTTGCCCACCGGCTGACCGGCCTCATCGGCCTCGCGGACGATGAGCAGCTTACGGCCGGTGAGCTTTTCGTCTTTGATGGTAGCGACGGTGGAACCGATAACGCGAGCGATTTGCATGAGAGTCTTTTAGAAGTGAGATGTGATACTTGATACGTGACGCGTGAGGCGTGACGAGTGAAAACCTTGCTCTCAATCACGCCTCACGCGTCACGTATCACGCTATACCTGTCGCCTACCTTGGGGACGCGCCTCCGCGTGCGGATTCAGCCGGCTGCGCCGGGCGCGCTGAGTCGCCTCGCGCCGCAGATCAGCTTCCGGGCCAAGGATCGTCTCCAGTTGTTCGAGCGCGGCGGCATCGTACTCACACGCGCCACAAATATCGCACACCCAACCGGGAAAATTAGGGATGGTAATGAATTGGCCCTCGAACCATTGCGCGAAGGCAACCTGCTTGGGCTGCAACGTTCCCAACTGACATTGCGGACAGATAAATTTAGGCTCCGATTCAGAATCCATCGAATAGCTTCCTTCCATAGAGAAACCCGGTTTCTGGCTAATCGAAGCGCCGCAGTCAGGCCTTCGAGAAACCGGGTTTCTGGTGATTAATAACTGCCCTCGGTCGCCAGCCTCGGCTCGCCGGGTTGGATAATTGTGACTCCGGCGCTCGCGCCGATACGAGTCGCGCCGGCCGCTATCAGCGCCTGCGCGTCCGCGTGGGTGCGCACCCCACCCGCCGCTTTCACCCCCATCCGTGGCCCGACCGTGCGGCGCATGAGCGCCACATCGGCGACGGTGGCTCCCCCGGACGCGAAGCCGGTGGAGGTCTTGACGTAGTCTGCGCCGCATTCTTTGGCCAGCAAACAGGCGGCGATTTTTTCTTCTTCAGCCAACAGCGCGGCCTCAATGATCACTTTGACCAACAAGGGCGGCGTCGGCGCATGGCCCACGCGCACCACGGCGCGAATGTCGCGCGCGACCAACTCGTAATCCTTGCTTTTGAGCGCGCCAAGATTGATGACCATATCAATTTCCGTCGCACCCTGATCAAGGGCTACCTGCGCCTCGTACGCTTTCACTTCCGGCGTGGTCGCGCCGAGTGGAAAACCGACCACCGTACAAATCGCCACGGAGGAGCCACGCAGCAATTCCGCCGCCAGCGGAACATGCGTGAGATTCACGCACACCGAGGCGAAGCCATACTTGCGCGCCTCATAACAAAGCTGCGCGATTTGATCCGGCGTGGCTTCAGGCTTGAGCAGCGTATGATCAATCAGCGCCGCCAGATCAGGCTGAGGGGTGGAAGCGCCGAGGCCGGCAGGAATTCGTTCCGCCCCCGCTTGCCCGACGACATCCACTTTATCCTGGCAATGGCAAACACTACGCCCCTCATTACATTGGGTACACGTCTCACCGGCCGGATGAACTATTCGGTGCTCTTTCCCAGCTAACGCGAACAGAACTTCCCGGGTGACTACTTCAACAATCCGCTCGACGGTAGCAGGCATAAATCGTCAGTTCACACCCAGAGACTTGCAAAAGAATTAGTCCGCGCTTTTAGATAACGTCATTCCCGCGAAAGCGGGAGTGACAACGCTCTAACAAAATCTCCAAGCCATTTCTTGACAAGCCCTATTCAACAAAAATATCCTTCACAGCACAACTAAAATCGGTCAGCAAGGGAGAACTAAGCGTCTCAGCTTCCTCATACACGTGAACCAACTCGTATTGCTCTCCCTGCAAACGCCAAATCTCGACCGTGCGTTCGCCCGGACTGACGATCCAATATTCCGGGACGCCATGCCGCGCATACAACTCACGCTTCTTGACGCGGTCGAGTTGAACACTGCCCGGTGACAAAATTTCGATCACTAAGTCAGGCGCGCCCTGGAAGTTTTTCTCTCCCAAGCGAACAAGATGTTGAGTAAGCACGAAAATCAAATCGGGTTGAGTGACTTCATCACGCGAAAGGACAACATCAAACGGTCTTAATATTAATTTTCCCGCGCTACTCTGTCGTACCCAGTCCTGCAAGGACAAACACAGATTTCCGAGAATCGCTTGATGAAACGAAGTAGGACTGGGTAAGACAATCTTTTCCCCGCCGATGATCGTGAAGTATTCGCCATCCACCGTCTCACGCAGATAGCGTTCGTACGTCCACCGGCCCTCAGCCGCTGCTGATTTTGAAGGAGCAATCTGTTGAGTCATCTAGGGCTAAACATCAATTGGAGCTGGCGTAGGTGTAATGGGGCACCAATCCCCACAAGGTGGGCGGCCAGTAGATAAAGATCGCTTTTCCAATCATAAAGGAACGATCCAACGGCCCCCAACTGTGAGAATCGGAAGAGCTGTTGCGGTTGTCGCCCAGGACAAAAAATTGATCTACTCCCATCGTCCAGGTGCCCTCGTATTCCGGGGGAGTCGAAATATACGGCTCCGGCAGCGGCTCGCCGTTGATGCGCACCGTCCGGCCGGAGACGGACACCGTTTCTCCCGGCAGGCCAATGACGCGCTTGATAAAATCTCGCTCCGGGCCAAGCGGATAATGGAAGACAATGATGTCACCGCGCTGCGGGTTGCCGATCATGTACGAAATCTTGTCAATCAAGACGTACTGATCCGGATGCATGTTCGGCTGCATGCTATTGCCTTCCACCCGGAAACGCCCCGTAGCGAAGTTGACGGCAAAATAGATGACGACCGTGAGCAGGATCGTTTCGAGAATTTCACGCACCAACGATTTGCCGGAGAATGACGGGGAAGGAATAATTTCGCTTTCAGGAGAATCCGACGAGAGGGACAAGGCCAACTCCTTTAGACTAAGTTAAAGTGATTATACGGCGAGTAGGAGAAGATAAGCAAGCGGCCCCCACCTCAGCCCTCCCTCATCCCTAAGATGATGCAGGTGGCAAGTGGCAGGTAGCAAGTAAAAGATAACATGCGACTTGCCACTTGCTACTTGCCACGCCAGATATGGGAGGGGCTAGCTAAGATTTTTTGCGAAAACTGAAGCGCACCGGCGTTCCTAGAAAACCATATTCCTCGCGTAGGCGATTCTCCAGGTAACGTTTGTAGGAGAAATGAACCAGCTTGGGGTCGTTGACGTGAAACAGAAACGTCGGCGGGTCGGTGCGGACTTGCGAGGCATACAAAATTTTGAGTTGCTTACTGCCCTTCGACGTCGGCGCATGTTGACTGACGGCTTCACGCACGATCCGATTCAGGAGGGCCGTGGGCACACGCGTCAGGCGCTCTTCTTGGACACGCAGCGCCGTGGGCAGAATCTGATCACAGCGTTGGCCGGTCTTGGCGGAGACGAATAACACCGGCACGTAATCCAAAAATTGCAACGTTGTGCGCAGCTTGCGCGTATATTCCACCAGCGTATGTTCATCTTTCTCAACGGCATCCCACTTGTTCACGACCACGACCGCACTTTTAAGCTCGTCTAACACAAAGCCGGCAATGTGGGCGTCTTGCGCGGTAAAGGCTTCGGTCGCATCCACCACCACTAAAGCCACATCCGCCCGCGTGATGGCTTTAAACGCGCGGAGCACGCTCCACTTTTCAACGCCGGGGTCAATATGGCCGCGCCGCCGCACACCGGCCGTGTCAATCAACGTCACCGGCACGCCGCCGTAATCCAGCGGTGTGTCCAACGCATCGCGCGTGGTGCCGGGGATCGGGCTGACGATGGCGCGCTCTTGGCCGAGCAACCGATTGAGCAGCGAACTTTTACCTACATTCGGCCGGCCGACGATGGCGAGCTTGATTGAATCATCGCCGGCGGCTTCACCTTCGTTCGGACGCGGCAAGACCGCGACGAGCGCATCCAGCAGGTCGCCAATGCCGGTCCCATGCAGCGCCGAAATCGGGAATGGATCGCCCATGCCTAACTCATAAAAGACAACGGCTTCGTCGCGGCGCGAGGCATTCTCCGTCTTATTCACAACCAGCAGCACCGGAGGATAAAGAGTATTCAGCGGGCCCCCGTTGGGGTCATCGGCGGGCGAGTCTCTCCGCCGTTGATGACGGCGCAGAATTTGAGCGACTTCCAAATCAGCGGCGGTAACACCGGAGGCAACCTCGGCCATGAAGATCACGGCATCCGCTTCGGCGATGGCCATCTCGGCTTGAGCGCGGATTTCGGCGACGAACTGAGCGGAGTCGACTGACAATAATTCCGCGTTGCTGCCCCGGCGACCGGGCTTACCAATGTCAGGGCTTTTGGATGACAAAGGCTCGATGCCGCCAGTGTCTATGAGGTCGAAGGTCAAGCCGTTCCACTCCGCTTCCGCCACTAAGCGGTCACGAGTCGTACCAGGCGTGTCATCCACGACCGCGTGCCGCTCACCGGCCAGGCGATTGAAGAGCGTTGATTTCCCGACGTTAGGTCGGCCGACGATAGCAACTAAGGGTTTAGGCATTACATCTTTCTTGGTAAACGGATTGCATGGATTTTTTTATTTTTTTTCCGTGTGATCCGTGTACTGGTTTCAAGGACCCCGACTCGGCGTTACGATTTCACTGATGACAACTTCAATCTGACTGGGCAACACGTTCTCCTCGCGCAATTCATCCGGCAACAAGATAACCTGCGGCGTCACCTGATGCGTGCCCGGCCCCAGACCTTCCAAATCCAAGATCACGCGCACATCTTCGGGCTTGAGTTGGTCGAGGACCGGCAATGGGCCGGAGAGGATCACATCCACTTTATCCGGCGAGGGTGCCGCCACCAGCCCCGGCCCCAGTCCCCGAATTTCCAAAGGCCGCTGCTCGGTGAGGCTGCTTTCGATCCCGGCAATCGTTACCTGAACCAGAACATTCTGCTCGCCAACCGGGGAGACACCCTCCGGCAGATTTACGGTTAACCGCATGGAAATATCCTTGCTCGCCTCACTAATGTCAAGCGGCTCCGTTTCGACAAACCCTGGAAGCTGGCTGACTTTGAGCGGATCGGTGGACGAGACGGTGATGACCGGCGGCGTCACCCGGATATTGGTCACCCGATAGCCCGCAGCCACTTGCCCCATAATCACGACCTTGACGGCGACATCCCGAAAGCCGGGTTTTTGCGTGATGGGCGCTACCACGCGCACTGTCGTTGGGTTAACTTCCACTTCGTGGACCGGTTGACCGGCCGCATCCACCAGGACAAGCTTCACTTCATTGTTGAAATCATTCTTGAGTCCGGTGAGCAAGAGGGTCGCCAGAATTTCGCTGATGCGATCCACCGCCGAAGACGGACCGGTCACGGTGGCCTGCGTCGGAGAAAGTCCCACCGTTCCCAGTTCATACCCTAACGCCGGGTCGCCCATCGTCTCAACGCGCACCGGAAGCTCGCGCGTTTCCCGACTTTCGAGAGTGACGCGGATGGAAGCCGGGCTAAGTTTAATGACCTGCGCGGCGGAGTCATCCACCTGCGCGGCCAAGGTGATTTCGTAAGCGCCGGGACTCAATCCCTCCAAGCTAGCCGTCACATGAACCTGATTGGGAACGAGCGTCTCCCACACGGACATTGGCGCGCGGACGGTGACGGCCGTGCGGGTAATGACCGACCCCACCACCAACAGATCGGAAGGCGAGAACTCAATGCTGACCGGCTCCGGCAAGATTCTTTCCTCCGCCGGATTTTCCTGGTTGATGGCGACAATCCACACCAGCAGCGCGAGGAAAAGCGCCAACACGAGGGTGCCCAGGTTATCCCACAATTGGCGGCCCATGCGGCTTCAGTCTCCGGGGACTTCCTTGCTTTGACCACGCTGCGTTCCAGCGGATCGAGGCGCAAACGGCCAACGCAGCCAATCATTCAGCGCCCCCGCCCCGCGCGGGCGATAGAACGCATCCAGGATGTGTTTCAAGCGCGCGGCATCCAGCCGCCGGATCATCCGGCCATTATGCGCCACGGAGATCACGCCATTCTCTTCGGAGACGACGACGGCGACCGCGTCGCTCATTTCGCTAATTCCAATCGCCGCCCGGTGACGCAATCCCATCTGGCGATCCGGAACGGCTTCACTCGAAGCTAACGGCATGATGCAGGCGGCGGCCGCAATGTGGTCACCCCGCAGAATGACCGCGCCATCATGCAAGGGCGTGTTGGGATAAAAAATTTGCAGCAGCAGCTCCACGCTGACGGCGGCCTGCAGCGAAATGCCGGTATCCGTATAATCCTTCAGGCCGACCTGGCGCTCAATGACAATTAAGCCGCCGTGCCGCCGCTCGGAGAGCCGTTGAGCGGTGGTGGTGATGGCTTGAATCACCGGCTCCATATCCGCTTCACGTGGATTAAAGTTGAGCGCCGTTCCCGCGCGCCCGAGCCTTTCCAAAGCCCGCCGGATTTCCGGGGCGAAGATGACCGGGATGGAGATCAGCAGCGCCGGCAAGGTGCTGCGCAACAGCCAGGAGAAAGCCCGCAGCGGGAGGAAGGTCGTCAGCAGCGCGATGATGATCACGAGAAAGATAATGCCGCGCAGCAGCACTACCGCCTGGGTTCCGCGCACTAACACGAGCAAGCCATAGATCACCAACGTGACCAGCAGAATGTCAATGACACTCAACCAATCCAGCCGGGAAAACAGGAAGGAAATCTCGCTAAAGATTTGATCCATGGAATGACACCTAGGAGAAGCCTCCAGCCGGGGAGTCGCGCCGGCCTCTCCAACAGTCGGCCCCGGGCGGGGCCGGTCCCTACTGCACCAACGACCTAACTTTGAAGTTGAGCCAGCAGTTGTTGATACCCAGCCGGATTCTCCGGCCCTAAGGCGATGATGGTCCGAATGGTCTCGACCGCTTGAGTCTTTTCTCCCGCTTCCAATTGCATTTCCCCTAACCGATCATATTGGGCAATGGCTTCGGCTTTGCGGCCTTGATCCTGATACAACCGCCCCAGTCGGGCGACCAAGGCTCGTTCCTTAGGTTGACCGCCCACCAGTTCTTCTAATAAGTTGATGGCTTGAACGGCTTTGCCGGAGCCAAGCAACTGACGCAGGTAATCATCCAACTGCGCGATCGCCTGTTTGGCATTTCCCATCCGGAAATACAGATCAACCAACGCCTCATTGGCCTTGGCGTCACCCGGCGCGAGCAGCTTGATCTGCTCAAACACGCGCAGCGCCTCGCGCCAGGCCAAACGCTGCAAGTCAATATCGCCCATGGCATGCAAGATGCGGACACTCCACGTCGGCGTGGGCGATTTCTGCGCCAACGTCAACGCCTCGGCATAGGTCGTCCGCGCCGATTCCAGGTCGGCGAGCTGGTAATAGGTGTCGGCCAGGTCCAGATATTGATTGAGCGCTTCTTCGGCGTGGCCCTGCTCCATCAACAACTCAATCAGCTTGGAGCGCATCTTCACATCCAGCGGGCTGAGGCGCAAGACCTGCTGCATGATTTTGGCGGCGCGTAACGTCTCGCCGCGAATGTGATAGGTGGCCGCGATGGCCGCATATTTGGCGATGGCAGCTTCCTGTTTTTGCTCGGCGGCTAAAATTTCGGCGATGCGGATGTGGACCGGCAGATGCGTGGGCGAGAACTGCAACGCGTAGTACGCTTCTTCCAACGCCGTGGTCCAGCGACGCTGGCCCATGTATTCTTCGATACGCCGCAGGCTTTCCAAGACCTGGTCACTGCCTTGGGTGGCGAGCATATCCGCCAACGGGGTTACCTGTCCATCTTCGGCGGTGCTATCCAACTGTTGGCGCGCTTTCCGAGCACGGTCTTCCCAACCATCCCCCGAGAGAAACTTGGCCAGCCCTTCAATCAACTTGGCCCGGTCCGTCTCCGCCGAACGCAGCAACGACTCCGAAATAGTCTCATAGGTCTCCGCCAGCGCTTCTTGCCGCTCCGGCGGGACGAGCTGCGTGTCCAGACGTTTGAGCGCTTCCAGTAAACTGACGAGCGCTTCCCGCGTCTTGCCTTCGTGGTAATAAGCCTGGCCCAACCCAAAGAGCGCCCCCAGGCCCACATCCTTGTGAGCCACCAAGGGCCGGAGATATTTGATGGCGTCGCCGGTGCGGTTGAGGTCCAGGTACAGCGTGCCCAACGCAAAATTGACCATGGGATGGTCAAGCCCGGAGTTGACGGCGTGTTCGTAATTATTGACCGCCGCTTCGACATTATTATTCGATTGATTGTTAATGGCCTGACCCAGATACATGATCGCCTGGGCCCGCTTTGCCTGACTGCCTCGGAGTTGGCCGGTGCCTTTGGAAAGAGCCGTCACCGAACTGGAGGTCTTGCTCGTATCTGTATCGGCCTCGAACAGCACTTCCGCTAGCTCACCAAGCGCCACATCTTTCGCGGAGGCCAGCGGGGAAGCGTCCTTCGCCGAGAGCGCCGCGGCGGCTTTCATCTGGTCCGCCGAAGGGGTCTCCGGCATCCGGAGTGGGCCGGTCATCACGCGGAGCGAGTCGGTAGAGACTTTGGTCCGCTCGGGCACGGGGAGGGCGACACCCTTACGCAGCTTGTCCAACGCCGCCCGGGCTTCTTGTGATTGTGGTTCGAGTTGTTGAGCGCGGGCGATGGCCTGCGAGGCTTTTTCGTTATCATTGGCGCGTTGGAATAAACGCGCGACTTCCAGATATTCCAAGACCGCCTGCCGGGTTTTTCCGCTGCGCTCGAAAGCCAGGGCCAGGCGCGAGTGCGCCGCCAGGTTGTCGGGCGTAATGCGCACCACCCGGCTCCAGTTCGCGATGGCTTTTTCAATATCGCGGCGGGTGAGGTGAATCTCAGCCACGGCCAGATAAGTCTGCGCGGCCTCGTTCAAACGCCCGAGTTGCTCATAGATTTCACCGCATTTTTCCGGAGCCACCGGGTCGCCTTGCGCCAGCATCGCGGCGCGTTGGTACATCTTCAGTGCCTCATCGACTTTATCCGCCTGCAAGAAGGCAAAGCCCAAGCTGGTGAGGGCATTGGGATCGTTCGGGAACTCGGTCAGGGCGGCGCGATAACAGGCAATCGCCTTATCCCATTGCAAATCCCAGGCCGCCGAGTGACCCCGGCTCATGGCTTGCTCAAAGATGTCTCGTTGTCCGCTCATGGCAAGGGAAGTATAGCACGGAGGGAGAGTCGGTGACAAACAACCAACGTGAAGCAAAAAGGCGGGATTTTCCCATCCGCACAGAGCGCGGGACGAGGGAACCCCTCCAGACGGAGAATTCAATCAGGCAGTAAACGCATAGAACGACGGGGCTAATGAGGAGTCAGGAGATAAGTTGGTTTCAATTACTCCGAGTCAAAATTACGGATAGGCGGTTGGCAGTGGATACGCTGTCGGTAATGGGACCGGCGTAAGAGTGCTGGCCACTGGCGAGGCCGTTGGTTTCCGGTGCGGTATAGGCACACCATGAGTGGATTGCACTCCCTGGCCTTTAGGAACGATAGACGCAGTGAAGTAATGGAATTCGTCGTCAACTTTGAATGACCAGTACAAGTGGTTGCCTTGTGCGCTGACCGGTTGGACATCATCTATTGGCACGTTTTCCCAACCAGCCGGGATGACTGGAATGGTGAAATACGCATTGCTCTTCAGATCATAACCTTGCCAGAAATCCCGAAGCCAGATCACCAGATCACCAAAGAGGTTGAGATGAAAAGGGCTGTCCATTGGCCCAGGTAAATCCAAGGTGGTTATGGTATGGGTAGTGAGGTCATAGACACGTAGACTCCAATAAATCTCATTGTTATGTTGGATGGATTCATCTTCCACCCAAACGATTTTATTTCCTTGCAGGGCATAATAGTCTCCCAAGCCAGAGGATCTATCCTTGGGAGCCATATTCGGCGTGATTAGAATATCATCATTGGTTACCAAGTTGTGGGCGTGAAGCTCCGCGCCGGTGGGTAACAGATGATTGATGTACCCAACCCATTGCCCATCTACCTCAGGATACAATCCGGTGGTGTCTGCAATGAAGATGTTTTTGTCTGTGGCCCCCAAGTAGGCATATAATCCCGGTTTAGGATCACCGCATTCGCATTCCCACTTCCAGATAATGACCTCGGCGCTTCTGCCTCGAAGAGTAGCATAGCCGGTATCATTGCCCAAACGTACTTCTCGATTGGTCAGGGTGTCCACCACTGCGAGGGCTTTGATAGCGTTTTGACCTTCCCCCTGCTCCCAGGATTTGGTGGAGAACCGGGTTGTCTCTGGTAACTGAAGCTCTGGGGGCAGGGATTGAATTTCAGTTACCGCTCCCAGTTGGACCTTTTCATCCGGTAGCGGGGTGACGAGCAAGCCTGCGGATCGGTCTATTTTTCCATTGGCTTGGGTAGGCAACGGATGAACTGACGTTGGCCCGGGATAAGCGGAGACGGTGTTGGCCGTCGGCTTGAGTTGTCCCTGGGCAACAACGGAGGGAGCACAGCTAGCCAACCCCCAACTAAGAAGCAAGCTGATGTGAGCCAGCCATCGGATTGAGTGTTTTGGATCCATCTGGGCCTCGCTTTCTTGCGCTTCCGTATTTATCTTAGGCACGATCTATTCGTCACGCAACCACCAGAGCCGGAACCAGTCCCGCTCCATCCCGGTATCCCGATAGGCTTCGTGCCAGGCAATTTCACTCGGCTCCGTACCGCAGTTGGGTGGAAAATGCGGCTTTTCGGTCAGGAGCCAGGCCGCAATATATTTAGCCCCTCGCTCTTGTTGAACAAATCGCCAAAGCGATTCTGAAGTTGCCTCGCCGTTATTGACATCTTTATTTTGGATTGGATTGAGCGCCTGTTGGCAGGGTGAGAGCAAATCCGCTTCAAGGATAAAGGTGGGTTTGCCACTGCCGACCACTTCGTCGGCTAGGTACGTTGGAAAATATTGCGCGACATGGTGGCTGGTCTGGTTGCCGCCCGCACACCACGTATCGCTCCAAAACTCTTTGCCCTGAAACCAGTAGTTATGCCAGGCGAGGCCATCGTTTTTATAGCGATAGGTATTCTCCATAAAGTCATAGCCGGCGGCCTCCGCGGGCTGATCGTTGACGATCATGACATTGTTCTGGCAACTCCGAAAGACGATACGTTCAGCATAAACTTCTTGCCCCATCGTGGGAGTCAAAATGCGAATATTGTTGTTGAGACCTTTAGCATAGTCATACAGGTTGGAGAAGTAGCTGTTCATTTGTATCCAGGCTTCGGAATTATCCGCCCGGGGCAGAATGTTCTCGTGGTTATACCAGTTTTCATACCACTCCAGGTTGCTCTCGTTGGCGGGCAAGAAAAATTCTTGGGCAGCGATGCCATCGCTGGCATTGAGCGTATGTATGAGTTGCAGCTCTTTCGCCACATCGTCTATGGAACGATAAAACTCATCAGCGTTGCCCGTGTGCGGTCCACCAAATTCATTTCGGGTTGCCGGGTTACAGTAGCCGCGATTGTCTTCAGGTGTCTGTCCCACGCCGGTAAGTAGATCATGGGATGACGATGGGGTTTGCACTTGGACGGCATCGGTAAAATTGCCCGGGGAGGGATAAATCCGAATGACAATCTTTGAGCCAGCTTGCGCCGCTTGCTTCAGGTAGTCGAAAGCGTATTGATTTTTAACTGTTACGCTTTGGATGTTGCATTGACTGTCTTGGCTACTTGGGTAACGGTGGATTGTATAGATTTGGTTGCTTAACACGACGATGGCGGCGGGCCAATCACCTTGGGTCGTTCCCTTCAGACGAGCTAAATAGTCGACTGGAATATTCCAATCATTCTCGTTCGGGTTGGCACTGGGGCGATTGCCTAAATGAATGCCGCTTTTGGTTTTGATGAGAGGATAATCTTCGGAAACCACAGGCAAATAAACTCTTGGAATCATTAGACCTGGTGTTAGTGTTCGAGTCGGCGTGCGCGTAGGAGTATGAGTGGGAGTGCGAGTCAGCGTCCGCGTCGTGGTCGTCGTGGCAGTGGGAAGAGTGGATATGAATTTCCACACCTCAATATCGTCCACCCACGGCCCATCGTAGGTGATGCTGGAATTGCTGTAGAAGCGCCAAGCGATCCAAACCGAACTATCCCCCAAGTAGCTGTAGTAATAAACCCGCTGGGCCTCCCACACTTTGGAGGTCGTTGACCAGCGGTTTTTCTCCTCAAAGGTAACACCGTCATGGGAAAGCTCAAAGGCCAGATAGTCGCAGCACGATTCCAGTTCGCGCCACAGGTAAAAATCCGTGTACGCGCTGAAGGCATCGCTCAAATCAAAGGGGCCATAGATCATTCGGGTGTCCAGGTTGTTGGGGTAGTTGTCATTACCCAGGGTAGGATAAATTTTATGGGCGCCGCCGTTGGCGGGCCAGGCCGCCCAATAGCTAGAAGGATGGGGCCGGTAGCCGTCGTCATCCCAGAAGCGCTCAAAGCTATCGCTCCTCAAATCCTGCACCGTCCACCCCGTGGTCGGGAATACGCCTTCAAAGCTCTCCGTCATGAGACGCACCCACTGCCCGGCGGCCGGGCCAATGCCGCCGGTGTCGCCCGTCGGTTGGGGCAAGGGGGTGGGGGTCGTACTGACTTTGGTCGGCTCTGGAATATCGGTGGTGGGGTCAACCTGAGCAATGATGAATGGACGAAAATTCCAGCCAGGCAGGATGAAAGCCAGGAAAGACACTAAGAACACTTGGACAAGCGTCCGCGTGAGGGGATTGAGATTCAATTGGCGTTTCAAGGGAGGTCCCCTTTTTCAAGGCTGGCCTGCCGCTTCAGGCTGAAGTTGAACGGCTGAATTTTACCTCAAGTGGGAAAGAGTCATACGTTGAAACATCAAGGGACTCGCAGATCAAGCGAGTCCCTTGACAGTTAGCGCACAGCCAAACTAAAAACGCGGGGAACGAACGCTTACCACCACTGAGAGACGCGGATGTAATCAATGTAATAGTATTGGGGGAAGGCGGTGCCGGAAGGGTTGCCGCCCTGCGTGCCGCCGATGGCAAGATTGGCGAGCATGTAAAACGGCCGGGTGAAGGCCACGTGCCCGCCGGTGTAGGTGAGCTTCAAAACACCGTCCCGATAGAGCTTGATGTTCGAGGCGGAATTCCATTCCATCACCCAGGTATGATAATTCGTGCTGTCGGTAAAAGGCTCGTTGAAGCCAAACCACTGCTGGTTTCCATCCATCACGTTGTACAAAGCAATGCTCCGATAGAACTCCATCATGTCAATTTCACCGCTGGCCGGCCAACCAACCGAGTCAATATTGGTCCCCAGGGCCCACCACGCCGGCCACGTGCCCAGCGCTGTCGGAATGCGGCCGCGCATCTCAAACTTGCCATACGTCCAGGAGGCTTTGCCCTTGGTATTCAAACTAGCCGAGGTGTACGCAGCGCCCTGATAGTTTTCTCGGATGGCCTTAATGACCAAGTTACCACCCGAAACGTAAGAGTTCGCCGAGCGGTTGGTGTAATACTGCGCTTCATTATTTCGGATGAAGCCGATTTCGTAGCCCCACTTGGAGGTGTCAATGGACGTTCCATTGAACTCATCGCTCCAGACCAGATGCCAGCTTCCCCCAGTCGTCTTAAAGAACTCGACATCGTCGAAGTTGATATATTTGCCGGCGCTCGCCTGCGAATAGAAGCCGACCATGGCCGTGCCATTGGTAACGTTGATGTTGTTGATGGTGATCTGCGTCCAATTGCTCCACGCGCCAATCGAAGTTGAGACCAGCGCGCCGCCATAGTTTTTCACTTCCATCCGCGCCGTGGTTTGCCCGCCGCTGCCACGCACCCAGGCGCGCATGGTATACGTCCCATTTGTCAGGCCGGTCAAACTCTGGTACGTGTACACATCATAGGCCGTAGACTTCCAGTGCGCGCCAGCGCCCGAACCGGTATGCGGACAGCCTGCGCCACCGCAGCCTTCACTAAAGGAGGCGTTCAAGTGCCCGCCCGCCGACCATTCCAGCCAGCCGGTGGGGTTCTGTCCAATCCCACTTTCAAAACCGGGATTGGTAATCGTGGCGGCGGCTTGGATCGGCAACGTTACGCCAATTAAGCTGGCCAAGATGGTCACGATCAACACCAGCATTCCCCGCTTGAACAAAAATCGTTGCGTGGTTCCAAACGTAAGAGTTGACATATCCGCATTCTCCTTAGAAAGATAATTGGCCCTTGGTCAGTGACTTTATTCTAAGGGAAAGGCCAGGCTTTCCACCGTCCTACTTCCGACCAATTTCCGTCCCGTTTCAGTCTTTTTCTACAGTTAAAGAAACCCAAGAGAGCAATATTTATTGCTCTCTTAGGTTGTGCCTGGAAAAGATCTCGCTTTAGATTGAAGCCTTCTGGAGCCAGTCGGCTGAGTCCGACTGGCTCCAGAAGATTGAAGATCAATTACGGTTGGTAGAGTTGGAACTCGACCAATTTGACACGATCCGTATTGCTGAACCAAGCCGTCGAGTTCCATTTGACGTAGCGGCCGGTGGCATTGGAGAACGTATGCGTCGCCGTGCCGCTCACGCCCGAGGTCGTGCTGAAGGCCGTCGTCCAGTTGACGTTGTCCGCCGAAACCTGGATGGTGTAAGCCGTCGCCCAGCGATCATTCTGCATGACGATGGCTTTGCAGATCGTCTGGCTGCTGCCCAAGTCTACGACGATCCACTCGGCGGGCAAGGCGCTGCCCTTGAGCGCCCACCAGCGTGAGCTTTGGCTGGTGTTGCCATCCACGGCCAAGTTACCACCATCGCCGCTCTGCACCGACGAGGTCGTGGTCGTCTTGTTCAACGCGATGTTCGTCGTCCCGCCACAGCCGGAGCTGGTGGCGGTCGGTGTATTCGTCGGTAGAGGCGTGTTCGTTACCGTTGGCGTGTTGCTCGGCGTCGGGCTGGGGCCGGGCGTCGGCGTGTTGGTTGGGGGTGCAGGCGTGTTCGTCCGGGTCGGGGTGTTGGTCGGAGCCGGGGCGCCGCCGCTTTCGTGCGCGCCGATGTCAAACGCGCCGCTCTGCGGGATGGGATTCCCATAGAAATCGCGCGTGCCTACATTGCTCACGACCCCGAGCGCGACCAGATTCGCCCCGGCATTGATCGCCGGTGAACCTGACTGAAGTGTGAACTGCGTCGTCGGGAAGCCGTTCGCATGATACGTCGGGCTGTTAAGCAGCGGGTCGGCATACAGACCATTCGCGTCCTGTCCACTGCCCGTCTTATAAGCGCTGAAGCTGGTATACGTCGAGCCAAAGGTGAAGACCGGGCTGCCCGCGCCGGTGTACCAATACAGGTTGTTGTTCAAATGCGTTTGACCGGTGTAGCTGCTGGAGACATTCATCAAGTTCGGGCTGGCCGAGTAGATGATGTTGTTATAGATGTTGGTGTTGTTGATCGCCTTGCCATGCCAGATGTTGAACAGCTTGATGGCATAGAACGGCCCGGCCGGATTCCAGTAGATGGTGTTGTTGTAGATGTAACTATCCTGGATATTGCCCGACGACCAGACGGTGATGTAGATTTCTCCCTGACGCTTCTCCTGATACGAGGCGTCCCGCGCGTTGTTGGAGCAGACGTTATAGCGGAAGGTGTTATTCGTCGTCGAGTCGGCGCCATCGCCGCCAAAGATACCCACGCAGTAAGCGTCGTTGTCGTGCCCATAGTTGTACTGCAATGTGGTGTTGTGCGAGTAGTAGTCAATGTCAAAACCGCCGCCATCCCACTCCGGCGAGTGCGCCAGGCTGGACTCATTGAATTGGAGCACGCAGTTATCGCAGTCCCACGTCCAAATGCCGTTAGGCGTGTGGTTCTCCGACACCGGCTGAATTCCGGTATCCCAGGCCACGCTCGTCTCGATCAGCACATTGTTCGACGAGAAGACGAAGATGCCGTCGTTGTGCGCGTTCCAGACCGTCGCGTTGCGCACCGTGATGTTGTTCGAGCGGATGGCCGGGTTGTTGCAGCAGTTGCCGCCGATGTCCACGCCCCGGAAGGCATCGTGGCCGGTCACGCCGTCCACCACCACATCGTTGACGCTTTGAGCTTGATACTCGCCGATGTAGATCGCGCTCTCGCCGTCGTTGATCCCGTGGTTGTGCGAGTTCACGTTTATCACGCGGAAGTAGTTCAGTGGCGTTGAGGCGTTGCTCCCGCTAATGTAGAGGCCCTTGCCTTGACCGCCGATGATCTCCAGGTCTTGGACCACCCAATACTGTTGGTTGAAGAGTTTGACGACGGGATTAACTGTGCCGTTGCCATTGATGATCGGTTGCGCGCCTGTGCCATAGCTCCCGAGTGTGATCGGACTACCGCTCACGCCGGAGCCTTTGGGCCACAACTCGCCCAGGCAGGTGGTGCCGCGCTTGAACAGGAGGGAATCGCCCGCGGCGAAGGTCGTGCCGGTGGGAGACGCCAGATTATTCCAGGGGCTGGCTTGTGACCCATTGCCATTGCTGCCCAGCGAACAATCCACATAGTAAGTGCTCGCCGCCTGCGCGATCCGCACCGTGCCGAGCGCGCCCAAGCTCAAACCAACAGCGAGCACGAGCAAAAGGTAAACCGATTTGTGCCAACGCAGATAAATGTTCATGGTATTCCTCTCCAAGTGAAAGTGAATGAAACTTTGACGAACTCAGGAAATCCTTGCCGCCTTAGAGTTCCTAACAAAATGAGTTTGAGCACCCTGAGCGGAGCGCCGCGCTCCTTCGACTACGCTTCGCTCCGCTCAGGATGCGCGGCGCGTAGTCGAAGGGCCGTCATTTTGTTAGAAGTTCTTATGGATAAATCTCAAACTCATTCAACCAGCACCGCTCGCCGCTGTTGTTCCAGGCGGCGGAATTCATCTTCACATACCGCGCCGAGGTTGCGCTAAAGGTAATCGCGTCGGTCCCACCATTCCCACTCGTGGTGCTGTAGACCGTCGTCCAGTTGATGCCATCGGTTGAGACTTGGATCGTGTAGCTGATGGCATAGTAAGTATTCCATTTCAAAACCACCTGGCTCACGGACAAGCTGCTGCCCAAATCCACGCTAATCCACTCCGCCGCGAGGGAGCTGCGCTTCTCACTGCGCCAGTAGGTGCCGATGTTTCCATCCACGGCGTTGATGCCGGGCGCACCGGCCTGAACCGAGGAAACGCTAACCGGACGATTCAGCGCCAGGTTGCCATTGGAGGTCGCGGTTGGTGTGGGCGTCGGGCCCGCGGTGGGCGTATTGGTCGGCAGAGGGGTATTGGTCCTCGTCGGCGTGTTCGTCGGCGTCGGGCTGGGGCCGGGCGTGGGTGTATTCGTCTTCGTCGGCGTCGCGGTCGGCGTGTTCGTCGGCGCCGGCGTATTGGTTGGGGCCGGAGCGCCGCCGCTTTCGTGCGCACCAATGTCATACGCGCCGCCTGCTGGAATGGAATTCCCGAAGAAATCGCGCGTGCCCATGCTGCTCACCAATCCTAGCGCGACCAAGTTCGCCCCGGCATTAATGGCCGGTGAGCCGGATTGGAGCGTGAAGGAATTAGTCGGGAAGCCGTTGGCATGATAGGTGGGATCGTTAAGCAACGGATTCGTATAGAGACCATTCGCATCCTGCCCACTGCCCGTTTTGTAAGCGCTGAAACTGGTGTAGTTGATACCGCCCCAACTGAAGTTCGGGTTGCCCGCGCCGGTATACCAATACAGGTTGTTGTTCAAATGGGTTTCTGTTGGGAAATCGGCCACTTGCATCAGGTTCGGGCTGGTGGAGTAGAAAATGTTGTTGTAGATGTTGGTGTTGTTGATTGACTTGCCATGCCAAATGTCGAACAGCTTGATGGCGTAGTAGGTCTCTCCGGCCGGCGGCGTCACGGGGTTGTAGTAGAACGTGTTGTTGTAGACGTACGTATCCTGAATGCCGCCCTGCGACCAGACGGTGATGTACAGATCACCCTGGCGCTTACCCAGATACGTGCCATCGCGGAGATTGTTCGAGCAGACGTTATAACGAACCACGCTGTTAGTCGTCATGTCGGCGCCGTCGCCGCCAAAGACTGCGATGCAGTACGCATCATTGTCATGCCCGTAGTTATATTGAACGATGTTGTCGTGGTCGAAGTAGTCAATATCGAAGCCGCCGCCATCCCACTCCGGCGAGTGCGCCAACCGCGACTCGTTGAATTGCACCACACAGTTGCCGCAGTCCCACGTCCAAATCCCGTTCGGTGTATGGTTTTCCTGGACGGGCTGAATCCCGGTATCCCAGGCCACATTGTTTTCCATCAAAACGTTGTTGGACGAGAAGACGAAGATGCCGTCGTTATGCGAGTTCCAGACGGTGGAGTTGCGCACCGTGATGTTGTTGGAGCGAATGGCCGGGTTGTTGCAGCAGTCGCCGCCGATGTCAATGCCGCGAAAGGCGTCATGGGCCGTGACATTGTCCACCACCACATCGTTGACGCTCTGCTTCTTGTACTCGCCGATGTAAATCGCGCTCTCCCCATCATTGATACCGTGGTTATGCGAGTTCACATTCGTCACGCGGAAATAATTCAAAGGAACCGAGCCACCCGTTCCGCTGATGTATAAGCCCTTGGCCTGACCGCCGGTGATCTCCAGGTCTTGGATGACCCAATACTGCTGGTTGTAAAGTTTGACGACGGGGTTCACCGTATTGCTGCCGTTGATGATGGGTTGCAGGCCGGTGCCATAAGCCCCGAGGGTGATCGGGCTGCCACTCACGCCGGAGCCTTTGGGCCACAACTCGCCCAGGCAGATGGTCCCGCGCTTGAACAAGATCGAATCACCCGCGCCGAAGGTCGTGGCGCTGACGGTGGCTAAGTTATTCCACGGGCTGGCTTGCGACCCATTGCCGTTTGTGCCCGCCGAGCAGTCCACGTAGTAGGTGCCCGCCGCGTTTGCAATCCGCACCACGCCGAGCGCGCCCACGCTCAACCCGAGCGCGAGAACGATCAAAAAGTAAACCGACTTGTGCCATCTAAGAACGTTCATCGTCATTGCCTCCTGAGAAATCCCCTTCCGCTATTTACATAAACCATTAAGACCCACTCTTCGTACTTAAGATATTACTGCCCCTCCGCCAAGAAAAAATGTATTTCAACTAGCAGTTTTTGTACGAGACAGAGAAGAATCTGGGCTACAATAGAGCCTAATCACCCCCAACAGGATAAGTGGTGCTAAATACTCAAGATGACAAAAGCCAAACTACTCGTTGTAGACGACGAAGCTGCCATGTTGGCTGAATTGAAGCCTTTTCTGGAACGTTCCGGCTTCGAGGTCAGCGTGGCCGCGGATGGCATCGAGGCCCTCACTCTCATTTCCAAAGCGCCTCCGGATTTAATCATCCTGGATATCACGATGCCTCGCCTGGATGGGGTGGAGGTTTTGCAGCGCCTTCGCCAGGAGGAAAATTTCACCCCGGTCATCCTGCTCACCCAAGTCACCGGTTCCGCTTACCACGTGACCGGCCTCCAGCAAGGCGCGGACGATTACATTGACAAGCCCTACGACCCGCTGGAGTTGGTAGCCCGAGTTCAGGCGGTGCTGCGCCGCACACAACGGAGCGCTCCGCCCTTGGAGAGCTTTCGCCAACTGATCGCCGGTGATTTGATCCTTATCCGCCGACCACCCGAGGCCCGACTGGCTGGAAGAAAAATTCTCGCCGCGTCTAATCTGAGGTTCCGGGTGTTGGAATATCTGATGCTGCACCCGCATGATATTATTTCTCGTCCGCGTCTTTTCAAAGAAGTCTGGGGCTTGGATTGGATCAAGACCCGCGCCGTTGATCTGCGCATCGCTGAGCTTCGCAAAGCCCTCGACGACGAGGCGGACAACCCCCGCTTTATCCAAACGATCACTGACGAGGGTTACAGCTTCATCACGGATGTGGAAGGGCAGATGTGAAAAGCTCTCGACTGAGATTATCCCTCGTCTTCTTACCTCTCGGGCTCGGATTAGTAGGGGCTTTTCTTTTTAACCAAAACCTTCTGCCGAATTTCATCTTCACGGGCACTTATCAATTTGACCTTGTGCCTCTAGCTTCCGTGTCGGGGGCGCTGCTCAGCTTATCGGTGGGAAGCTGGTTATGGATCGCCGACCGCGTCCGGTTAGCCCGCGCCGAAGAACGCCAAATCCAAGCGGAGGCGAATCGAAGTTTCTGGCGCAGCCTGGATCATGAACTTAAAAATCCCCTGATGATTATCCGTTTGGGTGCCATAAATTTGCAGCAGGAAGCCGGACTCACACAGGAACAAACGGCTTCCCTGGATCGCATTGTTCAGCAAGTACAACGTTTGCAGAAACTCGTCGAAGACCTCCGCTGGCTGACGAAACTGGAGGAGCATGCGTTAGAGAAAAGCCTGGTGCATTTGCCTGAGATTTTAGAAGAAGCCAGAGTTTTGGTCACGGGTATGCCTGAATACCGTGGCCGGACCGTGACGCTCCGAGTCCGGGAGGTTCCCTGGCCCGTTTCGCCGATCCAGGGTGATCCGGCCCTGCTCATTCAAACTTTTCGCAATCTCCTGGAGAACGCGCTCAAGTTCTCGGATAGTCAAGGCCAAGTTGAAATACAGATTCGAGATGATAAACATGTGGCCATCGTCGAGATTGCCGATAACGGGCGCGGCATTCCGCCGGAAGATATTGAGCACATCACCCAGGTACTCTATCGCAGCTCAAACGCGCGGGATAAGCCGGGGAGCGGGATCGGTTTGTCGCTGGCGCAGCAAATTATTGCCTTGCATGGTGGGGAGTTGAGTGTGTCCAGCCGCATCGGACAGGGAACCCTGGTCACCGTCCGGTTGCCTTTGGCGCCTCCTGAAAAGTAATGTTTCAAGTTCGATACAAGCCTGATACACCTGGAAACATAGGAAATGCTACAACGGAGCAAGCTTCAGATGCTTTATTTTCTTAGGCAGTTGAAAATGAAAAAAGGCTTCTCTCACTTAACCCTGACCTTCATAATCGGATTAACGCTGATGGCTTGCCGAAACTTCACCCTAACCATGAATGTGCTGTCCGCCGCAGATGCGACAGCGACGCGCAAGGCCGCCCTGACACGAACTGCCTTTCCAACAGCGACACCTTCCGCGACTCTTACAAAGATTCATCCTGTGACTCTTACCTTGACAGCCACACCAACTTTAACGAAGACGCCGACGAGCACGGCGACGCCTACCGCGACTTCAACGATCACTCGCATTCCACCTACACGAGTACCGCCCACTCGGACGCCAACCAACTTGCCCACGGCGACTGCCACCGAAATACCACTACAGCCACCTCCACCATCTCCACCGCCGCCGACCAACACCCCAGCGCCAGTACCGCCGTAATGGTCAGGAAACTCAAGGTGCGGCGCACTTGCACAAATGCGCCGTACCTACCTGAAAGACTTTTTGGAAGAAACCAATCAGATCGTTTCATAAAACCAAATACTTGTTACATCCCATCCATTTTCGCTGAATAGCGTTAACGAAGGCTGAATCGCGCCTCCACAACTTTATAGGATCGAAAGGAGAATAACTCATGACTCGCCAACCGGTAACCCCTCGTACTCCCCCAACCTGGCGCTTGAACACCTCGCCCCTCCTCGCCTGGCTGCCCTCGCGCGGCAACATGATTTTTACTTTGCTTGTTGTCTTTGGCTTCTTCCTGACGAATAAGGCCGGCGCGGTTTCGCTTGGCGCGCCGCTCGCCAGCGGAGCGTCTACTGCCGTGATTCCCTATCAAGGCCGATTGACGAATGCCAGCAACGTACCCATTAGCGGACCAAATACGATGACCTTCAAGCTCTACAACGTTGCGTCCGGCGGCTCGGCGTTGTGGACAGAAACGCAAACGATCACAGCCACTAACGGGTTGTTCAACACACTCCTGGGGAGCACGACGCCAATCACACAAAGCATCATCACCGGCAATAGCAGTTTGTGGTTAGGGGTCAAAGTGGGCGCAGATGCGGAGATGGCGCCGCGCGCGCAAATTGGCAGTGTGCCGTATGCACTTCAAGCCAGTTCTGCTTACAGCTTATCTGCCAGTGATGGCACCCCACTCCAGGCGGTCGTGGTGGATGCGAATGGCAACGTCGGGATTGGGACGCTAAGCCCGGGTTCATACAAATTGAATGTTCAAGGTGGAGATGTGAATTTTTCTGGCGCTATTACCGCTTCCGGGGGTGACAGCGGGCAATGGAACACGGCCTATAGTCATGCATTAAGCGATGGTGATACTTCCGCGAGTAATGAGATTCAAACGCTAGGAACCAGCGGTAATACGATTACCCTTACCAGTGGCGGCTCAGTCACATCCCCTTATGCCGACAGTGCAGGAAACTCAAATGCATGTACAAATGATTCGAACTGTGAAATGCCAGGCTCCGGCATCTGGAATTCGTCCGGCAACGTCGGCATTGGGACGATGAGTCCGCTCAAGAAACTACACGTTGATGATAATACGACGGATCAGACTGCATTGTTCTCAAGATCCAACATGTCCGTTAATGGGGATCAAAATGCAATTATGATTGGCAAATCGCAAGTAGCGGAACAAAGCGGGGCGTTCGGTTTTCGGTGGGATTCCGACCCCACTAAACGCGCGCTGTTTCTTGGCCTCACTGGACACGAAAGCTTATTCATCAATAATTCCGGCAACGTCGGCATCGGGACAGTGGCCCCTAGCGCAAAGTTAACCGTTTACGGAGCAGGAGATACAAACGTCTCATATTCAGACAGCGATTCAAAAGATGCAGCGCTGTTAATTGCTGACAGTGGATCAGCGCAAGATAATGGCGGCGAACTCCTCTTCGGAGCCGGTGGAAATGTCATTGGAGTCATACGGAGCATTAATGAGGTTTCAAATGCAGGCTCAATTTCCTTTCAGACAAGGAATAGTGGCAATCTGAACGAAAGAATGCGAATTACATACGTTGGCAACGTCGGCATCGGGACGACAGACCCTTCGACCAAACTGGTCATCTCAGGTGGTGACAGTAATCAGCAGGTTGGCGCGAGTATCAACGCTGCCCTTCGCCTAAACAATGGGGATGCGACTGGGGCTGGCAGGCTGGCCGAATTGCAGTTTAGTAACAATGCTGCCCCCTACGCCGCTATTTCGGGCTATCCAGAAAATGGTCAGGCAATGGGACATATCCTGTTTAGCACACGGGAGAATATAAGCGATCCCAACCTGATTGAACGTATGCGGATTACAAAAGATGGCGCAGTGCTCATTGGGACGACGAGTGCCAGCACCATCCTCACCATCCAGCAAAACTCCAGCAGCGATCCTATCGCGGATGGTTGGACAACGTACAGTTCCAAGCGCTGGAAGACCAACATCAAAACCATTAATAATGCGCTTGACCTCGTTCAGCAACTGCGGGGCGTCAGGTTCGATTGGATGGCAGACAGCAAGCGCGACATCGGATTGGTGGCGGAAGAAGTCGGCCAAGTGATTCCCGAAATCGTCGTATATGAATCTAACGGCGTGGATGCGCTCTCGGTGGACTATAGTCGTTTGGTGGCTGTGTTGATCGAAGCGGTCAAAGAGCAGCAGACACTCATTGACGGGCGAGGGACGCAACTGGTTGCTCAGCAGCAACAAATTGCCAAACTACAGCAACAGAACACTGCTCTCGAAGCTCGCCTGACAGCGCTGGAACAATCCGCGCAAGCAGGCAGCACGCCCGTGGCAAATCCACTGGCTGGAGGCTGGAATACACTTCTGCTCGGAATGGTCGGCGGCGGGTTGCTGGTGTTAGCTGGCTTGGTTGTTGGAAAGCGTTATCAGAGTTAGCAACGGATGCGCTTCGCGTAACAGATGTAGCGGATGAGGGTCATATCCGCTACATCCGCTACAAAATCCGCTGCTAATGTAAGAACAGAATCCTCTGACGAATAAAAGTGTCCGTCCATCTGATATTCCAAAGAAAGGGAAATGGACAATGAAACACCGGCTATCGCTTCTCATCATCACCGCCGTCGCTGGGCTAATGGCGGCAACTACCCCTCTCTCTCTCGCCCAAACCAGTAGCAACTACAAATTAACTTGGTGGACGTTTGACTCCGCGGCCGGGAAAGGCGCGAGCACGAACTATGCCCTCCACAGCAACCTGGGGCAGTTTGGCGTAGGACAGCAGAGCAGCTCGGACTACCGCTTGAGCGCAGGCTTTCTGTTCCCATCCGAGGTCTTCCAGGTATTCTTGCCGCTGGTGATGAAGAACTCCTGCTCCGGCGGCTGGGAAATCGAGCCGAACAATGCTTACACGCAGACGACTGGCCTGCTTGACTCTGGCGAAACAATCTGCGGTTATCCCAACGACAATAAAGATTACTTCAGCTTTACAACCACGAGCGCCGGGGCGATCAATGTTAATTTGGACAATCACACCGGCTCCGGCGTGCAGTTACAGTTGTTTTATGGCCCGCCGGGTACGCCGGTGGTCTACGACTACGCACCGCCGTATCAGATCAACTACAACGGCGCGGCAGGGACATACTATGTTTACATCTATACAAGCTCGGGCTTCAACAGCGATGATCCAGGATATGACTTGACAGTGACGTATCCTTAATCAACTGGTGGGCTGAACGTGCGCCGCACTTCAGAAGTGCGGCGCACGTTCAGCCGGGAGGAGGGCAAGGCTAAAAAATCGTAACTGCTCAGCCCGCCTCACCCCCCGCCCCCTCTCCTGACGACGAAGATCAAGAGCGTCGTCAGGAGAGGGGGAGCAGAGTCTTATTTAGGCCGGCCGATGGACTGTCCCCCTGGGATGGTGTTCCCAACTGCGGAGGCGGAAAGCCAAAACGATCAAGAGCACGCCAAACGCAATCGCATAAGAACCAATCACCCAAACGAGCGCCAGGGCGCCCGTGCTGGGCTGGAAGACCAGGAGTATCCCAAATAGCACGGACAGCGCGCCGCTGAGGAAAAGTAACCATTCGTCGTTAATTTCTTTGCGCAGACGGATGGCGGCCATGATCTCCAAGATGCCGGTGATGATGGCCCAGGCGGCGATAAACGCCAGCAATACCACCGCCGTTATTCCCGGCCAGAAGAAGGTCACCAAGCCAATCGCCACTCCGGCCACGCCTTCGAGCAACGTCCACCACCATTGATCCGTTCGCGTGCGGCGGCGGAGCGCTGACACAATGGCAAAGACGCCATCCCAGAACACGTACGCGCCAAACAGCAACACCAGCACTGTCAGGGTCACATCCGGCCAGATGAACGCCAGCACTCCAAAGATGATGGCGGCCACGCCCCGGAGCGCGAACACCCACCAGTTATGAGCTAAATTACTCATCATTTGACACTCTCCTTTCTATAATCATAAGAGCAGAAACCCGGTTTCTGACCAAGAAACCCAGGAGTAGCTAAAGAGTCAGAAACCGGGTTTCTTGCGATACAGTCCCCGCTTAGGTAACTGCTCAGCCTCACCCCCAGCCCCTCTCCTGACGACGCTCTTGGTTTTTGTCGTCAGGAGAGGGGGTCGGGGGGTGAGGCGGGCTGAACAGTCCCCGCTCAGACTGTAAGTCCGTCAGCGATAAAAATGCTATCGGTAAAAGGCTGAGGTGTGTGTAGGAGAAATGCTTATCCCTAAGGCAAATTAATTGCTGAGACCGACGCGGTCCGCTTCGCGAGACCGCGTCGGTCTAACTCCTATATTCTTCACCCACAGACGCAGAAGCATTCATTTCCTGATTCGGACGCCCCCGCCGCGCCGGTAAGCGCCGGGCGTCACGCCCACCTCCCGTTGGAAGACGCGACTGAAGTAGGCAACATCCGAGAACCCCACGGCCACGGCCACCGCCGTTACGCTTTTCTCGCCCTCCGCCAGCAGCGCCTTCGCCCGATTGATCCGATACCGGTTGAGATAGACCATGGGCGTCACCCGCAGCTCTTGCCGAAAGCATTGCGTCAGATAATCCTTGCTCACGCCGATGTAGCGCGCCAGCCCTTCGCGCGAAACTTCCTCCGCATAATGCTCGTGCACATAGGCCATCGCTTTCCGGACAAGCCGCTGCGCCTCGCTTCCCAGTTTCCGGTTCCGTTCGAGGACGGCGGCCACATGCGCCAAAGTCTCCGTCGAACTGAATAAGCCCTTGCCCAACACCGTCGCCACGCCGCGATTCAGCCGGGCCATATCCTCCTCGGTAAGGATTTGACCGGTCAACACAATCACCGGAATCGTGGAGGTCACCTCCGAGCGGCGCAGGGTCTCCAGCACCTGAAAGCCATCCACTTCCGGCATCATCAAATCCAACAAGACTAAATCCGGCAGCGACTGCCGGACGATTTCCAAGGCCTCCCGTCCGTGCCGCGCTTTCAGAATGCGGTAGGCGGGCGAATGACTTTGCACCATGCGCACATGCAAGTCCAGCGCGGCCGGATCGTCATCCACTACCAAGACCGTTTTGAACTCGGCCTCGCCGGAAGCGCCCCACCCTTGCCGCCCCAACGCCTGCGCCAACGCTTCCATCCCAATCGGCTTCATCAAATAATCCAGTTCTAACAGCGAGCCGCTGGCCTGCTCGTGCGCGAGTGAATAAAACAAGACCGGAATATTCTGCGTGAGGGAACTACTCTTCAAGACCCTTAAAATTTCCCAACCGCGGGCGGCGGCCAGCGCTTGATCCAACACCACCGCGCCCGGGGGCCGGGCAATCAGCCGTTCCAGCCAATCCGGCGTTTCTAAAACGGAATACTCTTCCACGACGAATCCCTGCCGCTGCAAATGATCGCGCAGTGATTTATCTTGATTGAAGTGATTCGCCAAAAACCAGACGGTTCGATCACCCGGGGTTGACGCGGTGACCGGCGCTTCCGCCACCCGGAGGGGTAAGGTGAAGTAGAAGCGTGACCCGGAGCCTTCTACCCCGGAGGACTCCACTCCGATTTCGCCGCCGTGCAGTTCGACCAGACGTTTGCAAATGGCTAGCCCCAACCCTAAACCGCCATAGCCGCGTGTCGCCGTCCGCTCGGATTGGCGAAATTCGTCAAAGATCACCGCCTGATCCTCCGGCGGAATTCCCAGGCCGGTGTCGGAGACGCTAATAAGGATGAAGGATGAAGGATGAAGGATGAAGGATGAAGAAAAACCTTCCACTTGCAACTTTCCACCTTCTTCCTTCATCCTTCCGCCTTCACGCGAAGCGTTCATCCTTTCCACACGGAGTGTGACACTTCCCTGCGCCGTGAACTTCACCGCATTGCTCACCAGATTCAACAAGACCTGCCGCAGCCGCGTTTGATCCCCCATCACTCCGGGCAGTGCCTCCGGAATCTCTACGCGCCACTCCAGCCCTTTCCCCCGCGCCAATTGCTCGCCGGTCTTAATCACCCCTTCCAACGTCTGGTTTAAGTCCAGCAGTTCGCGCGTCAATTTCAACTGCCCTACTTCACTTCGCGCCAAATCCAGCACATCCCGGATCAAGCCATCCAGATGCTGCGCGCTCGTGTGAATCTGCGCGATGTCTTCTCGATAGGATTCCGAGTGTTCGGCTTGAACGGAGTCACGGGCCGGTGTCTGATCCCGAGCCGGCGGCTGTTCTCGCAAGAGAATCTCGCTGAGGCCGACGATGAGATTCAAAGGCGTCCGCAATTCGTGGCTGACGGTGGAGAGCAACCGGCTTTTGAGTCGATTGGCTTCCTCGGCCAGACGGCGGCCCTCGGCGGCTTCTCGATGCGAGCGAGCGCTCTCTAACGCCGCGCCGATTTGACGAACGATGGTCGCACACGTCCCCAAATCGCCGGCATCAAAGGCCACAAATCCGGAAACTTTGCCGCGCAAGATCAAGGGCAGCAACGCTAAATGGAAAGGCTCGGCGGCGGGGTAAAGACCCTCCGGTGGAAAATCTCGGCTGGGGAAACGGTGTTGAACATCAGCGGGAATGGGCGATCCCAAGCGGACGCGCAGGACGCTCCACGCCACCGGGTCAGCACCCTCCGGCTCAAAGAACACAACCTGCGCATGGCGAATACCTAAGCCGAGTCCCAGGCGCGGCCAATAGTGCGCGAGCAGGTCGAAGACTTGCGCTTCATCTTGAGCCGTGAGCAGATGCGCGATCAATAAACCCACCTGATCGGCAACCCAATTTTGCCAGACGGCATAGCGGCTGTAACGCCGCCGGGCGCTTTCGCTGATAGCAATCCGCGCCTGCCGCAGCATTTCATCCGCGCGCGGCTCCGCCTCCGGTTGGCGGCTTTCGGGCAACAGCCGGAGACCGCCCTCCAAGACGGAGATCGCCGCTTGCCAGGCATGCGCCTCGTCGTCTATGGCCTCGATCCGCTGGAGCAGTTCCCGGAGAGCCCAACGAAACCGAGGCGTATCGCCCGTTTCCAAACACGCGGCAAAGGTCTCTACCAAGTGACGGCAAAGTTCATGGACTTCATCCGCGCGGAGTTGGCGGGCTTCAACCAACGTCGCCTCCGTCATCGCCTGAGCCAAGCGCGCGCGCGTGTCCGCCAGGCCGGGAGGCATGGCCTCCAGGCTTACCGTCACGTTGCCAGGGAGACAACCGCAGGACTGGCGGATGACGAGGTGCGTGGGCACTTGGATGATCTCGGCCCCCGTGGCCTCGCCGTGCAGATAGTTGAGGAGCAACCCGAGCGCGAGCGAACCCGACTCAAAGAAGGGATAATGGACGGTGGTGAGGGGAGGCAATTGGGCCGTTGCATCCAACCGATCGTCAAAACCGGCGAGGGCCACATCTTCCGGAACCCGCAAGCCGGCGGCTTGCAGCGCGTGCATGGCGCCCACCGCCGATTCATCATTACTGGCCAGGACGGCGGTGAAGGAGACGCCCGCCTCCAGGATTTGCTGCATGGCAAGCCGGCCACCGTCAACGGAATGCAGACCATAAGCGATTAAGCGCGGGTCGGAATCCAGACCCTGTTCATGAACGATGGATTGATAAGCTTGAAACCGATGTCCGCTATCGCCGGAGTTGGAGGGGTAACCTGCGAGGTAGGCAATGCGCCGATGACCATGCTCAATCAAATGCCAGAGCACTTGCGCAATGCCCGCCTGATTATCTACGACGACCGCCGGCCCCGGTTCACCGGCTCCCACAAACACCACCGGATACCCCTCGGCCAGGAGCTGTTGAAGATAACGCGACCGAGCTTCGGACATCAAGGGAACGACGGCGATGAGGCCATCCACATTCCATGGCCCCACCGGGACAAAGTCGGTCCCCTCGCGCGGATCCCCTGAAGGGGAGGTACCGTTCTGGAGGTCCGGCGAGATAACCGGCCAGGCTGGGCGCACGTTGACGGCGCCGACACTGACGCCGGTGGCGTGACTCATGCCACAGGCCAGCAGCAGATTGCAACCGCCGGCCTGTTCCGCGGCC
>Ga0209382_10001177_pt1 | contig 41772 bp, 33 predicted proteins | sample SoiMetdeltSBSDD5_FD_187599 | JGI IMG/M metagenome (GOLD analysis project Ga0209382, IMG submission 187599) | Bulk soil microbial communities from a Populus tree surrounding site in Tennessee, USA - Soil MetaG P. deltoides SBSDD5 (SPAdes) (version 2) | ecosystem: Environmental > Terrestrial >... | reverse complement strand
CGTCGTCACGCCACCGGCGAAGCGTTGAATGGTTTGCATCCAGGAGGACCACCATGCCCACGCTTCGCGCTTCCACCATCGTCATCGCAACTGTCCTGCTACTGATCGGAGGGTCGGCCGCTCGCGCTGACCTCGACGTCGTCTTCGTCATCGACACCACGGGGTCGATGGGCGGCGAGCTCGACGAGGCACAGCAGCGGCTTCGTGAGCTCGCGGCCACGCTGGCGCAGAGTCGTGGCGGCGAGCGGCTTCGATTCGGCGCCGTCGCGTTTCGTGACCGCGGCGACGAATACGTGACTCAGAGCTCGGCGCTCGACGCCGAGATCGGCACCACCGACGCCTTCCTCCGCACCTTGACGGCGGGCGGCGGCGGTGACGAGGCCGAGTCGGTGATCGCCGCCCTCGTCGCCGCGCTGCGCACCATGGACTGGGACCGTGGGCCGCTCACCGAGCGCCGCGTGATTCTCGTCGGCGACGCTCCGGCGCACCTCGACTACGTCGGCGAGCCCAGTCCGGCCGACGTCATCGAAGAGGCGCGGCGTGCGGGCATCGTCATCGACACCATCGGCTGCCGTTCGCTGCCCGCCGAAGGTGTCGCGCTCTTCCGGCGCTTCGCCTATGCCACCGAGGGGTCCTACCAGCACATCGGCCGCATCGAGGCTCCGGGCGGAGAGGAGGGAGGCGGGCGACGGGGTGGCCTCATGGCGGCGCTCGGCCAGGCGACCGGCGGCGCGGCGGGTCGTGCCGCGGCGGGTGAGGACCTCGCTCTCGCGCCGCTCGGTCACCGTGAGACTCCGAGTGCCGTGCTCCTCGTGCGAACGGCAGGGGAGGGCGTCGGCAGCGATGGGGCGCGATCCTGCGCGCTCGAGGTGCTGTTGCCGCCTGGGCTCGGGCTCGTCGGCGCCGTCGAGGCGCGACGGCTGCCCGACCGCCTGCTGGTGCGGCTGCCGCTCGGGGAGGGCGAGGGAGGCGAGGAGCGCTTCGCGCTCGCGAGCTGTTTGCCGCCGGCGCTGCCGGTCGACGTCGAGATCGAAGGGGGTCGCTGACATGTGCGCGCGTGTTTGCACCATCGCCACCCTCGTGGCTCTCGTGACCCTCGGCGCGCCGCTCGCGGCGCAGGACGACGGCACCGCGGGCCTCTTCACCAAGGCGGGGCAGCTCCCCCTCGTCGCACAGTCCATGTCGTTGCGCCTCGAGGGCGGCGACGCCGTCGTCGAGCTCGTGCAGGTCTTCGCCAACGACGGCGACGGCCTGGCGCAGGCCGACTACCGGCTCCACCTGCCGAGCGACGCGACGGTCGACGGCTTCGGCTTCTGGCGCGACGGCCGCTTCCTCGCCGCCACGCTCCAGGAACGCGAGGAGGCCGTGCGCGCGCATCGCACCGCCGCCGAGACCGGGCACGCCACGGGCCTCATGCAGCGCGAGGGGGCCGTGCACTCCTTCTCGGTCTTCCCCATCGGGGCCCACGCGCAGCAGCAGGTGGCGGTGACCCTGCGACTGCCCGTCGTCACCGAGCGCGGCCGCTCCCACGTGCACTTGCCGCTCGACGACCTTCTCGCCGGCGCGCCGCTCTCCTCGACGATCTTCGCTCTCCTGCGCACGGCGCAACCCCTCTCCGCCTTCGGCGTCGACGGCGCGAGCTTCCAGCTCGTCGGGCGCGGCCGCCAGTGGGCGCGGTTGGCGCTCTCGAGCGAGCAGCCGGTCGACATCTGGTGGTCCGAGGACGGCCCTCCGCTCGTCACCACCGTCGCGGCGGTGCCGCTCGAAGACGGCTCGCTGGCGCTCGAGCTGCGCCTGGGCCTCAACGACGCCAGCGCCTGGCGCGCGGCGCCGCGCCCGGTGGTGCTCCTCGTCGACGGCTCCTTCTCGATGCGCCGCCGGCGCGCGGCGCTCGTCGAGCTCGTCCGCCGCCTCGGCGAGGTCGCGCCCGGGCGGCTACGGCTCGTGCAGGTCGGCGAGCGCACCGCCGAGGTGACCCCGGGCGACCCGGCGGCGCTCGCGCGCGGGTTGCTCGCCGCCGACGTCGGCCTCCACGCCACCTGGGACGACCTCGTGCGCGCGGCGCTCGCCGCGGGCTGTGCCGAGCGCGACGGCACGGCGCTTCGCGGTGCCCCGGAGGCGGGCCCGCGCTGCCTCGTGGTCACGGACCCGCAGGTCGAGGGGCTGCCGCCAGCCGCCGAGCGCCGCGTCGAGACGCTCTTCCTGGCCGACGCCGACGAGCTCGCGTATTTCGGCGGGCAGCTCGGGCAGGGGATCGCCTCCTACCAGCCCGGCGTCGAGCCGCGCGCGAAGCTCTTCGCCTTTGCCGACGCGCTGGCGCTGCCGGTGCTCGAGCTCACGTCGCTCGAGCAGCCGGGCGGCACGCTCGAGCCCGTCGGCGCTCGCCTCGGTGCCGTGGCCGAGGGCGGCATGGAGCGTCTCTTCGCCCGCACGCGCTCCACGGCGCCCCTCGCGGTGGCGCTCGCGGTCGACGGCCACCCGCTGTCGAGAGAGCTGCCGGTGGAGGTCCTCGACGTCGAGGGCGAGGCCGGACGCGCGCTGCGCCGCGCGTTCCACGTCACCCTCCTCGCCGACTGGATGGCCGAGTTCCGGCGCGGGGCCGATCCCGAGCTTCGCAAGAAGATCGTCGACACCAGCCTGCGCGAGGGGATCCCCACCGAGCTCACCGGTCTGCAGGTCGACGACGCCACCGGCGCGCTCGCGGGCACCGCCACGCCGGGACCGCTGCTGCGCCTGCTCGGCTCGACGCTCCTCGGTCTGGGCCTTGCCCTCGCCTGGCTCGTCCGGAGGAACCAGTGACCCGGCTGCGCGCCTTCGCGCTGCTGCTGGTGGCCGCGGGCAGCGCCCAGCTCGGCGCCGGCTGGTACCTGCCCGCCAAGGCGGCGGTGGCGCAGGTGCTGCTGCGCGTCGCCTGGGAGCGCACGCGCGAGGACGGCGCGCCGCACCGGCCGTGGCCGTGGGCGCGACACTGGCCGGTGGCGCGCCTCTCGGCACCGGCTCTCGGCGTCGACGAGATCGTCCTCGCCGGTGCCACCGGCGCCTCGCTCGCGTTCGGTCCGGGGCATCTCGACGGCACCGCGATGCCGGGCGCCGCCGGCAACGCGGTCGTTGCCGGACACCGCGACACGAGCTTCGCCTTCCTCTCCCGCCTCCGTCCCGGCGATGCGCTGGTCGTCGAGACGCCGGCGCTGGGGCGGCGCCGCTTCGTGGTGCGGGCGACGCGCGTCGTCGAGGCAAGCGACCGCGCGCCGCTGCTCCCCACGGCGCGACCGACGCTGACGCTCGTCACGTGTTACGTTCGACGCTCTCTGGCCTGGGACGCCGCTTCGCTACGTGGTGCGGGCCGAGGAGGACGGGGCGCCGCGGACCGCCGCGCCGAGCCCGCGCGCACCCGCGTAAGGCGCACACCGCGCACCTTCCGGGGTCCGAGCCCACCTGAAAACCGGACTCCGGATGGTGCGCACGGCACACCCTGGGCCGGACGCGTCACCGAACGTCGGCGGTGGCGCGACCCTTCGCGGGCGCGCAGAGGTTCGGTAGAGTCCCGGGATGGGACCAGGGCTCGACGCCGACACCTCCGCTCCCGTCGACCCCGCGAGGCTCCTTGCCGTCGCCCGCGGCGCCGAGCCGGCAGACCTCGTGCTCGCCGGAGGCCGCGTGCTCGACGTCCACACCGGCGACGTCGTCGAGGCATCGGTGGCGATCTGCGGCGACCGCATCGCCGGCGTCGGCGACTACCGGGGGCTCCAGATGGTGGCGCTCGACGGGGCCTGGGTGCTGCCCGGTCTCATCGACGCCCACGTGCACGTCGAGAGCAGCATGGTGCCGCCGGCGGAGATGGCGCGTGCCGTGGTGCCGCGCGGCACGACGACCATCGTCGCCGACCCGCACGAGATCGCCAACGTGCTGGGCGTCCTCGGCGTCGAGTGGATGCTCGCCGACGCCGAGGGCGCGCCCTTCGAGATGGTGGTGATGGCGCCCTCGTGCGTGCCGGCGAGCCCGCTCGCCTCGAGCGGCGCCGCGGTCGGCGTGGCGGAGCTCGCGGCGCTTGCCGGGGACCCGCGCGTACGCGGCCTCGCCGAGGTGATGAGCTTCCCGGCCGTCGTCGCCGGCGATGCCGAGGTGATGGCCAAGCTGCGCGTCTTTGCCGGGCGCCCCGTCGACGGCCATGCGCCGGGGCTCTCCGGTGCCGCGCTCGCCGCGTACGTCTCCGCCGGGCCGCGCTCCGATCACGAGTGCACCACGGTCGCCGAGGCGCGCGAGAAGCTGCGCGCCGGGCTCACCGTCTTCCTGCGCCAGGCGACCAACGCGCAGAACCTCCGCGACCTCCTGCCGCTGGTCGACGCGCGCACCGAGCGACGGCTCTGCCTCTGCACCGACGACCGCCAGCCGGCCGACCTGCTCGACGAGGGGCACATGGACGCGCTCGTCCGCATCGCCATCGCCGGCGGTGTCGATCCGCTCACCGCCATCCGCATGGTCACCCTCAACCCGGCGGAGCACTTCGGGCTCGCCGACCGCGGCGCCGTCGCACCCGGGCGCCGCGCCGACCTCATCGCCTGCCGCGATCTCGCCGACCTCCGCCCGCACTTCGTCTGGCATGGCGGCCGCCTGGTGGCGCGCGACGGCGTCATGGTGGGCAACGGCGCACGGCGGACTAGGCCGCCTCTGCCGCCCACCGTGCGCGTCGACTGGGAGCGCGTGAGCTTCGCGCTACCGGCCGCCGGGCGGCGGGCGCGCGTGCTCGGGCTCATCCCCGACCAGCTGGTGACGCGGCACCTCGTCGAGGAGGTCGCCGTGCGCGACGGCATCGCCATCGCCGACCCCGCGCGCGACCTCTTGCGGATGACCGTGGTGGAGCGCCACCACGCCACCGGCCGCGCCGGCCACGGCTTCGTGCGCGGCCTGGGGCTGACCGGCGGTGCCATCGCCTCGACGGTGGCGCACGACCACCACAACCTGGTGGTGGCCGGGGCCGACGAGACCTCGATGGCGACGGCGGCGCGGCGCTCGGCGGCCCTCGGCGGGGGCCTCGTCGCCGCGGCCGGCGAGACGGTGCTCGCCGAAGTGCCGCTCCCCTACGCCGGCCTGATGAGCGACCGGCCCATCGAGGAGGTGCGGGCGCAGCTCGATGGCGCCATCGCCGCCGCGCACGCCCTGGGCTCGCCCCTGCGCGACCCGTTCATGGCGCTCTCCTTCGCCGCCCTCGAGGTCATCCCGAGCCTCAAGCTCACCGACCGCGGGCTCGTGGACGTCGACCGTTTCGCGCTCGTGCCGCTCTGGGTTGATTGATCCGGTCGGACCGATCGCCCCGAGCGGGCCGAGGTCGCCGCGGGGCCGAACGACACCATTCCAGGGCCGTCGCGAAACCCTGGTGGCGGTCGCTCGTAATAGGGGCGGTCAGGCCCAGATCTCCCATCGCAGCCATCCCGAACATGTCCATCTCCCTGAATCCGCGCTCGCAGGCGCGGGCCGCCTGCGTTACGCTGGAGCCACCGTGACGATCGTCGCCCAAGGGGCAGCGACCGCCGAGGCCGCCCTCGACGAGCCGGGTGTCGCCGCTCGTCGGCCCGGCTTTTCCCTGCGGCGCTCCGCCGTCCGCCTCCTCGTCGCCGCGGTCTGGGTGGCCGTGGGCAAGCTGATCGGGCAGCGACTGGTGGATCTGCCCGTGGTGTCGCTGCTCGGCACGACCTCGGTCGCCCTCGTCTCCGCCGCGGTGCTTTTCGGCTGGGAGGGCGTCGCGGTCGGCATGGTGCTGCAGGTGGTCTTCCTCTACCTGGTGCAGGGGCTCGTCGGGATCTACCCGTGGGCGAGCACCGCGGCCTACGGGGCCGCCGCCGCCCTCGCGTGGGTGACCTTCCGTCACATGCGTGGCGTCGGCCGCGGCTTCCCCGGCATGCGCACCCTCGGCTGGTACACCCTGGCGACCGGGGTCGGAGCGATGCTGTCGACGACCGTCATCGCCCTCACCGGCCAGGAGGGGGAGGTGGCGAAGTCGGTGGCGATCTGGTCGCGCAGCACCGTGGTGAGCCTCTGGGTGCTGGCGCCGGCGCTCCTCGTGCTCGGCGACCGCCGGCTGCGCGCCGTGGTGGCCCCCATCCCCGGCGAGGTAGCCGTGCGCGCCCCGAAACGGGTGGCCCTCATCCGCGACGCGGTGGCTGGCGAGGCCTTGCAGGTGGTGGCGGTCGAGGCGCGCGAGGAGCGCTTCGGGCGCGCCACCGCCATCGCCACGCTGCTCGTGCTCGCCATCACCGTGCTGCGCATCGGGTTGCCGGGCGAGTGGACTCACGGGGCGATCTGGCTCAACGTCCTCTACTTCTTCCCCATCTGGTGGATGGCGCAGCGGCTGCGGCTGCCGGGAGCGCTGGTGGCGGTGGCGCTGGTGAGCGTGGCGGTGCTCGCCGGCTACGCGGTGCTCGGCGGGCGCGAGCTGATCCCACAGACCGTGGCGCTTTCGCTCTACGCGCAGCTGCTCTCGTTCTGGCTCGTGGGCATCCTCCTCGCTCGCGGCGCGCAGCGGGAGGGGCTGCTGCTCGAGGAGGTCACCGACCTCCACAGCCGCGTCGAGCAGGACCTGCAGCGCCTGGTGTCGGCGCTCACCGGCGCCGTCGAGGCGAAAGACGCCTACACCGGCGGACACCTGCAACGCGTCAATGCCTTCGCCCTCGAGGTGGGGCGGCGGATGGGGCTCCGCGGCCGCGACCTCGAGCTGCTGCAGATCGCCAGCACCCTGCACGACATCGGCAAGATCGGCATCCCCGAGTCGATCCTCAACAAGCCGGGGCCGCTCGACGAGGAGGAGCGGCGCGTGATGCAGCGTCACCCCGAGATCGGCGCGCGGCTCTTGATGCGGGTCGAGGGACTGCGCGAGGCGGCGCCGCTCGTCCTGCACCACCAGGAGCGCTGGGACGGCCGCCGGGACGGGACCTTCCCCGGCTATCCGCACGGCCTCGCCGCCGAGGCGATCCCGCTCGGAGCGCGCATCATCGCGGTCGTCGACTGCTTCGACGCCATGACCACCGACCGGCCGTACCGCCCGGCGAAGCCCGCGGACCTCGCGCGCGAGACGCTCGTCGCCGAGCGCGGCGCGCAGTTCGACCCCGCCGTCATCGACAGCTTCCTGCGCGTGCTCGACGACCTGCCATGGGACGCGCGCGCCTACGACGACTAGGCGCCTCCGAGGACCAGGGATCTCCGAGGACCGAAGGACCGTGTGGCCGAGGCCACGGCGCCACCGAAGTGCCGTCGGCTATCCTGAAACGCGATCGTGCACCGTGGTCGCCGCGCCCGACCCCTCTGGGGATCGCGGGGATCGCGTGGCGCGGGTCCTGCACGATCGTCACCGATGCGAGGCTTCCGCCCCATTCGCGCCCTCTTCGCCCGCGAGCTCGTGGTGCTCGCGGCGGTTGCCGCGCTCGCCGTGGTCGCCGCGCCCCGCGCCGCGGTCGCCGACGAGCTCTCGCCCTACGGCGTGAACGTGCACGCGCCGGCGGGCGCGCAGCTCGCGGCGCAGCTCGACCGCGTCGAACGCGGCGGCATGGGCTGGGTGCGCATCGACTTCATCTGGGCGGCGGTGCAGCCGGCGCGCGGCACCTACGACTGGCGGCTCTACGACGCGCTGGTGGCGGCGGCGGAGCAGCGCGGGCTCTCGATCCTCGCCATCATCGCCTACACGCCGGGCTGGGCCACCGACGGAGCGGAGATCTCCGGCGTGCCGCGCTCGGTCGACGACTGGACGACCTTCTGCACCAAGGCCGCGAATCGCTACAAGGGTCGCATCGCCGCCTGGGAGGTGTGGAACGAGCCGAACCTCGCGAAGTTCTGGGCCGGCTCGCGCCAGCAGTGGTGGAGTCAGATCCTGATCCCGGGCGCCGACGCCATCCACGCCGCCGACCCGCAGGCGCTCGTCGCCGGGCCGGCGCTCGCTCACATCGGCTCGCGCGACTGGCACCACTGGCTGCTCGAGACGCTGCAGACCGCGGGCAGCCGCATCGACGTCGTCACCCACCACCTCTACGACGGCGACAGCTTCTCCGACGTCACCGAGAAGCTCGACGGCTCGACGCAGTTCGGCAACACCCCGAGCCTGTGGAACCTGGTTGCCCCCTCCGTGCGCGAGGTACTCAAGCAGGCCAACGCACGCAGCAAGCCGTTCTGGCTCACCGAGACCGGGTGGGAGAGCGACGCCGTCGGCGAGGCGACGCAGGCCGACGACTACGCGGGCCTGCTCGGGCAGTGGTTCGCCGGCCACCCGACGCGCAACTGGGTGAAGAAGATCTTCTTCTACGAGCTGCAGGACGGCTCGAGCGACTTCAGCTGGGGTGTCGTGCGCCCCAACGGCACGCTCAAACCCGCCTACGCCACCTACCGCGACTTCGCCGCCGACCACGCGCCGGGGTTGCCCCTCGTGCTGCAGGACGGCCGCTACGAGGCGCGGGTGACGTGGCGCAAGCCCGACGGGCAGATCGGCACCGGGACACCGCTCCCGTATTCGCGCGAGAGCGGCCGCTTCTGGTTCTTCGGCGCCGGCAACACCGAGCTGGTGGTCAAGGTGCTCGACGGTTCGAGCGTCAACGGCCACGTCTGGGTCTACCGCGGCGCGCTCTCCGACGTCGAATATTGGCTGACGGTGACCGACAAGCTGACCGGTGCCGTGCGGCGCTACCACAACGCGCCGGGGACGTTCTGCGGCGGCGCCGACACGCGCGCGTTCGCCACGGGCTCGAGCGCGGCGCCGGCGGCGATTCTGCTGGCGGGCGAGGCACCGGCGATCGTCGAGCCGTTCTCTCCGGTCGCGCCGCCGTTCGCCTTCGCGTCGACGAGCGCTCTCGTCGGAGCCGACGCGACCTGCGCCGCCGGCCCCGACGCCCTCTGCCTCACAGGCAACCGTTTCCGCGTCACCGGCACCTGGCGGCTGCCGAGCGGCGCCAACGGCGCGGCCCACGCGGTGGCTTCCGAGGCCGACTCCGGCTCCTTCTGGTTCTTCGGCCCCAACAACCTGGAGCTGGTCGTCAAGGTGCTCGACGGCCGCCCGATCAACGGTCACTTCTGGGTCTACTTCGGCGCGCTCTCCGACGTCGAGTACTGGGTCAACGTCACGGACACGACGAACGGCGCCACGCGCACCTACCACAACGCGCCTGGGACGCTCTGCGGGCGAGCGGACAGCGGCGCGTTCTAGGCGGAGCCGGAACGCACCGCAAGAAGTCGTGCGCTGGGCATGAGGATCTCCTTGGGTCAGGGGCGGGCCCGCAGCTCGTCGAGTCGCGGTTTGACGTGCCAGGGCGGACGTTTCGAGGTCGGCCAGCAGGGTGAGTGTGCGGTCGATGCGGTGGTGGCGGACTGAGCAGGGATTGCATCGACGTAGGACGTGCGGTGCCGCGGACGCCGAGACGCTCGTGGCAGGGGAAGCGATCCGCGGGCGGCGACAGCAGGTCTTGCGGTCTTCAGCCGGCGCTGACTACAATCGCTCGCCCCCCCATGAAGGTGTTGAGCGTTCCCGCATCGGGACCAGCGCTATCCGTCTCCCTCGAAGGGACCGCGCGCCTCGGCCGGCGGCTGCTGCCCCTGCAAGGTTTTGGGTCGAGGCCGCACGAAGTGCTGCCGGCACGGTCTCGATGAAGCGGCGCTGGTCGCGCGGCACGAGCGCTCGATCGTCCACCGCCATCGCCGGGGCCGCGGTTTGCGCCACGCGGGCGAAGTGGTAGAGCAAGAAGCGACCCCCGAGCCGTCAACGGTGGCTTCCTCTGTCGCGCCGGCGGCACAGGCAAACGTTGGCGTGCCTTTGGAGCTGGCATCAAGCGCGATCGAAGCGTCGGCGCCGCCCACCGCGGTGGCCCTGCTGGTCTTCTTCTCCGGCCTGTGTGCCCTCGTCTACCAGGTGACCTGGCTGCGCGAGCTGCGGTTGGTGTTCGGCGCCTCGACCCCGGCGTCGGCGGCGGTGCTCGCGGTCTTCATGGGCGGGCTAGGCCTCGGCGGGCTACTGCTCGGGCGCCGCGCCGAGCGCTCGCCACGACCGCTCGCCTTCTACGGCCGGCTGGAAATCGGCGCTGCCCTCGCCGCCGGTGTCTCCCCCTGGACCGTGCTCGCCGCGCGTCGTGTCTATCTCGCCACCGGCGGCAGCGCGGCGCTCGGGGTGGTCGGCAGCACGCTGGTGCGCCTCATGCTCACCGCCTTGGTGCTGGGGGTGGCCACCTTCCTGATGGGAGGCACGCTGCCGGCGGTAGCGCGTGCCGTCACCGGAGCCGCCGACCGTGGCCGCCGCTCGCTGGGCTGGCTCTACGGCTGCAACACGCTCGGCGCCGTGGCGGGCGCAACCCTCGCCACCTTTCTGCTGCTCGAGACGCTCGGCCAGCGCAAGAGCTTGTGGCTCGCCGCTTTGCTCAACTTGCTGGTCGGTATGACCGCGGTGTCTATGGCGCGCGGCCACCGCGAGTCGCCCCGCAGCGATGAACGGGATGAGACCGCCGGCGCCCCGACGGAGGGCGCCGCCGTCGCGCCGCTGCCGCTCGTACTCGCTGCCGCAGCCCTGGTGGGCTTTGCCTTCTTCCTCATGGAGATGGTGTGGTATCGCCTGCTGTCGCCGCTGCTCGGCGGCACCACCTACACCTTCGGCACCATCTTGCTGCTGGCGCTCGTCGGCATCGGTGTCGGCGGACTGCTCTACGGCGCCGCCGCGCGCTCCCGCCCGGCGACGGTTGCCGCCTTCGCCGCCACCTGCGGTCTCGAGGCGCTGCTGACCATCGCGCCGCTGGCGCTCTCGTATCGGCTGGCGGTGCTCGCCTCGAACCTACGCGGGCTGGCTGCGCTCGACTTCGCCGGGTTGGTTGGCGGCTGGCTGTTGGTGGCCGGCATCGTCGTCCTCCCCGCCTCTCTGGTCGCGGGCTACCAGTTCCCGCTGCTCATCGGGCTTCTGGGTCGCGGTCGCCACGAGGTGGCAGTGCAGACCGGTCTGGTGGTCGCGTCCAACACGGCGGGGGCCATCGCCGGCGCCCTCGCCGGCGGCTTCGGGCTGCTGCCCCTGCTGGGCGCGCCGGGCGCCTGGCGCGGCACTGCGATGTTGCTGGCGGCGCTGGCGCTGGTAGCCGCCGCGGCGGCGCGCCGCCGCGGCGCCGGCTGGTCACGGCTGGCCGGGCCGGTGGCGGCCGCCCTCGCCGGCGTGGCGCTGTGCGCCGCCCCTGGGCCTGGCGCGCTCTGGCGGCACGGGGAGATCGGCGCCGGCCGCGGGCTGGTGGCCGCCACCAACCCGAACGAGCTCCGGGAGCAGGTGCTGCGCGAGGAGGCTGCGGTCGTGTGGGAGGAAGACGGTCGCGAGAGCGGTGTCGCGGTGCGCTCCTTCAGCGGCTACGCCTTCACCATCAACGGCAAAACCGATGGCCACGCGCGGCTGGACGCCTCGACCCAGGTGATGGCTCCCCTGGTCGGCGCGGTGCTGCACCCGGCGCCGCGCAGGTCGCTGGTCATCGGTCTCGGCACCGGCAGCAGCGCTGGGTGGCTCGCGGCCGTGCCGGAGATGGAGCACGTCGACGTCGTCGAGCTCGAACCGGCGGTGGTGCGAGTGGCGCGGGACTGCGCACCCGTCAACCACGGGGTGCTCGAGAACCCCAAGGTCGAGCTCACGCTGGGAGACGGGCGCGAGTATCTGCTCACGCGCGACGCACGCTGGGATCTCATCGTCTCCGAGCCGTCCAATCCCTACCGCGCCGGTATCGCCAGCCTCTTCACCACCGAGTTCTACCGGGCCGCTGCCGATCGCCTGGCGCCCGGGGGTCTCTTCGTGCAATGGCTGCAAGCCTACGAGGTGGACGCCGAGGTGGTGGCAACCGTGTACACCAGCCTGGGAGAGGTCTTTCCCTACATCGAGACCTGGTCGACAAACGACAGTGACCTGCTGCTGGTCGCTGCGGCCGCGCCTCTGCGCCATGACCTGGAACGTGCGCGGCGACGCACGGCGGCGGAACCGATCCGCTCCGCGCTCGCCGACACCTGGGGATTGGTCGGCGCCGAGGGCTTCTACAGCGGCTTCGTCGCCGGCCCTGCCTTCGCTCGCCGGGTGGCCGCCGGCGGGGCCCCACCCAACCGCGACGACCTGCCGGTCATCGAGTTCGGCTTCGCACGCGACCTCGGCCACGGCTACTTCTCGATCGCCGACCTGCAGCGGATGGTGCCCCCTGCGGAACAGCAGCCTCCGGGTCTCCCATTCCTCGGCCGCGAGTCACGCGATGCGCTGCGCGCCGCCCGCGCCCTGATGAACGGCGAAGGCCCACCGGCAGAGAGTGGCCCAGGTGTGCAGGCTGTCTGGCTGGCACGCCACTGGCCGACGTCGGCAGCGGGCGCGGCTCCGCCAATCTCCTTCAGTGGAGAGCTGATCGGGGCCGAAGCGCTCGCCGACCGGGGAGATTCCGCCGCTGAACCGATGGCCGAGCAGCTTCGGCGCGAGCATCCGGTCGAGGCCGAGGCGTTGCTCGCGCGGCTGCGGCTGCGGCAGGGCCGGCGCGCGGACGCAATCGCCCATCTCAACCGTGCGCTCGTCGGCTATCGAACCGATCCCTGGCCGATGGTGATGTTCATGCAGCGCACATTGCTTCTGGCGCTCGATCTGGCCAGCGACCCGCCAGCGGCCCAGCAACTGCTGCCGGCGGTGGGGAAGCCCTTCAGCCTGACCATGCTGGAACGCAGTCGGCGTCTCGTGCACACGACGGTGGCGCTTCGTGCCGGGGGAGGATTCTGCCGCGAGGCGTTCCGCCGGATGGAACCGTTCCCTAGTTGGCAGGAGCACTTCCTGCGCGATCGATTGAGCTGCTACCGCCGCACCGGCGATCCGCTGCAGAAGCGTGCTGCGCTCGACCTCGAGCTCTACTTCGGCCAGCAGCCGCTTTCGGTGGAGCAGATGATGGCGCCGCCGCTGCCGGACGCGGACCGTCGCTAGCGCTCACGCTGCCGCTGCCAGATGGCAGTTGGGGTCGAACGGTAAGCGTCACTGCTGCGGGTCGGTCCGGTGCCGGGTTGCGCTGCTGCCCGACGGGCCGCCCGCGGCGCTCAGGGTGTAGGGTGACGCCCCGTGACCGCCGCGCCGACGCATCCCCCGGGCTATTTCGACCGCGAGTACTTCCGTCTCCACCCGGGGCGCGAGCGCTACCTCGCCTGGCTCCTCGCCTGGCTGCGCCGGCACGGCGTCACCGGCGGTCGGGTGCTCGACCTGGGAGCCGGCTACGGCTTCTGGCTCGAGGCTCTCGCACACGCCGGCTACGAGCCGGCCGGCGTCGAGCTCTCGGAGGAGGCGGCGCAGGTGGCGCGCGAGCGCAGCGGGGCGCCCGTCACCACCGGCAGCGCCGATGCGCCGCTCCCGTACGCCGACGCGAGCTTCCGTGCCGTCACCATGCTCGACGTCATCGAGCACCTGCCCCGCTACGGCGAGGCGCTCGCCGAATGCGCGCGGGTGCTGGCGCCGGGAGGGAAGCTCTTCGTCATCACGCTCAACGCCGGCAGCCTGGCCCGGCCGCTGCTCGGGCGGCGCTGGAGCTTCTGGCTCGACCCCACGCACGTGCACATGTTCTCGGCGCGAAGGCTGCGCGACGGTTTCGCTGCCGCCGGCCTCGCCACCGAACGCGTGGCGACGATGTCGAACTTCGCGCTCGTCGGCGAGGGCAACCCGTTCTTGAAGCCGCTGCGCGCCGTGATCGGCCGGGTCGTGGTGACGCCGTGGCTGGGGGACTCGCTGATGGCAGTGGCGACGAAGCCGTAGGGTGCGCCGTGCGCACCATCCGGAGAAGATGGTGCACGCGGCGCACCCTACGCCAGAGTCGAACCGCCGATCACCGGACGATGGTCTACCACCGCAGGAGCGCGGCGCAGGCCTCCTCGAAGCGCGCGGCGATGGCGTCGTAGTCGTATTCGGCGGCACGCGCGCGCGCCGCCGCGGCGAGACGCCGGCGCCGCCCGTCGTCGCCGAGCAGCTCGACGAGCACCCGGGCGAGGCCGCCGGCGTCGGCTGGCGCGCCCACCCCCTCGACGCCGTCGCGCACGAGCTCGGCGACGGCGCTTTCGCTCGACTCGCAGTGCACGACCGGCAGTCCGGCCGCCATCGCCTCGAGCGGAAAGAGGCCGAACCCCTCGCGCGCCGACGGCTGCACCGCGAGCCGCGCGCGGCCGAGCTCGGTCCACACCTCCTCGCTCGTTGCGACGTGACCGCGGAAGCGCACCCGTTCGCTCACCCCGAGCGATCCGGCGAGGGCCTCCAGGCGCTCGCGGTCGGGCCCTTCGCCGAAGACGGTGAGCAGCGGACCCGCGTCGGGAAACGCGGCGGCGACCGCGGGCAGCGCCGCGAGCAGGAGGTCGAGACGCTTGTGGACGAGGAGCCGGCCGGCGTAGACGAGCGCCGGCCCCGTGCCGGCCGCGCGCCCGGCGGCGGCGGCCGCGGCCACCCGCGGCAACTCGATGCCGCACGGCACGAGCGCCACCGTGCCGCGGCGGTGCCGTCGCGGCGCCAGGCGCTCGCGGGTGAGACGGCTGCTGGCGACGGCCGCGGTGCCGAGCTGTGCCGTCAGCCACTCGACGGCGCGGTAGAGCGGCGCCTTCGCCCTGCCGACGTAGCCGCGCCAGTAGCCGGCCCAGTATTCGTACCAGGTGACGAGCAGCGGCTTGCCGGCGAGCGCGCAGCGCAGCGCCAGCGGCAGCAGGTGGACGTAGGGCATGTTGGCCGTCTCGACGAGGTCGTAGGGCGCGAGGTCGAGACGCGCCACCGCCGTCGCGAAGCGGAGCGCGCCGCGGGTGCTGCGCTGGCCGGCGGCGTTGTAGAGCCGGGGGCTCGGCCCGAGCGAGCGCACGACGAGGTGCGGTGGCTCGCCCGGCAACGGTGCGCAGAGACCGGCGAGGGTCACCTGGTGACCGCGCCGCGCCATCGCCCGGCCGAGCTCCCAGTTGCGTGTCTCGACGCCGCCGATGCGGTCGGGGTAGACCGCCTCGTAGAGGATCAGCAGGCGCAACGGCGGCTCAGCGCCAGGGGACGAGCGCCGCCAGCTCCGCTGCGCGGCGATTGATCGAGGAGAGCAGCACGCCGCACGTCATCGACAGCGCGGCGAGGATGAAGAGCGCCGCCGAGAGCACGGCGAGCGGCAGCCGCGGCACGAGCCCGGTGCGCAGGAACTCTGCCACGACGACGCCGCCGCCGGCGAGCGACAGCGCGAGGAGCCCGAGCGCCAGCGTGCCGAAGAAGGAGAGCGGCCGGTAGTCGCGGAAGAAGGTGAGGATGGCGAGCAGGATGCGGGTGCCGTCGCGGTAGGTCTGCAGCTTGCTCGGCGAGCTCGCCGGCCGCGCGCGGTAGCGGATCGGCACCTCGGCGGTGCGAAAGCGCTGCGCCGCGGCCTGCAGCGAGAGCTCGGCCTCGACCTCGAAGCCCTGGGCGATGAGCGGCGCCGTGGCGAGGAAGCGGCGGGTGAGCACACGGTAGCCGGAGAAGAGGTCCTGCGTGCGCACGCCGAAGAGCCCGCGCACGAGGACGATGAAGAGCCGGTTGCCGAGCGAGTGGCCGGTGCGGAACGCCCCCGAATCGGGTGCCGCCAGGCGAGTCCCGATCACCATGTCCGCCCCCTGCTCCGCGGCGGCGAGCAACGCGGGCGCCTCCTCCGCGGGGTAGGTGTCGTCGCCGTCCACCATCAGGAAGTAGTCGGCGTCGCGTCCGGAGCGGAAGCCGGTCAGGAGGGCGAACCCCTTGCCGGGCCGGGGCTCGCTCACCACGCGAGCGCCGGCGGCGCGAGCGAGCTCGGCAGTGCCGTCGGTCGAGGCGTTGTCGACGACGAGCACGTCGGCGTCCGGCAGCGCAGCGCGGAAGTCGGCGACCACCTTGCCCACCGTCTCGGCCTCGTTGTGGCAGGGGATGACCACCACGACGCGCGCGGCGGCGGGCGCCGCGGCGGGCGCGGAGGACGCGGGTTGGACGGCTCGCATCGTGGCTCAACTGTACGGCGTAGCTCCGCCGGCGTTCAATGGCGGGGGTTCCGCGGCCGGTTACCCCGGTTTGCGGTGGCGGTCCCCGGCCGGCGACAATGACCCCCTGGCGCGGGACGACCGCGCGGAAGGAGCAAAGATGGCCAAGCCGTGGAAGGTCGCGCTGTCGCTGATCGCGCTGGCGCTGGTGGTGCTCGTCATCGCGGTCTCGGTGCTCATTTGGGCCGGATTCAAGGGGACCCACGTCGCGCAGGGCACCGTTCTCGAGCTCGACCTCTCGGCGCCGCTGCTCGAGCAGGTGCCCGACAACCCGCTGGCGACGCTCCTCATGGAGAAGCGCATGCGCCTGCGCGACGTCGTCGAGGCGCTGCATGCGGGCGCCGCCGACCCCAAGGTGATCGGGCTCGTGGCGCAGGTGGTGCCCGAGGGGATCGGGCTCGCCGGCATCGAGGAGGTGCGCGACGCGGTCGCCGCCTTCCGCAAGGCCGGCAAGCCGACGATCGCCTGGGCCGACACCTTCGGCGAGGTGACGCCGGCGAACGGGGCCTACTACCTCGCTTCCGCCTTCGACCAGGTCTACATCCAGCCGAGCGGCGACGTCGGCCTGACGGGGCTCGAGCTGACCTCGCTCTTCCTGCGCGGCACCCTCGACAAGATCGGCGTCTCGCCGCAGTTCTCGCAGCGCTACGAATACAAGAACGCGCCGAACACCTTCACCCACACCGCCTTCACGCCGGCGCACCGCGAGTCGATGGACGCCCTCGCCGGCTCGATCTTCGACCACATGGTCGCCGAGATCGCGCGGGCGCGGAAGCTCACGCCCGCCGCGCTGCGCGCGGCGATCGACGACGGACCGATGCTGGGCGAGGAGGCGGTGCGCCTGAAGCTCGTCGACGGGTTGCTCTATCGCGACGAGGTCTACGAGCGCGTGAAGAAGCTCGCCGGCAAGGGGGGCGAGCCGGATCTGCTCTACCTGCGCCGCTACTGGCAGCGCGCCGACAAGCCGTGGAGCGACGGCGGCAAGACGATCGCGCTCGTCTACGGCGTCGGCGACGTGATGCGCGGCGCGAGCTCGTACGACCCGTTGATGGGTACCGTGGCGATGGGGAGCGAGACCGTCGCGGCGGCGCTGCGGGCCGCGACCGAAGACGACGACGTGGTGGCGATCGTCCTGCGCGTCGACAGCCCGGGCGGCTCGTACGTCGCCTCGGACACCATCTACCGCGAGGTGGTGCGGGCGAAGAAGAGGGGCAAGCCCGTGATCGCCTCGTTCGGCGACGTCGCCGCCTCCGGGGGCTACTTCGTCGCCATGGCGGCGGACAAGATCGTCGCGCACCCGATGACCATCACCGGGTCGATCGGCGTCTTCGGCGGCAAGCTGGTGACGCGCGACCTCTGGGGCAAGCTCGGGATCACCTTCGACCAGGTGCAGCGCGGCGACCACGCCGACATGTGGAGCGCCGTCGAGCCGTTCGACGAGGACGAGTGGACGAAGTTCGACGCCTGGCTCGACCGCGTCTACGCCGACTTCACGCAGAAGGCGGCGACGGGGCGGCACCTTCCTCTGGCGCGCCTGCAGGAGCTCGCGAAGGGGAGGGTGTGGTCGGGAGTCGACGCGCGGCGGATCGGCCTCGTCGACGAGCTCGGCGGCTACGACGTCGCGCTGCGACTCGCCAGGGAGGCGGCGCACCTCGGCCGCGACGCGAAGGTCGAGGTGCGAGAGTACCCGCGGCCGAGGAGCCCGTTCGAGGAGATCTTCGGCGAGGGTCGCGACAGCAGCGAGGAGGAGGGCGCGCAGGCGATGGTGCGCGCCCTCGTCGCGCTGCAGCCGGCGCTGCGGGCGCTGCGCGACGCCGGGGTGCTCGGCGAGCAGGCACCGCAGGTGTTGCGAGCGCCGGAGGTGAACGTGCGCTGACGAGCGGGCCCCGCGCCGCCGGCGCGGCGCAGGTCGACCACGGGCGGTGCGACGGAGTACGCTCTCGGGAGAGGTTTCAGGGAGACAGGAGACACGATGATCGCGAGGACGGGACGGACGGTGCTCGGACTGGTGTTGGCGTTCGTCGCCGGCACGGCGGTGGGCCTGCTATGGGCTCCCGCCTCGGGGGAGAAGACGCGCAAGGCGCTGGCGAAGAAGAGCGGAGCGCTCGGCGACAAGGCCGCGGAGGCGTGGGGCGGCGTCGGCCGCATCGTCGCCAAGGGGAAGCGGCGGCTGAGCGCCTGACCTCGGCGCGACGCGCTCGCGGGGAGCCGCGGCGGTTGTCGTCGGTCGGCTACCCGCCGCGCGGCGTGCTTTCCGCCAGCCGGCCGAGAAGGGCCGTGAAGGCCGGCGTGCCGCGGATCGCCGCGAGGTCGGGGTCGACTTCCAGCCAGCCGCGGTTGCCGAACCCGCGGTCGATGGCGCGGTCGATGAGATCGACCGCGCGATCCGGCTCCCCCGCGATGGCGTGGACGCAGGCGACGTTGTAGAGCACCGCCTCCTCCTCGGGGTGCAGCTCGAGGGCGCTCTCGGCCAGGCGCACGCCCTCCGCGCGCTCGCCGAGCCGCACCAGCCCGTTGCCACCGAGATAGCGCGCTCGGGAATCGTCGGGGTGCAGGTCGAGGCGAGCGCGCACGAGGGCGACGCCGCGCCGCGCCGCATCCATCGCCTCGTCGTGGCGGCCGAGCGCCGCGTAGAGCGGAGCGACGAGCAGCGGTGACTGGTAGTCCTCGGGGCGGGCAGCCTCCGCGCGCGCGTAGAGGGCAACCGCCTCCTCGAGCTGGCCGTCGCCGAACGCAGTGAAGGCGCCGAAGAAGAGCGCCTCGAAGAGGTTTGGGTTGAGGCGCAGCGCGGTGGCGAACTCCTCGCGTGCGGCCGCCGGCTGCCCGGCCACCGCCAGCGCCTGGCCCCGGGCGGCGTGCGCCTCGGGCAGTGCCGGCGCCAGCTCGAGGGCGCGCCGGCTCGCCTCGTCGGCCCGTCGCACCTCCTCGGCGTCGTTGCCCCACCAGGTGGCCATGTGCGTCGAGCAGTCGGCGATCCCCGCCCAGGCCAGCGCGTAGCTGCCGTCGAGGGCGAGCGCCTGCTCGAAGAGGGCGCGAGCGCGCCGCATCCCCTGGCGGCTCGACTGGTAGAAGAGCTGGCGTCCGCGCAGGTAGAGGTCGTAGGCCTCGACGTTGCGCGTCGCCGCCTGGCGCTGCTGGCGCCGCAGGGGCTCGCTGAGGGCGCCGCGGAGGGCGTCGGCCACCCGCGCGGCGATCTCGTCCTGCACCGCGAAGACGTCGGCGAGCTGGCGGTCGAAGCGCTCCGACCAGAGGTGGTACCCGTCCGCCACCGCGACGAGCTGGACGGTGATGCGCAGGCGGTCGCCGGCCTTGCGCACGCTCCCCTCGAGCACGTGCGTGGTGCCGAGGCGCTGCCCGATCAGCCGCACGTCGAGGGCGGTGTTCTTGAACTGGAACGACGAGGTGCGCGCCGCCACGCGCAGGCCTTCGACGCAGCAGAGCGCGTTGATGATCTCCTCGGCCATGCCGTCGCAGAAGTACTCCTGGTCGCGCCCGGGGCTCATGTCGGCGAACGGCAGCACGGCGACCGAGAGCGCCGGCTCGGCCGGCACCTCCTGCGGCACCTTCGGCGGCACCTCCGGAGACACCTCCGGAGACACCAAGGGCGGTGCGAGGAGTGCGCCGAGGTCGAAGGCGAGGTCGCCCGCGGACTGGTAGCGATCCTCGGGCCGCTTCGCGAGGCAACGCCGCAGCAGGCTGACGAGACCGGGGGGCATCCCGCTCGGCGGATGGGCCAGCGCGGGGGGCTCCTCCCGCAGGATGGCGGCGAGTGCGTCCGCCGCGGTCTCGCCCTGGAAGGCCCGCTCGCCCGTCGCCATCTCGTGGACGATGGCGCCGAAGGAGAAGATGTCGGAACGGTGGTCGGCCGCGTTGCCGCGCGCCTGTTCCGGGGACATGTAGCCGACGCTCCCCAGGAGCATGCCGGCGCCGGTCAGCGAGAGGGTGGGGTCCTCGCCGACGTCGGGACCCGACGCGGCGGCGGTGACCTTGGCGAGGCCGAAGTCGAGGATCTTGAGGTGGCCGTCGCCCGTCAGGAAGACGTTCTCGGGCTTGAGGTCCCGGTGGACGATGCCGCGGGCGTGCGCGGCGGCGATGCCGCGCGCGAGCTGCAGCGCCCAGTCGAGCGCGGTTTCGACGGTGGGTCGACCGGCTCGCAGGCGATCGCGCAGCGTCTCGCCGACGAGCAGCTCGCAGACGAGGAAGGGCGCGCCCTCGTGGCTTCCCAGGTCGTGGACCGCCAGGATGTTGGGATGGTTCAAGGCGGCCGCGGCGCGCCCCTCGCGGGCGAAACGCTCCAGGCGCTCGGCGTCCTGCGCCAGCGCCTGAGGGAGGATCTTCACCGCCACGTCGCGCGCCAGCCGCTCGTCACGGGCGCGGTAGACCTCGCCCATGCCGCCGGCGCCGAGCGGCGCAAGGATCTCGTACGGCCCGAGCCGGGTGCCCGCCGTCAGGCGCAAGGCGGCAAGCGTAGCAGTGGACGATCAAGTAGCAGTGGACGATCAAGTAGCAGTGGACGATCAAGTAGCAGTGGACGATCGAGCAGCGGACTCTCAAAAGCGTGGCAGTGGAGGATGGCGGGTAGCGGCAGGCGTCAGCGCCGATGTTAGGCTCCCGGCATGCTGCGGCGTGGCGCGTGGCTCGTCGTCTCGGGCGCCCTCCTCGCCGGTGCCGCGCGCGCCTGGATCGCGCCCGAGCCGGCAGCGCAGGCGGCGCCCGAGCCGACCTACGAAGAGGCGATCGACGTCTCGCTGCTGACCATGGTCGTGCGCGTCGTCGACACCTGGGGGAATCCGATCCTCGGGCTCGAGCCCGCGGACTTCCGCGTGCGCCTCGGCAGGGCCGACGTGCCGGTTGTGGCGCTCGACTGGGTGGCGTTGGGCGGAGAGCTGCCGGCGATCGGTGCCGAGCAGGAAGCCGTGCGGGAGGCCGAATCGGCAGGCGCCGATCCATCGGCGAGCGCCCAAGATCGCTCGGCGTCGGCGTCCCACGCCGGCGGGGAACCCGGGCGGCTGATCGTGGTCTTCGTGCAGGCGGATCTCACGCCGTCGCGCATCTCGGGACAGATGCGGTTGCGGCCGCACACCGGCGAGCTGCTCGCTGGGCTCCAGGCGCGCGATCGTGTCGCGGTCGTCTCGTTCGATTCGCACCTCAAGCTCTGGCAGGACTTCGCGAGCGACGCCGGCGCCACGCGCGCCGCGATCGACGAGGCGATGCTCTTCTCGCCCGAGCGCGACGTCGCCGTCGCCGAGCCGCTTTCGTTCGCGCGGCACTTCGACCGCGCCGCGGCGCGGCTGGCGGCATCGCCGGAGCGAGCGCTCGAGCTGGTGGCCCGCGCCCTGGAACCGCTCCCCGGCGAGAAGGTGATCCTCTACCTCGGCTGGGGGATGGGGCGCTTCGACGGCTCGGGCGTGCACATGACTCCGGCCTACGGCCCCGCCGTGCGTGCGCTGCACGCCGCGAACTCGTCGGTCTTCGTGCTCGACGTCACGAGCGCCGACTCGCACTCGCTCGAGGTCGGCCTGCAGGCCGTGGCGGAGGCGACCGGTGGCGCCTACTTCAGCACCTTCCGCATGCCGGCGCTGGCGACGGCGACGCTCGGGCGAGCCCTCTCCGGCTACTACGTGCTGACACTCGACCATGCCGCCCTCGGCGACGACGCGGGGCGGCTGCGCGTCGAGCTGCGGCGGCGCCAGGGCACCGTGCTCACACGCCCGATCGCGCTCCGCGCACCGAGCTCGTAGGGTTTCGTGGCTACCCCTGAGCTTCCACGCGGGCCCTTGGAATATAACTACTTGGTTGATAGGTTATTGAGAGTCGATGGTGAGCCAAAGCCCTTGATCCAAGGTCAATTCGGGCCCGAAGCCCTCGTCCGTATCGCCAATCGCCTCAAGGCCTTGGCGGATCCGACCCGGCTGCAGATCCTGCAGGTGCTGGGTGACGGCGAGCTTTGTGTCGGCGACCTCGTCGGCCGGGTGGGTGGCACCCAGGCCAACGTCTCGAAGCACCTCTCGGTGCTGCGGGGCGCCGGTCTCGTGCGGCCGCGCCGGGAAGGCATGAATGTCTACTACGCGATGGAGGACGCCGCGGCGCTCGAGGTCTGCCGCCTGATGTGCGGCTGCGTCGAACGCGAGGCGTCGCGGGCCATGGCCGAGGTGGGAACAGCATAGCCACGCTCCGTCACCGGGACGGCGCGTTCACGGTTCAACGAGAATCATCAGGATCGAACGAGAAGGAGTCATCGTGATGTCGAAGCCGATCGAAGTCACCGACCAGGAATTCCAGGCCAAGGTGGTGGATGCGGGGGGGCCGGTGCTGGTCGATTTCTGGGCGCCCTGGTGCGGTCCCTGCCGCATGGTGGCGCCGGTGCTGGAGGAGCTCGCCGGGCAATACGGCGACAAGCTCACCATCGCCAAGGTCAACACCGATGAGCATCAGGAGCACGCGGGCCGTCTCGGCGTGCGCGGCATCCCGACGCTGATCCTCTTCCAGGGTGGGCGCGAGGTCGACCGCATCGTCGGGGCGCTGCCGAAGGCGGCGCTGCAGCAGCGGCTCGAGGCGGCGCTCGGCTCGGCCGTTTCGTAAGGGCGACCGCGGCCACCGCCATGCCCCTCTACGAATACGTCTGCCGCGGTTGCAGCGAGCGCTTCGAGGTGCTGCAGCGGCTCGGCGCCGCCGCCGAGGGCGTGGCATGCCCGCGGTGCGGCGGCGACGAGCCCGAGCGGGTGCTGTTCGACCTTCGCGGCCGGAGGCACGCGTCGCGAGGCGGCGAGCGCGTGCGACGCGGGGGCCGCGTGCTGCCGCGGCCCCGGCTTCTCCTGCGACAACTGATCCCTGGGCAGCGAGGCCCCGAGTCGATAGCGCCGGTAGATCCGGACGTACGGCCGAGGGCGGTGGCCATGTCGCGAGCCCGTCAGGAGCTGCATCGATGATCAACGGCGCACACGTGATCCTCTACAGCCGGGACGCCGAGGGCGACCGCGCGTTCCTCCGCGACGTGCTCGGCTTCCCTTCGGTGGACGCCGGTCGGGGCTGGTTGATCTTCGCCCTGCCGCCTGCCGAGGTAGCGGTGCACCCCGGCGAGGAGAACGACCACCACGAGCTCTACCTGATGTGCGACGACCTTTCCGCCGTGCGGGACGCGATGGCGGCCCGCGGTGTCTCCTGCGGGCCGGTCCAGGAGCAGCCGTGGGGGAGCCTCACGAGCGTCACGCTGCCCGGCGGCGGCACGCTCGGCGTCTACCAGCCGAAGCACCCGACGGCGCTCGGCCTCGGCCGCTGAGCGGTCGTCCGCCGCGGCGATCCGTCGGCCCCGCGGCGCGCGGCGGCGCACCACGGGACGATCCGCGCCGGCACCTTCGCTCTCGAGGGCTGCGACGTCGGCGGCTGGGCCTGCGGCTTCCGGCTTCCTCGTGCCGGTCGTGCCACCGCTCTTCTGGTGGGCTCCCTCGCCGAAGAGAGAACGGCCCGCAGAGGTCAGAGCGCCGCAGCGAGGCGTGCGACACCCTCGCGGATCGCCTCCTCGGGCGACGCGAAGGTGAGGCGGAGCCAGCCGGCGCCGGTGGGGCCGAAGGCCTCGCCGGGGACGACCAGCACCTCGCCGCGGCGGGCGAGGTCGAAGGCGAGCGCGGTGGTGTCGGCGACGCGGCGGCGGAAGTCGGCCATGCAGTAGAAGGCGCCGTCGGGCTCGCGCCAGGTGACGTCGCGGATGCCGGCGAGCGCCGAACGCATGGCCGCCCAGCGGCGCCGGTATTCGTCGCGCACGAGATCGAGCTCGGAGGCGTCCATCGCGAAGCCGGCGAGCGCCGCCACCTGGGCGAGCGACGGGGCGCAGGTGACGAGGTTCTGGTGGAGGCCCTGGAGCTGCGCCGTCACGTCGGGCGGCGCCACCAGCCAGCCGAGCCGCAGCCCGGTCAGGGCGAGCGACTTCGAGATGCCGCCGACGTGGAGGACTCGTGGGCCGCTCGGATAGCGCGGCGCCGCGTCGAGCCAGAGCTCCTCGTAGACCTCGTCGGAGACGAGCCAGAAGCCGCGCTCTTCGGCGAGCGATGCGAGCGCCGCGAAGCGCTCGGCGGAGAGGACCTCGCCCGTGGGATTCGCCGGCGAGCCGACGATGAGCATGCGCGTGCGCGGGCCGACGGCGGCCTCGACGGCGTCGAGCGGCGTGCGTACGGGAACCGCGCCGGCGAGGCGCGGCAGCGTGTCGTACGCGGGGTAGCCGATGTCGGGGATGAGGATCTCCTCCCCCTCGCCGACGAGCCCGAAGACGGCGAGCGCGAGCGCTTCCTGGCTGCCGACGGTGACGATCGCCGAGCGTTCGTCGCCGCCGTGTGCGGGCCGTCGCGCGCCCAGTGCCCGCCGCAGGTCGGTGCGGCCCGCGTTCGGCGTGTAGCCGAACTCGGCGCGCGCCACGGAGTCGGCGATCGCCTGCCGTACCGGAGCTGGCACCGCGTGCGACGGCTCGCCGACGGCGAGGCTGATGGCGCCGGGCGCGGCGGCCGCCGCCACCTGACGGATGAGCGAGAGCGGGACGCTCGGGCGCATGGCGTCAGTCGCCCGCGGCGGCGCCCGTCGCGAGCGCGCGGGCGGGGACAAGCCCCGCCCCTACGTTCCGAGGTCGTCTCGGGAGGGACTTCAGCATCGCCTCAGCTCCGGATGTAGGGGCGGGGCTCGTTCCCGCCCGTCCGGGGCCTACCCTGGTGCGCTGGTCGCTCACCGCCGCAGCACCTCTTCGAGCGCCGTCTTGGCGTCGGTCTTCTCGTCGCGCCGCTTGACGATCACCGGGGTCGCCAGGGCGATGCCGTGCTCCCGCGCGAAGTCGCCGCTCGCCGGGCGGCTCCCCATCACCACCACCGAGCCCTCGGGGATCACCAGCGGCGCGCCGGCCTCCGCGCGCAGCACGCGCTCGCCGGGGAGGTCGTAGACGACGCTCGACGAGGTGAGGACGACGCCGGCGCCGAGCACCGAGCGGCGCTTGACGACGACGCCCTCGTAGAGGCCGACGCCACCGCCGACGAACACCTCGTCCTCGACGACGACGGGGAGCGCGCCCACCGGCTCGAGGACGCCGCCCACCTGCGCCGCCGCCGACAGATGCACCTTGCTGCCGATCTGCGCGCAGGAGCCGACGAGGGCGTGGCTGTCGACCATCGAGCCTGCGCCGACGTGCGCGCCGACGTTGACGTAGGCGGGCGGCATCACCACGACGCCGCGACCGAGGTGGGCGCCGCGGCGCACGGCGGATCCGCCGGGGACGATGCGCACCCCCGGCGGCGCCGGCGTCCGCGGCGGCAGCGTGTCGCGGTCGCGGAACCCGAAGGGCGGCGCCGCGACGTCGACGTCGACGCCGAGCGCAAACGCCGCGAGGATGCCGTCTTTGACCCACGCCTCGGCGCGCCAGCCCGTGGGCGACTCCGCGTCGGGCGTCGCCGCGCGCACCTCCCCGGCCTCGAGCGCGTCGAGGAGCGCCTCGACCGCCGGGCGTACCTCCTCGCGCGGGCGCTCGCGCCAGCCGGCGAGGCGCGCGGCGAGATCGGTCACCCGGCGGCTCCGCTCAAACGCGGGCGCTCCGGTTCAAACACGAGCCTCCTGCGCGACCACGGTCTCGGTCCCGGCCGCTGCGTCCAGCAGCCCGAGCTCGGCGAGGATCGCCTCCATCTTGGAGTGGAGCGACTGCGAGAGCGGGGTGAGCGGCAGGCGCAGGTGGCCCTCGCAGATCCCGAGCCGCGCCACGGCCCACTTCACGGGGATGGGGCTCGTCTCGAAGAAGTTCGCCTTCATGAGCGGGTGCAGGAGCGCGTGCATGCGGGCCGCCTCGACGCGGTCGCCGGCGAGGGCGGCGTCGACGAGGCGCACCAGCAGCGCCGGCGCCTCGTTGGAGATGACGGCGATCACGCCGTCGCCGCCGAGGGCGATGATCGGCAGCGCCAGCGCGTCGTCGCCGGCGATCACGGCGAAGCGTTCCGGGCGGCCGCGGAGGATCTCGCTGACCTGGTCGAGGTTGCCCGAGGCTTCCTTGACGGCGACGAAGCGGGCGTCCTCGGCGAGGGTGAGCACCGTCTCCGCGGTCATGTTGCAGGCGGTGCGTCCGGGGACGTTGTAGAGCACCACCGGCACGCTCACGGCATCGGCGACGGCGCGGAAGTGGGCGACGAGCCCATCCTGCTTCGGCTTGTTGTAATACGGCGTGACGATGAGCACGCCGTCGGCTCCCGCCGCCTCGCAGCGCCGGGCGAGGAGTGCCGTCTTGTGGGTGTCGTTGGTGCCGGCGCCGGCGATCACCCGCACCCGCCGCGGCCCCTTCCGCACCTCGTCGGCGGCGACCGCCACCACGCGTTCGTGCTCTTCGACGGAGAGCGTCACGGCCTCGCCGGTGGTGCCCACGGGCACCACGCCCGCGACGCCGCCCGCGACCTGATGGCGCACCACCCGGCGCAGCCCCTCCTCGTCGACGCTGCCGTCGGCGCGGAAGGGGGTCACCAGGGCGGTGAACACTCCCTGCAACCGGTTCTCGTTCATGGCGTCCTCCTCTCGAGGAACTGCTCGAAGGTGACGGGGCCGGGCGGCCGCGCCCGGGCGAGCCACTCGCCGGCGGCGACCGCCCCGGCGGCGAAGACCTTGCGCGTGCGCACGCGGTGGGCGAGCTCGAGGGACTCGTCGGCGCCCTCGAAGATGACCACGTGCTCGCCGGGGATGCCGCCGTGGCGGAGCGACACGACAGGTGGGGTCGTGCCACCCCGTGCCGCGGCGACGTCGGCTGCCAGCAGCTTCGCCGTGCCCGACGGCGCGTCCTTCTTTCGGCTGTGGTGGCGCTCGACGATCCCCGGCTCGAACTCGGCGAACGGGGCGAGGGCGCGCGCCGCGTCGGCGACGAGGCGGCGCATGACTGCGATGCCGATCGAGAAGTTGGCGGCGACGAGGAGCGGCACGCCGTTGCGGCGGGCGAGCTCGCGCGCCGGCTCGGCGTCCCAGCCGGTGGTGCCGCAGACGGTGGGAACGCCGAGCTTGAGCAGCTCGAAGACCCGCGCCGGCGCGCTTTCGGGGTGCGTGAACTCGAAGGCGACGTCGGCGTCGGCGCCGCCGTCGAGCGAGCCGTCGCGGCCGACGCGCCCGGCCACCGCGTGACCGCGCGCCGACCAGAGCTGGGCGATCGCCCCGCCCATCGCGCCGTCGCCGACGACGAGCGCCGTCAGCACGTCGCCGGGGTCTCCGCGGTGGGAGTGGCCTCCGCGGCCGGGACCGGCGCCGGGTCGCGCTCGAAGGCGACGCGGTGGAGCCGCTCGACCGCCTCGCGCGCCTCGCCCAGCGGCAGCAGCTGCGAGATCGCCACGCCGCGCCCGGGCACCGCCACGGCGTCGAGGTCGCGCAGCGCGTGCCGCACCTCCGCCTCGAGAGTGCCGTCGAGCCCGCGGATGCGGCCGACGATCGACACCAGCACGCGCGCCGTCTTGCCGACGTGCTCGAGCACCGACTGCGCGACGCGGAGCTGCAACGGCACCGAGCCGAGCCGGTAGCCGGTGGCGAGCGCCCAGCTCCCCTCCGCCGGGAAGCGCGCCTTGACCACCTTGCCGTTGGTTCCCGAGAGCAGGACCTCGCGGGCGGCGATCCCCCACAGCGCGAGGCCCGCCGGCGCCGGCCCGATGACGCTGCCGGGCGCCTCGGGGCGGAAGCGGTTGCGGATGCGCACCGCCGCTCCGGCCGCTGCCGCCGGCGCCACCGTGTCGGGGTGGATCACCTTGGCGCCGAGCCGCGCGAGCCACGCCGCCTCGCGGTAGGAGAGCGCCGGGATGAGGCGCGCACCCTGCACGAGCCGCGGGTCCGCGGTGAGGATGCCGTCGACGTCGGTCCAGATCTCGACTGCCTCGGCGCGCAGCGCACCGCCGATGAGCGTCGCCGAGAGGTCCGAGCTCTCGCGTCCCATCGTCGTCGTCTCGCCGCCGGGCGCGCGGCCGACGTAGCCGCCGGTGACCACCACCTTGCCGGCGTCGAGCAGAGGCACGACCCGCTGCTGCACCTCCCGGAAGATGCGCGCGCGGTCGGGTCGGGCGCCGCCGAAGCCATCGTCGGTGGCGACGAGGTCGCGTGGGTCGCACCATTCGGCGTCGACGCCGCGCGCGACGAGCGCCGCGGCGACGATGCGCGACGACAGGAGCTCGCCGAGCGACACGACGGCGTCGTTCTGCTGCGGCGACACCTCTCCCGCGGCGGCTCCGGGTAGATGTACCAGGCGTTCTAGCTCGTCGGCGACGCGGTCGGCCTCCTCGGCGATCGCCTCGCGCACCCAGCCCGGCCCGTTCGAAGAACCCGTGGCCTGCGTGACCGCTTGCAGGTGGCGGTCGACGAGCTCTGCGAGGCCGCGCTGCGCGGCCTCGACGTCGCCCTGCGCCGCCTGCGCCGCGAGGCGCTGCAGCTCGGAGGTCACCTTGCCCATCGCCGAGACGACGACGAGGCGCGGCTCGGGGCGCCGTGCCACGAGATCGGCGACGCCGCCGATCTTCTCGCCGCCGTCCACCGAAGAACCGCCGAACTTGAGGACAAGGTAGCGCCTCGCCGCGTCCGCGGCGGGCATCACCGGGCCTCCGCGAACGCTTCCAGCGGCGAGGCGAGGAGACCCTTGGCGGCGAGCAGCTCGGCGTTGAGCAAGGCCGCGCCCGCCGCGCCACGCACCGTGTTGTGCACGAGGGCGGTGAAGCGCGCGTCGTACATCGGGTCGCGACGGAGGTTGCCGACCGACACCGTCATGCCATTGCCGCGGCCGGCGTCGCGCAGCGGCTGCGGGCGGTCGGCACGGTCGATGACGGCGAGCGGGCGCGCGGGGGCGCTGGGCAGCGCGAGTCGCTGCGGCTCGCCGGTGAAGCCGTCGAGGGACTCGCGGATCCTTTCGAGGGCGACGCGCTCGCGGAGGCGAACGAACATCGACACGGTGTGTCCGTCGACGACCGGCACGCGGTTGACCGCCACCGAGAGCGGGAACTCCGTCTCGAGGATCTTCTGCGGCTCCTGGGCGATCTTCTCCTCCTCGCCGCCGATGGTCGGGATGACGTTGGCGAGGATGTCGAGCGACGGCACACCGGGGTAGCCGGCGCCGGAGACCGCCTGCATGGTGACGCAGGTGACCGCCTCGAGGCCGAAGTCGCGGGCGAGCGGGGCGAGGGCCATGACGATCCCGACGACGGAGCAGTTCGGGTTGGTGACGAGCCCCCCGCCGGTCGCCGCCCACGGCTGCTCGCGGATGCGCTCGGCGGCGTGCGGGTTGATCTCCGGCACGAGCAGCGGCACGCGCGGGTCCATGCGGAACTTGCTGGCGTTGGAGACCACGAGGTGGCCGCGGCCGGCGTATTCCGGCTCGAGCTCGGCGGCGGTGGCGGCGTCGAGGGCCGACAACACCAGGCGCGAGCGGAGCGGCGCGCCAGGCGGCAGCACCTCCAGCGTCGCCGCCGCCTCGGGCAGATCGGTGTCGAGCAGCCAGTGGGCCGCCTCGCTGTAACGCTTGCCGGCGGAGCGCTCGGAGGCAACCACCTCGGCGCAGGTGAACCAGGGGTGGCGCTCGAGCGCCTGCACGAGACGTTGGCCGACGGCGCCGGTGGCACCGAGGATGGCTACGGGGGTCCTGCGCTCGCGGTCGAACATCGCTCTCGTCCTTCTCGTGTCGTCGATGGCCGTCGGGAGGGTGCAAGAAATCGGCCATGGGCCGCCGCCCGTGGCGCCGTTTTCCCCTGCCCCCCCAGCGCAGACTATGACGGAAAACCGGGTGCTTCGAGCGCCCCCAGTCTGGTGCGCCGCCTCCGACCAGGGCGCTCCGGGTAGGGTGCGCCGTGCGCACCATCCGACTCCTCGGCCGCCGCTGGCGCACCCGGATGGTGCGCGGTGCGCACCCTACAGCGGAGCGGAGTTCTCGCGCACGTAGCCCTCGGTCAGGTCGCAGCCGAACGCTTCGGCCTCGCCACGGCCGAGACCGAGATCGACGGTGAGCCGCACCTCGCGCTCCGAGAGGTAGGCGAGGGCCGCCGCCGCCGCGCGGTCCCCCTGGTGCTTCCCCTTCTTGACCAGCACCGCGTCGCCGAAGGAGAGCGTGAAGCGCTCGTGCTCGTAGTGCGCTCCGGAGGCACCGAGAGCGGCGATGACGCGGCCCCAGTCGAGGCGGCCGCCGCCGATCGCCGCCTTCATCAGCGTCGAGCCGGCGATGGCGCGCGCGGCGGCTTGCGCCTGCTCGGTCGTCCTGGCGCCGCGGACGCGGACGACGAAGAGCTTCGTCGCCGCCTCGCCGTCGCGGGCGAGCTGGCGCGCCAGATCGGCGGTGAGCGCGGCGAGGGCGGCACGAAACGCGTCCGCGTCGCGGCGGCGCCGGCGGAGCGGCCGGTTGCCGGCGGCCCCCGACGCCAGGAGCAGGCAGGTATCGGAGGTCGAGGTGTCGCCGTCGATGACGAGCTGGTTGAGGCTCTCGCCCACGGCCGCTTCGAGCGCCTCCTGCAGGAACGAGGAGCGTGCGGCGACGTCGGTGACGAGGAAGGAGAGCGTGGTCGCCATCCGCGGCGCGATCATCCCCGACCCCTTCGAGACGCCGAGGAGCGTCACCTCACGTCCCTCGACCGTGCAGCGCGCCACCGCACGCTTGGGCACCGAGTCGCTCGTCATCATCGCCCGCGCCACTCCCATGCTGCGGTCGGCAGCGAGCCCCTCGACGAGGGTGGGGAGGGCGCCGCCGATCTTCGCGACGTCGATGCGCGGACCGATGCGCCCGGTCGACGAGCAGAGGACCTCGCGCTCGCGCACACCGAGGCGGCGCGCGGCGACCGCGGCGGCGGCGCGGCAGTCCCGCACCCCCTGCCGGCCGGTGCCGGCGTTGGCGATGCCGGCGTTGACCAGGATCGCGCGCACCGGCTTGCCCTTCCGCAGCAGCTCGCGGCCGACCACCACCGGCGCGCCGGGGGCGGAGCTCGTGGTGTAGACGGCGGCCCACTCGGCGGGCCTCTCGCAGACGATGAGGCCGAGGTCGTCGCGGCCGACGAACCGCATGCCACAGGCGGCGGCGGCGAAGCGGAAGCCGGCGACGAGGGGCTCGCGCGCCATGGCCTCGGTGCGGGCGGCGGCGAGCTCGTGCGCTTCGGCACGGGTGTCGTGGCTGTCTGGGCGCATGTCGGGCGTGTCCATCGGCGCGACTCTGCCACCAGGAGGCCCGTGCCGCGCGCCGCGCGGCACGGGCCTCCGTAGGGGCGGGCCCTGCGCCCGCCCGTCCTCGAGACAGCCACGGGCCTCGCCATCAACGCGAGGCGCGCTCCGCAGGGGCGGGCCCTGCGCCCGCCCGTCCGCCCGGCTCACTCCGGACGCGACAGCGCCTCGAGCAGCGGCGCCGCCCTCTCGAGCACGCGGCGGTCGGCGGCCGGGAGGCGGTCGAGCGCTTCGGCGAGCCGAGCCACCCGTCGCGCACGGCCGGCGGTGAGCAGCGCCTCGCCGGAGCGGGTGGCGTGCACGCGCTGGACGCGCGCATCGGCGGGGTCGCCCTCGCGACGGACGAGGCCGTCGGCCTCGAGCTCGCGAACCATGCGGGAGATGGTGGGCGGCCGCACCTGCTCCGCGGCGGCGAGCTCGCCGATCGTGCGCGGGCCCGCGAACACCAGCACGGAGAGGGCGGAGAGGCGGGGAGCCGTGAGGCCCGACGACACGTCCTCGGCGCGCAGCCGGCGCAGCAGGTGGATGGCGGCCGCGTGCAACCGCTGGGCGAGCGCTTCCGCCGCAGGGTCGTTTCCGGTGCGCCTCCGTCCCGGCGCCCGGACAGCGGCAGCCGGGGCACGGCGCCGGTCCCGATCCTCGGCCACCTTCGCTCGCGCCCCTGCTCGACTCGTCGCTTGACTTTTCGCCACGGCTGCTCCTAATATTTAGCTAGGCTAAGCAATATTCTAGACCGGGGGCGAAGATGAAGCAAGCAGAGATCGAGCAAGCAGAGATCGGGCAAGCTCCAGATGCGAGCACGACCGGATCGACAGGCATCACCTCGGCCGCCAGGCGCGGACCACGAATCGAAGGAGAGCAACAGATGACCACTCTCGAGACGGGCGCAGGGACGGATTCGGTGAAGATCTCGAAGCTCGGCCAGATCGGCGTGGCGGTGGCGGACCTCGAGGCGATGACGACCTTCTACCGCGACCACCTGGGGGTGCCGTTCCTCTTCGCGGCCCCGGGGATGAGCTTCTTCGACCTCGGCGGCGTGCGGCTCATGCTGTCGCTCCCCGAGCGTGGGAGCGAGGCGCGCCACGCCTCGATCCTTTACCTCGACGTGCCGGACATCGCCGCCGCCCACGCCGCGCTCGTCGGGCGCGGGGTCCCCTTCGACGGCGTGCCGCACGCCGTCCACCGCTACCCGGGCGGCGAGCTCTGGATGGCCTTCTTCCGCGACCCCGAGGGAAACATGCTCGCGCTGATGAGCGACGTCAAGGTCTAGAGGGCTCGACTACGCCGAGGCGATCATGGGGCGCCTGAGAGCGCTCGGCCGCGCGGCGCGGATGGCGGGCACGTCGACCACTCGCGTGCCCGCCGGTGGCGGCGACTCGATGGCGTTTACGAGCGCGGCGACCATCTGCTCGAGGGTGACGAGACCGAGGCGGCGCGCCGCGTCGCGGCTCGCGGGGAGGCGTTCGGCGAGCCAGTAGAGCGGCGCGAGCAGGGCGGCCCAGCGGTGGCCGGGCCCGAGCACGTACCAGGGGCGGAGGAAGGTGGCTGGCACGCCGGTCACCGCGAGCAGCGCCTCCACCCGTGCGCGGACTCCCCAGTAGGCGCGCATCACGGGCGCCGGCTGGGCGACCGAGAGGTAGACGACGTGGCGCACCGGCTGCTCGGCGAGGGCCGCCGCCGCGGCGCCGCCGGCCGCGAAGTCGACCGCCTCGAACTGGGCGGCCTTCCAGGGCGCCGGGTGCGGGGTGCCGACGAGGAGCAGCAGGGTGTCGCCCGGGTCGAGCTGATAGGCGCTGGGGTCGAGCGGATCGCCGACCACCGTTTCCGCTCCTGACGGCGCGCGGCGCTCCGAGCCCGGCCGGACCACCATCGCCACCCGGTGGCCGCGGGCGACGAGCGGAGGGACGACGGCGCGGCCGAGGTAGCCGGTGCCGCCGGCGACGAAGATGCGGAAGGCCATCGACACACACTACGGAGCCGCCGCACGCGCGGACGAGCGCCGCGCCCGGCACGGTGGTGGGGCGGGCCCGCGCTCCGCCGATTGCGCTCGGCAGGTCAACGCTAGTTGACTTGGCCGGTCGCCGTGAGTTAGCGTTCACTGACATGAGCCGGCGTGAGCCCGGAACGCCCCGCCAGGAGGAGCTGCTCGAGCACGCGCTCGACATCGCCCGCGAGGTCGGCCTCGCCGGTCTCACCGTTCGCAAGCTCGCCGAGCGGATCGGCTTCACCGAGGCGGCCCTCTACCGCCACTTCCCGCACAAGCAGGCGCTCCTGCTGGCGATGATCGAGCGACTCTCGGAGGACCGGCTGCTCGGCCCGCTGCGCGCCATCGCCGCCGACGCCGCGCTCACGCCGCGGCAGAAGCTCGCCGCCGTCGTGCGCCACCACGTCACCACCGTGCTGGCGGTGGACGGCCTGCCGGTGCTCGTGCTGGCCGAGGCGGCCGCGGCCGGCGACGAGGCGCTGCTCGCGCGCTTCCGCATCATCACCGCGGAGATCGGCGTCATCCTGGATGGCCTCCTCGCCGCCGCCGGTGTCGGCGACGGGTCGCGGCCGTCCCGCGCGGCGATCGCGCTCAGCCTCTTCGGCGTCGGCGCCGTCACCGCCCTCCACCACCGACTGTGGGGTGATGCCGATCTCGAGCGCGAGGCGCGCGAGGTGCTGCCGGGCTTCGTCGTCGAGCGGCTGCTCGGTCCCGAGCCGGTTCCAGAGCAAGCAGCCAAGCCGGGGCAAACAGCCAGGCCGGGGAAGACAGCCAAGCCTGGGAAAACTGCCAAGCCTGGGACAACAGCCAGGCGAAGAACGGCCGAGGCGGCGAAGAAACGTGGGGTGCGCAAGTGAGCCAGCCATCGCAACGCCACCAAGCGGGCGCCGCTCTGGCGTTCCTCCTCTGGAGCGGAGCAGGGCGACTCGGCGCCGCTCCGGGGCAGGAGCCAGGTGCGCCTGCGCCGGTGCCACCGCCGCCGACGGCGCTGGCGTCACGAGCGGTGGAGGAGACCGCAGCCCCGCCCGCCACGCAACGAGATGGCGGAGGGGCCGCTCCCGGAGCGCTCCCGCTGCGTCTCGCCGATGCGGTGGCGCGCGCCCTCGAAGCGGCGCCGCCGGTGGCTGCCGCGCGCGCGGCAGAGGCCGCGGCCCGCGGCCAGCTCGCGGAGGCCGAGGCCGACCTCGCGCCGGCACTGTCGCTCGGAGGCTCCGCCTTCCGCTACCAGAAGCCGACCATCGTCTCGCCGATCCACGGCTTCACCCCGGGTCTGCTGCCGAGCTTCGACCGCACGGTCTTCCTCGGCGACGCGCAGGTGCGCTACGACGTCTGGGACGGTGGGGCCCGCTCGGCGCGCATCGCGCAACGCCGCGCGCAGCTCGCCGCCGCCGAGTCGGCAGCAGCCGCCGCCGTCGCCGCCGTCGGTGCTCGCGCCGTGGCCACGTACCTGACGGTCGCCACCCTCGACGAGCAGCTCGCGGCCCACGTCGAGCGCCTCGCGGCGCTCGACGCCGAGCACCGGCGCGTGGCGCAGCTCCTGGAGGTCGGCCGCGCGGCCGACGTCGACCTGCTCCGCGTGCGCGCCGCCGAGGCCTCCGCCGAGGCGGAGCGGGTCTCCCTCGCCGCCAACCGCGAGAGCGCCGCGCGCGACCTCCAGCGGTTGATGGGCGACGACCCGCAGACGCGGGACCTGCCTCCGCTCGCGCCGGCGACGCTTCAGGACGAGGAGCCGTTGCTGCGGGGAGCGCTCCTCGATCGGGCGCGAGCCGGCAGCCCGGAGATGGCGCGCGCTCGCCGCGACCTCGAGGCGGCCGAGTCGGCGGTGACCGCCGCGCGCGCGGCACGGGCGCCGGCGCTCCGCCTCGAGGGGCACCTTCTCGGCTTCGCCGGCGGCAGCGGCGACGCGAGCGGTGAGTGGAACGCGGGTTTCCGCGTGGCGGTACCGCTCTGGGACCGGCACGTCGCCGCGCGCGTCGCCCTGGCCGAGGCGGGCCGCGACGCCGCGGCGGCCGGCGTTCGGCTCGCCGACGACGCCGTCGCCGGCGCGCTCGACCGCGCCTGGGCCGAGCTCGCCGGCGCGCGCGCCCGCGCGGCGAGCCTCGCGGAGGCAGAGTCCCGCTGGACCGAGGTGGTGCGCATCGAGAGGCTCCGCCTGGGTGTCGGGGCCGGCGTCGAGGCGGACTACCTGCGCGCCGAGGCCGACCTCCTGGCGGCGCGCGCAGCGGCGGTCGAGGCGAGGAACCGCGTCGCCTCGGCGCGCGCCGAGCTGGCGCGAGCGACCGGCGAGCTATCGGCGGCGTGGGTGGAGGAGCGGTTCACGGACGCGGCGACGGAGGACGGGCGGCGATGAAACGTAAGGCGATCCCGGTGGTGCTGCTGCTCGCGCTCCTCGCGGGCGGGTGGTTCTGGTGGCGCAGCCGTCGCGAGGCGGTGCCGGAAGGCGTGCTCCGCGCCTCGGGCACCGTGGAGGCCACCGAGGCACGGCTCGGCTTCGAGGGGGGCGGCCGGCTCCTGGCGGTGACGCCGCGCGAGGGGGACGTCGTCGCCGCCGGCGCAGACCTGGCGCGGCTCGACGACGCCGAGCTCGCCGCCCGCCGCGACCAGTCGGCGGCGCAGGTGGCGGCGGCCGCCGCGCGCCTCGCCGAGCTCGAGGCGGGGACACGTCCCGAGGAGCGGGCGCAGGCGGAGGCCGAGCGCCGTGCCGCGAGCGAGCGGCTGGCCGACGCCGAGCGCGACCTCGACCGCACGCGCACGCTCGTCGAAGGTGGCGCCTCCCCGCGCGAGGCGCTCGACAAGGCGCAGACGGCCCGCGACATGGCGTCCGAACGGGTCACCCAGGCATCGCAGCAGGTGACGCTCCTGAAGAACGGCCCCCGCCCGGAGCAGATCGCCGCGCAGCGGGCGGTCGTCGAGCAGGCGCGGGCCGCCCTCGCCGCGAGCGACGTGGCGCTCGGGCGCGCCGCCCTGCGCGCGCCGTTCGCGGGGGTGGTCTCCGTCCGACACCGCGAGCCCGGCGAGGTGGTGGCTCCCGGTGCGCCGGTGCTGACGCTGCTCGAGCGCGACGATCGCTGGGTGCGCATCTACGTCCCCGAGAACCGGCTCGGCGCGGTGCCGCTCGGCGCCGATGCCCTCGTGCGCTCCGACACGTTCCCCGGGCGCACCTACCGCGGCAAGGTGACCTTCCTCGCCAGCGAGGCCGAGTTCACGCCGAAAAACGTGCAGACGCAGGAGGAACGGGTGCGCCTCGTCTACGCGGCGAAGGTGCGCATCCTCGAGGACCCGCGATACGAGCTCAAGCCGGGGCTGCCGGTAGACGTCGAGATCGCACTCCCCGCGGGCGGACGGTAGGAGGTCGAGTGGCGACGGGGAACGCCGCGCCGCCCGCCGCGAGCGAGCCGCTGGTGCGCGTCGAGGGGCTGGCGCGCCACTTCGGCGAGCGCGTTGCCGTCGAGGCGCTGTCGTTCGAGGTCGCTCGCGGCGAGCTCTTCGGCCTCGTCGGGCCCGACGGCGCCGGCAAGACGACGACGCTGCGCATGCTCGCCGGCGTCCTGCCGCCGAGCGGCGGCGACGCCTGGATCGGTGGCGCCAGCGTCGCCCGCAGCCCGGAGGCCGTCAAGCGCCACCTCGCCTACATGTCGCAGCGCTTCGGCCTCTACACCGACCTGACGGTGCGCGAGAACCTCGCCTTCTACGCCGACCTCTACGCGGTGCCCCGGCGCGAGCTCGCGGCGCGGCTCGAGCGCCTCTACGAGTTCTCGGGGCTGGGGCCGTTCGCCGGTCGCCTCGCGGGCGCGCTCTCCGGCGGCATGAAGCAGAAGCTCGGCCTCTCCTGCGCCCTCGTTCACGAGCCCGAATTGCTCCTCCTCGACGAGCCGACCTTCGGCGTCGACCCGGTGTCGCGGCGCGAGCTCTGGCGCATCGTCCACGAGCGCGTCGCGGCCGGGGTGACGGCGATCGTCTCGACCGCCTACCTCGACGAGGCGGAGCGCTTCGACCGCGTGGCGCTCCTGCACGAGGGGCGCCTCCTCGCGCTCGACACGCCGGCCGCGCTCCAGCGGTCGCTCGGCGAGGAGGTGCTGGAGGTGCAGGTCGAGGAGCCGCAGCGGGCGCGCCGCCTGCTCGAGGCGCGCGGCATCTCGCGGCGGGCGACGGCATACGGAGCCCGGCTCCACGTCGCCGTCGAGCCCCCCGCCGCTCGCGCCGCGGTGGCGGTCGAAGAAGCGCTGCGGGCGGAGGGGATCGTCGTGGGGGCCATCGAAGTGGTGCCGCCGTCGCTCGAGGACGTCTTCCTGGCGCGCGTCGGCAGCGCGAACGCGCCGCCTGCCGCAGCCGCCGCGCCGGCGGCATCCGAGGGAACTTCCGAGGGAAGCCCGTGAGCGAGGCCCTTCGGCCGCGCGCGGGCGGCGACGCGATCGGCGCCGGAGCCGCCGAGGCGGAGCCGGCCATCGCCGTGCGCGAGCTCGTCCGCGCCTTCGGCGCCTTCGTCGCCGTCGACCACGTGACCTTCAGTGTCGGGCGCGGGGAGGTGTTCGGCTTCCTCGGGCCCAACGGCGCCGGCAAGACCACCACCATCAAGATGCTCGCCGGCCTCCTCGCGCCCACCGCCGGCGAGGCGCGCGTCGCCGGGCTCGACGTCGCCCGCGAGCCCGAGCGGGTCAAGCAGCGCATCGGCTACATGTCCCAGCTCTTCTCGCTCTACGGCGACCTGACCGTGGAGGAGAACATCACCTTCTTCGGTGGCCTCTACGGCCTGGCCGGCGCGCGGCGCGAGGAGCGGCGCGACTGGGTGCTGTCGATGGCCGGGCTCGAGGCGGAGCGCGGGCGCCTCGTGCGCGAGCTGGCGCTCGGCTACAAGCAGCGGCTGGCGCTCGGTTGCGCCGTCCTCCACCGCCCTCCGATCCTCTTTCTCGACGAGCCCACGTCGGGCGTCGACCCGCTCTCGCGGCGGAGCTTCTGGGACCTGATCCACACCCTCGCCGCCGAAGGCACGACGGTGCTCGTCTCGACGCACTACATGGAGGAGGCGGAGTATTGCCACCGGCTGGCGCTCATGAACCGCGGCAAGCTGGTGGCGCTCGACACGCCGCGGGCGCTGCGGCAGCGGCTCGCGGCGCCCATCCTCGAGGTGCGGACCGGCGACGCTCCGGCCGCGCTCGAAGCGCTCACGGGGGATCCGGCGATCACGGCGGTGGGTCTCTTCGGCCGTGCGCTCCACGCCACCGTCACGGACGCGGCCGCTGGCGAAGAGGCTGCGCGGCGGCGCCTCGCCGCCGCCGGCATCACGCTCGACGGCGTGCGCCGCATCCCGCCGTCGCTCGAGGACGTCTTCGTGGCCCTCGTCGCCGAGAGCGGCGGGGCGCTCCAGAGCTGAAGGATTCGATGGAGCCTCCGGTACCAGCGCGATGAGCCTCCGCCGCCTGCTCGCCGTCTCCCGCAAGGAGGTCCTGCAGCTCCGGCGCGACCGCCGCAGCATGACGCTCGCCTTCCTGCTGCCGCTCTTGCTCCTGCTCCTCTTCGGCTACGCCATCAGCTGGGACATCCGCGAGATCGAGACGGCGGTCTGGGACGCCGACGGCACCGCCGAGAGCCGCGCGTTGCTCGAGGCCTTCTGGTCGTCGGGCTACTTCGAGCCGGTAGAGCCGGTCGCCAACGCCGCCGAGGCCCGCCGTGCGCTCGACCGGGGCGAGGCGCAGCTCGTGCTCGCACTGCCCCGCGGCTTCGCGCGCGACCTCGGCTCGGGTCGCCCGGCGCAATCCGGGCGGACAGCAACCGTGCAGGCGATGGTGGACGGCAGCGACGCCAACACCGCCACCATCGTGCTCGCCTACGCGCGCTCCGTCGTGCGCGGCCACGGGGCGCGGGTGCTCCTCGAGGGCGCGGCACCGTCGCTGCCGCTCACCGTGCAGTCGCGGGTCTGGTACAACGAGGAGCTCCGCTCGCGCAACATGATCGTGCCGGGCCTCGTGGCGGTGATCATGATGATCATCGCCGCCATGCTCACCTCCCTCACGCTCTCGCGGGAGTGGGAGCGCGGCACGATGGAGCAGCTCGCCTCGACGCCGGTGACGCGCGCGGAGGTGGTGCTGGGCAAGCTCCTCCCCTACCTCGCCATCGGCATGGTCGACGTCGCCGTCACCTCGGTGGTCGGGGTGCTGCTCTTCGACGTGCCCTTCCGTGGCAGCGTCGTGCTCCTGGCGCTGCTCTCGTTCCTCTTCCTCGTCGGCGCCTCGGGGCTCGGCATCTTCGTCTCGGCGGGCTCGCGGAGCCAGCTCCTCGCCACGCAGGTGGCGATGATCGTCAGCTATTTGCCGTCGTTGCTGCTCTCGGGATTCATGTTCGCCATCAGCTCGATGCCGGCGCCCCTGCGGGCGATCACCTACCTGGTGCCGGCGCGCTACTTCCTGGTGGTGACGCGGGGGATCTTCCTGAAGGGCGTCGGGCTCGGCGTGCTGCGCGGCGAAGCGGCCTTGATGGCGCTCTTTGCCGTAGCCGGCGTGACGCTCGCCATCGTGCGGTTCAAGAAGGCGCTCGCGTGATGGCTCTCGTGAGCGTGGCGCGGGTGGGCGAGATGCTGCGCAAGGAGCTGCGGCAGATCTTCCGCGACCCGCAGCTCTACCGCATCCTCTTCGTGGCGCCGGCCGTGCAGCTGCTGATCTTCGGCTACGCGGTGTCCACCGACGTGCGGCACACGCCGACGTTCGTCGTCGACCACGCGCGGGACGCGTCGTCGCGGCGGGTCGTCGGCGCGCTCGAGGCGGGAGGGTTCTTCGACGTCGTGGGCCGTTCGGAGCGCGACCGCGACGTGGTGGCGGCCCTCGACCACGGGACGGCGATCGTCGGGCTGGTGATCCCTGCCGGCTTCGCGGCCGACCTGGTGTCCGGCCGAGCCACGGTGCAGCTCCTCGTCGACGGCACGAACTCGAACGTGGCGACGGTGGCGCTGGGGCAGGCGGAGGGTCTGCTGACCGCGCTCGGGGTCGCGCTCGCCCCCGCGGGGACGGCCGCCGCCGGGATCGTGCCGCCCATCGAGCTGCGCGACCGCGCCTGGTACAACCCCGACCTCTCGAGCCGCGACTACAACGTGCCCGGGGTCGTCGGCGTGCTGCTCTTCCTCGTCTGCATGCTGCTCACGGCGCTCGCGGTGGTGCGCGAACGGGAGCTCGGCACGCTCGAGCAGCTCATGGTGACGCCGCTCACGCCGCTGGAGCTGGTGGCGGGCAAGGCACTGCCGTTCGCGCTCATCGGCATCGTCGACCTGGTGCTGGTGACGGTGCTCGCGGTGGCGTGGTTCGGCGTGCCCTTCGTCGGCAGCCCGCTGCTCTTGCTCTTCGCCACCGTCCTGTTCCTGTTGCCGAGCCTCGGGCTGGGGCTCCTGATCTCGACGACGTCGAAGACGCAGCAGGAGGCGTTCATGGCGAGCTACCTGACGCTCGTGCCGGCGATCCTGCTCTCGGGCTTCATGTTCCCGGTGTCGAGCATGCCGCCCTTCTTCCGCTGGGTGTCGCTGGCCAACCCCCTGCGGCACTACCTCGAGATCGTGCGGGGGATCTTCCTCAAGGGCGTCGGTCTCCCGGAGCCCTGGCGACCCCACCTCTGGCTGCTCGGGCTCGGGCTCCTGTTCGTGGGTGTGGCAGCGGCTCGCTTCAGCAAGCGGATCGGCTAGCCGGCGGAGAGCGTGCCCCCGCCGGCTGCCGAAGAGACGATCAGGGCAGCGTCGAGTCGTACGCGGGGCCCTGCTCGCCACACGCCGTGTCGTGGGCGTCGTGCGGCACGCAGACCTTGACGACGGCCGAGCAGCCGAGGCCGGCGCGGTCGGTGGCGTCGACCTTCAGGTAGTAGACACGGCCGTCGCCGTTGCCGCGCCGTTCGGCGCGGAGCATGGCGAGCGAGCCGCCGGGGAGGACGGCGTCGGGGCTGGTGTCGCCGTCGCCGGTGCCGTTGACCGGCTCGTCCTGACGGGCGGCGCGGATGCGGACGGTCGGTGCTTCGCCGTCGGGGTCGGTGATGCCGGCGATGTCGACGGCGACGAGGCGGTGGTCGGGCGGCCAGAGGCGCGCGACGCTGGGGCGGGCGGCGCCGCATTGCGGAGCGCGGTTGGTGCAGGCGTCGCCGACGCCGTCGTGGTTGGAGTCGATCTGCGCCGGGTTGTAGACGGTCGGGCAGTTGTCGCTCGCGTCCGGGACGGCGTCGTGGTCGCCGTCGGGGGCGTAGCGGACGACCTTCTGGAAAGCCTGGCCGTGGAAGTCGACGTAGTCGAGTCGCCAGGAGAGCGCCGGGCAGGGGTCGCCGGGAACGAGGGTCTTGAAGTTGACGGTGTCGGCGCTGCGCGTCGTGGCGAGGGCGACGGTGGAGGCGAAGGCCGCCGAGTCGGGGTCGTCGGGGTGAGCGAAGCGCGCGGCGCCGTCGCGCACGAGGATCGACGCCGGCGGATCGACGATGGTGGCGGCGACGTTGTACGCGTAGCCGAAGCCCTGGTTGACGACGGTCACGGTCCACTCGTCGCCCTGCGTGCGCTGGCACGACGTGACGGCGAGGTCGGGGGTCGGCGCGTTGTCGGGAGCGATGACGAGGTGCTCGACGAAGTTGGTGTCGACCCGGCTCGGCGGCACGGCGTCGGGGAAGACGATGGTGCCGACGTT
>Ga0209382_10001176_pt1 | contig 41778 bp, 26 predicted proteins | sample SoiMetdeltSBSDD5_FD_187599 | JGI IMG/M metagenome (GOLD analysis project Ga0209382, IMG submission 187599) | Bulk soil microbial communities from a Populus tree surrounding site in Tennessee, USA - Soil MetaG P. deltoides SBSDD5 (SPAdes) (version 2) | ecosystem: Environmental > Terrestrial >... | reverse complement strand
AAAAAAATATAGGTAATTTTGTTCCTATAATATATGTTCTATAGCTTTCTGAACATCTCCAGCATCAATTACGTCACCTTCGATCATAGCTTCTAACAGTCTTAACACTATTAATTCACCTGTAGCACCCGCAATCGTTTGTGGAACAACTACACATACGTCATCGACAATTACAGTAACCTCGTCGTCAGCTCCTCCTCTCCAATCCTTTGGAATGCCTATGTAAAAATTATCAGAATCTTCATTTGCATGCGGGTTCTGGTATAAGATTTTAACCAATACCAACCTATTGCTCAGGTCACTTAAATGCTTACCCTGGATATTTTATTGCAAACGTGCCATTATTCTAAATTTTAGGCAGTAATAGTTCATTTCTGATTGATCACTCTATTCCCAACTCATTTGAGAATATTACGAATTTACATAGGCTTTTATAATACTCCTTGCAAGTTTTTCTGCACGATGAAAAATCAACGAAGGATCGGTGAGTTAATCACTATATGCTGCGGAATTGGAGTAGCATTAGGAGGATTATTTGTGAATGTGCCACCGGTCACATACGGGGGCCTATGCATTATGGGTCTAGGCGTAATTTCAGTATTTTGGAGATAACATTGACATTATTTATGATATTTATAAGGACGGTATCTAGTTAAATCAAAGAATATAGTTACTTTATTTAGTATCTTGCCATATGTATATTCCTTAAGAACCTGATGTATTATATTGTCCGGAATTTAACTATGATAGACTCAAGGAGTAGGTTAAAGTAAAAAGGACAAAGGAGGTAGTAATAGAGTTTATGTTCGCCGTACTTTATCTCAGACGAGTCGCCAACTTATTTCGCAATTGCAATAATTAGTAATGTCAGTAACAATGTTGACTGCAGAGTCAGTATGTTTTTCCGTGGAATTTTGTTACCCTTATATTGTATATCTCCTAGTAACTTTACTAGTGTTTGGTATTTTATGCATATCCAGTTAGTCATTATATATCTTGGAGATGCGACAAACAGAAAATCCAGAAGCAATGGACACGATTATTGTCATTAAGTAATCATCCCCTGTAAAACGAGAAGCTAAATGATGTACTTCTTAGTCAGTTTTCCATTTGAGGAATAATATTTGGTTTAAAGACTTTAAAACTAAGGCGCCAATTAGAGGAAATAAAATTATATATTCTATATGCATTTACTTTTTTGCAGTTCGAACATCTGCAGTAATATTTCAAAGTTATTAAAATATTTGAAGAAACTGACCACCTTAACTTCAACCAAGTGTTGATATTTACCTCATCACCTGTTCGGGTGACTGAAAGTTCCTTTTTATTATGATTTCTCCTCGGGGATGGTTTTCGTTGTTTATCATAATTGAAAAAATATTATTTGGATATATTCCGTTATCATTGCTTGTCACATTGTCAAAAAATGTGGCTGTTGTGATAGATTCTCCATGAATCTGTCTTATGGTAAGAAGGTTATCGCTTGGCACTTTTCTAGAAATAGAGTCAATGAATTTTTCATCATCAATGAAAATCACGTTTTTTGTAGTTACGGGTAGTTCGAATCTTGGATCAAAATGAGGGTCTATTAATTTGTAATCATTATTCAGAACATGTTTGGTAATCCAATAAGAGGCCCATACCCACCAATGGCTGCCTATTAGTGTTACATTTCCATCTTGTCCTCCATTACCAGTTGAAATTTTTGATATATTTGCAGCTATAGCGGCATGAATTTTATAATATGAGCTATTTACGTCAGAGTTAATAAGAATTGAGGAAATTATTAGTCCAAATATTGCTACTATGAGGAACGTCACATGAGATAGTGGCTTAACTCTCTGCGACTTTCTATATCTTTGTACTATGAACTTTTGCAGACTATCGATAACAACTCCAGACGCGATACAAAAAGCAGGAAAAATCACTATTAGGTGAAAGTATTGAACCCAACCTATGAAGTAAGAGAAAATTAGGAACGGAGCTACCCATATTAATGAAAAGAAATCCTTCTTGAGCCCCGTCCAGATAAAACCGGCAATACCAATTACGGTAATTAACGGATCAATCTTAAAAAAATCAGTAAGCGATAAGGATAACGGTCTGTTTCTATCCGTCTGCCATAACACCCATTCAAGCCAAAGATCAGTTTGACCAACAACAACACTATATAGAGGCCATAACAGTGGAATCATGATTACAGGTATCAGCCAAATCCCAAGACTTTCGAGTCTTTTCTTTGAATTAAAAAACACAAGTGAACCGACAAGAGGCATCATTGTGAATGCAGGTGCTTTTGTATATATTGCCAATCCCAGAAAAATTCCTGAAAGTAGTATCAAAGTGCCTTGGCCAATTTTATATTTGTCACTTTCAGTTGCTCCATCTGTTTTTGTAAGATTATCGTTTCGTCTTAGATATACAGCGAACAAGATCGACGACAACATCAACGGCATTAATATGGTATCCAAATACACACGTCTTAAAACCCATGTCATAGGCATTACTGCAAAGAGGACTGAGGCAATGAATGCCACTGTCATGCCATATCTTCTCTCTGAGATCTTGAAAATCAATAAAGTATCCACAAGAGCTAACAAACCCATAAGCAATCTTGGCACCAAGTGCAGCGATTCAATAGACTGCAGTTCTGAAGATGGATTCAATATGTTTGGAAATCCTATCAGTGCCAGTATGCCTCCTAAAAATAATTGTCCAAAGTAAGGATGATCATATGTACGAGGATATCCACTTGCTGCTGATTCTTGAGGACCCATACCTTCAAGAACAAGCATGGCTCTGCGCATGTAATGAGCCTCGTCTATATGAATTGACGGAAAACCAAGGGGATTCCATAAATGCGTGTAGGCTGAAAGTATCAATGGTACTAATAAAATGACCATGTTTCGCACACGTTGGTGCCTTGGAGACATCAAGAATCCAGTAATTTTTACACTATTTTAAAGTTGGGTTGCCTAAGACATCCTGCGACCAGTTAAAATGTCACACATTTTTCCTTGAAAATAATGTTTAATTGTTATGTCGGTAAATTACTACGGCTGGATTAGTTATATTTAAATCAGTTCAATTAATCATCACGATAGATTTTATGATGTTTGTCAACGTAAATTTATTTGGTAGCCTGCAAAATTATACTTTAGAAAAATTTATTGACAAAATCAATTAGAGCAGTACCTGATATTCTATTACTAGACCCATTGACTCTTTGGTGATGCAATCAAGATAATTTCCTAAATGAAATCTTGATCACTATGAAGATATCCTGAACTTAACTTGTTATTCAGTGCAGTAATGCATTGATGCTCAAAGAATCACGCACGTAAGTTTATCAAGAATTTAGAGAGGTATCGTCGACTTAGGTAAAAACATACATCAATGTATGTCATTTATGCGAATTCAGTAATATGCAGTATTGCCAAATTAGATGATATGCGCTAATTGACAGCGGAGTTGGGTAATATCTTAAACAATGATCCACCTATTGATTTTTCGTACGCAATGCAGGGTTGATTCGGATGTCTAATGGGATCGCAGTTAGGTCCACCTTGATATAGCGAAAGTACATAGAGATATCCATCAGGCCCAACCTCCATATCCATTATAGCACCAAAGCCATTTGCAAAGATTGAACTCTGTGTTTCGTTCTTTGTGTCAACCACTTTGTCTGCAATGGAAGGTGGCAAAATAAGACTAGTTCTATTAGAGTTTAATTTGAAATTGTAAATATTACCGTTATGAAAATCCGAAACCAGCATGTCGTTTGCATACTTTGAACCTAATTTTGTTGAATTCAAGAAAATAAGAGAAGTGAGTCCCGGTGAGGGTTGGTACCATGAAAGTTCGGGTTCGCTATACTTGCCTGTTCCATTAAAGGAAACTAGATCGGAAAAATTATTGACAATAGTGCCGGGTGCATTCTCACTGGGAGCCCAGATACCTTGTACCTTATTCCATCCGCTATTAAAACCACGGTCGACCATATTAATCTCATCACCATATTCGGGACCATTTTCAGTATCCCATAATTTTCCTGTTACAGGATCGAAAGCTATTCCAAAACTGTTCCTAATTCCATATGCGAAGTATTTGTCTAGTGGATGATCATTTCCAATTATTCCTGATCCAACAGCTTTTCCGTCCTCAGTTATTCTGAGTATTCCTGCCCTCCCATCTGGATATAAGCCATCATGATTATTCTGAACTGTTGTTATAGTTGAATTTGACATCTTGGCATTGCTGCGATTGAGATCTCCTATAGTGAGATAGATATTACCTTTACCATCTAAAAGGATCTCACCACCGTTGTGCGCTGAGCCTGGAGTTGAAGGAAGGTCTAAAAGCAGTTTAGGATTTACCAACTTGTCATTTACAAGATCATACCTATACAATCTGTTACCAATAGGTATTTTCTTCTCACCAACATCATCGCCGTCTTTGACAGATTCTGTAAAGTACAAAAAGACATGCACAATGCTAGAATTTGTTTTCTTTACCGCTATTCCTAGCATTCCTCTTTCGACTCCATTGGCAACGGACACGTCTAGTAGAGATTCATTTTGAACGATTCCGTTCAATACACGCTTAACCACACCTTCATTTTTTTCCAAAACCACTATGTCATTGTCATCCAAGAAAGCCATTTTTGAGGGAAAGCCAATTTGATTCGTTACCAGTTCGATCTTAAGGTTTGGATCAGATACTGCAGGTCCACCTGCGAGTTGAGTACTTATTCCCGAAGATCGATTAATCAAGGTAGATGTATTGTTTTCATTGTCTGCATTTCCGGAAAAAATGACTTTACCATAAATGGGTGACTCTTGGAAATATTTGTGAAATAAATCTGAAGGACTTGAGATGTTAAAAACAAGTTTGTTGGAAAGTACAATGCGCAAAGGAATTTTGCTTGCATTTGCAATACTTTCGACTTCTTTGTCCCTTATGTTTAAGCTTGCTATTCCGTCTAGAATTACCGTGTTACCCGTGAAATTTGACTGAGATAATGTAAAATTCGATAATGATATCTTTCTAGTTGATATTCCATCAACGTTATATGTTGTTACGTTAGAATCAAATTCTATAGATGCGTCAGGCATTTCACTAGTGGAGGCTGCTGACTTGTTAAATTGCCATTTTCCCGATACTAACGACACTATATTTCCCGTGGTATCTTTTTGAAGGCTTATTATGTTTCCTCCTATGTTTTCAAGGTCTTGAATGGTCAAATTTAAAGATGGGGCTATAGCTCTGTTAGTGTCATACTCGTGATAAAAGGTTGCAAAAACTACTCCGAGTGTAAGTAGCAATGTGGATGTGACCACGATAAATGAAAATTTGTTCACCAGATATTTCAAGACTAAAACCTATTTAAGGTAAGCTCAAATTTGTTAATTTAAAAACAACATACGACGAAGTATCTTTACTGATTTAAAGGCTACCATCTGATACTTTTTATATATGAATATTTTTGTTTATAATATACTTCATGTCTAAGACCATTAATTTTAATCTCTTGATATTACTAATGCTTCAATGTGCATTGCTCAGTATGGTAATGGGTCAACAATTTATAACAATTCCATTTGCTTATTCCAGCTCAAATTCCACGCAACCTTTAAGGTTGAGTGGTCCTGTAAACAGTATTCAATTTTCAAGTGAGGGGGACGTTTTGTGGCTAATATCCGGAAGATGGCGGATGGATCTGAATTTTGATAACACAGGGAACGTTCCAAGGGAAATAAAAAATTTTACTGCGACACTGGTGGTGGTTTCTGCGGACGGTTCCATAACTGAAAGATACGAATTGTCAGACTTTACGCAGGATTCTCTCACATACGACAATAAAACAAAAACCTCATCAATAAAAGGTAAACTTACGATGCCATCAAAAACGCAGCCGGTAGAGAATATTGCAGTAGATCTAAAATTAATCAATAAGAACATACTTACAATTACTCTCGATCCGGCAAAAACAAGAGACAAGTTAGGAGAGACTCCAATATACGGCATAGAAAGATAGAAAAACTTTCTTTATTTTTACCTAGAATTGATGATCTACTAGTGAAATGTGGCGTTTGCCTGTTTTATTATAATGGAAAAGCGTAAATGTTGTGTAGATACTAGTTGTGATCATTTTTTACAAGACATGTGACAAGATCAAATATTCGATAAAATTTAGAATTAGAGTTCCATATTACTATATGTTACTAGAGCGATGAATTTAATATTTTAGATGGGTATGTGTCAATATTGACAAATTTGATATATTTACTTTCATTCGTAAATGACTCATATCAACAATCCAACGAAAGAACAAGAATTGATATCGCTACAAAAAGATGATACTGGTATAAGGATCTCAAATTTATTATCAAGACTCATAAATCATTCTATTCTAGATACGTGAGAATTTCCTTCGTTTATAAATAATTTACTGTCACCAATAGACTATTGCGAGTATTTATATGAATATAATTAGCTTCAGGTACTTAGTTTTTATGTGCCTATCGTTTTCGCACCGTTTGTGAAAAGAAAACTTACTTTACACACTGTCTTTCCCAGTTTAGGAATAGTCAAAGCCGTGGAATAAGGAAACGAAAACGTACAAGTAATAACAGAATGAAAATCAGATTAAGCGTATTAATAGCTATTGCGGTTGCTTTAGTCGCTGGGACACTGCTCGTTTTTATTCCGAATCAAGCCCAAATCCGGGACTAAAATCATTTATAGTTTGTTCTGACTTCGACTTTATCGCCTAAGGTAAATTTAAACCACCTTAGAGTATTAAATGGGTATCTATCACGATCATAATTACTCAAATTTTCTTTAAATGAATCTATTTTTTTAGTACTATTATAGATTTCCAACAATTGTTTCTCCTGTGGTCGTTTATCGGGTCGTTTATCAGCTATCAAGATTATTTTTCTATCATTGATTGCTAGAACTTCTGCCGCTAGCAACATCTTTCCGTTTGCTGGATAAATTGCCATCTTATCTTTATCGTAGTAGTCAAAATCTTCGTGATACACAAACTTGGGTATCCACAGATAAATTCTGTGTCCGGCCACTATTGTGTTGTTGTAATTATGATCAGTAACATTACTAACATCTGATAGTTCCTTTATTAGCAAGGCGTTTGCTTCTAGGTGCGCTGTATTCAAAGTCAAAGTTATTAGATTAATAGTGCTTATTAATCCAAAAATGCCTATTCCCGAGATAACTACATAAGGTAATAATCGCCGAACTTTTTTCTTGGTTACCTTCATAGTTAAAGCCTGTATCAATGTGGCAGCTGCAATACAAAGTGGGGGCACTAACATGATCAGGTGGAAGACTATAACCCATTCTATAATAAACGAAAATATTAAAAAAGGAACTGCCCACAGTAGAAGCCATATATGCCTTTTTATCGCCGCAAAGAGCAGACCAACGGTTCCTATTACAAGTAAAACAGGATCAATTGTAAAAAAGGCATTTATTGCATCATCGAAATGCGTCTCTTCGACTCTATTCACTTGCCAAGCGACCGCATCTATCCAGAGTCCAAACTCGCCATTCATTACGGCGTAAGCTGGCCAAATGGACGGTATCAAAATTACAGGAATAAACCACATTGCCAATTTGTTTAACTTTCTATCCTTGCTACTTGTGTAGATTAGTAAACCTACAATTGGAATCATGGTAAATGCTGGAATCTTTGTAAAGATAGCAAGTCCCAAGAAAAGACCTGAAAGCAATATTAGGACATTTTTCCTAGTACAATTTGTCGCAGGTAGAGCTGGAATTAGACTGTTTTTATTGTTATTAATATTTTTAAAATCATTTGCATATACTGCGAATAATATTGACGACAGTAAAAAAGGTAACATAATAGAATCTAAATAAATTCTTCTAAGCAGTAACGTTATTGGCATTACTGCAAATAGAGCGGATGCAATTAGCGCTATATTTCTGTTATACCTCCGCTCTGATATTTTGTATATGAGAAATGTATCAGCGACTGCAAGTATCCCCATCAAAAGTCTCGGAAATAGATAAGACATCTCAACTGAATGTAGCGCATCACCAATAGTGTTAGAAGATGGGTTCAGTAATGCTGGGTAATTCATCATGCCCAATGTTCCTGCTAAGAACAGTTGTCCAAAGTATGGATGCGCATAAGGAGTATCTAAGGCTATGTTGTTATTTTTTGTCGAATCACGAAGACTCAGTCCTTCTTGGAGATTCATAGCTTTTCGCATGTAATGTCCTTCGTCAGGATGTAAACCTGGGAATCCTACCGGATTCCAAAGGTGAGTAAATGCAGATAAGAGCATGATAGAGACTAAGACAAAAGAATTTATGACTATCTCTGTTTTGACCACCAAATTCTTATCTTCTATGAATCAATATAGCAGTAAATTAAATACCTTTGCTAGTAGTACTCCTATCTGGAAGTACAAGGACTCATCTCTTTTCTAGGCTATATCCAAATTCCTCACGAGAGCAAGTCAGTCAATTGCACCCATAAAAATACCGAACATTTTAACGCACTATTTAGGAATGCTAGTTCTCCAACCGTAATCAGCAGAGCCCCATAAAGTTGCTTTATTCCATGTTTCCAATACAGATTAATGTATAGTTCGCACTCTCTCTTCACCATCTTTGATATTTATCATTAGCCAACAAAGTTGGATCTCTTGTTCCCATCTATTTTTCCATTGGAAGTGTAATACACTGTATGTACTTTCTCCCGATCTGTGGAGACTGTTATGTTTAAGATAATGCAGATTTCTTGTAATAAATATTAAATTGAATCCAGTCAAGCATTGAACGCTTTGGATAGTATATAGAGCAAGGTTTTGAGTTTTATGCCGAATTCATTGAGATAATACTGCATATAGAATGTGGACGTTTTGTCAAATCCGATGCGCTCTTATTGACACTCCTCAGAACCAGAAAATCAGAGCATATGGAGTGAGGATTAAGTTTTGCCAATTATTCCGGATAGATCGTCTTGATAAGGTGGCCAGAATTAAAGACTCCAAAAAATCAATATGCTTAAATTTAGATCTTCAAGAATTACCTTCAGTCTAAATCTTGCATTGGCTGCTATGTTTAATACTTTTTGTGAGTTTGTTAGCATGTGCAATATTTATAAACGAAAGCACATACGCAGAAACAAATGTATGCGTCAAATATCAATGCAAAAACCCTATTGTTGATGATGCTAATCTGAACCTGGAAATCGTGTATCAAGGAAAAGATGATAACGTAAATTATAAACATTCAAACCTCCTAACTTCCGTTACTCAGTTTGCATTCTTAGGAAATAATGATATTTTGCTCTTAAGTAAGAATGACGGTAAAGTGCTAAGAATCATAAATGATACACTAATACCAGAACCTATACTGGACGTTAATGTCACCAACCAATGGGAAAGTGGTCTTCTTGGAATTGCGATCTCAAAAGAGGCTAACAAAGTATATGTTTTTTTATATTACACTGAATCAATAATGGGTGACGTAACCAATTCCTCCGGGACTGATCCCTCATACAATCGGCTTTACAAATACGAATTAATGCATGATAAACTCGTAAATCCAAAATTATTATTCCCTGCTCCTTCACCGAATCGTTATTCTCATGTAGGCGGTGAGCTGCGAATTGGTCCTGACAATAACTTGTACCTTACCATTGGGGATATGCACGGAGAACAAAATAAGACTACGAGAACGATGGCCCAGAATTATAATGATGGTTTGTTACCAGACGGCAGAGCTGGTATACTCAGGCTTACTCAGGATGGGAAAGCTGTAGGAAGTGGCATATTAGGAAAGGAATATCCCCTTAATCTTTACTATGGATACGGTATTAGAAATGCATACGGCTTAGATTTTGATCCAGTCTCTGGGAAATTATGGGATACGGAAAATGGACCTGACTTCGGTGATGAACTCAATATGGTTGAACCTGGATTTAATGGTGGTTGGAATAAAGTACAGGGTATGTCTTATCTATACCACCTACATAATAAGAAAATGAAAATGTTTAATCCCGAGGATTTGTGGGATTTTGATGGAAAAGGAAAATACAGTGATCCAAAATTTGTTTGGAATCAAACCGTAGCACCTACAGCACTCAGCTTTCTTAATTCAGACAAATTGGGCAAGCGATATGAAAATGACTTGTTTGTAGCATCTTTTAACTTGGGAGTAATCTATCACTTTGACTTGAATGAAAACAGAATGGCATTAAAATTACCCCCTCCGCTCAATATGACTTTCGCCCAAAATGAAGACCTTAAGGAATTAATATTTGCTCGGGGCTTGGGAAAAGTTACAGATATGCAGGTGGGGCCAGACGGCAAATTGTATATCCTCTCTAAGTACTACAACAAACCTACAATTTTTAGAATCTCGCGCTGAGTCAAAAAAACTTTACCAATGGGCAAGTGATTGCGTTAAATCATCAATATGCTATTCACACTACTAAGCATTGAAAGTATATCATCCAAAATTGAGAATATACGAGATGGGCAAGTTCACAAGAGAGGAGACAGCGCTGACAAAAAATATGCTTGCTACTCTGTCGATTAGGCGAAATCAACCCGAGAAATTTATGAAGGAAGTTTATGAAAAAACAAACACGACGATATCAAGAGGATCCCTATCTTACGTTTGGCACGAAGAAACAAAGAGTCTGAATTGTTAGTCAGAGGTTTACAATCAGTAATACATTGCAGACCTATTGAAAGTAAGTCGGCCAACCATCCACAATAATTTTCAATTCCTCATAGCGCAGGCTAGAATGAACTTGCAAAGTGATTTGAACTACAGACTTCCGGTTTACTGCAATAATAGGTTTAATTGCAATGATTGTATTTTAATTGTTTCCTAATTAAGGAAACAATTGTCCTAGCATTTCGCTAGTATGAAATACCTTGTTTAACTAATCCTCATATGGTTTCGTTCGAGGAATTGTAAAATCGTTTGGTTTTTTAATTGCAATTACTGTGTTGTGATTCTTATTGTATTAACACCTTTGACGACAATTGGGTTTATAGAGTCTATAGTCAATTTTATGCAAATTGTAGAGTAAGTGCCGAATTAATAAAGTTCCTTATTGGACACTGAAAGTGATAATCTTAGTCTACATTTGCAAGGGTCTGGATTGGCTGGAATAACTATTATTCCACTTGTAAAGTCCGAAATCAATTTTAGACTCAATTCATTTCCGTAGAAGGATTGATCCAATCATCTCCCTCAGCCCTGTTTCAATATCTTTTTTAGCAACAAAACGTAGGATATTCTTAGCCTTCGTCATGTTCGCGTAACTGTGTAAGATAACTCCGTCTTGGTATCCTTCTTCATAAATTGGGCCTAATTTAGTGCCAGATATTGTAATCATTTTTTCTGCTAGCTCTTTGATACTTGTTGGCTTGCCGGTTCCTATATTGAAAACGGGCTCCCACCTCAAGTTAGATTTATGACTATTTTCATGCTCTTCCATTGCCCTGATAGACGATAACACTGCCTCTGCCACATCGTCTACAGAAATAAAATCCCTTGTATTTTTTCCGTCCCCATGAATGATAGGTGGCAATCCCTTAGATAACCTTGTGGCAAACCTTGTTACAACATCGCTTTCGGAGGTTTGACCGAGACCGTAAACATTGAAAATTCTAAGCGAAATACTGTTTTTAATTTTTTTTTGTTGTTTATATGACAACACATGTTGTTCTGCAAGCATCTTACTTGTACCATAAGGCGATAATGGCCTCAAGATAGATCCTTCTGAGAGTGGTAATTCTACAACATCTCCATATACCGCAGCAGATGAAGCGAAAACAAAGTTGCTTACCCCACTATCATGACAGGCATCTAGTACGTTGAGTGTTCCTTTCACATTTATATCCATAGTTTCTTCAGGATTCTTGATTGAATCTGCGACGCTGATTTTTGCAGCAAGATGGACACAACAGTCCGCTCGTTCATCTCGAAAGATTTTTGAAATTGCTTCTCTGTCTCTTATGTCAGCAGTATAAAGTTTCAAAGGTTTTGTTTCGTGCTGTTCTGTATTCGACAAGTTTGGTGTATTAGTAATTAGTGCAACTGAACACTTCTCATTGGTTAATAATCTTTTTACCAAGCGCTTACCTATGAAACCTGTACCGCCAGTGATTACAAGCCTTTTCAAGATTTTAGAAATAGTGCTGAGTTCATATATATTCTATTTTCTCGAAACACAAAATGGAAGTGGCTTGATCAATATCGGTATACTTAAAACTACCTGAACAGTTGCTAGTATTGATGCCTGTATTAAAATGATGTTTATATTAACATCGCTGTAAATTAAATTTTAGAAAACCATCTCAAAAACTTGGAGATCACATTCAAAGAACTATATCTGATACTCCACCTCCCAAAATATAGCCATATCATTTAATGCCTGCCTTAGGAAATACCACACAAAAATATTCTTCTTAAAAATCGTAAGCATACCTATTTATTAATCATTTTGTCCTGCGATAGATTCACTCACATTTTGGACAGGAATTTCTGACTATCATTTTTGGGTCTCATGTTTGGTAAGAGATTAGAACACCGCCGTACAAATACAAATAATGATAATACTTATAATGGAAATATTCATGTTTGTAAGTTGAGATTTGAACCTTAATCACATATTGAATGTGGATATTCGTAATTCGTCGAATTTCTTACTTTTATTGGCTTTGGGATTGTCTTCATTTGCTTTTTTGTGGAATCCTTTGGGCTTTCCCACATTAAGATATGAGGATGGCACTTATATTGGTAGAGGCATGCATGCATTGGTAGCTCAGACACCTCAAGAGGGAAAATTCTACGATCATCCATATTTTGGCCAGCTTTTTTTAGCAGGAATATTTTGGCTCATAGGCTATCCTGATTTAGTACATCCTTCTGCTGTAGGTGATGTAGTAATGTCAGTTGAGATGTTATGGCTGGTACCAAAAGTCTTTATTGGAATTCTTGGTATAATTGATACGTTTCTAATTTACAAGATTTCGGAACGTCGATATGGAGCAAGAGTGGGATTTATTGCCTCAATTCTATTTGCACTAATGTCGATAAGCTTTCTACGAACAGTATACTTAGAATCTCTCCAGCTTCCTCTGATTTTGACTTCAATATTTTTTGCAATAAACGCAAAGGTTCTTAAGACCCATAACAAAGCCAAAATGAAATACTCAAACGTACTGATATCTGGGATATTTATGGGACTGGCTATCTTTACAAAGATACCCATCTTTACAATGATACCATTATTGGTATTTATCATCCTGACAGGTCAGAACAAAAAACTGACAGCATTAAGCTTGTGGATAATTCCTGCAGTTCTGATACCATCAATTTGGCCAGCATATGCTATGGCACACGCCGAATTTGATTACTGGTTAAATGGAATATACTGGCAGACGCATAGACAGAGTGCAGGCACTCCCTTTGAAGCAGATAGACAGACGATATTGGCAAACTCCATTACAGCGAATTTCTTAAAGATGCCAGTCTTATTTGTGCTCGGTTTTTCGGGACTAGCTTTTGCAGCTATAAAAAGGGATTTTTTTCTCTTATTGTGGGCTATTCCAATTCTAGGATTTCTCTATTTTATTGGATTTGCTAGCCAATTTCATCTTATACCGATATTACCATTATTATGTATTTCATCTGCTCGATTTATAGATGGCTTATCAGATACAATTACTCGCAGGACGATTAGGGAACTATCGCGCTATTTTATAATTTCCGCCTTGGCCATTTTTGGATTAATCAATGTCCTTATACCAATAACTACCGATGGTAACGATGACAAATTCAAAGCGTCGGCGTTTGTTACCCGCTATCTTTACGATAATAAAGATAGTGATATAACTATGATTGCTACCCATGTTTATTCATGGGTGCCAAAGTACGTATTTCATCTGGGTGACGACTATAGGATACCAGAAATTGATCCCATTGAAACGGGTCCAAAAATTAATAAGAGTCTTTTTGTTGTAGATCGCTCATTCAAGAATATAATGTCCGGCAACGATGAGATAGGCGAAAGGTTACGGAATGTGTATCGTGCGCATACTAAATCTAATGCGACTAATGTTACGGTTGGAGGTAACAACATAATATTGCCCAAGACAGATATTTCGAATATTGCATTGACGCAGGACAACGGAACAAATCTCCTTGGTGGTGAATATAACTGGAAATTAAGGGGTAAAGGTCAGCTGTCCCATGATGATGGGATATTAAAAATCTTGGTTAAAACAAACGGAACAGAGAAAGTATCTAGGAATGCTATCCTTCGAACACAGCTAAATAATCTTACGGAAACACCACTTGTTTTATCGTTATTGTACAGCTCAAAATCTCCGGAGGGAAACGACAGATTTTCTGTAGAAATGAAAGACACTAATAGTCAAAAGAGATATTTCAGAAGCCTTCTAATGGACACCTCAGGGAATGAAACAAGTCAATTGTTTATTCTACCTAGTGAGATAGTTGGCAAACCAACTGAATTTCGGTTTGGTCTCACTACAAATACAGCTGGTGAACATACATTGATACTAAAAGAAGTTAGGATAATAAATAAAGTGTAGGGATTAAACATCCTTTGAACTAGATGAAAGAACAATTACTATAATCTGATAAATATAAACAAAAGCAGCCGTCTTCGAATACATCTATTATATTAGTGTCAATAATCTTTACAATTATTTTGCATCAATCAGACTAAAATATCCTCTATTTCCATCACATCCTTTTTATGAGTCTATGACTTTGCTTAATATCTTAAATAAAGGATTAGGTCAGTGAATTTTGCATCTATAGGTATGTTTATGATATATCGTACTGCTCTTAAACATGTTGAGGTTATTACACGAACCCTTCGTTCCGTAACAGAACTTGACAAAAATGAGAATGCCCACAATGGGTCCTTAATAGTTCTTATTTAATTTGCTTCCGATTTTATTCACTGCATGTATAATAGGATTTGCTATGTTACGTGGTAATACTACCAAGGAGTCTTGAACATCACTCCTGTTTATGATCTCTAATTTTAGTAATAATAAATATGATAAAATAATTGATATAATCATGGCAGGAACAAAATGTATATTTATATTGCTTAAAAGAATTGCAATTAATATGGGGATAAAAAATATTAGACCAAGATCCTTCCAAAATATGATTTTGCCAAGTTTTTTGCCAATGATAATGGATACTATAAAACCAATTACGGAACCTAGAGTGAAGCTAAGAGCCGCACCGGCGCCACTGTACCATGGAATAAAAATAAAGTAAAGCAGGATTCGTGGGATACTTGTAGTGAGACCAATTATTAAAACCTCTCTGTAATTTCCATAAGAAAACATTAAGATGCTTATTCCAGCTGATATTGCAGTTGGTAATATTGATAGTAATAGGAGTTGCAATGGTAAAGCGCCTTCAGCATAGCTATTTCCAAATATTTGCATAATATCTTTTGAATAAAATAAAGCTGACGAAGATAAAGGTAACACTATGATTAATCCGATTTTTATTACTCGCCATAAGAACATATGTCTTCCCCCATTCATGGCGCTCAATACCGGATATGTAATACTCTCCAAAGCCCAGATAACTGCAGATATCCCAAGGGTTATCTGAAATGCTATAAAATAAAAACCTGCCTGGCTGGGTCCTTGAATTCCCAGCATTACCACCGTTCCAATTTGTGCACCTAATGTGTCCATTAATGATGGTATCCATGTTACAACGCTTGCCCTTAAAAGTACTCTAAAGCTCTCAATGAATTTGAATGAACATGTAATCTGAGATTCTTTAATAAGTGACCTGATATTGAATGCAAAAAGGATTGCAGTAAGTATTGGGGCAACACTGAATCCAATAGTAACCCCCAAATCGTCAGCAACTGCCAAAACTAAAATAATTGTCAAAAGCAGCTTAACTGCAGAAGAAAAGATTGATATTATAAGTAATTTTTTAGTCTCCAAAGAAGCAATAATTACATATCGGAACAGAACGCTGATTGTCGATGACGCTATTAGAATTACTGTTATAGCAATTAGATTATAATGATAAATACCAAATAACGAATCTCTACCAATCAATAGTACACTGCAACACGCGACTATCCCAACCGTTATAATAATCAAAGAGGTCTTTATGACTAGTTTAACATCTTCGAATTTACCGTCAAGAAACATTCTTCCCAAAAATCTCTGAGATCCCACGGGAATACCAATAGAGGCGAGGGATACAAAAATTGCCGCAAGAGAAATTAAAGACGAGGAAATACCAATTACATCTGGAGTAGTGATTTTTGACAGAATGTACCAAAAAGCATATCCATATACCATAGTGGTTATGTTCTCAATGTATAGAAACGCTGCACCCCTACCAATTTGAAGTTTGCTCAATTTCTTAACACAATTTAACCTGTGGTTGTCTTTTATAAGGGAAACGGAGCGCCATTAGTTATATATTTAATAATGTTGCAATATGCTCTATTGAACCTTCTTTCAGTTAATGGAACCAACCCTAAAATATGACTACTCATGTGGTTCTGATTTTAGTTTGCGAATGATTTTAGCTGGATTACCTACTGCCAAAACGTTATCCGGAATGTCCTTAGTGACCACCGACCCTGCTCCAATGAGAGAGTTTTTTCCTATTCTAACTGGCAATATGACAGAACCAGCCCCTATACTTGACCCTTTCTTAATAGTTGTTTTTAATAGCTTCCATTCCCTATCAATTCGCGGGTATTTATCATTAGTAAAAGTGACATGAGGACCAATAAACACATCATCTTCTATCACGACTCCAGTTGGAATGAAGGTAAATGCTCTGATTTTAACTCTATCGCCTATGACAACGCCTTCTTCAATGTAAACGAAGGCATCTACTTTGGAATCCTTTCCTATTTTACATTTATACAGATTTACCTGATCATATATTCGCGTATTTGAACCAACAGCTAAATTTTTTAGCACTGAAAACTTTGGTTTACTCAAGTATTCTCAAAACCCTCCTTTCAGACAAACTTCGTCTAGCTGAAGTTAGAATACCCACAGTTATTGCACCAACAAGTGAACTATTGCTTGGATTCTCTTTACCAGATATGCAATTTAAAAAATGAGTAATCATAGATTCAATCGTATTATTCTTATTAATTGTGATGTTGCTTTTACCACTGCTGTTGTAGATAAAAAGTTCCTGTGAAAGAGTATCAATTACCATCGTTGCATCAGAACCTGTGATTGTTACTAATCGTTGCTTTATTCCTGGCTGAATCCAGCTAAGCGATATTTGTGCTGATTTTTTGTCAGGCATCTCCATAATAATGAATGCTACATCCTCCTTCTCTTTATCAGTTGGCCTTGTATATGAAGTAGAGTGAGTATAGATTGATGAAGGCCATTCATCAGTCAAAAAATTGACAATATCTACTGGATGAGGTAACAAGTCAAATATAATGTCCCTTTCTGGAAGTGGATTTAACTGATCCAACCAAGATAGTTGTAGGTAGTTAACTTTTCCAATTAGCCCGTCTTCTAATACTTCTTTGCCTCTATTCAATGCAGAGTTGAATCTAAAGATATGACCAACAAGAAGGATTTTGCCATGCTTTTCTGCCGTTCTTGCGAGTTTAAATGCGTCTCTACTGTTCATGGCCATGGGTTTTTCGAGTAATACATGCTTGTCTCGACAAAGTCCTTCGTACGCAATACCAAAGTGAGTTTCATTTGGCGTGGCAACGTGAATTGCAGTAATATCAGAATTGTGTAGACACTCCTCCACGTTATCAATTAGCATCGATGAACTAAGATTGAGTTTTTTTTGAATATCTGCAAGTCTTGCCTTATCAGGATCTACAATTCCAAAAAAATTGAAATTTTTATTAATTTTTTGAAGCTCAAGATACTCGGCTGCTAGCTTACTTCCCCAGTATCCTGATCCTATCAGGGCTAGGTTAATCTGGCTGACCATGATTTTTCTTCATCCTGTATCTCTTTTTGTTCATATAACCGTTCATCGTAAAACCTCGTCACAATATTAATTATAAATTCCTGATCGTGAGGATCAAGATTTGGATGAATTGGAATAGATAACACGGTCCTACTCCATTCATCAGTAAAGGTCAAGTTATTCTCTACAAAATTACGATATTTACTGTATGCTGGCTGTTTGTGTACTGGTAATGGGTAATGAACTCCGGTGGAAACCCCATTCTTTAAAAGCCAGGTTCCGAGTAAGTTCCTTTTTTTCGTTCTTATTACATACATATGGTAAACTGATTTATCATGGGTCTCGTCATCTGGCGGTAAAATTAAATCTCCTACGCCTACTAACTTTTTCTGGTATCTGGATGCTATTTTCCTCCTTTTTTCATTCCATGTATCTAGGTATTTGAGCTGTATCTTCCCAATACTTGCATTTACTGAATTGAGTCTCAAAGTATAACCTATTTTATCATGAGTATGTTTTGTTTTCCTGCCTACATCTCTCATTTTCAAAGCAGATTCGTAAATTTTTTTGTTATTAGTTGTTATCATCCCTCCATCACCACCGACTGTCATGTTCTTCGTAGGATAGAAACTGAAAATTGCCGCCTCTCCAAAAGACCCTACTTTCATATTCATATGTTGTGCGCCGTGTGCCTGTGCAGCATCTTCAATGATAATAACTTTTTTCTTTTTTGCAGTATCTTTAATAGAGGACATATCACACGGATGGCCATAAAGATGAACAGGAATTACAAATTTAACTTCATTGTTGTTCAGCATAACTTCTAATTTTTCTGATGAGATAACATAATCATGTCCTATTTCACAAAATAGTGGATTTGCTCCAAGCAAGCAGGCACCATTAACTGTAGCAATGAAAGTAGCCGATGGAGCTACAACGTTATCGCCATTCTTCGTATTTATGGCATTAAAGGTTAATAAAAGCGCAGAAGATCCAGAATTGGTAGATACAGCATAGTCCGTACCTATATATTTTGCAAAATCTTGTTCAAATTTGAATACGCTTTCACCGCCAACTAGTATTTCATTTTCAAGTACTTGGATTGCAGCGTTTTTCATTTCTTTGTTCATAACGGGCATAGTTAGTGGAATCAACTACAGATAAGATTGCAATCGAATTAATTAATTAATCGTACATTCCATGAAATTATTCGACAGGACATTTAAATAGACAAGTTACACTCATTTTGAATACCGTAAATTTTTATTAGACTGTATATCCAATTTTAAATATTATCATTACCTGTGTGGTATTTTTGATCGAAATTGTTCTGGTAAAATCAGATCCGATTATGAACTTACCTTCAATGAGGGATCAGAAAATTATTCGGTCATTGAGAAAAAAATATTCCCTGCTGGTACTGGGGTGGAATAGAGAAGGTACACCAAAAGATTGGGATAATTATCAAAGTGGATTCAAACTATTCAGTTTGAAAGCGCCGTACGGGACAGCACAATATGGCGCTTTGCGATTACTTGCATATTTCCCGTTCTTTTGGGCATGGACTTTTGTAAAGTTGTGTCTATATAGCCCTAGATGCGTACATGCATGTGATCTTGGAACTGTTGGGCCATGTTACCTTTACAAGATTTTGTTTAGAAGGAAATTGGTGTTTGATGTTTTTGACAGATATGCCATGGCATACATACCTGCGAATAGAAATATTTTTTTCAAAACGTTGTACTCTTTAGTTAACTGGCTTGAAGAAAATTTTGCCAGACGCTCCGATGTGCTAATAAATGTATCGGATGAAATGCTTCAAACCTACGGAAAAAGACCTAAAAATTGTAGCACAATAATGAACTGTTCTGAAGATCATATCATAAATTTATCAAGAGCAAAGTCAGATGGTTTTAGACTTCTATTTACAGGCCATATAAGAGCAGGTAGGGGGTTGGAAATATTACCTGACATAGTAAAAGATCTGAAAGATACGGAACTCATTATTACTGGAAGAGTTGAGGACAAGAAACTGCTAAAAAAAATAGATGGAATTTCAAATATTGTCTATAAGGGTTTTTTAGAACAAGATAAGGTACTGCAATTAGAGACAAGTTCTGATGTGATGATAGCATTATATGACCTGAATCTTCAAACTCAAAACAAATTTGTAATGGGGAACAAACTCTTTGAAGCTATGATGTGTGGTATCCCAATAATTACTAATGTTGCACATGAAATTGTTAATGAAACTCGTTGTGGTATAATTGTAGAATATGACAATAAAGAGCAAATAAAAGAAGCAATAATTACTCTAAGAGATAGTCCAGAACTACGTAAGAGACTTGGGACAAATGGCCGTAGTGCATTCCTTAAAAAATACAACTGGAATATTATGGAACAGAAACTGTTTAAAATTTATGACGATTTATTGAACAAATAGTGAGATCATATTTTAGGTAGCAAGAATTTACATTCGCTGATTCTTGATACCACTAAACAGTTTAGATTTCATTGAAATGCAAACAAAAAATCCCAAGCCAGTGGCCAAATTATCAAAGCCGTTGTAAGTTATCCTAGCATACGAACATATTTTTATCTATAGAATATATACTATTTTCTAAAGATAACAACATTAATTTATGCTAAATGGTAGGAAAAACAATAATTTGGTTGACGTAGTAGTCGTAAGAACAGCTAATTCAATAATTTATGATCCACGTGTTAAGAAGATTATCGCTTCTCTGAGTAAAAGGTATTCAACATTTGCACTTGGGTGGAATAGAGACGGCATATCCCAGGAAAAAATCAATAATTATTTCGTAAAACTTGAAATGTTTAAATTAAAAACATCAGTTTGGAAGCCTTCATTGAGAAGAATTTTTACCAGATTATTTCTATTTTTCCCTCCTTTTTGGATGTGGGTATTTGTTAAATTACTTGTCTATCGACCGAAAGTAATCCATGCTTGTGATTTGGATACTCTTTTGCCTTGTTATATCTACAAAATTTTATTTAGAAAGAAATTAGTTTTTGATGTATTTGACAGATATGCAATGGCATTAATTCCACTTAGATTCAAAAGACTATATTTTCTGATCAATTTCTTTGAAGAATTTTTTAGCAAGCATTCAGATGCACTGATAATTGCGGGAGGCGAAAAAGTATTAGAAACCTTTGAAAAAAGACCTAAACACTTTAGTGTACTAATGAACTGCCCCGAAGACTATAAACTCCACAACATGAAATCAAATCTAGAATTTGAGGATAATTACTTTAAAATTATTTATACGGGAGGTGTGAGAAAAGACCGTTCCTTATTGAACGTAGCTGAAGCAATTAGGGGACTAAACAGCATTCACTTTGTAATCGCCGGTCCAATAATAGATAACGCTGTGTTCCAGAAAATGCAAGAAGTACCAAACGTAAAATATCAAGGTCTTCTAGAACCACGTGAAGCTTTATTGTTAGAAGCAAGATCCAATATCATGGTTGCGTTATACGATCCAATAATTCCATGGAATAATATAACTTTGCCAAACAAACTCTTTGAAGCCATGATGTGTAAAATACCAATAATTACTAATGTTGCACCTGAAATAGTAAATGAAACTGGTTGTGGTATAATTGTAGAGTATGATAATGTAGCGCAACTAAAAGAGAGTATAATAAAGTTGAGAGATGATCCAAATTTAAGGAAAAGACTTGCGGAGAATGGCCGTAAAGCATTCCTTGAAAAATATAACTGGGATATTATGGAACAAAGGCTATATAAAATTTATGAGGATTTGATAAAGTAACATCCTGGTGTTACTATTTGAATATTACGCTACGAACCTTGATCTGAGTTTCTAATATGGCCTAAAAGAAATCTTGCAATTATGTCCTCATATTATCGTCCCAAGAAAATCAATTTTTGTAACATTTACTAATAAGGATCTATTACTCATGGTAGGATTTACCACTTCGATAACTAGATAATTCCTTTGGTAAATTCTCCGTGGTGTTGTCTATTTGCTAAACCAAAAATTTTCTAATAGGAAACTTAATTGTCGATAGGAACTATTCTAAATATTTTACCCTGACCATTTGAAACGCCATAAAGATAGCCATCATAGGGCCATATTATAAGATCAGAAACACCTCCCTCTATTTTTGCAAATACTACCTTTTCTAACTCTCGTTCTTTATCCGTATCTGCCCTTTTGTCTTTCAGTGGTTCTTCAAGAATTAATTCTGTTCTATTCTTATCCAACTACAATTTCGCATACATTGATATTTCATATTTTGCTGACGATTTGTATACGTTCATACACACTATGATAAGAGCAGAACATGTTGAGGGAAATTTTTACTTTTCTTTGTTATGAAACTTTTGTTAATTGTGGGTTTTGTTCTCTAAATAGATAATAGTAAAGCAGGCTATCAAAAAATTTTTTGAATTTGTCATTGTTGAATAGCGCATCATCTGTAAACAAGCCTAAAGTGATTACCTTTCCTTTTTCATAGTCAAGTTCATATGTTGCAATTTTGAAGTCTCTTGGAAGATATTTAGTTTTGCTTACATTATAAGCGTGATAGTCTAATATTATTTTGGCGCCCGGATTTGTAATATATTGTTCTTCATTATGTCTAACGCCAAACGGATTATTACCAAATCTAATATCATCACCATGACATTCACAATAGTTGCTACCTATCCATTCTGTTGTTTCATTAGGCCAGCGCTCATCGATACTCTTTAACCCAAATGTACCATCAAATTCCCATCTATGCCCTTTAACTAATGTTATAGTTTGGTTTTCCTTGTCATACTTTACCTCGGCATATACCACATTACCATCCAACAATATCAATAAGCCACCACTTGCAACAAATTGTCTCAGATTGTTATATTCTAGTTGTGTCACATACTCATTGTGTCCCAATATGACGACATCGTATTTGATAGTTCCATTATGCATAAATAGAGACGGATTGTCATGAACGTCTGCATCAGTTAAAATCGTAACATTGGATTGTGGTGTTAGCCATTTTAAGTGATTAACTATTATTTCAAATTCGGGCAAAATTGAATGTTGTTTTATAACTTTGCTTGAAAATAAATTGGTGTATTTCGTAATATTTGATGATTGATTGTGTTTTATATTATAGAACAAATATAACGATTTATCATATGCAGCATCCGTAAATGTCCTCTCTACGAGTGCAATTCTCTTTGGATTCATCGTTGGTAGATATCTTGTAGTATTGTTCGGTAAATCCGTCTCTTTTTGAATGGAATTGGGAGAAATTAGGTCCATATTCTTTGGACTTGCTTTATGCAACATTATTTCTTCATTTCCTGTCGCATTATTATTCCAAACCAAATATGCGTTATTGTCTTGAGAAATAGCTATCTGAGGATTTTGCGAATCTACACTTTTATCACTTAGTATTATTGGAGTTTCAAATGTAGCACCGCTATCAGTACTTTTAGCAAATGATATTTCGCCGTTCCTTCCTTGAGGATTACTTTGCCATGCTACGTATACATTATTATCATCAGAAATAGCTATCTGAGGATTTTGCGAATCTACATTTTCATCACTTAGGATGATTGGTTTTCCAAATGTAGCACCGTTATCGGTACTTCTTCGCAACATTACTCCGTTTTCAGAATCATGCCATACTACGTGGACATTCGAATTGGTCTCGGATAAAGCTACCTGTGGAAATCCATTTAATCCAGTGTTATTACCTATCTTAATTGGAGTTCCAAACGTAGCTCCGTTATCAGTACTTCTTGTGAAAAATATTTCACCATTATTTCCTGGTATATGTTCCCATACTACATACAGATTCTTAGTGTTTCTGGATGCAACCATAGTTGGATTAAGTGATCCTCCAGGATTATTACTAAGGTTTACCGTCTCTCCAAACGTACTTCCATTATCAACACTTCTTCTAAAATATATGTCAATATTTCCATTGGTGTCGTCCAACCATAGTGCATATACATTAGATCCATTAGTAACAATTTCGGGATTCTCAGAATGTCCTAGATTATTACTCAGATTGATTATGTTTGCATATGATGAATTTAAGTTCCGAATATGTTGTTCTCCAAATTCTAATATATCTGAAGAATTTCCATATCTAGTATCGCTAATCCACGAAAAAGCATCCAAATTTTTGTTAGGCACAGGTTGATCCCAAGCATGTACAAATTTTAAAGAAAATAAATTATAGAAATTGATTACCAGTAGAATGACAATTAGTAGCAAAAGTATTCTACTTGTTTTCCATATCCGCACGATAAATGCCAAAAAAATCTTATTATCTTAGATATATATTTGTATAAAACTGTACTATTGGCCGGATAACAATTTAAGATTTCATCAATGGAATTCTTAAAGTCAGACTATCGGAATTCTCCATACATGTTTTTCCTGAACTAAATATCATCCAGAACTTAAAAAGAGATAGAAGTTGAATTCAGTTCTTAACGACCAATTTTGAACTTTTATAACTAATTTAGGTTTTATAGAAAATTGGACAGCATTTTTCAATACATTCTATGACGAGTAAAAAGAAGCTCCAATACTAACAGATGTGACTAGAATCTAGTTGTTCTTGATTGATACCAGTTTACATCAGCTCTCCTAGTTAATAGAAGGAACATAGCTCTCAAGGTAATCAATTGTAGATATATATATGCTAAGATTTTATTCTTAAAGATAAGTCCCAAAGTTAGCAACGTTATGCCAAGAAATAGTTGTGCATAAATTCCAAAATACATACCAATCTCAAATGTGGCAGGAATAGATAACACCATTGCAATATATGAAACAATAGGACTTATGAATTGAGCAAAAAAACGATATGGAAAAATAACTAATCCAAAATGTCCATACTCTGGTCTGAATAATAAAAATCTAAACCTAAGTGTTTCAATTAATCCACCTAAAGCCCTTCTTCCCTTGATTCTTAAATAATCATGCACTTCTGAAGGAGACCTTTCAGTAAAATAACAATGCTCATTTACTACAACCCTAAATCCTTTTGATATTAAATGGAGTGCAATATTGGAATCATCTGCTAGTGTATCTTCATCGAGTTTAGTTAGAATTCCTTTTTTGAATGCGCATGCTTCTCCAGACAACCACGATGTCGAATATGTTCTACTTTCCAATATTCTGAGCTTATCCTTATATGACCAGTAGGTGTATTCAGAAACCGTTGTCTGATTTTCAGTAGCATTTGGAATATTATACAAAGCTGTTGCTCCTCCTACAGAGGAATTTCTTAATGATTCAACAAGTTGAAGAATAGTATCCTTATCATATAATGTGGGCCCATCAGTAATTATCACTATTTCGCCTTTACATTTTTCGATGGCTATATTTATCGCACTAGCCTTTCCCTTTCTTTGTTCTTCTCGTATTAGTATTACTCTAGTTGGAAATTTTTCTTCTATAATTGAACTAGTTTTATCTTTGGATCCAGAGTCTACCACAAGTACTTCTAATTTATTTTTAGGATATGTACACTGGTAGATATTTTTGATTCGCCGTTCTATTACAAATTCCTCATTAAAAACAGGAATTACCACTGATACGAAAGGCAAGCCTTGAAACGATTCGGGCTTATTAAAGTGACTCACCACATTTTTCGAGGAAATTCTCATATTGTTGGAAGATAGCATTTTTAAGAGTAGTGGATAAGTCAGATGTATTCCCACAATACAGCAAAATAGCGTTATGAAAATGACAAGTACTATCAATTGAGTTGTAATATTATCACATATATAGTGATTATTTTAGTGTTTCAGACAGTATTTGGAATTAAGTTAGGCATAATCGCTTTGAATAAGCTATTGACCCCAATATTTCTAGTTTTGTCGAGTTATGGATTAACTGTTTTTTTCATAATTAGCAATTAAAATATCAATCAATAATCAAATGTCGGACCCTATATGAGTGTAAATGACCAAAATCATTGTCCCGTCGTTATTTGAATGTGATGAATTATTTGTAATTTATGCTGGTCTTATGAAGTAAAGAAATGAATATTTCTAATTGCTAATAAAGCAGTACATGATATTATTGAACTTCAAGAGAAATGTGGGACACAGCATAGAGATCCCAGCTACAAACATTCTGCGTTTACTTTATGATGTTCATTTACATATACTTAATATGAGAACATGATAATTAATACAACTCTATGAAAGTTACAATAGATTTACTATTTTTATTTATGTCTTCATTAAATAATAACTTCTAACTCAATTTAACCAGTTTGTTGAATTTATTGAATCTGGCAGTTGTATTTGGCATTATGAAAAATATATGTTGAAATAAACTTAACCGACATGTTTTCATTTATGGAGACGTTTTGTGTTAATATAGCTTTGTTATATTTTTAAAAGAAGATATTAATATTCCCTCCTGAAGTATTGAATTAATCAAATATTCAAGATCTTCAATATCTGTATGTGCAATTTGTGCTTCGTCAATATTACCCTCAAAAGTACCGGACTTGTTAAGTTTTATGAAGCTTTGTGGATGTAGTATCACTATTGCATATCCAAACTTTTCTATCTTAATCCCTATATCTGATATTACTTGGTCAATAGGTACCTTAACCTGTGAATTACCTTCAAATATTTTAAAATCGGTTGTATATGGTATATGATATATTAGAGGGTCTATTGTTCTATTTTTCCCAACAGTAAAAATACTCCTTCCCCCATCATATTTATATTCGTTTTCTAATGAGCTACTTAACACTCTCATACCAATTTCCTTCATTGAATCAATAGTCGTATTATTAAATACATTGTAAGGAGGAATGAATATATCTGACTTCTTTCCAAATAACATTTGCATTTTTTCGTTTGCCTTATATAGTGACTTTTTTTGTTCATCCTTACTTAAAGTCGTATAGTCTATATGATCCCATCCATGCAAAGCCAATTCAAAGTATCCTTTTTTATTTCCTTCTGTAACTTTATTTAAAATAAGACTATCATTACCAATTGAATCCATTATTAAACCCAGAGAAAGGTGCAAATCTCTAAAAATAAAAAAATTCATTATTTCTAACTGTATGTGGTTTAACTCCTCATCCTTAACATCGTCTAATCTAAATACGACACATTTACAGGAATTGTTCTCTTCTATTATTTTGTAAGAAAGAGCATCATGTTCCGAATTGATGGTATCAGCATAAATAGCTAATATTAGTGCTGAGATGATTACACATCGGCCATATCCGAACCATAAATTAGCAATCTTTACCATATTAATTTTGATGATGATACATCTTTAGGCTCTTTTTAAGTTTAACTCTTACGCGTGGTCTTAATTTGCCATTCTAATAACTTATACACGTTATTCCTATATAATGTGAAAATCACATACGATTTTCTCCGGAAGATATTGGATCAATTTGATACCTTTGGGATTGCTAATTTTTTGATAAAATTTATTATCTCCACCATAATCACTCCTCTTTTTATTTTCAGAGCTCGATGTAATATGTACCAGAACGCCGCATGTAGGCTTTCTAACTTTTTCTGTTCAACTTCTCTATTTTTAGCCATGATAGAACTATTAAACTTATTGTTACTGTTGCAATGGACAGCATCAGGATGATGTTATTGGTAGAACCAATAGCCTCTTGCCAAGTAATTTCAATTCCATGATCTTTTGCATATTCCGAGATATCTCCTGGAATCTGTATTTGTACTTTGTTTCTATTGTTATCACCTGGCATAGTAACAGTGTCATATTCTTTAATAATTTGGATGTCTTGATCAAGATATGTTACGAACTGTATTCTAATAGCATCAAAATAATGTTCCTTATAATTGTCCACATAACCTACGGTTGACGTAATATTTCCGTTTACCTTATGTATTTCGATTGGATTATTTTCTGACGAGTCTCTTTTGAAAGATATAGCAGTTTCTTGGCCTAATTGTTTTTCTAAGAGTGCTTGGTTGTCTTTGTTCACTATTTTTATGTCAGGGCTTTTCATTAAAGCTGATATGGATCCTATATTCTTGACATCAGTTTGCACGTCGAAAAACTTGATTTCAGTTGTGTAATTGCCAATATTATTGTAGTCTTTGGGGCTGGCAGAGACCTTTATTTTATATTTTTTATTATCATCAATTGTTATTAATTCGCCTTCGACATAGGATGCATTTCCCCCAAAAAGTTTAATTGTCATATCAAATCCCTTGGGAATGGAAATCCCGATATAGTTACGGTAAGATGAAGATGCTGGCAAATTTAGAGAATGACTACTATTCACTGAATTGATAATAACCTGATACGGACCACCAAAGATTTTAAAATCTTTTATTATCACATTATTAAACTTATGATCATAATTGTCATTATTTTTTTGCTGAGACGTTTGACGTTCATACGCAGTCTCATAGGTATTATTGGACTGTTTGTCTAAAATAGATATTCTAAGAGGATTTGAAACTGTTACTGCTTTTGAAGTCAAGTTATATGAATTAAGAAATTTGTCTATATTGTAGCTCTGTGGAAGTAACAGTGAAGAGCTATTAATCATTATGCTCTGGCCAGGCGAGATGTTTAAATCTCCTATAATTCGTGTGAGCGGTACGGCTGTGATTGGGTGGAAACTTGTTTTATTATAATGGTTATTGTTATCTTCCTCAAGACCAATCAAAGGTAGAAACTTGGGCAACTTCATGAGGTCAACATTTTTATCTTCGTCCTGGCTTTTATTGACCAGTAAAGACTTGTCAATAGTGGAATTAAGGTATCCAACCATGTTGACGAAAATGATTTTTCCATTTCCATATTTTGTTTCCAAGACGAATGGTGTGACTTTTTGATTCTTATTATAAATATCATTATTGATATATAGGGAATTTACAGTAACATCTTTAGTATCGGTAGATTCAATCTTATAACCCATTCCGGATATGTTTGTATTATATTTTATCTCTCCTGAGGTTCCATTATATGCAGTTTTGGCAACTCTGTCAGATTTTGTTAGCATATTTGGTTTGATCGAAAATAATTTACTGAAGACACCCTCAAAATTATTGTCATCCGAATTTATTACGATAAGGTTACCGCCTCTAGTTGCATATTCAATATATTTAGTAGCATCATCTTTTTTAATTGAAGGGATATCAAAAGGTAACACGACGTATTTCTTTGAAAAAGCGGATAAATCCCCGTCTAAAAAAGTATCATACTTGTTTTTTGATAATGCAAGTAAGCTAATAGGATAAAATTGTCTCAAGTATATTTTTTCTCTCTGATTCTTAAAATATTGTTCAGTTGAGTCCGGAATTTGGCCCGTTATTATTGGCTGAAATTCCACTTTACTGTTTGTGGAGCTGATACCTACTCTCGTTATGGAAGCACCGAGAATACTCTTTTCGGTTGATGAAGACTGATTTTCTTTTGTTGGTGCTTTAATTCTTAGAATATCATCTACATAAATATCGATACTATTCTTTAGACTCAAGATTTTCAAATTATACCAAATTCCTTTTTCTCTTTTTATCTGTTGATTCTGCATAAGTAATGATGGCGAAGTTACATTGGCGTGTTCATTACTTTTATGATTGTTATCGCTACCATAATCTTTACCTTGCTCAGAAACTAAAGTAGTATTGTATGGAGTCCGGGATAATTCAAGTCCACTTTCTCCTATATAAACACTGAATACATTATTTTCATCTTGCCACATGATACCTGCTCCATAATTATTGTCTTGTTTATTTTTTTCATTTTTGTTTGCATTAGTAAGATCGTCGGTTATCCTAAAAGTACCTTCAATAAAATTCGTCATGGTTTCATTGGGCGTTGTATTACCACCGCAAAATTGTTTAATTTCTTGGATCGGAGAAGACCAAAGAGTTGTTGCTTTATCGTTATTGTCGCTTACGTTATCTTCTACAGTTAAATTGGCAGGTGTACATACATTACTATTGTTTATAAAATTATTATAAGAGGGATTATTCTTGGTGACATTACCTTTTTGTAACATCAGCGATTCATGATCGTATGGTAAAAATGCAATCTTATTTAAAATGGAGGGTAATAATTCAGCATCTTTTTGATATATGAGTGCCACGTTACTATCATTTGGTGATGGTGATGCGAAGGGTAATACCTGGTATACTATGTAGTCATTATCCTCGTACCTCTTTGGAAAATTTTCTAGTATGAAGTCGATAATATTACTTGTACTTGCGTGTTCACTTTTAGTTAAATTTGAAATATTTGTTTTTCCAACATCAGTCACTATATCTTTTTTTGGAAAAGTGATATATCTGGCGTCCGTTTTCTCTAATAGGTCATACAATCCCTCTATAGAGGAAGCATTTAAAGTCAGCGGACTTTGTAGAAGTTTAACTCTGGGTATTGCTGAAAAACCATAAATTTTTGTTGTAAATCCCTGGGAATTATCTACCTGCTTTTCAGGCATGGCGATGTTATAGACCTTTGAGTCTACAACCTCATTGCGTAAAAAACTTAACAGTTTGATTTCTGATTCTGTCGGAAAATCTCTCCTACCACCCTCTATCCACTCGGCCTTTCCAGTAAATAATTCAACATAGCCAGCATACATAAACACTGAAAGACAGCTCGAAATAAGAACCGCTCCCAAAAATATTCCGAGTACTAAAGGTTTTAATTTTAATTTATCTCTAAATAGAGATGAGGAAATAATTTTATAGATCAATAAGCCGGCAAATGCAGCCATACTAGACATTACATATTTACCAGATCTGTGTTCATCATAATAAGGTCCTGCAAAAAAAGCCAGAATTGCCAATATTCCAAAAACAAAAATTATTTTCTCAAATTTTTTAAAAATATATGAAAGTATAAATGCTAATCCTAGAAATCCTGTTAATCCAAATTTTACAGGATAGAGATACCAAGGAACGTTCCATTCGTCTTTTATTTGAGAGAGTACTACGTCAATAGGAGTTTGACTCCAGACCAAAAACGCAAAGAGATAAAGCCAAACGATTATTGAAACTATGATTATTCCTATGGAAAGTTTTAGGAATTTATGTTTATTTTGATAGTAATTTAAAATTTTTACGATACCTTTCCTTCTTGCTCGGTATAGTTTTATTTTTGCAATCATTACACTAGCGTTACTATTATGAAATATCGATATTCTATTTGTACGTAAGACGACATACAAAGCCCACGTAAAAGACACGTAGAAAAAGCTCATGTATATTAGCGGGATCCCTATAATCTCGCGTGATGTATAAAATTTAACAGGAGAAATAAACAAATCAATTAAAATTACGAGCGAGATTGCTATCAAAAATGATGCAAAGAAAACAGAATAATTAGCTTTTGGCAATAATCTAAAAAGAACTAATATAGCGGTAGAAGCAGTCATAACAAAAAGATAAAATTCATCATGAGCCAAAATGCCTAATAATGAAGTTGATACTATAATAGATATCTGGACAGCTAATTCAGAATATCTGAATGTCTCTGAAGAGACACTATCATTTGCACTAACTAAATTGTATATTTTCCTCTCTTTTATCAAACCTAATAATGTAAAGCCTGCTGGAAGAGCAATTATTATTAATGGTGTTGTAATATCTGGATGGGCTACATTGATGAATGTCGTGGGGAGGCCAATGTCATAAGTCTTATCGTTTGAGTCACTAAGAATGTTGACGGAGGAATTTGTACTGAATATATCTTGAGAAGGAGACGTTAGAGCTAAGTCAAGTACATAAACCCAGCCAAAGCCAGAGCTTAGCATAAATAATGTAGTTGCTATCAGGCCTGCCTTCTTTTTATCATTAGGTACCCAATTAGTAAAAAAATAATAAAATGCAAGGACAGGCATTAGATTTAAAAAATTGATGGCTACGTATGCATTTGATGAAGGCGCACCAGACAAATTAAAATAAACTGCCAATAAAGACGAGAAGAATGGAGGGTTTTTTCTAGACACGTCTGACTCTTTTGGATCATAAATATCCCTATACGATTCAGCGGTGGCAAAATCTTTAAATGCATCAGAACCAATTAAAAGAGCTCGTCCGTGGTGATACCATTGATCTACAATAATTTGTCCGTCATTGAGGTAATATGTGTATAAAATTACTAGAGCAAAAAGACTCATAAAAACAATCAAAATTGAATTATTCTTTGTTAAAAAGTCAATTAGTTTTGAGACCGATTTAGAGGAGTTGTCTGTGTTAATATGATAAATATAATGAAAACTTATTCGGAGTTCCTTAATTTGCAGAATGAAAAATGCTAAAACTATTAAAATGTATCCGTAAATAACAAAAACTTTAGTTACCGAAATGGAGTATCCTAAGGAGCCACTAATGTATCCGGCTAATCCAGTAATGAGCATGCTAATAAGATATGATAATAATAATTTTGGCAAGGGTGCTAATTTGTAACTTTTATTGACAAGCATCACTAAAGCATACCCTGGTAAAAAAAAGGAGAATGCAATCCCGGCCAACAAATTTAATAATTGCTTTGCAGAAATTTTTTGCCAGTCGGTGAATAGCTCTTCGGTTTGATTAGAGTAAGAGCTTAGGAGAACGAACAAAAGTATAATGTACACCAGAATGAAACTAATATCTACAATACTGGTCCCATATGATTTTTTTACGATTGCTGGAACCACTTTTCTCTCCCCTTTTTTCTCCTCAATCCAGGAATGGTAATACTTGGTTAATCCAAAAATCAAAATACAAATTAAGACTGAGAGGGGAATCGTAATCCTAATTGGTATCAATAAATAGGATAAAGCAAAATATACAGAAAGACCCGAAAGTATACTTCCTGTTAAAGTCAAGAAAATACTAGATGCCAACTGCCACCCAGTTTAACCTTTTTAGTGTCCCTAATATTGATATTGGTAAAATAAACATTATATTACTTATGGCATATTAAATAGATTATCAAAACGATTTCAACATTTAGATGATCTGTATATTTTTCTCTATCACGGATATTTGACCTTTCCTTTAAGCAGAGCTACCAATGTATATACAATGGCAGCCGTTGCCAAGAAGATTACTCCTACTACTGCAATTCCGACAGATACCAATATCATGTTAGTAGAGACGTATCCACTCGAAGAAAACAAATTCAACGCGTTTTTAATAAAGTATGCAGCGATTCCCAGTAGTACAATCCCGGGCAACCCATAGAATGCTAGAGGATGTCGCAAAGAGACAAACTGTAATATAGAATATAATACACCTATTCCATGTGTTAACGGGTTATGTGTAGAATTATCTTCAATATCATAGTTAATTGATATTGGCACTTCAGTAGTTAACAATCTTTTCTCTTTCGCTCTTAGCAATATTTCTATAGAAACAGCCATTCCGTCTTCAAAGAGATTTATTTTCGATAGCGCATTCCTGCTGTATGCCCTAAATCCACTTTGAGAATCAGTAATTCCGCCGTAAGAAGCAGCCTGAGTGAGCTTCGTTATAGTCTTTATTCCAAAACTCCTGTATCTGGGTATCTTCTCTTTATCGCTCTTATTTAGAAATCTGGAGCCAATGACCATATCAAATCGTTTTTCCAATAAGGGTTCTATTAGAGCGGGTATCTGATCAGGGTCATGCTGACCATCAGAATCAAGAGTAACCATGATATCTGCATTTTTCTCTTTTGCTGCTTGAAATAATGATCTGATTGCGACACCATAACCATTATTTTGAGGATTTCTAATTACAGTAGCTCCGGCTGTACTGGCAACCTCATACGTATCATCTGTAGATCCGTCATCATACACTATTACTGTATCAGCATATTTTTTTGACTTTATAATAATTTCTTTAATAGTCTTAGCCTCATTAAATGCTGGAATGCATACTAAAATTTTCATATCATGACTTAAATTCATGATTGTAATCTAACCTATTTTACTTTAAACAGGGCTTATAAATACATTATATACCCCAATATATTCATGCCATGGAGAAAAACATGGAACAGTTCAAAGTGAAGCAATTCTGAACACACTTTAGTAGATGTAATTGTCTTCATGAATTAATCATAGAAGAACTGTTACACCCTGACTGTCGAAGATAAGAATTTTTCCGACTTGACCAGTTTTTGGTCTCAGCGCGATATTCTAAAAATTGTAGGTCTGTTGTAGTACTTAGAGAGAATATACAAATTACCGTCAGGACCCACCTGCATATCAGTAACTTTGCCGATGCCCTGAGCAAATACTAGTTCCTTGAAGTCTTCATTTTGTGCTAAAGTCATATTGAGTGTAGCGGGTAATTTTAATCCCGATCTATTCTCATCCAAGTCAAAGTGAAATATTACTCCCAAGTTAAAAGATGCTACAAACAAGTCATTTTCATATTGCTCGCCCAATTTGTCTGAATCAAGAAAACTGAGTGCGGTGGGTGCTACGGTTTGATTCCAAACAAATTTTGGATCGCTGTATTTTCCTTTACCATCAAAATCTATCAAATCGTCGGGATTAAACTTTTTCCCACTTTTGTGGTATAGATACCATAGAAAAGACATACCTTGTACCTTTGTCCAACCACCATTAAATCCAGGTTCAACCAAATTTATTTCGTCCCCAAATTCAGGACCGTTTTCGGTATCCCATAATTTACCACTGACAGGATCAAAGTCTAAGCCATATCCATTTCTAATGCCATAGCCGTAGTAAAGATTAAGTGGGTACTCCTTTCCTAATATGCCATTTCCAACAGCTTTTCCATCCTGAGTAATCCTGAGGATTCCAGCTCTACCGTCGGGAAATGTACCTTTCTTATTGTTTTGGGACATTGCACCTGTCATGTTATTTTGATGTCCGTGAAAGTCTCCAATTATGAGGTACAAATTATTATCAGGACCAATTTTTAGCGCACCACCTATATGAGATGCAACATTTAATTTGGGACCAGAGAACAAAAGTTTGGGATTTACTAGTTTATTATTTTTAAGGTCATATCTGTATAATTTATTTTGAATGGGCTCTATCGGTTGAGCACAATATATCGTTGGGCAAACATCGCTTCCATCGGCACTCGTTGATTCAGTAAAATATAAAAATACTTGTTTACTACTTCCATTACTTGAAATTGCAACTCCCAGAAGTCCCTGCTCCCAGTCATTGGCAACGTTAAGATCAATTAATGGTTGGGGTAACAACGTATGATTTACAATTCGCACCACCTTACCATCGTTCTTATTTAACATCATGATATCGTTGTGTCCTAAGAATGCCATTTTAGTAACGGAAGTTAGATAGTTTTTTTCATTTGATTTATTTATTTTATACTTTATGTGGTCATCTGCTCCTTGATACACGATATCCAGTTTCAAACTGGGATCATTAACAATAGGGTTCTTGCATTGAAATTTCACACATTCTTTTATTGTTGCATATGTACTTTCATTTATGAATATTGCACATCCTAGCAAGCTCACTAAAAGTATTAAATATGGTAGCCAGTGCAATATTTAGACCCAAGGTAATTTTTGAAGGTTTAAATTTAAATATATTGATTGTATGCAACCCTCAATAATCGGGTTACCTTTTCAAATAGATAGCATAAGACAAGAATGTTGGGTGAATTGCTGGATTACCTCATCTCTGGTCGTTGTCGTCGTAGTCGCCACGGTCGCCATAAAACTACCGTTGTCGCAGAGATAACTGACAAGATCAATATGATCCCAATTTTCGAAACCATAACCTCTTCCCATGGTACTTCCACACCATTTCTCTTTGCACGTTCAGATATATCTCCAGGTATTTTCAACGCAATTCCCTTACCTTCACCGGGGTTTTTAGTTTGTATCCATTTTAGGTATGTAACGTATTGCATGCTGCTGGCATTTCGATAATTTGAAAGGTGATTATCTGAATGATCCAAGGTCATATTTATTGATGTTAAATTAACATTCACCTCTCCCCAGGAAGGAACATACAAATTATTTACAGCTATGTTTCCACTGGCATTTACTTCCGGTCTTTTCATTATGATAGTTTGATGGTCAGCAGACGAATCTTGAAGATCCATATTATGAAAGCGAATTTCTTCTTTATTGTTACTACTGACAGGGATATTGTATTTGCCTGTGCTGTTTGAAACAGTGACCATGAATTCAGTTCTGCCTGAATCGTCAAGCAGCTTCAGCGTCAAGTCAACTCTTTTCGGAAGAGCTAGTCCAAAGTAATCGTACTGAGTGACCCATGAAGGGACAGATATAACTTCAGTTGATTCAACAATAGCCTGGTATGATCCTGACAATGTCAGGTTTTTGACAACTACATTTTTAAGATTATTCTTTTCATACTCTCCATTTAGAAGAGGGGTGCTTTTTGAAATTGAAATATCTTCAACTCTATAACCGTAAGGTGCATTTGGTAACAATAACGACGAGCTGACCATGGTCGCCTGTCCAGATATACTTAAATCGCCCACAAATCGTGCATCTGTGATTTCTTTATTTGGAACAATTTCATTAGTGTAATCTGCAACCTCCAAATCCAGGATTCTAGGAATGCTGTCAAGAGTCATAAAAAACTGTTCAGGGGATTTGAATACCGCATCAAAATATCCAGCGCTGTTGACAAGAATGATTTCCCCACCAGCAGATCCATATTTGTACATCATTGCAAAGGGCGCGACTTTTTTCTCATTATCCATATAGTAGGATTTTACTGTAACATTTGCATTTTTCAAATTGATGTTTGTTGCAACTCCAGATATTGCGATAGGATTTGAGATCTTCTCGTCTGCTTCTTTAACAATACCATCAAACATAGTTGTGTTGCCAGCATTCACATTCAAGAGTTTGCTAAATCCGCCGTCAAAATTGCCCCCTGCATTTACAATGACAATCCTGCCTCCATCATCTACAAAATCCAGATATTTCCTGAAGTTCGGATCGTTGTATTCCGGTTCCGCTGTCATGATTATGGTCTTATGAGAAAACGCTGACCTATCCCCATAAAGAAAAGTATCATAAGCCGTTTTTGATAACGCCAGTTCGCTAAGCGGGTAATAGAGATGATAGTAGATTTCCTTTTGTTTGGCTGTATCTGGAGACTGTGGGATATATCCAACGTTTATGGGTTCAAACTCTGCGGTATTTCCGTCAACCCTTATGCCAATTTTTGAGATATCATAATTTTGGGTAGAGCCTGTTTGAACCTGCAGTTTAAGTATATCGTTCAAATAAACTGCTAGAGTATTTCCGAGGGTTACTATCTTTACGGTATACCACAAAGATCTTTCTTTTTCTACACCTCTATTTTCAGACAGCAAAACCGCCTCCTTGAGTCCATTCGGCTTTTCAAAAAGCCGTAATCCTTTATCCTCAAGTGAAACATGGTATTCCTTGTCTTGACTCTTCCAAACTATTCCAGTAGTCCCGACCATGTTATCGTTCTGACCTACCACACGAAATTTAGCTTCAATGTAGTTTACTTCTTTTTTCTGCAGCGAATCAGACCAAATGGTGCTTCTTTTATCGCCGTTGAAGATTCTCAGAATCTCATCACTTCTAATAGGTGGCTTTGCCAAATCCGAAGCCACGATTGTCTCTGACACACTATCTTTGAATTGCAATACGTTCTCTTCCGAAACCAATGATGATAGCAACATTCCTTCAGGTTGATATAGAAGAGCAACATTATTTGATGACGAAATCGGTGCAACAGTAGAAGGTGCAGTCAATACTATATAGTTACTATCTTCATACGCCCTTGGAAAGTTTTCCAGAGCAAACTGCGCTGGTAATTGGATCTTGTCGTTAATAGTGTTCTCTTTTGGAAGTATGATATATTGAGTATTGGTGTCATTTAAAATAGAATAGAATCCTATAAGCGAAGTGGAATTTAGAGTAAATGGACTCTTGAAAAATTTAGGAGGAGTTATAACCGAGGAACCCACAAAAGCTTGAATTTTCTTTATAAGTGTTTGATATTCAAAATTTTCAAGTTTAGAGTCAGGCGCACGATATTCAGCCGGTACAGTAACGTAATCTGTTTTGAGATTTATGATGTCTTTATGTAAAGTATTGAAAAAATGTATTTCCTCAAGTGACGGAAAAATTCTTCTTTGAGAATGTTTATGGAACTCTTCAAAATCCGGGTTTTGCAAAGCCGATGCCGTATAACCCATAAACATCAGAGTTGAGAGGCTACTTGAGCTAATGACAAGTCCAAGAATTACTCCTGTGAGAAGAGGTTTGAGTCTAGTATACTTGATGGTAGAAATTATCTTGTAAATTAATAGTGCAGCAAATGCACCCATGGCGGCCATTATGTATTTACTAAACCTATATTCATCATAATAGGGTCCAACAAGGAGGGCTATGATGGCTATTAGCCCAAGGACAAACACCTCTTTTTCAAACCTCTTGAATATATACGAAATAAGGAAAGCAAAACCAAGCAGTCCCGTCACCCCGAGTTTCAAAGGATATAGATACCAAGGCAAATCGAACGGATATTGTTGAATTTGCACATCTTCGCCAGAAAGTTGTTCCCAAACTAAGAATGTAAACAAGTACAAGTACCCAACTACGCCAGCCATGACTATACCAAAGTAAATATTGCGTCGGTTTAAATTGGGAGTTTTCCATTTGTTTATAGCAAGATAAATCCTGCGAAATATTCTAGTAACGTACAGGATCCACATGAGTCCTACAAATATTGCGTTAAGTACTATTACCGGCTCTCCAAGTACTGTTCTTCCTGTATAATATAATTCTGGAGATATAACGTCAATCAAAATTACAATGAATAGAGACGATAACAGTCCCAGATAAAGAGAATTTACCCTCTCTAATCTAAAAATTAATGGAAGAAAAGCACAAGTTATCACAAAGAGATAAAACTCGTCGTGAGAAAGAATACCGGGAATCAAAATTAAAGCAAGTATGGCAATATATTTGACCTCGGAAACTATCTTTTCCTTTATAAAGCCCAATAAAAGTAATCCTGCTGGAAGACCGATAAGCATAAGGCCAGTAGTCGGCGCAGGACTGCCTGTGATAACAAAATCCCCGGCCTTACGGATATCAAGCGTCTCTGTTTCCACAAGATGGAAAACCCGAAGGGCAGATAATTGCGAATCAATGGGATTGGTAAACGTTCCTATCGTGAGCACATCAATCCAGCCAAATCCAGAGCTTAAAATAAAAAATGCACTAGCCAACAATGCCCCCTTATGCCAGCCAGGACCTGGAATCCATTTTTTAAAAAAATAATAAAATGCCACTACTGGCATCATGTTAAGAAAATTAATCGATACGTAGGCATTAACTGAAGGAACACCAGACAGGGAAAAGTAAGTGCCAAGCACAGCATGAAAAAATGATGGATAGAACGTTTCTCCTGCTTCATATGTGTATGCACCTGCCATAAAGGAGAGCGTCCTGCCATGATGGAACCATTGATCCCCTATTATTACACCCTGATAGAGCACATATGTTGACAAGACTACAAAAGCAAACAGACTCCCGAAAACCAAAAATTCATTTCTGTTAATACTCACAGACATTTTCATTCTATCAAAATAAATTTTGGCGCCAGTAACACGGTAATGCAGCTTAATGCACTTGACAATAAACACTATCAAAACAACGACATAGACTGAAATGAGTTCGGCTGTTATTTCTGAAATGGGAATTCCATATAAGCCTGGCAGATATGCTGCAAGACCAGTGATTGCCGTACTGAAAATGTACGCTAGGAGAACTTTTGGTACTGGATTCACCTTGTTATTCTTATTTTCGAGTAAATTTACTAGGGCAAAACCCGGCAAAAAGAAACATAATAAAATAGAAGATATCAATTGTAGTATTTGAGTGGGAGTGAATTGGCTCCAGGGTGTGAATATATCTTGATTCGTATCACCGAAAAAACCGGTAATGATAAGTGTACTTAGATAGATGATCACGAAGACTATTTTTGATACTGATAAGGGTAAACTGGCATTGACATTCATGACCTTTTCATGCGTTTCATTGTTGACTCTATTTTGTTGTCTATCGTTTGTCCTATTGTCTGAGGAAAAAGATCTACTCAATCCAAAAACTAGCGCAGATATGATGATCGCACTGGCTATTGTGATGCCAATCGGGACAAAGAGATACGAAAGTAAAAAATAGATGGAAATACCTGAGAGTAAAGGGCCAGGGAGTAGCAAGACATAATTATTGACCAATTGCTTTAGGTGAAATTATAAATTTCGCAAGAATAAATATATATCATTGAGATCTTCCAATCTCACGGTTTACCCTAAAAGTAAAATTAGTCCTAAATTACAAATTGGGGGAACACAAATAGTTATGAATTTCTTTATCTGGATGTTTTCATATGACGATTCTAACGTGCTTTAATCAGAGTAAATAATATCTGACGACGCTTTCAGAACTTTTTTCATCTTAAGGTACTTTAGTGCTGTATACCCATACTTTGCAGCCAATAATAGCATGAAATTCTGAATAAAAAATATGGATTCAAACAATTGTGAGAGAAAATCTTGGTTGTAAAGATCTATGTAAGAAAGTTTCAGACCCAATCGGCTCAGCTTTTGGTTTATATCTTCTTCTTTTTGACCCAATATCCATAACTGTTGAGATTTCTTAACTCCAAATAGTGGCGAGTGACAAAATTCTTCAAGTTTGTGAGCTACTGCCGTAGTACCAAAAAATTCTGTCATTTTTAATGATGCGTAAAGTGCAAGTGGATAGAGGGTGTTGTTACCAAGTATAAATATTATCATGTCTTGTAACCTATCAGTCAATGTTGTTGAACGTAGAAATTTGTGTGATAAGTTTACACCGCTATCCTGCCAAGTATCAAATTTAATTGGTACTTTAATATCAGCTATCTGGAAGCATGTCATTACGCTTGTGGTAAAGTTACTAAAACCTGCTATTGGAGTCGCTGCACTTTTTAAGTCAAGAGGCACAATAGATTTACAAGCCCGCGCAAGGTCGCTATCTGTATTCATGGTAACAGCAACTGTGTTGACTCCTGACTCTGAAGCTCGTCGGGCGATACTTATGTTGGATTTCGTCCTGCCAGTCACAGAAATAAAACAATAAGTTTTATCGTCTTTGAATCTGGAATTTGATAGGTCAGATGGGCTGTAACACATACATTTATGATCGGTGACATATTCTACCATGAGACCGGCGACGTACGAGTCTCCGGAGCCTACAAAAATCAAATTGTCAGAAATCTTATCATTATTTACTTTACCTAATTCACTTATTTGCGTCTTAAAATCCAATTTGAGAGATTTAATAATATTCATGGTTTAGTAGATCTTAGCCTATTTAATAAAAGCAAATTGGTATCTCATTATCCTTATATGTCACCATTACTCAGGGTAACTCTGAGTAACTGGGAGAGTTAAGTGCAATCGTGGATGGAGAAAAAACATGAAGCAAAATTGGACATGCTCCAAATGTTCTCAAAAATTCTCGCGTAAGTGGAATTTTGAGCGTCACTTTAAACTGATGCATGGACATGATGAACGACTTAGCAACTTTGAAGCTCGCTCGGAAAATAACTTGTATGGAAAATCAAAGTATGATTATAATCAAAGAAATTATTCACCGCCCGGAGTCAAAGATTACTTCGCGGATTTAGCTGACCTTATAGAAATGCAGAATAAAATGTCAAATTCTAATCAGACAATTGGACGAATCAATTTACTCCAGTCGCAGGTTGGAGCACTTCAACAACAACTGGCGCACCATCAGA
>Ga0209382_10001175_pt1 | contig 41779 bp, 32 predicted proteins | sample SoiMetdeltSBSDD5_FD_187599 | JGI IMG/M metagenome (GOLD analysis project Ga0209382, IMG submission 187599) | Bulk soil microbial communities from a Populus tree surrounding site in Tennessee, USA - Soil MetaG P. deltoides SBSDD5 (SPAdes) (version 2) | ecosystem: Environmental > Terrestrial >... | reverse complement strand
CGCCGCACCCGCCAGGGTCTCGTCGGCCGGTTCGCAGTGTCCGCCGAACTGCAGCCAGCGGCCGACCTTCGTGTGCAGGTTGAGCAGCACCCGGCCGCCGTCGGGGTCGAGCACCAGGGCGGACGCCGTGACGTGCTCGGGCAGCCGTTCGCGGGACAACCCGTCGTCGTACGTCCCGAGGTGCCGCAGGTAGTGGGTGCGGAGCCGTTCCTGCTCGTCGTCGGGTGCAGCCCAGCGGTTCAACGACCGGGTGGCGTCCGCGTGCAGTGCGGTCACTCCTTCGGGCCGCCGTCGTCCGGTCCGTCGCCCTTCTCGAGTTCGGAGATGTCGAAGTCGACCAGCTCGCCGGCGTCGCGGGCGAAGCCGATCGGGTCGTCCAGGTCGTCGGTACCGGGCATCAGGTCAGGGTGCGACCAGAGCTCGTCGCGACCCTCGACCCCGCGCGAGTCGCGGACCGCGGCCCACAGGTTCGCGGCGTCGCGGAGCCGGCGCGGCCGCAGGTCCAGCCCGACCAGGGTGGCGAAGGTCTGCTCCGCCGGCCCGCCGGCCGCGCGCCGCCGTCGTACCGTCTCGGCCAGCTGGGTGGCGGCCGGCATCCGGTCCCTGGTTGCCTCGCGGACGACGTCGTCGACCCAGCCCTCGACCAGTGCGAGCAGGGTCTCGAGCCGGGTCAGCGCGGCCTTCTGCTGCTCGGACAGCTCGGGCTCGAACATGCCCTCGGCGAGTGCGGACTGCATCGCCTCCGGGTTGGACATGTCCACGTCGGACATCGCCTGCTCGATCTTGGAGGTGTCCACCTGGATCCCGGCGGCGTACTCGGCGACGGTCGCGATCAGCCGCTGACGCAGCCACGGCACACCCGCGAACAGCCGCTGGTGCGCGCACTCGCGCAGTGCCAGGTAGAGCCGGACGTCATCGTCGGCGATGCCGAGGCCCGCGGCGAACTTCGCCGCGTTGTCCGGCAGCAGCACCGCCTGACCGTCCGGTCCGAGCGGCAGCCCGATGTCGGACACGCTCACCACCTCGCCGGCCAGCTCGCCCAGGCCCTGACCGACCTGCGCGCCGAAGATCGAGCCGCCGAGCTGGCGCAGCATCCCGGCCATCGGCCCGGCCAGCTGCTGTGCCTCAGCGGGCAGCGCGCCGGCCATTGCGCCGGCCACGTGCTCGGCGACCGGGTCGACCACCTGCTGCCAGACCGGGAGGGTGTTCTCCACCCACTCGGCCCGGCTCCAGGCCGCCGACGTCGCCGACGCCTCCGGCAGTGTGGTGACGGGGTCGAGCCAGTGGTCGGCGAGCCGGACGGCCTCGGCGACCTGCTGCTGGTCGGTGTGCGTCATCGACCGGTCACCGGCTGCTGACACGGTCTTGCGGGCGATGTCCTTGGCCAGGTCCCAGTTCACCGGCCGGCCGTCGGCCGAGCCGCTGAGCAGCTGCTGGACCTGGGCGAAGATCGCGTTCAGGTCGGGAGACTGGCCGCCGCCGGGCAGGTTCCCGCCGAACTGCTGGAACAGCGCCTCGAAGGGCGTCCCCTTGAAGGGGTTGTCCGGTTCCTCGCTCATCGGTGGTCGGCCTTCCTGTGTTGCTCGGTGTTCGTGTGGACCGTACGACTCCAAACTACTGCCCGCCTCGTAGGGTTTCGCCATGAGCGAGCAAAGCGTCGTACGACTGCTGGACTTGCGGGAGACGCCGTTGTCGGCGGACGAGGTGCTGGCCGCGGTGGCCGACCCGACCGCGGGCGGCACGACGCTGTTCGTCGGGACCGTGCGCAACCACGACGCGGACCGGCCCGTCACGGCACTGACCTACGAGGCGCATCCGGAGGCGCTGAACCGGCTCCGCGAGGTGGCCGAGAAGATCGCCGCGGACCCGCTGGTGACGGCGCTGGCCGCGGTGCACCGGACCGGTGACCTCGTGGTCGGGGATGCTGCCGTGATGGTCGCGGTGGCCGCCTCGCACCGCGACGCGGCGTTCGTGGCGAGCCGGCGGCTGATCGACGAGCTCAAGGCGGAGGTTCCGATTTGGAAACACCAGCGGTTCTCCGACGGTACGACCGAGTGGGTCGGCGCGTGCTGACACGTACTCTTGCGACATGGAGGTGCTCGGGTGGTTGGCGTTCCCGCTGAGTGCCACGGCTGTCGCGACGTGCTGGGCAGCCTGGCGCGGGCGGCGTAGCGTGGCGCGCAGCATGCAGACCGGGTTGTCGGGGCGGCCTTCGTGACCCGTCGTACCGCCACGCTCGTGACGTCGATCCTCGTTCTCATCGCGGCCCTCGGCGTCGCCACCGTCATCCCGGTCCCGTTCGTGTCGTTCAGCCCGGGGCCCACCGAGGACACCCTCGGCACAGCCGACGACAAGCCTGTGATCGAGGTCACCGGCCACAAGACCTACCCGACCGACGGCGAGCTGGACCTGACGACCGTCTCGGTGACGTCGCCGGACCGGAAGCTGTCGCTGCCGCAGGCGATGCGCAGCTGGCTGGACCCACACCGCGACCTGCTGCCGCGCGAGATCGTGTACCCGCCGACCAAGTCCGCGGACGAGGTCGAGCAGGAGAACACCGCGGAGATGACCGGGTCGCAGGACAGCGCGATATCGGCGGCGCTGCAGGAGGCCAAGGTGCCGTTCAGGACCAAGGTCGACTCGGTCTCCAAGGACACACCGGCGGACGGCAAGCTGAAGCCCGGTGACGTGATCCTCACTGTCGACGGCACGAAGGTGACCGCCGTACCGCAGGTCGGCGAGCTGGTTCGCAAGCACAAGGTCGGCGAGCAGGTGCGCTTCGTCGTTCAGCGGTCCGGCAAGGAACTGCCCGTCACGCTCACGACGGCCGCGACCCCGGGTGAGCCGACCCGTCCGATGATCGGCATCACCATCGGGGTCCAGTCCGCGGTGAAGGTGGCGGTCCACCTCGGCCGGGACATCGGCGGACCGAGTGCCGGGCTGGCGTTCGCACTGGCGATCTACGACAAGCTGACGCCCGGCGCGCTGCTCGCCGGCAAGCACGTGGCCGGGACCGGCACCATCGACCCGACCGGCCAGGTCGGCGCGATCGGTGGGATCCAGCAGAAGATCGCCGGTGCGCGCTCCGAGGGCGCGACGGTCTTCCTGGTGCCGGCGGCGAACTGTGCGTCGGCGCTGGCCGCGGACGTGGACGGCATCCGGCTGGTCCGGGTCGAGACCCTGCACGATGCGGTGACGGCTCTGACCGCGCTGGCCGAAGGACGTGGGGACGTGCCTGCATGCAAGCCCTGACGAGTCCGCTGGGACAGGCCGTGGTGGAGATCGAGCGGCACGTGAGCGAGTCCGGCTGGGACCAGCCGGCGCAGCTGTTCGCGCTGGTGCGCACCACCGAGCTGCTCGAGGCGGAGCCGCGGCTGGCCGCCGAGCTCGGCGCTGACGCGGTCCGGCAGGAGCTCACCCCGGTGGCGCAGGATGGACTGCCGCCGGCCGCGGACTCCGACGGTCTGGCCGGAGCGCTGGCCCGGATCGAGTGGCCGGAGGCGGTGAGCGGCTGCGCGATCGCGGTCGAGCGGGTGGTACTGCCGTCCGAGGCGGAGCCGGGGATTGATGCGGATGCGATCGCGGCCGCCGCCCGGGACCCGCGACGGCACGAGGTACGGATGGTGGCCGGCGTACTGCGCGACGGCAACCGGTTCGGTGCGGTCCGGCTCCGGACGCACGACAAGGATGACGCGGTGCTCACCGGGACCGACCTGGTCCCGACCCTGTGCGAGGTGCTGGCGCTCACGTTCGCGCCGGCTGCCTCCGCGGGCACCGGAGATGATGAGGAGAACCAGCGATGACCGGCGGCGTGTTCGACATGGGCGAGGAGTTCGAGCGGCGTCGCCCACCGCGCCAGCGTCAGCGGCCGCGGGCGCTGCTGCCGACGATCATCTCGCTGATCGTGCTGGCGATCCTGTTCAGCGTCTTCACCGACGTGTGGACGTCGCGGCTGTGGTACCAGTCGATCGACCTCGGCTCGGTGTTCTCGACCGTGCTCGGTACCCGGGTGCTGCTGTTCTTCGTGGTCGGCATCCTGATGGGCGCCGCGGTAGCGGCGAACGTGGTGATCGCGTACCGGACCCGCCCGCGGACCCCGCTTGCACCGCCACCCAGCCCGGGCTTCGAGCGGTACGGCGAGATGCTCGAGCAGCACAAGAAGGTCGCCATCGGCGTGATCGCCGCGCTGATGCTGGTCTTCGGCGGCTCGGCCGCGTCCGGCGAGTGGAAGAACTTCCTTGCCTGGCGCAACAAGGTGCCGTTCGGCGTGCGTGACCAGCACTTCAACAAGGACATCTCGTTCTTCGTCTTCGACTACCCGTGGCTGCGGACACTGCTCGGCTTCGGCTACTCGATCGTGCTGCTGTCGCTGGTCGCGGCACTGATCACGCACTACCTGTACGGCGGGTTCCGGCCGTCGGCGAAGGGCCAGAAGACCTCGGGTGCCGCACAGGTGCAGATCTCTGTGCTGGTCGGCATCGTCGTCATGCTGAAGGCGATCAGCTACTGGCTGGACCGGTACGGCCTGACCACCGACGACGCCCGGCTGTTCACCGGTATCTCTTACACCGGTGACAACGCGGTGCTGCCGAGCAAGACGATCCTGGCGGTGATCGCGGCACTGTGCGCGATCCTCTTCTTCGCCAACGCGGTGCGGCGTACCTGGCTGCTGCCCGGCGTGGGCCTCGTCGTGCTGGTGCTGTCCGCGATCCTGCTGGGCGCACTGTGGCCGGCGGCCTTGCAGCAGCTGCGGGTCCGGCCGAGCGAGCCGATCAAGGAGGCGCCGTACATCGAGAAGAACATCGCCGCGACTCGAGAGGCGTACGGGGTCGACGGGGTCAAGATCGACGACTACCGGGCCAAGACGACGGCCACCGAGGGCCAGCTCGCCGGAGAGGCCGAGGTGCTGCCCGGTATCCGGCTGATGGACCCGGGCGTGGTCGGCCCCGCGTTCGAGCAGCTGCAGCAGGTGCGCGGCTTCTACGCCTTCCCGAGCGTGCTCGACGTTGACCGGTACCGAATCAAGAACGAGGTCCGGGACACCGTCATCGCGGTCCGCGAGGTGCAGGTCGACCGGCTGCCCGCGGGCCAGCGCAACTGGAACAACGACCACACGGTCTACACGCACGGCTTCGGCGTGGTCTCCGCGAACGGCAACAAGATCGGCCCCGGTGGCACGCCCGACTGGTCCTCGAGCGGGCTGCCGACGACCGGCGACCTGGGCAACTACGAGCAGCGGATCTACTTCGGCGAGCAGTCTCCGGACTACTCGATCGTCGGTGCGCCGGAGGGCTCCTCCCCGGTCGAGCTGGACACCCCGGAAGGCCAGGCCGGCGGTAACCCGAACCTGTCGACGTACAAGGGCGCCGGCGGTGTCGAGGTCGGCTCGTTCTTCAACCGGCTGCTGTTCGCGACCAAGTTCCGCGACGCCAACATCCTGCTGTCCGGCCGGGTGAACTCGGAGTCGAAGATCCTGTTCGACCGCAGCCCGCGGGAGCGGGTGGAGAAGGCGGCGCCGTGGCTGACCGTCGACGGCGACCCGTACCCGGCCGTCGTTGACGGGAAGGTCAAGTGGATCGTCGACGGCTACACCACCAGCGCGCACTACCCGTACTCGCAGCGGGTCTCGCTGGAGGAGAGCACCAGGGACACGACCACCGGCCGCGGCCAGATCGCGCAGCAGACCAGCGAGGAGATCAACTACATCCGCAACTCGGTCAAGGCCGTGGTGGACGCGTACGACGGCTCGGTCGACCTGTACCAGTGGGACAAGCAAGACCCGCTGCTGAAGGCCTGGATGAAGGCGTTCCCGGGTTCGGTGAAGCCGCGTGAGGACATCTCGCCCGGTCTGATGTCGCACCTGCGGTACCCCGAGGACATGTTCAAGGTGCAGCGCGACATCCTGGCGAAGTACCACGTCGAGTCCCCGGACACCTGGTACCAGAACAGCGACCTGTGGCGGGTCCCGGCCGACCCGACCGTGGGCGGCGGAGCCGGAGACTCGGCACCGCGCAAGCAGCCGCCGTTCTTCCTGTCGCTGCGGATGCCCGGGCAGACCGGCACCGACTTCTCGCTGACGTCGGTGTACGTGCCGAACGCCGAACGGGAGAACCTGACCGGGTTCATGGCCGTCGATGCGGAGGCCTCGTCGCCGAACTACGGCCAGATACGGATCCTGCGACTACCCGGCGACGTACAGATCCCCGGCCCCGGACAGGTGGCGAACAAGTTCCAGACCGATGACTCGATCCGGACCGCACTGCTGCCGCTGAACCAGCCCAGCAGCGGCGCCCGGGCCCAGTTCGGGAACCTGCTGACGCTGCCGCTCGGCGGTGGGCTGCTCTACGTCCAGCCTGTCTACTCGGTGCGCACCAGCGGTCCGGGTAGCTACCCGGTGCTGCGCTACGTGCTGGTCGGGTTCGGCGAGAAGGTCGCGTACGGCTCGAACCTGCAGGAGGCGCTGGACAAGGTCTTCGCCGGCGACGCCGGTGCGGACACCGGTGACGAGGGCGACGGCAAGCCGACGACACCGACCCAGCCGAACCAGACCGTTCAGCAAGCGCTCGCGCAGGCCCAGGCGGCCTTCGCAGAGGCCGACGCCGCCCTCAAGCAGGGCAACCTGTCGGCGTACCAGGCAGCGATGAACAGGGCGAAGGCGGCGATCGACCGCGCCGTCCGGGCGAACACGTCGCAGCCCACGCCGACACCCACGCCGACCGGCACGCCGGTCTCACCACCGACAACGCCACCCAGTCGGTGAGGCCTACCCGGGTCTCACCCTCGCCAGGCGCCAGTCTGCCGAGGGTGAGACCGCGGGAGCTCGCGGTCAGGCCGGCGGGATCGGGCCGTCGCAGGCCGGACGGAACCCGTGGGCGGTCGCAGTCAGCTCCGACTGCGGGAACTTGTCCTCGTCGATCGTCACCGCGGCCGCGACCCCCGGCGAGACGAACCAGAACACCTGGTCGTGCGCGCGGTAGCCGTCGTACCGGCCGACCTTGACCGGGCGCAGCGGCCACTGGGCCGGGTCGTACTCGTAGTACTCCGTCAGGAAGGCGCGGACGGCATCGAGGTCGCTCAGCCGCACTCCGCGCAAGGTCTTCACCGTGAGGTCCACGCTGTAGTGCCCCTCGGAGTCGGGACCGGTCTCCCAGACCCGGCTGTGGAACGTGACCTCCTCCCACTCGTAGCTGAAGTCGGTCCGCAACCCGCCGACGCCGCGCGGCACATGGCCGATCACGAAACCGTCGAGCATCGACGCGGTGCGCCAGCACTCGATCACCGGCAGTGGTTCGGTCAGCGGTGCGGCTGCCGCTGTCGGCGCGACAACCAGTCCCGCGGCGAGTGCGGTGGTGGCGGCGAGCAGGCGGCGTCGTACAAGAGCCATGGGTCCTCCGGTTGTCCCGCGACCATCCGCCGGGCGCGGGACGGTCTCGCCGGAGAACGTGCCGGTGAATGGCCGGGCGCCGAGAGCGATCTTCGACACTGTGGATGAGTGGCCGAGTTCGGTGAGTTGTGGACGAAAACCGGCCGCAGAGGAAGTCCTCGAGTTGCCTCGCATCTCGCCGGATCGCGGCATAGCCTCGGGGAGTGTCCTACCGCGCGCAGGGAGGGTCGCCGAGCTCGGAGCACGACAGGGTCGGCGATGCCGCGGAAACCGAGGGCGATACCGCAACAGGCATGACCGGGGGGTCAGCAAGGGCCGGTCGGATCGCTGTCATCGTGCTGCTCGCGATCCTGCCGTGGACCTGGTTCCTCATCCGTGACGCCTTCGGGCCCGTCACCGATGTGATCGCGATCTTGCTGCCATCGCTCGCCGCGGCCGTCGCCGTGGTCGCCGTCCTGGTCGCCGCCTTGATCGGCCGCGGGCGGCGCGCCGCTCTCGCGCTCGCGGTGTCTACGCTGCTGGTCGCCGCGGTGGCCACGGTGGCGCCCTGGGTACCGCGCGACGCGGGTGCGACAGGCCCGGCCCGATCGGTCCGGATCGCCGCGGCGAACATCGGCGCCGGCGAGCTCGAGGGCACGACCGACCTGCTCGGTCTGGGCGCCGACGTACTCGTCATCTCCGAGATCGGGGCGCCGCTGACCGCGCGGCTGTCGGCCGCATACCCGCAGCACGTCGAGGTGCTCAACGGACCGAACATCGGGGTGTTCAGCCGGCTGCCGTTCACGGTGCTGGAGGGCCCGAGCGCCGACCTGCCGGGCTTCCTGCTGCGGGTCGACGGGCCAGCCGGCCAGTTCGACCTGATCGCGGCACACGTGCCGCGGCCGTGGTGGACCGCGAGCGGGCCGTCGTACCAGACGACCGTAAACGGCCACCACCGACTGGTCGAGCAGATCGCAGCCCGTGCTGCCCGCGCTCGGTTGCCGGTCGTCGTCGCCGGCGACCTGAACACGTCCGACCGGGCCCGGAACTACCGCGTTCTCACCGACGACGCAGAACTCACAGACGCGATGCTCGACAACTGGGCCGGGCCGACGCAGATCGGCCACTGGGCGACCCTGTTGGTCCGCATCGACCACATCCTGGTGAGCCGCGGCTGGTGTGGCGACGACAGCAGCCGCTACCCGATACCGGCCTCGGACCACCGCGGGATCATCTCGACAGTTGGCCCCTGCTTGTAGTCAGTACCCGACCACCCGGTGAAGCCGTAGGAACGTCCGCTCGAACCCCAGCCGGGGCCAGGTCCGCGACGACAGCAGGTTCGTCACCCGCCAGTCGGTCACCACGCTGTCGTACCCGGCCTCAGCCGCCCACCGGTCCACCGCCTCGCCGAGCGCCCGCCCGGCACCGAGTCCGCGCGCCTCCGGCAGCACCGCAGCGAACCCCAGGAAACCAGCGTTGTCCGGCCGCGCCGGACCGAGGTGCGCGCTGGACCGTTCCAGCGCGCAGCCCACTGCGGACCCGATCACCCGGCCATCGTGCTCGGCGACGAAGTACCCGTACTCCTCGTCGTCGATGTCTTCGTCCCACTCTTTCTTCGCCTGGTCGAGCGTCGGCATCTCGCCGGCCGAGAACACCGGCGATCGGCCCTGGTGCTCCGGCAGCGCCAGGTCCAGCTGTGCCAGTACGTCGATGTCGTCGCGTCGTGCGCGCCGGATGGTGAGCTGTGCCGGCGCCTGTGGTGGCTCCGTAGGCACCGGGTGGATCGCATGCGCGTGCTGCTGCCCGAACCCGAGCCGGAACCACGCGTCGACCAGCTCGGCGTCCTGCGCCGGTACGACGACGTAGTGCGCGGTCCGTCCTTCCTCGACCCACCGGGCCGCCGCGACGCCGTACAGGTCGCGCATCGTCTCGGCGTCCTCGACCGCCATTCCGGCTGCCTCGACCCATAGGTTCGGCCCCCACACCCGCGTGCTCTTCGGCGACCCGAGCAGGAACCCGGTCAGCCGGCCCCCGTCCACCGCCACCGCCCCCGACGCGTTGTCGCTCTCCCAGACTGCCTCGACCTCCTTGCGGGCGACGGCCGGGTCCTCGTACCGCGCGGACAGTAGCGGCTGCGTCTTCCGATGATGTTGATGCCGTACGGCGAGCAGCCGCCCCGCCCCGTCCAGATCGCCGGCCTCGAACGGCCGGACTTCCGTTCCCCTCATACCATCCGACGGTAGGTCGCCTGGTGGCCCGCGTCACTCGCATTTGCAGCCTGCGGGGACCCGATTTGGCTGCCTCGGCCATGTCCCCTAGACTTGTTTACACGACGCGGGGTGGAGCAGCTCGGTAGCTCGCTGGGCTCATAACCCAGAGGTCGCAGGTTCAAATCCTGCCCCCGCTACTGAAAGTCAGGCCCTGACCTGCGGAAACGCAAGGTCAGGGCCTGATCCGTTGTGACACGCCTTCCGCAAACCTCCATTTTAGTGGTGAACTGCTCGCCGACGCGGCTCGAGCCGAGCTTGCCGCATTGGACGGGGACTTCTTCGAGCGATGGGGGACGCAGCATCCCGGCCATGCTCCAGTACTTCCAGCAGAACCTGTCCAAGGAGGGGCCCCGGCCGTACGACCCTGAGCAGCTTGCGAGGATCTCGGCGCCGATGGTCGCCCTGTGGAGCAGGGAGACGACCAAGAGCACATGGGTCTCGAAATCGGCGCTGTACCTGGCCCAGCACGTCGCTGACGGATACGTGCGTGAACTAGCCGGTGGTGGGCACGTTGCCCCGCTGGTTGCACCTGAGCTCCTTTGCCAAGGAGTTGACCTCCTTCGTCGAGTCAGTCAGGTAGGTAGGTATAGCGCGCTCGAGACGTAGTGGACCGTCGGATTACCGAGCGGAGACCGAGCGAGCCATCGCATTCAGCACGTATGCGAGTCTCATCGTGGCTGGTTCTCAGCGTGCCGGAAGGCCAGCCCCATCGCCGACGTCGGCGATCGGGTGCTGGAAGGCAGTGCTGAGTGTCGGTTGGATCGGATCCTCTGTGTTGGCGCCCGGCGGGTCACACTGCGGGCAGGCGGCTGAAGCCGGCGAACGGCTCACGGATGGTGACGGCTTCGTCGGAGCTGCCCTGTGATGCTCCGGCGACCGTCTGGGCCAGCTCGTCGCTGAGGCTGCCGTAGATCTGGACGGTGCTTTCCGGCTCGAGGTACTCGGCGTACGACTCGCTGATGTGCTCCATGATCAGATTCATATGGGTTGCCATCGAGTCGGCGTCGGGGTGGACCTGTACGACGGTGACGACGTCCGAGCCCGGCGCGGCGTAGCCGAAGAACGAGTGCAGCCGGGGCTCGTTGGGCTCGACGATTCCGGCGCAGAGCTCGGTGAAGTACGTCGTGAACTCCTCGCGCTTGCCCGGCTTGACCCGGTGGGTGCCGACGAAGATGAATGGTGCGCTCATTTCGCTTCCTCTTGGTTGCGTCCGATGGATTCGGGCGAGTGACTCCAGACTCCGGCGCCAAGCTGCGACCCGGCATCGGCATGGAAGGCCGACGTTCGCGGCGCCTGCGTGGGTATTCCTGCCCATTGCCGCCGGCTGGCAGGATCGACGTGGGTGAACCCTGATGACGGACGCCGCCGACGATCTGGGCGCCGCGCGCATGCACCACAGCGCATCGCGGTGGGTAGAGGCGTGCGAGCGGTACGGCGCGGCGGATCGCGCGGCGCCATTGTCCGTCGAGGATCGCGAGCGCTGGGCCGAGGCCGCGCAGATCGGCGGGCGGATCAGTGAGGCGGTCGAGCAGCTTGGCCGGTGCTTCGAGGAGCACAGCTCTGCAGCGGCGATCCATGAGGCCACGCGCGCGGCGTACTGGTTGTGGAGTGCGCATGCCTTCGCTCGTGCGGAGTTCGCGCTCGGTGCCGGGTGGGTCGAGCGTGCCCGCGAGGCCGCGGGTGGTGAGGAGTACGGCTGGCTGCTGATCCCGCAGGCCTACCGGCATATGGCGCGTGGTGACTGGCAGACCGCCGAGGGGATGCTGCTCCGCGCAAGCGAGCTCGGCCTGAGTTGTGGGGACGTCGACCTGGTCACGATTGCCACGACGATGCGTGGTCGGGCGACGCTGAAGCTTGGGTTCCTTGAGCGGGGTGTTGCGCTGCTGGACGAGGCGATCGTTCGGATACTCACCGGGTCGACCTCGGTGCGCGCGACCTGTGCCATGTATTGCGCCGCAATTGGATCCTGCTACGAAGCGCGCGAGCTCGGGCGCGCCGCCGAATGGTCGGTCGCGCTCGACGAGTGGCTCGCGACCAACCCTTCGTTGACAGGCGTGTACTACGGCAACTGCCGGATCTATCGCGCGATGCTGCTGCGCCTGCGAGGGGGGTGGGCGCGCAGCGAGGCTGAGCTCGAGCAGACCTGCGCCGACCTGGCCGTCGACGCGCAGCTCATCGTCGGGCACGCGTGGTACGAACTGGGGGAGGTTCGGCGCCTGCAGGGCAAGGCCGGCGCCCGGGAGGCGTACGAGCGGGCCGTCGCCTACGGACATTCAGGGCAGCCCGGCCTCGCGCTACTTCGCTGGCGGGAGGGCGATCTCGATGCCGCAGAGTCCGGCCTCCGGCGAGCGCTGGCGGAGGGGACCCAGACGGATGAGCGTCTGACACTCCTGCCTGCGGCCGCCGAGATCGCCATCGCGCACGGCGACCTCGACGCAGCGGACGCCTTCGTCGCGGAGGTCGAGAGCGCGCTGTCGACCTACCCCACGCTCGCACTGCGAGCGACCGTCGACAGCATCCGGGGATGTGTGCTGCTTGCCCGAGGACTGGCATCGGATGCGCTACCGAGACTGCGCGCCTCGTCCGACGCGTGGCGGGAGCTTGGGGCGCCGTATGAGGTAGCCGTCGTCGGCCGCCACCAGGCTGAGGCAAGACGGGCCGTCGGCGACGAGGAGGGCGCGGTGCTGGAGGTGCGTGCCTCACTCGCAACCTTCGAGAGCCTCGGCGCCCGGCCCGACGCCCACCTGACGCGCGAGCTGCTGGGCGAGACCACCGATGTCCTCAGCCCGCGGGAGGCAGAGGTTCTGCGGCTCATCATCGACGGTCACACCAATGCCGAGATCGCGGTACAACTGCACCTCAGCGAGCGCACCGTGCACCGACACGTCAGCAACATCCTGACCAAGCTCGGCGTCTCGACCCGGACCGCCGCGGCGATCCACGCTGTGAAGAGTGGCCTTGTCTGAGGGCGGCCTGCGAGTAGTCGCGGGTGTGATGGCGCTGGCAAACCTCGCGGTGCGCATGCTCGTGCTGCTGTGGGAGCGCCCGGGCAGGACACTAGGAGTCTGCGAGCCACGCCAGCAAGCGGCCCTTCGACCAGCAGCGGCCAATGGCTTCGGCGCGCAGAGCCGACCGGTCGAACACCGCCAGACCGATGATGCTGTGGCCAGAGGCGCGGCGATCGCCAAGTGTCGGTATCGCCGGCGCGACTCCGACTCCCTCCGCCGACACCCACGCCACCGCCCGGCCGGCCGCCGCTTCGTCGAGGCGGTGCAGGAAGCGCAGGCGGCTCTCGAGCGGGAAGTGCGACAGCGCCCACGTCGTGGTGACGACAGGCAGGGCGTCCGCGGGCACACGGGCGAAGGCGTCGGGCACCACCTCGACGGCGTCACCTTGCAGCAGCAGCGGAGGGGCAGCCGCCGCCAACGCCATCTCCGCTTCGAGCCTCGCGACCCGCTCCGGCTGATCCGGCCACAGGCAGGCGCGCAACCATCGGGCGTCATCCGCGTCGGTCACGTCGACCGGATCGAGGTCGACGCCGACCCGGGCGACGACATCGGGCATCGCGCCCATCGGGACGGGCCGGTCTCCCACGATCGAACACGACAGCTGCACGGGAGATGACGGGTCGCCCAGCGACTGTCCGTTGCTGTATGTGATGCCAACGCGATCGACATTGAGATTGAGCCCAGCCGAACAGCCCACGTCGATCAGCCCAACCGCATTCGCGCCTACCCGGCGCGCCGCCTCGGCAATGGCCGGATACAGCACGGCGCAGCGTCCGGTCTCGTTGGTCCGCGTCTGCCGGCGCACGGCGATGGCCACGACCGAGTCGGTCATTCGCAGCAGCGTGTCGATCGCCGCGCCAGCGGCAGCGTCGCCGTCCGCAGCGGCATAGGCGGCGGCAAGCGCCGGGGCGCGTCCGGCGAGGGCGAGGTCGTGCAGCGCGGCGAGGATCACCGTGGGGTGCCGCTTGCGCGCCGGCGCCGCCTCGATGGCGCGCAGCGCCTCGTCGGACTCACTCAGGGCGACGGCGACGCGCTCGTACAGCGGCGATGTTTCGGCGGCGTCGACCTCACCGAAGTGTCGGTACACCTGAGCGAGTGTGCGGGCCCTACCCACGGGTACGGCGCTTCCTGCGGTCGGCCCTGGCATCCCGACGATTCTAGCCATTGCACGTCGCAGACCCGGACGGCTTCGTCGTCGAGTTCGTGCGGTAGGTACCTCGGCAGCGATCCCGCCGTACCTGATCCACGCCGACCGCTCTCAGCCGGGCTGGGGCTCGGGCGGGTGGTGGGGACGGCGGATGAGGATGACGGCGGTCAGGGCTCCCGCGACGGCGATGGCCGCGGCGACCCGCAGACCCGACTGGAAGCCGTGCACGAACGCGACCGGCCGGGGATCGCCCGAGGCCAGCGAATCGGTGAGCTCGTGCGCGACGATCGCGCCCATTACGGCGATGCCGATCGAGCCGCCGACCTGGCGCATCGAGTTGAGGACAGCCGACCCGACGCCGGACTTGTCCACCGGTACGGACGCCATCGCCGCCGCGGTCGTCGGCGCCATCGACATGGCCATCCCGACGCCACCGAAGATCAGGCCGGGCAGCAGATCGGTGAACGTCGCCCCCAGACCGAGCCGCGAGAACAGGGCGAGCGACACCGCGACGAGCGTCAGACCGGTACCGACGATCCACCGCGCGCCCACGGTGTCCGAGAGCCGGCCGGCCTGCGGGGCGACGAGGATGATCAGCACGGTCATCGGCAGGAACGTCAGCCCGGCCTGGACCGGCGAGTAGCCGAGTATCTGCTGCATGTACAGCGAGACGAAGAAGAACACACCGAACATCGCCAGCGCGATCAGCAGCATCGCCAGGTTCGCGCCGGAGAACGTCCGGTTGCGGAACAGGCCCAGATCGAGCATCGGCACCCGTGACCGCATCTCGATGACCACGAACGACACCAGCCCGACGGCGGCGACCGCGAACGCGCCGAGGATCCGGGCCGACGTCCAGCCGTACGTGTTCGCCTGGATCAGCGCATAGGTCAGCGCGAACAGACCGACGCCGGAAGTGACCAGCCCGGGTACGTCGACCCGCTGCTCCTCGGACTCGTCGCGCGTCTCGTCGATGAACAGGTAGCTCGCCACGACGGCCAGCACGCCCACCGGCACGTTGATGAAGAAGATCCAGCCCCAGCCGACGTGCTCGGTCAGCAGGCCGCCGATCAGCGGGCCGAGCGCCAGCGCGAGCGCCGACACCCCGGCCCACAGGCCGATGGCCCGGCCGCGCTCCCGGGGCGGGAAGGCCGCGGCGATGATGCTCAGTGTCGCCGGGTTCATCATCGCGGCACCGATGCCCTGCAGGATCCGCCAGGCGATCAGCATTTCCGGCGAACTGGCCAGTCCGCACAGCAGCGACGCGACGGTGAACACGACCAGCCCGGCCACGAAGATCCGCCGCCGCCCGAGCAGGTCGGCGAGCTTGCCGCCGGTCAGCATGAACGCCGCGAACGTCAGCGCATAGCCGGTCACGACCCACTCGAGCTGCTCCAGCGAGAGCCCGAGGTCGCTCTGGATCGTCGGCAGCGCCACGTTCACGACCGTGTTGTCGAGCATGATCATGAACAATCCGAACGCGACCGCTCCGAGCGTCCACCACTTCCGGTTCTCCCCGCCGGCGCGACCGAGTTGCGCCTGCTGGAATACCGCGGGTACCTGCATGTCCGATCCCTCCCAGCGTCCGGTCCGCCGCGCCTCACGGCCCCGTGCTCCGCGCTCCACGGTAGTCCTCCGCCCCTAGCCGGGCGGAGATCTCGTTCACCACCCAAGCCGTGGTGGGACGATGGGGCGTGCGGATGTCTTGGCGCCATGGCGTGGTTCTCGTCGCGTGTGTGGCGACTCTGCTGCTGCCGCTTTCCGATACGAGTCCCGCTCCGCCTGAGGTGATCTACCACAACGGGGTCGTGCTCACCATGGAGGACGGGCTGCCACGGGCCGAGGCGGTTGCGGTCCGAAATGGACGGATTCTGGCGGTCGGTGACGACGAAGATGTGCTGGCGTTGCGGAGACGCTCGACGCGCGTCGTGGATCTCGGTAGGCGGACGGTGCTGCCGGGCTTCATCGACTCGCACGCGCATTGGATCGGCGACGGGAGCAGAGTGGGTCTCAACGCCGATCAGGCGATCGACGCGGCCGTGCGCGGGGGTTGGACCAGCATCAACGAGCAGTTCGTCGACCAGGAGCGACTGGAGGAACTGCGTGCGCTCGACGCCGCCGGTCGGCTCCGGTTGCGGGTCAACGCCTACCTGCCGGTCAACTTCGACAACCAGAAGTTCGGCCACTGGTTCCTCGAGTTCGAGCCGCGCCACGCGTACAGCCCGCACCTTCGGCTCGCTGGCATCAAGCTGTTCCTCGACCACGACTGGGGCACCAGCTTCCACTGGGACCAGGCCGAGCTGGACGACTATGTGCAGGTGGCGCACCGCAACGGCTGGCAGGTGTCGGCGCACGCGATCAGTGCGGAGGCGCACGACCAGTATCTGACGGCGGTGGCGCGGGCCTTGGCCGCGCACCCTGACCCGGACGCACGACACCGGGTCGAGCACGTCATCCAGCTCCGCGACGATCAGCTCGCCAGGATGCGCGAGCTGAGGATGATCGCGTCCATCCAGCCCGGGATCCCGGGGGATCTGGCGGCGGAGACAGGGTTCCCGGAACTGGTGGCCCGCGGCCAGACCAGTTGGATCGCCCGCTGGCGAGACCTGGTGGAGAGCGGCGTTCGCACCATCGGCAGCACCGACATGCCGTGGCTGGTGCTCGGGTTGGTGGGCCGGCCCACCGAGCCGCCCCACGGATCACCCCTCGAGGCGGTCCACCAGGCGATGACCCGGCAGAGCTACCGCGGCCGTCCTCCGGAGGACTGGCAGCTGGCCCAGCGCCTGACGGTCGACCAGGCGCTGCGATTGTTCACCGCCGACGCCGCGTACGGCACCTTCGAGGAGGACGTGAAAGGCAGCCTGACCCGCGGCAAGTACGCGGACGTCGTGATCCTCTCGGACGACCCGACGACCGTCGCGGTGGACTCGTTGCTGGACATCCAAGTGCTCGCGACCATGGTCGGCGGACGGGTGGAGCACTGCGCCGACCCCGCACTGTGTTGACTTGGAGCGCGCTCCAGTTCTGCCCGGGGCGTCGTCATCGGCCTGCGGCCCGGATGCCGGCGCGAGTACGGCGCAGCCGGGAGACGGCGATCACCTGCCGAGGTTCGGGCGCTCGCTGGGTCCTCGAGGCAGGCCGATGACGGCGGCGGCCAGGAACGGGCCCACCAGTAGTGTCCGGTTCTCGCCCGCTGCTGCTACGTCGACGAGCAGACCGTCGTCCAGTCGCAGCCTGATCACGAGCGGTCTCCGGCCTAGACCTCTGACTTCACGCTGCCGCGCCTCTCTGACCACGTCATCGGGGAGGCGGACGGCCAGCGCCGCCGTATGCGGTATCAGCAGACCGCGCCGTACGACGAGCACGTCGTGGACCCAGATCGCGTGGACTCGCCGTACCGGCCACCGCTTCCGCGGCACGACGGCGTCGCCGCGCGGCGACCGCACCTTGCAGGCGAACGCATCGGCGGAGCGCGCGAAATGCCGCCGGCTCCGGACCGACACGATGACGGCGTAGCCGATCAGCACGCCGAGGAGCGTGGTCAGGATCAGGAACCATCGGGTCACTGTGCCCCCTCTCACGGCCCGAGTCCGCGTCGGCCGACGCCTTCACGCTGACCTTCAGCCGTCGCGGGGTGTGTGCAACCAGCGTTGTCCGTTGGGACCGGCGCGGCGTCATCCGCGGCGGGCGAGATGCCGCCGAGGACGTACCGCGCGGCTGCAGGCAGGTCCTACGATCCGTGTCCATGACACGCACGACACGCACGACGCGGTCCTGGTGGGGGTGGGGCACGGTCGAGGCCGCGGTGGCCGGTGCCGAGCTGGACCGGCTGCGGCAGCGGGTCGCCGCGCTGCTGCCCGGGCATGACCTGACCGAGCGCGAGGCGCCGGATCCGGCCAAGCTCGGCCTGCCGGAACCACGCGTCGCACCGCCTGCGCCGCTGGCCGGTCTGTGCCGGGTCGACGCGGTCGATCGGGCGGCGCACGCGCACGGGAAGGCGTTCCGGGACGTGGTGCGGAACCTGCACGGAGACCTTGGGCACGTGCCGGACGCGGTCGCGCGGCCGCGGACCGAGCAGGACCTGGTCGACCTTCTGGACTGGTGCGCGACCGACGGGATCTCGGTGATCCCCTACGGCGGGGGCAGCTCCGTGGTCGGCGGGGTGGAGCCGCGGTTCGACGGGCCCGCGGTCACGGTCGACCTGACCCGGCTGGACCGGGTGCTGGAGGTCGACGTAACCAGCCGGGCGGCTCGGATCCAGGGCGGCGTACTCGGGCCGCATCTGGAGGACCAGCTCAAGCCGCACGGGCTGACGCTGCGGCACTTCCCGCAGTCGTTCGAGTTCTCCACGCTCGGCGGCTGGCTGGCGACCCGGGCCGGCGGGCACTTCGCCACCGTCTACACGCACATCGACGACCTGGTCGAGTCGCTGCGGGTGGTCACGCCGGCCGGGACCAGCGAGTCGCGGCGGTTGCCGGGATCCGGCGCGGGGCCATCGCCCGACCGGCTGTTCCTCGGTTCCGAGGGCAGCCTGGGCGTGATCACCGAGGCGTGGATGCGGCTGCAGGCGCGGCCGGAGTGGCGGGCTTCGGCGTCGGTGCACTTCGAGGCGTACGGCGCGGCCGTCGCGGCCACCCGGGCGATCGCACAGTCCGGGCTGTACCCGGCGAACTGCCGGCTGCTCGACGCCGCGGAGGCGTTCCTCAATGCGGGCATCAGCGTCACCGGCGGCGTACTGGTGCTGGCCTTCGAGTCCGCCGACCATCCGGTCGACGACCGGCTGGTCCGGGCGCTGGAGCTGTGCCAGGACCACGGCGGTACAGCGCCGGCCAAGGACGAGGCGTCCGGGACATGGCGGTCGTCGTTCCTGCGGATGCCGTACCAGCGGGACGCGCTCGCGCGGATGGGACTGATCGCCGAGACCTTCGAAACCGCCTGCACGTGGGACCGGTTCGAGACCCTGTACGACGCGGTCACCCGGCGGGCTCTCCGGGCGATCACCGAGGTGGCGGGGGCGGGTGTCGTCACCTGCCGGTTCACGCATGTGTACCCGGACGGACCGGCGCCGTACTTCGGGGTGTACGCCGCCGGGCGCTGGGGCAGCACCGTCGCGCAGTGGGACGAGATCAAGGCGGCAGTGTCCGAGACGCTGCTCGAGCACGGCGCCACGATCACGCACCACCACGCGGTCGGCCGGGATCACGCGCCCTGGTACGAACGGCAGCGTCCGGCTGTGTTCGGTGCCGCGCTGGCGGCCGCCAAGCGGCAGCTCGACCCCGCCGGTGTGCTCAACCCCGGCGTGCTCGCGCTCTAGATGTGCTCACCCCGGCCCGTTCGCAACTCAAGGACCCCCGTCTCCTCGGCGCCGGCGGAGAACGGCACCGTGCTGTACAGGAACGCCTGAGCCCGGCGCAGACTGGGATCTCCACCGCGTCCACGAGGAGGCGCCCGATGACGGTCCGGTCCGCGGTTGCCCGCGCAGCGGCCGGGGGAGCGCTGGCCGGTACCGCGGCCTACCTCGGCCTGGTCACCGGGGCGGTCCCGCTCGACCTCGGCATCGGCCGCCGGACCCGCCCGCTGGGTCCGATCGAGGTCGGGATCTCGGCGCCGCGCGAGCTGGTGTTCGACGTGATCGCGGCGCCGTATGCCGAGCGCACCAGCCGGGCGATCCAGGACAAGGTGCGGGTACTGGAGCGGGGCAGCGACATGGTGCTCGCCGCGCACTTCACCCCGATCCGCGGCCGGCTGCGAGCCACGACGGTGGAGACGGTCCGCTTCACCCGGCCGGAGCGGGTCGACTTCCGGCTGGTCCGCGGCCCGGTGCCGTACGTCGTCGAGTCGTTCGCGCTCGAGACCCGCGACGGCGGCACCATCCTCACCTACGCCGGCGAGCTGGGCACCGACCTGTGGGCTGTGGGCCAGCGCTGGGGCGACGTGGTCGCGGCCCGCTGGGAGGCGGTGGTCCGGGCCTCGCTCCGGGCCGTGGCCAGCGAGGCCGAACGGCGCGCCGTACGGTAGTCCGATCAGCCCAGGTGAGCCGGACTCGACGGTAGGGCCGCTGGCCTGGGAATGTGTGTGCTGTACCAGACCGATACCGACGGCCTCGCGCCGTACCGCTGCTGATGTCAGGAGACTCGCCCGGTGTTCAAGCGCATCGCCATCGTCAACCGCGGAGAGGCCGCCATGCGACTGATCAACGCGGTCCGCGAGCTGAACGCCGAGCACGGGAGCCGGGTCGAGACGGTGGCGCTGTACACCGACGCGGAGCGCACCGCGACGTTCGTCCGCGCGGCCGACCTGGCCTATCCGCTGGGGCCCGCGGCGGACCGGCCGTACCTGGACCAGGCCAAGCTGGAGCGGGCGCTCACGGAGAGCGGGGCCGACGCGGCCTGGGTCGGCTGGGGCTTCGTCGCCGAGGACCCGGCGTTCGCGGAGCTCTGCGAGCGGGTCGGGGTGACGTTCGTCGGCCCGAGCGCGGGTGCGATGCGCAAGCTCGGCGACAAGATCGGCTCGAAGCTGCTCGCCGAGGAGGTCGGTGTCCCGGTCGCGCCGTGGAGCCGCGGAGCGGTCGACACCCTGGAGGACGCGATAGCGTCCGCGAACCAGGTCGGCTACCCGGTGATGCTGAAGGCCACCGCCGGTGGTGGCGGCCGCGGCATCCGGGTGATCACCTCCGACGACGAGCTGCGGGACGCCTACCAGCGGACCCGGGACGAGGCGGAGCGCGCGTTCGGCAGCGGCGTGGTGTTCCTGGAGCGGCTGGTGACCGGCGCCCGGCACGTCGAGGTGCAGGTGATCGCGGACGGCCAGGGCACTGCCTGGGCGCTCGGCGTCCGGGACTGCTCGGTGCAGCGGCGTAACCAGAAGATCATCGAGGAGTCCGCCTCGCCGGTGCTCAGCCCGGACCAGGCCGCCGAGCTGAAGGCGTCCGCCGAGCGGCTCGCGCTGGCCGTCGGGTACCGCGGCGCCGGCACGGTCGAGTTCCTCTACCACCCAGGCGAGAAGCTGTTCGCGTTCCTCGAGGTGAACACCCGCCTGCAGGTGGAGCACCCGATCACCGAGGTGACCACGGACGCCGACCTGGTGAAGTACCAGCTGCACGTCGCGGCCGGCGGCCGGCTCACCGGTGACCCCCCGGCCGAGGTCGGGCACGCGGTCGAGGCCCGGCTGAACGCCGAGGACCCGGACCGCGACTTCGCGCCGTCGCCGGGCCGGATCGCGCGGCTCAGCCTGCCGAGCGGTCCCGGCATCCGGGTCGACACCGGGGTCAGCGAGGGCGACACGATCCCGGCGGACTTCGACTCGATGATCGCGAAGATCATCGCGTACGGCCGCACCCGGGACGAGGCGCTCGGCCGGCTGCGCCGCGCGGTCGCCGACACCACCGTGGTGCTCGAGGGCGGCACCACGAACAAGAGCTTCTTGCTCGACCTGCTGGACCAGCCCGAGGTGATCGACGGCACCGCCGACACCGGCTGGATCGACCGGGTCCGCGGCGAGGGCCGGTTGGTCTCGTACCGGCACTCCGGGATCGCGCTGGTCGCGGCCGCGATCGAGGCATACCAGGACGCCGAGGCGGTCGAGCGCCAGCGACTGCTGGAGACGGCCCGCGGCGGACGGCCCCAGGTCCAGCACGAGGTCGGCCGGGCGATCGACCTGAAGCTGCGCGGGGCCGCGTACCGGGTGGTGGTGGCCCGGATCGGCCCGCAGCGGTACCGGGTCGGCGTCGGTACTGGTGACGACCTGCAGACCGTCGATGCCGAGCTGGAACGACTCGACCAGTACGACGCCCGGCTGGTCGTCGCCGGCCGCCGGTTCCGCCTGGTGATGGCAACCCACGGACCGGTGCACCTGGTCGAGGTGGACGGGATCACGCACCGGGTCAGCCGGGACGAGGGCGGCGTGCTGCGTGCGCCGGCGCCGGCGCTGGTGGTGGCGACGCCGGTCCAGCCGGGTGCCGAGGTGGAGGCGGGCGCGCCGGTTCTGGTGCTCGAGAGCATGAAGATGGAGACCGTGGTAAACGCGCCGTTCCGGGCGATCGTGCGCCAGCTGCCGGTCGCCACCGGCAGCCAGGTCGAGACCGGTGCACCCCTGATCCGGCTGGAACCGGTAGGCGACGACGCCGACGAGGCCGCGCCGGAGGCGTCGAAGGGCGTCGACCTCGACCTGCCCGAGCCGGACACCGAGCCGACCGCGGCCGAGCGGGCCGCCCGCGGACAGGACGACCTGCGCAGCATGCTGCTCGGTTTCGATCTCGACCCGCGAGACGAGGGCCGCGCGCTGACCGGTTATCTGGAGGCGCGGGCCGAGCTGGCGACACCGCCGGTCGCGGAGGAGATCGGTCTGCTGCGGCTGTTCGCCGACTTCGCCGACCTGAGCCGAAACCGGCCCGCGGGCGAGGAGCTCGGCACCGAGCTGCGGGTGCACAGCCCGCGGGAGCACTTCCACACCTATCTGCAGACCCTGGACGTGGATCGATCCGGGCTGCCGGACTCGTTCACCGACCGGCTGGCCCGGGTGCTCGGCCACTACGGCGTCACCGACCTGGACCGCGGCGACGAGCTCGTCGACGCGGTGTTCCGGATCTTCCTGGCCCAGCAGCGCACCACGCCCGACGTGCTGCTGGTCACCTCCTTGTTGCAGCGCTGGATGGTGGAGCCGCGGCCGGAGCCGCCACTGGTCGAGGAGGTGCACGCGGTACTCGACCACCTGGTGCTGGCCACCCAGCTGCGCTTCCCCGTGATCGGCGACCTGGCCCGCAGCGTCCGGTTCCGCTGGTTCGACCAGCCGCTCGTGGACGAGGCCCGGGCCGAGGTGCTGGCCGGGGTCGGCGACGAGCTGTCCGCGCTGGCGCTGGACCCGGACGCGCCGGAGCACGCCCAGCGGGTCGAGGCCCTGGCCACGATCCCGGAGCAGATCGTCCGGTTCCTGGCCGAGCGGCTGGAACGCGGCGTCGCCGAGACCGAGCCGATGCTGGAGGTGCTGGTCCGCCGGCACTACCTGGAGTACGAGCTGCACGACCTGCGCAACGCCACCGTGCACGGCCGGCCGTTCACCACCGCCGACTACAGCCTGGACGACCGGCCGACGCACCTGGTCAGCACCATTGGCACCGTCGCCGAGCTCGCCGACACCGGGAGCGCGCTGGTCCGTGACCTGACCGCGGAGGTCGACGCCCGGCCACCGGGTCACGAGGCGGTCGCGGACCTGTACCTGTCCTGGTCGGACTGCCCGGAGTCAGCGCAGGACGCGTCCGGCCGGCTGCGCGACCTGGTCGCCGCGCTGCCGCTCATCCAGCGGGTACGACGGGTGGCCGTGGCGGTTGCTCCCGGCAACGGTCGCCCGGTGTCGTACGTCACCTTCCGGCCCGGTCCGGACGGCGTGGTCGAGGACGAGAACGTGCGCGGCGTACACCCGATGGTGGGGCGCCGGCTGAACCTGTGGCGGCTGCGCGACTTCACCATCACCCGGCTGGAGGCGCCGGAGGACGTGCTGCTGTACCACTGCGTGGCGCGCGAGAACGCGGCCGACGAGCGGCTGGTCGCGCTTGCCCAGGTCCGCCAGTTCGCCGTGGTCCGCGACGACGACGGCAAGGTCACCTCGCTGCCACACGTGGAGCGCGCGATCGCGAACTGCCTGGAAGGCATCCGCCGGGCCCGCACCGCCCGCGGCGCGGCAGGCGCCCGGCTGGAGATGAACCACGTCTGGGTGACGATCTGGCCGGTCGTCGACGCGGAGGTCGCCGAGCTGACCGCGCTGCGGCGCAACATCGCGCCGCTCACCGCGGGTGCCGGGATCGAGGAGGTCGTGGTGCAGGGCCGGGTGACCGGGTCGAACGGCGCGCCGTTCCCGGTGGTCGGGCGGTTCTACAACCAGCCCGGTGCCGGTGTGCAGACGGTGGTGGAACGGCCGCCGACGGAACGGCTGAAGCCGCTGGACGACTACGCGCAGAAGGTGGTCCGGGCACGCCGCCGCAACACCGTCTACCCGTACGAGGTGGCCGGCATGGTCGCTGGACCCGGCGGCTCGTACGTCGAGCACGACCTGGACGACACCGGCTCCCTGGTACCGGTCGAGCGCCCGCGCGGGCTGAACAAGGCCGGCCTGATCGTCGGCGTGATCAGTACGCCGACCCGGCGTCACCCCGACGGCGTCACCCGGGTGGTGCTGAGCGGCGACCCGACCAAGGCGCTCGGCGCGGTCGCCGAGGCCGAGTGCGCCCGGATCATCGCGGCCCTCGACCTGGCTGAGCGGATGCGGGTCCCGGTGGAGTGGTTCGCGGTGTCCGCCGGCGCGCGGATCTCGATGGACTCCGGCACCGAGAACATGGACTGGGTCGCGAAGGCGCTGAAGCGGATCATCGAGTTCACCCAGGCCGGCGGCGAGATCAATGTCGTCGTCGCGGGCATCAACGTCGGCGCGCAGCCGTACTGGAACGCCGAGGCGACGATGCTGATGCACACCAAGGGGATCCTGGTGATGACGCCGGACAGCGCGATGGTGCTGACCGGCAAGCAGTCGCTGGACTTCTCCGGCGGGGTGTCGGCCGAGGACAACTTCGGCATCGGCGGCTACGACCGGGTGATGGGCCCGAACGGGCAGGCGCAGTACTGGGCGCCCGACCTGGCGGGCGCACGGGACATCCTGATGGCGCACTACGACCACACCTATGTGGCACCGGGGGAGCGCGGGCCGCGGCGCGCGCCGACCAGCGACCCGCACGACCGCGACGTCACCACCTACCCGCACGACCCGGCCGACGGCGGCTTCCGAACCGTCGGCGAGGTCTTCTCCGCCGAGACCAACCCGGACCGCAAGAAGGCGTTTGACATCCGCACCCTGATGCGCGCGGTGTCCGACGCCGACCACCCGGTGCTGGAGCGCTGGGCCGGAATGGCCGACGCCGAGACCGCGGTGGTGCAGGACGCGCGGCTCGGTGGCTGGCCGGTCTGCCTGCTCGGAATCGAGTCCAAGCCGGTGCCGCGGCGCGGCTTCCCGCCCACCGACGGTCCGGACACCTATACCGCCGGCACGCTGTTCCCGCGCTCGTCGAAGAAGACGGCCCGGGCGATCAACGCGGCCAGCGGCAACCGCCCGCTGGTGGTGCTCGCGAACCTTTCCGGCTTCGACGGCTCGCCGGACTCGATGCGGAACCTGCAGCTCGAGTACGGCGCCGAGATCGGCCGGGCCATCGTGAACTTCCGCGGGCCGATCGTGTTCTGCGTGGTGTCGCGGTACCACGGCGGCGCGTTCGTGGTGTTCTCCAAGGCGCTGAACCCGTCGATGACCGTGCTCGCGGTCGAGGGCTCGTTCGCCTCCGTCATCGGCGGCGCGCCTGCGGCCGCGGTGGTTTTCGCCGGCGAGGTCCGCACCCGGACCTCGGCCGACCCGCGGGTCGCCGAGCTGGAGGCCCGGATGGCCGAGGCCGAAGGCGCCAACCGGGCCGCGCTGGCCACCGAGCTGACCGAGGTACGCGCGGCGGTCCGGGCCGAGAAGCTCGGCGAGGTCGCGGCCGAGTTCGACCGGGTGCACAGCATCCGGCGGGCCGTTGAGGTCGGCTCCGTCGACGCGGTGATCCAGCCCGAGGAACTGCGCCCGCAGCTGATCGCCGCCATCGAGCGCGGCCTGTCGCGGTGACGGACCTCGACCGACTGCTCAGCATCGCCACCGAGGCCGTTGCCCTGGGCGCCGATCTGCTGCGCACCGGCATGTCCGGCGCGGTGCTGCCGAAAGGCGACCGGGACATGGCCTCGGAGCTGGACATCGCGATCGAGCGGCTGGTCCGCGGCTTCCTCGCCGAGCAGACGCCGCAGATCGGGCTGATCGGTGAGGAGGAGGGCGAGGTCGCCGGATCGTCCGGGTTGACCTGGGCGCTGGACCCGATCGACGGCACCGTGAACTTCCTGCACGGCGTGCCGCTGTGCGGTGTCTCGCTCGGGCTGATCGGCGACAGCACCTCGCTGCTCGGCGTGGTCGACCTGCCGTTCCTCGGCACCCGCTACACGGCCGCCGACGGACTCGGTGCCTGGTGCAACGACCAGCCGATCCGGGCCAGCCGGTGCGACCGGCTCGACCAGGCACTCGTTGCCATCGGCGACTATGCGATCGGCCCCGGCGCGGCGGCGAAGAACGCGCAGCGGTTGGCCATCACCGCGTCGCTGGCCGAACGTGTGCAGCGGCTCCGGCTGCTCGGGTCCGCCGTCACCGACCTTGCCTGGGTCGCGGCCGGCAGGCTGGATGCCTGCGTGCTGAACGGCAACAACCCATGGGACACCGCGGCCGGGGTGGCGATCGCCCGCGAGGCCGGCGCCGTCGTACTCGCTCTCGACGGCTCGCCGCACACCGCCACCTCGGTCGGGACGGTCGCGGTCGCTGAGCCGCTGGCGGAAGACCTGCTGGCGGTCATCCGCGCCGCGTCGTGAACCGCCGCACGGCCCGGCGGAACCGACCGGCCCGGTCGGCGATCCCCCAGCCGACGTAGACGAGCAGCGGCGCGGCGCTCGCCAACGCGACCAGGACCAGCTCCTCGACCGGGAACCCGGCCACGTGCTGCCCGGTCATGTCAGCTCCGTCCGCAGTGCGTCCAGCGCCGGGTGCAGTCCACGGACGGTCACCACCATCGACCCAGCCGGTCCAGCACCGCGTTCTCGAGTGCGTCCAGCGGTACGCCGGGGCCTGCCGCGACATCCTTCAGGTCCGCCAAGGCCCGGGCCCGCTCGGTCGGGCTGAGCTCCAGCAGGTCGAGCAGCAGCCCCGGGTCCCAGTGGTCCATCACCAGACACTGGAACCGGGCGCCGCCGCGGGTACGACGCTGCGAGATGCCCACCACCTTGCGGCCGGCGACGGTCACCTCGCCCGGACCCACGGCAGCGAAGCACACCAGCCTGCCCCACTGCGTCTGCTGCAGCCGGTCCTTGTGCACCACCGGCTCGACGCCCGCCTCCCGGAGGGCGTCCGCCCAGACCTCACCCAGCCAGTACGCCGACAGGCCGACGTCGTCCACCCAGCGCGGGTCGTCCCGGGGCAGCAGCACGTCGATCCACAGGCTCCGGCCCGGGACCAGCAGGACGGCACCGCCACCGCTGTTGCGCCGCACCACCTCGACGCCGTGCTGGCGGGTGGACGCCTCGTCCGCGACGTGCCCGCGCTGCGAGCTGCCCAGCACCAGCGCGGTCCGCTGGATCGAGAACACCCATGCCTCGGCCGCCTCGAGCCCGGACGGGATGGTGCGGGCGTGGAACTCGGTGGCCGTACCGAGCAGCCGGTGGACGTTCATCGGTCGCCGAAGCTGCCGTGCCGGCCGGCGCCCGCGGCGAACCGTGCCACGCCCTCGGCCGCGTCGGCCAGCGACTCCCTGCCGTGTTTCAGCTCGACCGCGAGCGCGTCGGTCTCGGGCAGGCCCTCGGCCTCCAGTACCGACAGCCGGTCGTGCCGCAGGCAGGTCCGCGGGAAGGCGGCCAGGTCGGCCGCGAGCTGCTCGGCGGCCTGCCGGGACTGCCCGACCGGTACGACGCGGTTGACCATGCCCATCGCGCGTGCCTCCGACGCCTGCACCGGGCGGCCGGTGAGGATCAGGTCCATCGCATGGCCGGTGCCGACCAGCCGGGGGAGCCGGACCGTTCCGCCGTCGATCAGCGGCACGCCCCAGCGCCGGCAGAACACACCGAGTACGGCGTCCTCCTCGGCAACCCGCAGGTCGCACCACAGCGCCAGCTCGAGCCCGCCGGCCACCGCGTGACCCGCGATCGCCGCGATCACGGGCTTGCCGAGCCGCAGCCGGGTCGGGCCCATCGGGCCGTCGCCGTCCTCGGTGACGGCGTTGCCGCGTTCGGTGCCGACGGCCTTCAGGTCCGCGCCGGCGCAGAACGTGCCGCCCTCGCCCCACAGCACCGCGACCGCTGCGTCCGGGTCGGCGTCGAACACGCGGAACTCGTCGGCCAGCGCCTGCGCGGTCGGCCCGTCCACGGCGTTGCGGGCCTCCGGCCGGGAGAGCACGACCGTGGTCACCGGCCCGTTCCGTTCGCTGCGCACCGCCATCGAGTACCCGCCTCCCTGTCGCCGCCAGTGGCCCACACCTACCACAGCGCCCACCCTCCCACCTGCCTCACTTCCCGTGCCGACACGCCGCCCGAACCCCGGCGCGGACGGCGTGTCCTTACGGGAGCTCGCCTGGTGCCCGGCACTCGGTGCCGACTTCCCGTACCGACACGCCGTGGACCGGCCGCGTCGACGGCGTGTCGGTACGGGAGGTGGCCGTGATCTGCAGCGGAGGTGTGCGAATGTGCTCGTTGGGGGTTATTAGCGAGCAGGTATTGACAGTGTGAGCGTGGCGCGACAGAGTGCGATGAACCGCCCACTTACGCCCGCCGCCCGGGCGTCACCTCCCGAGGAGTGGTTCCTCATGCCCGACCTACCCACCACGTCCCGCCGCTCGCTGCTCGGGGGTGCGCTGGCCGGAGGTGTGCTCGCCGCGGCCCCCGCCGCGGCGTCGGCCGCCGGCCCGGCCGGCTCGGCCGGCTCGACCGCAGACATCCCACGCCGCCAGGCCGGTCAGAAGACGATGATCGGCGTCCCGTTCGAGCAGCACGACATGGTCCGGATCGGCCTGATCGGTCTGGGCAACCGTGGCATGGGCATGCTCAGTGGCTGGTCCGCCATCCCCGGTGCCGTGGTCACGCACGTGTGCGACATCCGTGCCGACCGGGCGAAGACCGCCGCGGACCGACTGGTCCAGCTCGGCAAGCCCCGACCCGTCGAGCACGGCGGCTCCAGCTCGTCGTACCAGGCGCTGGTGACGAGCCCGGACGTCGACCTGGTGTACGTCGCGACGCCATGGGAGTTCCACTACACGCACGGCAAGGCCGCACTGCTCGGCGGCAAGCACGTCGGCATCGAGCTCCCGATCGCCACCGAGCTGGCCGAGCTCTGGGACCTGGTCAACACCTCCGAGCTGACCCGCAAGCACCTGTGGCTGATGGAGAACTGCAACTACGGCCGCAACGAGCTGGCGATGCTCAAGATGGCACACGAGGGCACCTTCGGCGACGTCACGAACGGCCACGGCGGGTACATGCACGACCTGCGCGGGCTGCTGTTCTCCCCGACGTACTACACCGACGCCTGGCGGCGGAGGTGGCACACCCGCAGCATCGCGAGCTTCTACCCGATGCACGGGCTGGCGCCGATCGCGGCCTGCATGGACATCAACCGCGGAGACCGGTTCACCACGCTGGCCGCCACCGCGACCGAGCCGAAGGGGCTGGCGGACTACCGCGAGCGCAACATCCCGCGCACCGACCCGGTGTGGAACGAGACCTACATCAACGGTGACCTGATCACCTGCATGATCGACACCGCCAAGGGCCGGGTCATCCGCGCCGAGCATGCGGTCAGCTCGCCGCGCCCGTACAGCCGGATCAACAGCCTGGTCGGCAGCCGCGGCATCGTGGAGGACTACGTCAGCGGCAGCACCGGCGCCCGGGCCTACTTCGAGCCTGACCACAGCGGTGACACCTGGCGCGACTTCGCGTCGTACCAGAGCACGTTCGACCACTGGCTGTGGAAGAAGGTGGGCGACGACGCGGAGAACAACGGCGGGCACGGCGGCATTGACTACATCCTGCAGTGGCGGATCGTGCAGGAGATGAGGGCCGGACTGGTGCCCGACATAGACGTGTACGACTCGGCCTCGTGGTGCTCGCCGGTGCCGCTCAGTGTGGAGTCACTGGATCGCGGCGGCAAACCGGTCGGCGTACCGGACTTCACCCGCGGTGACTGGGCCAAGCTACGGCTGGGTCTGGACTCCGTCGAGACCGACATGCCCCCGGTCCAATGAGGGCGGCCCTTCGCGCGATGGCCGGCGCCGCCGCCATCCTCCTGGCGTTGCCGTTGGCAACGAACTCGGCCGCCGCGGCCGACGACCCCGTCACGGTGAGCATCTCCGAGGTCGACCTGAACGGGCCGGCGATCGTGCCGGTGACCGTCACGGTCACCAACGGCGGTACGACGAAGCTGTCCCGGCTGTCGGTGACCTTCACCGGGCCGGTCGGCTGGTCGGTCTACCCCGAGTCGCGGACCGTCCGGGACGCGGTCCGGCCGGGCCAGTCGGTCCAGGTGTCGTTCGACATCCGGGTGCCGGAGAGACTGCCCGGGTTCACGTTGCGGACCTTCACCGCCACCGCGTCGTACACCGGCGGCAGTGCGACCGGGACCCGGGTCCAGCGGTCCGGCGAGCCGTTGCCGGACCTGGCGGCGGCGTACAACAACGTCGGTGTGACCGACGAGTCGAACCCGACGCCGGGCAACTTCGACGGTGACGGCAACAGCTTCTCCGCGCAGAAGCTGGCCGACGTCGGGGTCACACCCGGCGGGTCCGTCAGCGCGCTCGGCGCGACCTTCACCTGGCCGTCCGCGGCCGCCGGCACGAAGAACAACGTGATCGCCGGCGGGCAGGCGATCGCGCTGCCCGGGCAGGGCTCGAAGATTGCGTTCCTGGGCTCGGCGGCAGGGCTGGCCGCGGTCGGGACGGCAACGGTCTGGTACACCGACGGGACGTCGTCCAGCGGCACGTTCGGTTTCCCGAACTGGTCCTTCCAGGACGCCACCGCCCACGGCGCGACCCTGGTGGCGTCGTCAGACGGCCGGAACCGCCCGGACGGCTACGGCAACGCCGGCATCGCGTACCGCATCTTCGCCCACTCCATCCCCGTCGATCCCGCCAAGACCGTCGACCTGGTCGTCCTCCCCTCCAACGGCAGCATCCACATCTTCGACCTCGAGCTCATCCCCTGACCAACCCGTTCATCGGGCCCTTGTGACCCGGCGTGTCGTCACTCGTCGGGCCCTTGTGACCACAGCCGGCGGACCGCCCGCCGTACCGGCTCGATGGTCACAAGGGCCCGATCAACGGCGACACGCCGGGTCACAAGGGTCCGATGAACGGGTTTGGGGTCACGCTCCGGCCGGGCGTCGTCCGGCGCCGAGCAGCGGGGCCATCAGACGTGCGATCCGGCTGTCCCGGCGGGTGATCCGCTCCTCGGTGTCGGCCAGCGTCATCGCGCGCAGGCCGGCGTTCACGCCGAGCCAGCGCAGCGGTTCCGGCTCCCACCGCCGGGACCGGTGGCCTACCCAGGGCAGCCGGACCAGCTCGGTGTCGCGCCGCAGCACCAGGTCGGTGAGTGTGCGCCCGGCCAGGTTCGTCGTACTCACGCCGTCGCCGACGTAGCCGCCCGCCCAGGCCAGCCCGGTACCGCGGTCCAGGCCGACCGACGCGCACCAGTCCCGCGGGATCCCGAGCGGACCACCCCAGGCGTGCGTGAACCGTACGTCGCTGAGGCCGAACAGATCCCGGACGGTGTCGCGCAGCGCGGCGTGCACGCCGGGCTCGTCGTCGTACCCCGGCCGGGTACGGGATCCGTAGTGGTACGGCGCCCCGCGGCCACCGAATGCGAGCCGGCCGTCCGCGGTTCGCTGGCCGTAGACGATCAGGTGCCGGTAGTCGCTGAAGGTGGGCCGGTCCGCAAGCCCGATCTGGTCCCACACGGTGTCGCTGAGCGGCTCGGTCGCCACCATCAGCGAGTACACCGGCGCGACCGCCCGCCGGTACCCGGGCAGCCGCGGCGTGAACCCCTCGGTCGCCCGCACCACCAGGTCGGCCCGCACCACGCCGTACGGCGTGATGGCCCGGCCTGGTTCGAGCACGGTCACCGGGGTGTTCTCGTGGATGGTCACGCCGCGCCGCTGCACGGCCGCGGCCAGACCGCGGGCCAGCCGCAACGGATGGATCGCGGCGCAGTGCGGCGTGTACGTCGAGCCGAGCACGCTCGTCGCGCGGACGTGCTCGGCGGTCTCGCGCCTGTCGAGCAGCCGCAGGTCGTCGCGGCCCCATGACCGGGCGGCCGCGACCTTCTGCTGCGCGCGGGCCCACTGCGTCGTGCTGCGAGCGAGCACCACGGTGCCGCCCTTGTGGTAGTGACAGTCGATGCCCTCGGCAACGGTTACCCGGCCGACCTCTTTCACCGACGCCGTCATCGCCCGGTGCATCGCGACCGCCCTGTCCCGGCTCGACCCGGGCAGTGCGGCTAGTGCCGCCGCGGAGGCCGGGAACAGCGCCGAGCACCAGCCGCCGTTGCGGCCGGACGCGCCGAACCCGGCGGTTCTCGCCTCCAGTACGACGATTCGCAGCGACGGGTCCGCTGCGGCCAGGTAGTACGCCGTCCATAGTCCGGTGTACCCGGCACCGACGATCACCACGTCCACGTCCGTGCTGCCCGGCAGCGGCGGCCGGGCTGGTTCCGGGTCCCCTGCGGTGTCAGCCCAGAGGCTCAGCGGACGCCCCACGAGTAGGTCTGCTTGACCAGCTTGAGGTACACGAACGTCTCGGTGAACTTCACGCCCTCGATCGAGCGGATCCGGTCCGACAGGATGCGCAGGAGGTCGTCGTCGCTCTCGCACAGCACCTCGGCCAGCAGGTCGAACGAGCCGGCGGTGATCACGACGTACTCGACCTCTTCCATCGCCTTGAGCTTGTCGGCGATCGACTCGAGCGGGCCCTCGGCCTTGATGCCGACCATCGCCTGCCGGGCGAACCCGAGCTCGAGCGGGTCGGTCACCGCGACCACCTGCATGACGCCGTTGTCGATCAGCCGCTGGACGCGTTGCCGGACCGCGGCCTCGGACAGGCCGACGACCTTCGCGATCGCGGCGTACGAGCGCCGTCCGTCGAGCTGGAGCTGCTCGATGATCGCCTTCGAGACGTCGTCGAGCGGGGCCGGGGGTCTGTCCTGGGTTCCGCTGCGTACTGCCACGCCCAGATCCTTTCAGCGTCACAGGGCGTAAGCAAGAGCACGCGATGGATTTCGTTGCAGAATGGCGACCAGGCGACGGAATCGCTTGTCTTGGCAGACCGGATTTGACAGTATCGCCGCGAATCCAGTTGCAGGAGGTAGGCCGATGAGCCCTCGAACCCCAACCGCGATCAGCCGCAGGACCATGCTGCGGGGGATGTCGGCACTAGGTCTGGGCGGGACCGGGCTGTTGGCCGCCTGCGGTACGCCGGCCGCGAAACAGACCGAGCAGGAGTGCGTGAGCACGGATACGTCGGGCACGGAAAAGACGCTCCGGTTCTCGAACTGGCCCAGCTACATGGACGAGTCCGAGGAGAAGGTCAACGGCAAGACCGTGCTGCCGACGCTGGCCGCCTTCGAGAAGAAGTCCGGCATCAAGGTCACCTACACCGCCGACGTCAACGACAACGCCGAGTTCTACGCGAAGGTCAAGGACCAGCTGGGCGCCTGCCAGCCGACCGGACGGGACATCTTCGTGCTGACCGACTGGATGGCGGCCAGGATGATCAGCCTCGGCTGGATCCAGAAGCTCGACCACGCGAAGATCCCGAACGTCGACGCGAACCTGCTGGCCTCCCTGAAGGCACCCTCCTGGGACCCCAACCGCGACCACAGCGTCCCGTGGCAGGCCGGGTTGACCGGGATCGCCTACAACGCCAAGGCCACCCGTGAGGTCAAGAGCATGGCCGACCTGCTCACCCGCCCGGACCTCAAGGGCAAGATCACGATGCTCTCGGAGATGCGGGACACGATGCTGTTCATGCTGCGGCTGGTCGGCGCTGACCCGTCCAACTTCACCGACGAGCAGTGGAACCAGGCGCTGGAGAAGCTCGAGGGGTACGTCGCGTCCAGCCAGATCCGCAGGTTCACAGGCAACGACTACATCCAGGACCTGAACGCCGGCAACATCGCGGCCTGCGAGGCCTGGTCGGGTGACGTCATCGCGCTGCAGGCCGACAACCCGAACATCAAGTTCGTCGTTCCCGAAGAGGGCCTCGGGTTGTGGGCCGACAACATGCTGGTGCCGAACAAGGCGACCCACAAGGCCAACGCCGAGGCGGTGATGGACCACTACTACGACCCGCAGGTCGCGGCGACCCTGGCTGCCTGGGTCAACTTCATCTGCCCGGTGCAGGGCGCGCAGCAGGCGATGGAGAAGATCGACCCCGAGCTCGTCGACAGCCCGCTGATCTTCCCCGACCAGCCCACGCTGTCCAAGGCCATTGCGTTCATGCCGCTCGACGAAGCCAAGGCGAAGCTGTACGAGTCGGACTTCAATAAGGCGATCGGCGGCTGAGACCGGTGGCCGGCGATCTGGTGCTGGCGGGGCTCTGCAAGCGGTTCGGCAGCTTCACGGCGGTGCACGAGCTCGACCTCACCGTGCCGCAAGGCGCCTTCTTCGCCCTGCTCGGTCCGTCCGGATGTGGTAAGACGACGACGCTGCGAATGGTCGCCGGGCTGGAGCGACCGAGCGCAGGAGGGATCCGGCTCGGTGCGGACGAGATCACCGAGCTGCGTCCGTACAAGCGGCCCGTCAACACCGTGTTCCAGAGCTACGCCCTCTTCCCGCACCTGGACGTCTTCGAGAATGTGGCCTTCGGGCTGCGCCGCCGCGGCGTCAAGCAGGTCCGGCAGCAGGTCGAGGACATGCTCGAGCTGGTCGAGCTGGGCGAGTACCGGCACCGCAAGCCGGCGCAGCTGTCCGGCGGCCAGCAGCAGCGGGTCGCACTGGCCCGGGCGCTGATCAACCACCCCGAGGTGCTGCTGCTGGACGAGCCGCTCGGTGCGCTGGACCTGAAGCTGCGCCGGCAGATGCAGATCGAGCTGAAGCGGATCCAGACCGAGGTCGGCATCACGTTCGTGCACGTGACGCACGACCAGGAGGAGGCCATGACGATGGCCGACTCGATCGCGGTGATGAACGCCGGCGTGATCGAGCAGCTCGGCACCCCGGTCGAGCTGTACGACCTGCCGGCGACGACATTTGTGGCCAACTTCCTCGGCCAGTCGAACCTGCTCGAAGGTTCGGTGCTGGACCGGCGGGGCGACAGCCTCGTCGTCGAGGTGCACGGCAGCAAGGTCGTCGTGCCGGCGGCGCGGGCCAGGGTCGCCGACGGCGCGGTCTGGGTCGGCGTGCGGCCCGAGAAGGTGCACCTGGCCGACGGTGACCGACCGCAGGACGGGGCCGGGGACCAGGTGAACTGCCTGCGTGGTGCCGTGGTCAGCGACGTGAGCTACGTCGGGGTCAGCACGCAGTACCTCGCCCGGCTGTCGTGGGGTCCGGAGCTGACCGTGTTCGAGCAGAACACCGGGGCGCGGGACACGTTCGCCGTCGGCGACACCGTCGACCTGAACTGGCAGCCGGCGCACACGTTCGTGCTGGACGCGAAACAGGACGCAAAGGCCGGTGTGGAGGAGGTGGCGTGAGTGCGCTGAGCCACCTCGGCGGTGCGCCCCCGGCGGCTGGCCCGCCCGCGGCCGCCGAGCCCGAGCGGCGCACCGGCCGCCGTCGGCTGACCGCGTACCTGCTGCTGCTCCCGGGCGGACTGTGGCTGGTGCTGTTCTTCGTGGTGCCGCTGGTGACGTTGCTGAGCGCCAGTCTGTACGACCCGTCGGGCTCGGTGGAGACCGGTTACACGGTGACCTGGCACTGGCAGAACTACGTCGACGCGCTGCGGGACTACGCCCGGCCGTTCGGGCGGTCGTTCGTCTACGCACTCGTGGCGACGGCGATCTGCCTGCTTCTCGGGTACCCGCTGGCCTACGCGATCGCGTTCAAGGCCGGCCGCTGGAAGAACCTGATGCTGGCGCTGGTGATCGCGCCGTTCTTCACCAGTTTCCTGATCCGTACGCTGTCCTGGAAGCTGCTCCTCGGCGACAACGGGTTCGTGGTCGACGTGCTGCAGGCGTTGCGGATCCTCGGCCCGGACGGACGGTTGCTCGCGACAACGGCCGCCGTGGTGACCGGCCTGACGTACAACTTCCTGCCGTTCATGGTGCTGCCGCTGTACGCCAGCCTGGAACGGATCGACCACCGGCTGATAGAGGCCGGCGGCGACCTGTTCGCCGGGCCGTTCACGACGTTCCGGACCGTCACGCTGCCGCTGTCGATGCCCGGTGTGGTGGCCGGCACGCTGCTCACCTTCATCCCGGCCGCTGGTGACTACATCAACGCCCAGCTGCTCGGTACGCCGAAGCAGCGGATGATCGGCAACGACATCCAGAGCCTGTTCGCCGCCGGGGTCTACCCGACCGCCGCGGCGCTCTCGGTCACGCTGATGGCCGCGATCGTCGTACTGGTGCTGTTCTACGTCCGGCGGACCGGGACGGAGGATCTGGTATGACCAGGTTCGGGCGGTGGATCGGGTCGCACCTCGTCCTGTTCGTGGCCTTCGGGGTGCTGCTGTACCTGTTCGCGCCGATATTCGTCGTGGTGCTGATGTCGTTCAACGAGCCGAAGAGCCGGCTCGCGTACCAGTTCGACGGCTTCACGCTGGACAACTGGCTGCACCCGTGCCAGCCGTTCGGGCTGTGCGAGTCGGTCAGCACGAGCCTGCGCGTCGGGCTGCTCGCCACCGCCGTCGCGACCGTGCTCGGCACCCTGATGGCGTTCGCGATGGTGCGGCACCGGTACCGCGGCCGGTCGGCGAGCAACCTGTTCATCTTCCTGCCGATGGCGTCGCCGGAGATCGTGCTCGGCGCCTCGCTGCTCGCGCTGTTCGTGTCGGCCGGGGCCGGCGGGCAGCTCGGCTTCTGGACGATCTTCATCGCGCACGTGATGTTCTGCCTGTCGTTCGTCGTGGTCACCGTGAAGGCGCGGCTGTCCGGGATGGACCTGCGACTGGAGCAGGCGGCGATGGACCTCTACGCGAACGAGTGGCAGACATTCTGGCGGATCACCTTCCCGCAGGTGTTCCCGGGCATCCTCGCCGCCGCGTTGCTGAGCTTCTCGCTGTCGTTCGACGACTTCATCATCACCAACCTGAACGCCGGCCGGACCGTCACCTTCCCGATGTACGTCTGGGGCTCCGCGCAGCGCGACATCCCGCCGCAGATCAACGTGATCGGGACGGCGATGTTCCTGCTCGCGGTGCTGCTCGTACTGGGTGCCGAGCTGGCCCGTCGGCGGCGCCGGGTGCGCGCGTGACCGATCCGCTCGCCGACGCGGTTCCCAGGGTGTTCTGGCTGGACGACCCGGCCATCCCCGAGTCGGAGCCGCCGCTGCACGGTGCCGAGATCGCGGACCTGGTCGTGGTCGGTGGCGGCTACACCGGCCTGTGGACCGCGCTCCGGGCCAAGGAGCGGTATTCCGGTCTGGACGTGCTGCTGTTGGAGGCAACGACCTGCGGGAGTGCGGCGAGCGGGCGCAACGGCGGTTTCTGCGACGCCAGCCTCACGCACGGGTTCCCGAACGGCCAGGCCCGCTGGCCGGACGAGCTGGCCGAGCTGGACCGGATCGGCGCCGAGAACCTCACCGCGATCGGCGACACCATCACCGCGCACCGGATCGACTGCGGCTGGGAACGCACCGGCGAGCTCACCGTCGCGACCGCCCCGCACCAGGTCGATGAGCTGGCCGAGGGCGCCGAGGAGATGACCGCCGCCGGTCATGACGTGGAGTTCCTGGACACCGACGCGGCCCGGGAGCAGGTCCACTCGCCGACGTACCTCGCGGCGCTCTGGGACCGCGGCGGTACGGCGCTGGTCGAGCCCGCCCGGCTGGCCTGGGGACTGCGCCGGGCCTGTCTGAGCTCGGGCGTGCGGATCCACGAGCACAGCCCCGTGGTCCGGCTGCGCCGCGACGGTACGGCGATGCGGGTGCACACGCCGTACGGGTCGGTCCGGGCGGACCGGGTCGCGCTGGCCACCAACGCCTTCCCGTCGCTGATGCGCCGGCTCCGGCTGTACACCGTCCCGGTCTACGACCTGGTCCTGGTCACCGAGCCGCTGTCCGCCGCCCAGCGCGACGCGATCGGATGGCGCCGGCGGCAGGGCGTCGGCGATGCCGCGAACAAGTTCCACTACTACCGGCTGACCCGCGACGACCGGATCCTGTGGGGCGGATACGACGCGCTGTACCACTTCGGCAGCCGGATCGACCCCGAGCTGGAGCAGCAGGAGGCCACGCACCGGCTGCTCGCGCGGCACTTCTTCCGCACCTTCCCGCAGCTGGAGGGCCTGCGCTTCACGCACCGCTGGGGCGGCGTGATCGACACGTCGACGCGGTTCTGCGCCTTCTTCGGTACGGCGTCCCGCGGGCGGGTCGGGTATGCGCTCGGCTACACCGGCCTCGGGGTCGGCGCCACCCGGTTCGGCGCCGACGTGATGCTGGACCTGCTGTACGCCGAGGACACCGAGCGCACCCGGCTGCGGATGGTCCGCGAACGACCGCTGCCCTTCCCACCCGAGCCGATCCGCTACGCCGGCATCCAGCTCACCCGCTGGTCCATGGCCCGTGCCGACGCCACCGGCGGTCACCGCAACCTCTGGCTCCGTACCCTGGACCGCCTCGGCCTCGGCTTCGACTTCTGAGGGCCGCCCTCGAGCAGGTGTAGTTCTCGAAGTACGCCACCACTTTTGACCGATGATCGGCAAAATGGCGGAGGGCCCGGGCCGAGCCGGGTGAGCTGGGGAAGCTTGGAGCTAGAGGAGGGACTCGGCCTCGGTGAGGACGGCGCGGATGATCTGTTCCATCTCGGTGAAGTGGGACTGGTTGCAGATCAGCGGCGGGGACAGCTGGATCACGGGGTCGCCGCGGTCGTCCGCGCGGCAGTACAGGCCCGCGTCGAACAGCGCCTTGGAGAGGAACCCGCGGAGCAGTCGTTCGGACTCCTCCTCGTTGAACGTCTCCTTGGTCTGCTTGTCCTTCACCAGCTCGATGCCGTAGAAGAAGCCGTCGCCGCGGACGTCGCCGACCAGCGGAAGATCGAGGAGTTTCTCGAGCGTCGTGCGGAACGGCCCCTCCTCGTTCCGCACGTGCTCGAGTATTCCTTCGCGCTCGAAGATGTCGAGGTTGGCCAGCGCGACGGCGGTGGACACCGGGTGCCCGCCGAACGTGTAGCCGTGCGCGAAGGATGTGTTGCCGTGCAGGAACGGCTCGATCAGCCGGTCCGTGGCGATCATCGCGCCGAGTGGGGCGTACCCCGAGGTGAGGCCCTTGGCGCAGGTAATGATGTCGGGCTGGTAGCCGTACCGTTCGGCGCCGAACATGTGCCCGAGCCGGCCGAAGGCGCAGATCACCTCGTCGCTGACCAGCAGTACGTCGTGCCGGTCGCAGATCTCACGGACGCGCTGGAAGTACCCCGGTGGCGGCGGGAAGCAGCCGCCGGCGTTCTGTACCGGCTCGAGGAAGACCGCTGCGACCGTGTCCGCGCCCTCGTTCTCGATCGCGACATCGATCTGGTCCGCGGCCCAGCGGCCGAACGCGACCGGGTCGTCGCCGTGGATCGGCGCGCGGTAGATGTTCGTGTTCGGCACCCGGAAGGTCGACGGCACCAGCGGCTCGAACGGCGCCTTGAGCTCGGGCAGACCGGTGATCGAGAGCGCGCCCTGGGTGGTGCCGTGGTACGCGATCGCGCGGCTGATCACCTTGTGCTTGCCGGGCTTGCCGGTCAGCTTGAAGTACTGCTTGGCCAGCTTCCACGCGGTCTCGACCGCCTCGCCGCCGCCGCTGGTGAAGAAGACCCGGTTCAGCTCGCCCGGCGCGTACGACGCGACCCGCTCGGACAGCTCGACCGCTTTCGGGTGCGCGTACGACCAGAGCGGGAAGAACGCCAGCTCCGACGCCTGCTTCGCGGCCGCGTCCGCCAGCTCGGTTCGCCCGTGACCGAGCTGGCTGACGAACAGACCGGCGAGACCGTCCAGGTACCGCTTGCCGCGGGCGTCGTAGATGTGGACGCCGTCGCCGCGGACGATCATCGGTACGTCGGACGTCTGGTACCCGGACATCCGGGTGAAGTGCAGCCACAGGTGGTCCCGCGCGGACTGCTGCAGCCGGCCGTACTCGGTGTCGTCGAGGGCGTCGGGGGACATCTGGGTTTCCTCGTCTCGGAATCGCGTTGCCCGCTATCCTCCCTCGAAACCGTCGCGTTCGGCAAGTGAATCAGTGGTCAAATCTGCGATATGTTGGCGATCTCCGCTGTACATGACACTTCTGACTACGAAATCCGCAGATTCGGGAGCAAGGCAGATGGCCGACCTGATCTTCCGCGGCGGTGCGGTGTTCGACGGGTACCGGTACCGCCGGGACGTCACGGTCGCGGTCCGGGCCGGCCGGGTCGTGGCGGTGAGTGCGGACGCGGTCGGGCTGGCTGGCCCGCGAACCGAGACCGTCGACCTGGCAGGCGGCCTGCTGCTGCCCGGGTTCGTCGACGCCCACGTCCATCCGGTCCAGGGCGGGCTGGAACGCATGCGCTGCGACCTGTCCGGTGCGATCGGACGCGCGGCGTACCTGGACCTGATCGCGACGTACGCGCGGGAGCATCCGGACGTCGGCTGGATCCTCGGCGGCGGCTGGCACCAGCCGGACTTCCCGGGCGGTACGCCGACCGCGGTCGAGCTCGACCTGGTGGTCCCGGACCGGCCGGTGTTCCTGGTGAACGCCGACCACCACGGCGCCTGGGTGAACACCCGGGCGCTCGAGATCGCCGGCCTGCACGCCGGGACGCCGGACCCGCCGGACGGGCGGGTCGAGCGCGGCCCCGGCGGCACACCGGCCGGCACCCTGCAGGAGGGAGCGATGGAGCTGGTCGGGCGGCTGGTACCGGGGACCACCCACGACGAGCTGGTCGCGGGTCTGCTGGAGGCGCAGTCCTACCTGCACTCGCTGGGCATCACCGGCTGGCAGGACGCGATCCTCGGCGAGTACGCGAACCTGCCGGACGCGGGAGCGGCGTACCTCGACCTGGCCCGGCGGGACCTGCTCACCGCCCGGGTGAACGGCGCGCTCTGGTGGCGCCGCGACCACGGGCCGGAGCAGATCCCCGGCCTGCTGGAACGCCGGAGCGCCTTGCGGTACGGGCGTTTCCGCGCCGACACGGTCAAGATCATGCAGGACGGCGTCGCGGAGAACTTCACCGCCGGCATGCTCGAGCCCTACCTCGGCGCGGACGGCCGGCCGACCCCGAACAACGGCCTCTCCTTCGTCGAGCCGGAGGTGCTGGCCGATGCCGTGACTCGGCTGGACGCGGCTGGGTTCCAGGTCCACGTGCACGCGATCGGCGATCGCGCCGTCCGCGAGGCGCTGGACGCCTTCGCCGCCGCGCGGGCCGCCAACGGCGACACCGGCCACCGGCATCACATCGCCCACCTGCAGGTGATCCACGACGACGACATCGCGCGGTTCGCCGAGCTCGGTGTGACGGCGAACCTGCAGCCGCTCTGGGCCGCGTACGAACGCCAGCTGACCGACCTCACCATCCCGTTCCTCGGACCTGAGCGCAGCGACCGGCAGTACCGCTTCGGCGACCTGTTCCGGTACGGCGCGCGGCTGGCGGCCGGCTCGGACTGGCCGGTGTCCAGCCCCGACCCGCTGGCCGGCATCCACGTCGCGGTGAACCGGCGGCTGCCACCGGCGCTGGCCGACCAGGAGTACGACCCGTTCCTGCCCGGCCAGGCCCTGGACCTGACGACGGCGCTCGCGGCGTACACCTCCGGCAGCGCCCGGGTGAACCACGCCGATGACACCGGCCGGATCGCGCCCGGGGCGCTCGCGGACCTGGTGGTGCTGGACCGGGACCCGTTCGGCGGACCGCCCGAGCAGCTCGGGGACCATCGGGTGCTGGCGACCTACGTAGCAGGAGTCCGAGTATTCAGTCGCTAGTAACAACGGAATCCGTTGTAGCACTCGGCTCCCGCCTACTGGATCAGTTGCTACCCTCGCGGTCATGGCTGATCTGCAGACCCTCACGAACATCGTCAACGGCCGGCCTACGGGAGCGCTCAGCGGCATGTCGTACGACGTGGTGAACCCGGCGACCGGCGAGACCTACGCACAGGCGCCGCTGTCCGGGCCGGAGGAGGTCGACCGGGCGATGTCCGCGGCGGCGGACGCGTTCGAGGCCTGGCGGGACGCGACGCCGGCGGACCGGCAGCGGGCGCTGCTGAGGATCGCGGACGCGCTGGAGGAACGGGCGGACGAGTTCATC
>Ga0209382_10001174_pt1 | contig 41796 bp, 30 predicted proteins | sample SoiMetdeltSBSDD5_FD_187599 | JGI IMG/M metagenome (GOLD analysis project Ga0209382, IMG submission 187599) | Bulk soil microbial communities from a Populus tree surrounding site in Tennessee, USA - Soil MetaG P. deltoides SBSDD5 (SPAdes) (version 2) | ecosystem: Environmental > Terrestrial >... | reverse complement strand
CTGGGAACCGCCGGTCTAATTTGGCTGGGAGTACGTCTTGTTCAAAGAGCGCGCTTGCCCCGCACCGGTCTAGAAGGCGCGTTAGTGTGGTTAGGCCTCACTCAGATTATTGCCACCGCGACTTCCGTAGATTGGCGGCTCAGCCTGGAGACCTTGGCTGAGCTAACCGCTTTCATCGTGACCGGATTAGCCATCGTTGACTTGATTGCGCACGGGTGGCCGGAGGCCCAACTCATCCACGGCCTATTCTTCGCCGCCGGCATCATGTGTTTCGCCGGCGCGTGGGAAGTTGGCAGTTGGTACAGTCGCTGGTGGCAGCTTGGGATTTGGATTCCGCCAGTCGCTTATCGGCTGCAAGGTCTACTCTCTCACCCCAACCTGACCGCTGGATTTTTGAACCTCATCATTCCTTTAGCCGTAGTAAAGCTGCTCCGCGCTCCGACCCGGCTGGAACGAATCGGTCTGAGTCTGCTGGTCACTGCAATGGCGGTGACTCTTTTTTTCACCTCTTCACGCGGCGGCTGGATTGCAACGATCGTTGCGCTCGGGGTAACGCTCCCACTCTACTATGGTCGAGGATTTCCCCAGCGCTTCATAAAATGGTTTAATGCTCAACGTTCAAAGCTCAACCCAATTCAATGGGTGCTGGTTGGCATCAGTGTGGTGGTTGTTCCCCTTAGTCTGGGAAGCCTCTTACTCTGGCAAACGAATAAAGTTTTGCACTGGCCCTTGTTGAGTTCTCGCCAGGGATACTGGGGACCGGCCACGCAGCTTTTCTTGCGTTATTGGCTTCACGGAACCGGCCCGGGCCTCTTCGCTCGCCTATGGCCCACCCTCAACTCCGTCCCCCCGGTTGAGGTCGTCGTTCATGCTCACAATGTTTACCTGATGTCCGCGGTCGAGGGCGGCTTGATTGGCTTGAGCGGTATCCTGGCCCTAGTGATTGCGTATGGAGTCGGTTTTCGCCGCCGTTGGCTTACTGCCCCAACCGAACAGCGCTGGCTTATGGCGGCCATCGCTGGCAGCCTCGCCAGCGTAATCATTCAGGGCGGCGCGGACTTCCTTTTCAACTCGCCCGCTTTCGTTTTTGTCTTGATTCTCATTGCAGCCTTAGGCATAGCACCCAGACCCTCCGAGGTGGCCATCGCCCCCGGCTGGCCTGTCAGCTTTTTAAGCTTGCCGGCCCTCGCTTCGTTCGGCATCTTTCTTTTTTCATTGTGGACTTACTATCCTTTTGCACAAGGATTAGAAAGGGCAGCGGCGGGCAAGCCTGAAATCGCCGCCATAAGAATATGCACAGCCACAGAACGCGATCCGCAATTCGCGCTTTACTGGCAGCAATGTGGACTCGCTCATAGCCGCGCTATTCCACCAACTGATGAAAACCTATCCCTGGCAATCTCCGCTTTGGAAAGAGCTATCGTGCTTGACCCAACCTGGGCCACCAACTATGCCGACCTCGCAGCGCTTTACTGGCAAACTGGTCAATCCACAAAGGCTTTAGACTCGATGCAGAGGGCCACGCAACTCGCTCCGCGTTCGGCGTTTTTTGCTCTCAATCTGGGTTGGTTTTATGAACAACAAGGTAAAACCGCGCCGGCCCAAGCGGCTTACCAAACGGCGCTCGACCTGTCCACAGATTTAAACCAGGCTTTATTCTGGGAACAGACGCCTCTGCGCGCTGAAATAGTCTCGGGTTGGGTTCAGGCTCATCCACCAGACACCAGGGATCTATCGTCCCAAGCCCAAACGTCCTTTACGACACAGGATTATTCCCAGGCCCTGGAATTGTACAAACAGCTCATCGCCACTTTCCCGATCTACCCGGAGGGGTATATCGGTCTGGCACGCACCTATTGGGCCCTCGGAGATGAGGCTCAAGGGAACTGGTTCGCGCTTGAAGCCTCATTGATTCCACTCGTCGAACCTCGCCGACAAGTGGAGGTCAACTGGCTACAAGCCGAAGCCGCTCGGCGAGCCGGGAAGCCCGCCGAGGCTTTAAAGCAAGGCTTAAGTTATTTCGTTCAAACGACGGATTACGGATTCAGCGGCGTCGGCTCCTGGGGCTATCCAGACTACGCTCGGTTTGCCTATCGGCGTGAAGGACTGCCGGTTGATCTCGTGCCTCAACTCGTTCACGCCGATATCACGGCGGAAGTGGATCTGCGTCTCAACCAACTAGCAGACTGGTACCTCGAGGCTGGAAAACCGGAAACAGCTTGTTATATCCTGGCTCGCGTCTATCGCGAAGCTCCCCTCTCCACGAGTGGGGCGCGTTGGGAGGAAATCTGCCGCTCGAAAAGCGAAATTGGAAATTAATCAATCATCAAACCGCAGCCAGCCTAAGCGCTGTTTAAAAATCCGCCAGAGGAATAACGGATTGCCCAGCACATAACGCTTCCACAAACGGCGCGGTTCAATCAACAGCCGACTCAACCATTCCAACCCATGATCCGTCATCCAACGCGGGCCACGCGGTGTTTCATCGGCAATGTAATCGAATAACGCCCCGACGGTGACAACAATATTGACGGGAAGACGATCCCAGTTTTCCAATACCCAACGTTCTTGCTGGGGCATTCCGAATCCCACAAACAGAATGTTTGGTCGGGCAACCTGGATCGTCTGAACCACCGCTTCATTGGATGGATGTCCCAACGTTTTATCGAAATAGCCATGATGAGTACCAACCACCTGCAGTTTAGGAAATGATTGCTGCAAGTGCGTTGTAGCGCGTTCGGCAATACCCGGACGATTACCTAAGAGAAAAAAAGTGAAATTCTGGCGGCACGCCAGTTCGGCGAGCGGAGGCAGCCAATCGGGTGGCGTAAAGCGTTCCGGCAGTTGATGGCCGAGCAGGCGCGCACCCCATTTGACTCCAAAACCGTCGCACAACACAAATTCGCTTTGGTTGAGAAAGGTCCGAAACCAAGGCAGTCCATAAGCCATATTCATTCCATAAATATTTACGTTGATCAATCTGGCCCGTTGGCGGTTGAGGATCGTTTCTTCGATGAGGGATAACAACTGTGACACCCGAAGAACGGATACCCGGACACCTAGCACCGAAACCCGTGGCGGAGAAATTTGATCCGTCATCCTGCGTCTGGAGATAGCGCCCTCAGTGCTTCGATCCTATACGGTGGTCACGGAGTATAAGCGACAAAGGATTTGACCAGACCGAGAAATTTCTCCTCAAAAAGAGTCGCGTTTGGAAAGAGGTGATGAAGTTCAGCCTTAGTCAGCAGGCGAATACTTGTCACTTCACTCAAGGCCCTTTGGCGGTCTGGGGTTTTTGGATGCCATCCCAAATTAAAATGCTGCAAGAGCCAGACTCTCAAGGCGATCGGCAAGAACTGAAAAAAAGGAAAGACAAAATGCGGCTCAATCGGAAAATACCGATTAGGTGTTTGCACATAGTAGCGCCGACCTACCCGCCGGACTTCCTCGGCCATTTGCCTTTGGTCAGCCACAGACCCCACATGCTCGATGGTGGAATTCGAGAAGACCACGTCAAATTGCCCGTTTACAAATTGGGGCATCGATCGGCCATCGCCCGTGATCGCTCTAAACCCCGGCAGAGACACCGATTGAACTTCAACGTTAAGTAGGGTGATCTGAATTTCATTGCCCCAGAACCGTTTGGCCCCCATCATTTCCCAGTACCCTGCAGTACCGCCAATATCCAGAATACTAATTGGGTGCGGGAGGGTGTTGAGCATATTTATCAAAATCTTAAATCGCTCGCGCCGTAGCCGGACAGCGATAGAATGCTCATTGGTGTTGTCGGCCAAATGCTTTTGAAGCATCTTTATTCCTGATGAGGGGCCTCTCCGATTATCCGGAATTACTTTTAGCAGCCAGCGCCAGGTGGATCACGCGCATCATCAAGGGTAAAGTTTTCTCGACCGAGAACCGTTCCTCGACAGTCCGCCGGCCGGCTGCTCCTAAGCGAGCCCTTAATTTTGGGTTCTCGATCAGGCAGGCTAATTTAGTCCGCCATTCCTCCAAGCTCTCGGCCAGAAAGCCATTGACGCCATCCTGGAGGATTTCTCGGTTCACGCCTACGGGTGACGCCACCGCCGGAATCCCAAGTCCCATGTATTGCAGCATTTTGAAGCCACACTTATAACGCGCATATTCGTCGTCGTCCAACGGCATCAAGCCAATGTCAAATGACTGGATATCCTCGATCTCCGTTTCTAAACGCCACGCTTGAGAGATTACGCGCACATCCGGCCAGTCTGGCTCCTTCGCTCCAATCAATTTGATCTGCACCTGAGGATAGCGAGCGCACAAGTCGCGGAAGACAGGCTCGAGACGATTTAAATAAAATGCGCTAGACCAACGCCCGACCCACCCCACTGTCACCCGTCCCGGATTAGGAGACGTTGAGCAAGGTTTGTAACGATTCGTATCTATCACTGTGGGGATGACCGTCACCTGTGTATTGTATTGGCGGACATGCTCCGCGATCGAGGCATTGCCCGCAATGACGTGATCGCTCATCCGAATGATCTTGGGCACACGTTCCGGGTCGCGCCAGCGACGGCCAATTTGACGCAACTGTGGGGGATGTGTCCAATAGGCATCATCCAAATCGAAAATTAATGCTCCGCTTCGGTAGCGGAATAATGTTTCCAGGATCGGCGGCCCAAAAGCAAAGGCTTCCTTATGAATCAAAACAGCGTCAAAATGCCGGGACCGGAGAGTATCTCCTAACCGTCGAACCAATGCCGCCGACACCTCGACTAGCTTTTCTAGGGTATGCCCCGGCTCGGCATAAATATCATACAAGCGCTCGGACATAAAGGGCCGAACTTCGCCCTTGATCCCGGCTTCGCGCAAGCCCGGTAGAAATTGTTCGATACGGTAGCGCGTATCCGCCGCTCGATGGGGACCGGGCGTGATAAATAGAACATTCATGTATGAAGACTACATAGCCGATTTGTAAAACGCCTCAGCGCCCATCCTAGCGCTACTGGATCATTCCAAGCCGCCAGAACTAGATGCCACACCGCTAGCAGATAACGGCGTTGTGTGACAACCAGTTGGGCCTGTTTAGAATGATAGAACGCCAGCGTTGGGCGCATTAAAAGCTTGAGGGTAGAAAACTCGGGTGGCATCGCTTGAAAAAAGTTGCAAATAAACTCGGCTCCATCGCGCTGATACCACGTCGCAAATTGGGCGACACCCCGTGGCACGGTTTCGAGATCATTTGACAGTTCTGGGCAAGTAGCCAAAGCACGACGTAAATAATCCGCCATACGCTCAGGGGAATTCAAAGCATATTCCAAGCAGGCGCCCCATTGTACCAGCGCCCGCCCAACCGCTTTTGGCTTGAGCGCATGCAGCGCCGAATCCGGCGGTAGGTAGTTGAAGGCGTTTGCTAAGACACGGGGTGTATGTACTTGAACGTTATAGGCCGCCAAGCGTTGGGTAGATCGTTCCGGGTTGATCGAACATGTCGCTAAAGGTAGGGAGGTGAATCCAACCTGGTACTGCGCGGCAAGCCGCAACCACAAATCCCAATCTTCACTGACATACAAAGTCTCATCAAACGCACCCAACGTGGGCAACACCGACCGCCGAATGAGCGCCGTATGGATTAGCAAAGACTGTCCCATAACCAGACTCACAAAAGGCGGCCGACCAGGTTCCAAGGGGGCTCCCATCAGGACAGGTGGCTGAATTATCTCTCCACACACGTCGCTCATCCAGGCGTGACCATAGACAAAGGCTACGCCAGAGTGCGCTTGTAAATAAGCGATTTGCTGCTCAACCATGTGAGGCAACAAGGTATCATCGGCGTCAAGAAATACGATGAATTCCCCACTGGCATGCTTCAATCCAATATTCCGGGCTGCCGAACGCCCACAGTTATCGGATTGGCGAACGACGTTAATAAGTTCGCCATAATCTGCCAATACTTCTAGGGTCTGGTCAGTTGAGCCATCGTCTACAACGATAACTTCACACCGCGGATACGTTTGAGCCAAAGCACTCTTGACAGCCCGACCAACCGACCACTCCCCGTTATAAACGGGGATAATGATGCTGACCAGAGATAAGGGGCTGGGCATTGACTCAGAGGAGTTCATCGAAGCACGCCGCCAATTGCCGAGTATGCTCCAGTCGGCTGAAACGGTTGAGGATCGGGGGCGGCAAAGATTGCCGCAACGGCGTGCGCTGGGCGCTCTCCAAAAGAGCGCGCAGAATTGAAGCAATCGCTTGGATATCATGTTGAGGCACTTGAGTCCCAAAACCAATTTCTCGCATCAAAGTGCTGAGAGCGCTGCTGGGATCCGTGAGGGCCAAGACATGCACTCCGGCCGCCAAATATTCATAGACCTTTCCGGGGATAGCGGTCTGCCCCCCCTCTTCGGCAGCGATAATGACCAGGCCTAAGTCCGCCGTAGACAATAGCTTCAACGCAGCCTGCTTCGTCAGGTGGCCTCCATAAATCACAATATCTTTTAGTCCCAACTCCTGGCTAAGTTCCCGGAACTCCCAGTGGATGCTTCCGGCGAGGATTACTTCGAGCTCGTCAGCTAAAGTAGGACAGGTATCCAACAGAAGGCGCAAGGCAGCGAAGAAGGATGCTGGGGAGCGCTTGCGAGTCATGCCGCCAGTGTAAACCAAGCGCACTCGCGCCCGCCGCGGGGGCAGCGCAGAGTCAATTGTGTCTAGAGCGGCGAATGCTTGAGGATCAAATCCATTTGGGGTGAGCCGGAACACGTCAGGTTCGCGCTCCGGGTATTTTAGCTGGAGGAACTGCCGTGAGGCTTCAGTAACAGCAATGATCCGACTCGCCGACCCAACAGCAAAACGTTCCAGGAGCCGATCAAGCCACAGGCGTGGGCGGGAATGGTGGGAGTGAAAGGCGTTGCCAACCCAATCGTCGCGCACGTCCAGCACAAGCGGTGTTCTAGTCAATCGGCTTAGGGCGGCGCCAATGAGACCGACGCTGTGCGGGGGAGTTGTCGCCAGAATAAGATCAGGCTTCCAGGTTTGGATAATCGTCAGACCAGACCAGAGGGCGAAAGGTGTCCATAGGATCATTTCATCCGGTACAGCGACCACGTTGAAGATTATTTTCAGAACTGGCTTAAGCAGCTTAGAGAACGGCAGCGGTCGGCGGTTATGACCTAACGCACTGTCGTAGATGGCTTGCGTTGCGCGGCTAACTGGCATTAGTGAGCGCGTGCGGACAATCTGCACACCTTCCATATACTCCCTGAGCGGTGCCTCATCACGCTGTCGTTCAGCATACCAGCGCGGATCAACGGTCAATACCCAAGGCAGATAGCCATAACTTGGTAGATATTTAACGAAAGCCTGTATGCGCACAATTCCGCCTCCCGCTAGAGGCGGGAAGTGATAGGCCAAACATAGAACCCGACGTCGACTCTCGCTCATACTTCTCCAGCCTCCGCCATCTGCTTCAGGATAGACTGATAAGCTTCAGCCAGCGCTGCAAAGGCAGGCCGCTCAACATTGGGCCAGGGGACAAGGAGGCAACTGAATTGAACCTCATCTTCAAATGCACCCTGCGCCAGTAACACGGGCGCACGAGTCTGTCGGCCATAACTCGTAGAAATCCAGCCATCCATGCAAGTGATCATACTTCCGGGCGGCAACCCCACGAAATAGAGCGCCAAGCCCGGTGTGCCGGGCCGGGATACGAGCCAGACGAGTGAGCCATCAATCTCCGCCTGGCACGGAGCGAGATGAAAATAAGCTTGATAAGTGTGTCGTCCTTCGCCGCGCACGTCATCGCGAATGAGCCAACGGCCGGCTTGTTTATCAAACCAGAACAATCGCCGGCAGGTGAGCGGCGGCTTTAGCCGCTGGTAGCCGGTATGCCCAGCGACGAGTATCTCACGTCCTTCAGAACTATCCCAGACTTGGAGGATCGGGAGGGCGTCATTGGCGAGGCTGAATAACTCCCGTTTATCAATTCGATTAATCTCACACTGATCCACAACGACCACGTTGTGACCGACCGAGGAGCGAAACTGATTGCGCGCGGCGTAGTCAGGCGTGTACACGTAAGTTCCCGGATCAACAATCCACGCCTGACCGCCGACATAGAGCTCGAAGCTAAGAGTGTCATTATGCGCGTGGCCGCCATTGCCGTTCTGCCCATTCGGGCCGGCTTCGACAATCAAATGCTTATCGTGGTCGCGCATGATGTAGACACCCCCCTCTGGAAAGGCCCGCGATCGGAGAGCCGGGTCAAGCGGTGAGCTTTGATTCAGCCGCTCCTTGAAGGCTGAGGCCCGCTCGCCCCACATCCAGATCGCTTCCTCCCACTCATCGCCGGCCGCTCGACCAAAATCTTCGCGATCGAACAGCACGGCCCCAATCGCCAGCAGATGACGGTGATCAATCCACTCCCGTTCAGGATTAGCCCAAACCTTGAGGCGCTGCAGCCGACCATTGTCACCGTCGCCAATCAGCGGCACACTGCCATCCGAGCGAGTGTAGTGCTGAACAAATTCCAGCATTTTCTCCAGACGTTCCATGACAGTGGTCGGAACCGGAATATTATTTAGCTGACAGAGCACAACCGCCGAGAGAAAAAGCTCGGCTGCCAGTCGGTGATAACTGATCGAAGCTTCAAAGCTTACGCCATCGGGATAGAATTGCTTAGGCATTTCTCGCCATAATTCTTGCAAGGCAAAAGCGCGCCATTCGGCGGCTTCACGGAATTGGGGACAGAGCACGCCCAGGAAAAGCAGCCCGACGATATCAGAGAGGTAGTGATTGCCCGTCAACGTTTCCGACCATTCCAAGTTCGCACGAATGTGGCGACCATGCACGAGCAGGCTTTGATGGAATTTCAGGATAAACTCGTCGCTTAGGCTCGGGGAAAGCCGAAAAAAGGCATAACCCCACAGCCAGTTTACTGCTCGGATGGCAACATCCATCGCCGTTGTCCAGTTGACTCCGAGCTTGGGTGGATTCTGCTTAATCCAATCCGTGACCTGGGCGACAAATTCTTGGGCATAGCGCTCATCGCTCGTCAACCAGTAAGCCTGACCCAGCCAGGCAAAATGCTGGCAGCGGCTCAATTCCCAGGGAACCTTAATATCATGGCCGCCCGGATAATTTGCCGGATGAATATTGGCATAGTATTGACGTGGGTTGTAGTGATGGCCCGTTTTGAAATCTTTATGCCAGTCAATTCTGTCGCCAAGGCGAGTCGGACCAGAGCCGAGCAAATCAAAAATGTGATCACAGGCTCGATTGGCGGCAACCAGGGTGAGGGTATCGGCCATCGGGCAGTGATGGCGGAAGGCGGCCAGCACCGCTTCACGTTGCCGAGCGTCAATAAAAAAACAGGGGCGTTCGCCTGCGCATAAAAAAGATAAGAGCGCCTGCGAGTCTTGCAAAGATGGAATCAGCGCGGCGCGTAGTTGAGCATCCGAAATATGTGTACCAAACAGTTGTGCTTGAGCCGCCCGCCACTGGGAGGTGATGGTTTGGCCGAACTTTGCCTTTACTTTGCGAAGAACTTCGCGGGGAGGCAACGAACGTATCAACTGGATATAGCGCCTAAGCTTCGCCACTCAGGATCCCACCCATTTCGATGCAAACTCAATCGACCACTTACTTCACCGCTCTAACCGTGATAAACCAACCCCAATCGTCAGGCAGAAATCTGCTCAACCAAGCAGGTAACCGGCGAGTGTCATACGGGGAAACGAAGGTCTTGGCAGAAAAAATGCTAAATTCCGAAAATAGATTTTCCAATTCAGCAACCGTGTAAGCCTGAGTTCCCACACTTTCCATGTGATGCCAGACCACCTCTTTCAAGTTTCGCCAGGGTCGCCCTTTTAATAAAGCGTATCTGAACCACATTTTGAGAACTAAAATTGAGTGTCTGCTATATAGCATACCGATAAAAATTCCGCCCGCTTTCAACACGCGCTTAATCTCTTGAATAATCTGCGCCGGATATTCTGCATGATGAATCACACCCCACGAATAGACGACATCAAATGCATCGCTACAAAATGGCAAGCGCTCACCATTGGCTTGTTGCAAATTCGATCCGAAATTATAAAGGGACAAATGGGCTTTCGTGGTCTTAACGGCTGTTTCAGTTAAGTCAACGCCATAACACTGGGCTCCAGCCCGCGCCCACTGCAGGTGGTCTGTGCCTGCCCCCACCCCGACTTCCAACACTTTTTTTCCGGAATGCCGAGTAAATTGGGCAACGGCATGAATCAAGGGCTCGACTTCATAGCGATACGTCTCGATCCGCTCAAACCACCCGTGAGTAAGCAACGGCACATCGCCGACAATTGTTAAATCAGTGCCACATGCTTCTCGTTCCCAGTAACGGCGGATTTCTGGCGTTAACATAGTTCCTTGTTATGAAGAGATTGACACACCCGCGAGTAACTTCAACAAAAGAAACCCTCGCGGGCAGCTAATTACCAAAAGACTGAGATCTCGCCGCCGCATTAATAAATCGCTTGTAATGGGTGTATAACCGCTGGAACAAGGGAAGACGATTTTCAATCGGAGGCTCACCCGCAAGGTTATTTTCCAGACACGCACTGGCAACGATCATCCAGTCGGAAACCATTCCCAACGGCAATTTAGAACCCAACCAATTATTCAGAGCTATTAGCTTAGAACTGCGATTAATAAATCTATCAGCAATTGACCCACAGGCAAAGCTCCTGCCTTGAATCTCAACTTCTCTCAAGTGACCAGCTACCAGAAGGCGTCGAAGCCGGGGAAGGGTAAAGAAGTTTAGGTGCGGGCTGATGGCCAGTGTATCTGACAAATGCTTTTGTTCAAACTTAGAGTGATTGAAGAGGAATCTTTTCATTATCCGTTTCGTGCGTTGCAACAAAACGACTACGCCGAGTGCCTTGAAAGTATCATAAAGCATCGTGTCAAATTCAAACCACCCATAGCCATTGGGCACGGTTAATAACAATTTACCTGCCGGAGACAGTAACGACCTCAGGCACACCAAAAACTCTAAAGGGTTTTCAACATGCTCCATGACTTCCGAGGCAATAACCACGTCTAGTTCAAGACCACTTAAGTGCTCTATACGATTAACCAACACAACATTCGGCAAGTCCAATGTTCGGGCCTGTTCCTCCAGCACCGATAAAGAGACTGTATCTAAATCATAGGCATAAACAACTACACGTCCCTTAAAAGCTAGCCCTAAGGGAAGCGTTAAAAGCAAGCCCGTGCCGCAACCGATATCCGCAACCGTGATAGTGCCGTCTTTTGCTTCGGCGATGGCTCTAATCTCTTGTTCAATAAATCGGAGCCTTTTCACAACGCCATAGCTGGTTTCAGGAAACATAGGTGTATCTTGCTCGAACAGTTGCCATGAGATTGATAAAGCCAATCGACAACACTTCAGAAATCGCCGCCCCCACTCCGCCCAGTCCAGGGACCAGGAGATAATTTGCGCCAAAAGAGATCATCAAGGCGATGCCTCCCAATAAGAACAAAAACCGGAAATCATTTCGGGAAATGAGGATATTCACGAGGGGACTAAACATCAGACTCAACCAGATGCCCACGGAAAGAACCCTGAGGATGAGAAATGATTTCTCATAGGTTCCACCATTCACAGCAATAAAAAGGGGTTTACCCACCAGATCAAAAATTGCGATCGGGATAGCTATCCATAAGCCGTACCGAAACCACTTCGTTAGAAACCGTTGCTGGACTTGGGAGTCTCGCATCTCGACCCGAGAAAATTTCGGCAATAGAACGGTATGGATGGCGGTCAACACCAAGAGGGCCATTGAGTAATAGCGGTAAGCGACACCATACACAGCCAGCTCTTTCTCCGTGGCAAAGCGGGAGAGCATCAGCACATCCATCTGGCTGAACGCCGTTAGCGCCCCCACATAGCCGATCAACCAACCGGTCGCCGAGAGAAACTGGCGCACTAATTCCCGGCTTTGTTTTAGAAAAAGCAACAGTTCTGTGAATTGTCCAGCACCAACGCGAAAAATGAGCCCTAGGCCGACGGCGACATTCAAAACAGCCATTAGCCAAGCCACCGCCTCAAATGACAAAGCCTGGAACAGCCAAAGAACGATAACACCGGCAAAAACCAAACCTCTGGATAGCCAAAGTGTTCCCACCAACAAAGCAAATCGTTCCTCGGCCTGATAAATGCTCTGGCTAAGCTGCAAAAGTAGCAAGCCTAACCCGGATAAAGCCCCGAGCCGAAAAGGCTGAGCAAACTCTGCGTTGGCCAGCAAGAGCGAGCTGCCGAATCTTGGGAATGTAAAACTAACCATGAGGACAAAAAAATAAATGGAACTTTCCGCGACCAGGGCGATGGTGTAGAGTGAATAAAGTCGCTTGCCGGTTCGAGAAAGATACTCGCTAGAAAAACGGACCAAGGCCGTATTAATTCCGCTTCCAACCAGTCCGCTAAAAAGGTAGGCGATGCTGTTATAGGCCACAAACGAGGCATAGTCAGGGACTGTCAGCCCGCGAATGATAATCAGGGCCGTTCCCAAATTAGCGCCCTGAGAAATCAGATGGCCGATGTAAAGTCCAGAAACACCTCGTACCATGCCAGAGCACTTCCAGATGTTTTGGGCGTTTTCCGTCAGGCGACGCACCCAATCAGACATAGGCGGCTATTGACCAATCAGTTGAGCAAGACATTATCTTCACTTCACATACTCCTTCCACCACAGCGCAAAGTTCAGCAAATACCACACCGGCGAGCCAGCTTTCTGCTCCACGAGGCGCAGCACTTCGGCCTTATCTAGAAAATCGGTCTGGTCGCAGAAGTTGCTCAACTCCTGGCGAGCCCGTTCTCCCAGTCGGTCGAAGAACCACTCATAGACCGGGACACCAAAGCCCTGTTTGGGCCGATCAATTAACTCATCTGGAATAATACCGCGCACGGCTTTCTTGAGGATGTGCTTGAGTGTCCCGTTCCGCGTCTTGAGGGCCTGTGGAATGCTGAGGGCAAGTTCGACAAACTTATGGTCGAGGAACGGTACCCGCCCTTCCAGACTGACTCCCATGCTCATCTTATCCACACGCATGAGCAGCAGTTCCGGCAAGCGCAGATTCAAGTCAAGAAACGTCATCCAATGGAGCGGCGACTTTTCCCAGGCTTTCTCCAGAAAGCGCGCGTGAATAGGCCGAAGCGCTTCCCACGAGGTCAGCCCGGCGAGTTCACGGCGCAAGGTGGGCGAGAGCAGCCTACGCTTCTGCACCTCGGTGAATGCTTCAGCGCCACCCCAGAACACCGGTTGGTGCAGCGCGGCCCGTCGCAACCATTCGAAGTAACGCTTCTGATCCTTGCCGAGCAGGCGTAGCCCAACGAGACCGCCCGCCTTCAGAAAATGGGGTAGTGGAAGATCAGCATAGCGCTGCAGCCTGAGCGACTGTTTCCAATCGGGATAGCCCCAAAACAATTCGTCGGAGCCTTCGCCCACTTGGCACACAATCACCCCATTGTCACGCGCCAGTTTGGAGACGTAATAGACCGGAACACATACCGGATCGGCGATCGGCTCGTCTTGCAACTGAACCATGCGCGGCAAGAAGTCAAGCAGATCATCGAGGGTCAGCAAACGCTCATAGTGATCCGCCTTAACGGCTTCCGCCATCCGGCGGGCATACTGAAATTCGTTCTGATAGGACCGATACTCACCCGCATAGCCAATGGAGAAGGTTTTTACCGACCCACCCTCGCCTTCCGAGAACAGCGCAGCGTTGGTACTAGAATCAATTCCGCCTGAGAGGAAAACCCCAACGGGCACATCGCTAACCTTGCGCAGCTTGACCGCGGTTCGCAATTCATCCAGCAGCCGCCGCGCAATCTCATCTTCCGAGACATTCGTGAGCGGCGTGGTATGGTCCCATACCTCCCAATAACGTCCTTCACAAACCTGCCCCTCCGCGCTAATGCGCAACCAGGTGCCGCCGGGCAACTTCTTGATACCGTCAAACAGCGTTTGCGGCGCAGGCGTCGTGAGAAAAGAGAGGTAATGATAAAACGCTTCCGGGTGAACAGCTCGGGGCTGGTCTGGGTCTTGGAGTAGCGCTTTGATCTCAGAAGCGAACGTCAAGCGGCGGTGATGGAGGCTGTAATAGAGCGGCTTGACCCCAATGCGGTCACGGATGAGCCACAGGACACGCGTCCGCGCCTCCCAAATGGCAATAGCGAACATTCCCCGGAAGCGCTGCAAACATTCGATGCCCCACTGCTCAAAAGCATGAACAATGACTTCGGTATCGGAGTGATCCGTCCGCCAGGTATGGCCGCCCAGGTGATTCAGTTCCGCGCGGATTTCAGCGTGGTTGTAAATCTCACCATTGAAGACAACTTGCAGCGTACCGTCTTCATTACTCATCGGCTGCATGGCGGCAGAGGAGAGATCAATGATAGCCAGACGACGAAAACCAAGCCCTACCCGGCCATCCTTCGCGATCCAGATACCCGCGCCATCCGGGCCACGGTGAAGCATGGTCTCCCGCATTTGGAGCAGGTACGGCTCCGTCACCCGGAAGCCATCGTCAAAAGCCAGTGCACCAACAATCCCGCACACTGATCAGGCTTCTTTCATTTTAAAAGTAATTTCGCTCGTTTGCACCAAGTCCCAAAGCGGAATAGGATATTTCTCGACACACTGGGGATCAGTCAATAGAGTGTGAAAGGCCTCAAGTTCTTGCAACTGCCCCTTCTGACTCACCGAACTACTGAATGATTTGACGTTTAAGCCATAGCCAGACAGAGTCTTGTAGTCATCCATCACCAGGGTCTTTTCATCAAAGTGAATTTCCATATACTCCTTAGGAAATTGCTTCGAGCCGACCGCGAAGTATTCGAGCACAGCGACCGAACCATCCTCATATTGTAGTGTAGCGGTCAGGTTGTCGGCGGCGCTGAACGCGCTGGTTTGGGGTGTTAGGTGATGCACCGACAGCGCGTGGACTTTCGAGCCTGTCAGATAGGTACATAGGTCAACCAAGTGACAGGCCTCGCCGACGATTCGCCCACCGCCTTCTGGGCCATGCACCCAATGGTCGAGTGGGATAAAACCCGCATTCATCCGATACTGAATTAAAAGCGGATTGTGCCGTCTTGCGACATAGCGTCGGATTTCGGTGATGAGGGGGCTGAAGCGACGATTGTAGCCCACCATGAACGGGATGCCCGTTTCCCTTAACACGGCAACAAGTTCATCCAACTCCGCTTGCACCAGTGCCATCGGTTTTTCTAAAAAAACAGCCTTACCAACTCGCGCGGCAGCTATGGCCTGCGAGGTATGCAGATGATGCCGGGTGCAGATTATAACCAGATCAATTTGGGGATCGCTCAGCACTTCTTCGAAATCGGTCGTAGCATAGGCCGCACCAAACTGTTGAGCGGTTGCCTTGGCGTTGCTGCCGGTCGCACTAATCACAGCGCGTAATCTATACCGGTCAGCGAGGCGCTGTAAATTGGGCAAATGCATTCCCTTGGCGAAACTGCCCGCACCAATCACAGCCACATTGATTTTTCCATCTCCGGCAAAGGAGCGCACTGTTACGCGCGGGGTCTGCTTGGGAGTTCCTTCGGGTGCTGTCCCCTGATAGGACAAAAGCACGCCCAGCGGTTTCTCCGCCGCGTCACGCAGTTCCGCATATGCCTCCGGCGCACGGCTGACATCATACTCGCGCTCAATGAGCGGTTCGATCTTCACTTTACCCTCAGCGAGCAACTGGAGGTAGGCAGACATATTACGGTTCTCGGTCCAGCGCACATACGCATATGGATAATCTTGACCGTCTTCCTCATAACGCGGATCATATCGGCCCGGGCCATAAGAACTGGAAATCAGAAAATCAATTTCTTTTTCATAGAACGGCGAACGCTTCAGCCCCAACCCAACAGCACCGACGACGACCACCCGCCCTTTCTTGCGCGTGATCTGCATCGCCTGCTGCACCAGTTCGTCGCTCTGAGAGGCAGCCGTGATAATCGTACTATCCACGCCGTAGTTCTCGGTGATCTGCCGGATTTCGGCGAATAGATCAACCTCACTAGAATTCACCCCTTCATCTATACCTAATTTCCGAGCCAGATTTACTCGACGGGGGTCAATATCAATCCCTACTACTCGGCAGCCAGCCGCTTTGAGCACTTGGGCAGTGAGTTGCCCTATCAACCCCAAGCCAATGACCGCCACAACTTCACCCAGCCGGGGATCAGCGCGGCGCATGCCCTGCATGGCGATCGCGCCCAATGTAACCGACGCGGCGGCTTTAAGATCACAACCTTGGGGTACCCTAGTCACCAATTGGCGCGGCACCAGGACAAGCTCAGCATGATTGGCTTTGCCCGCACCCGCACAAGCGACCGGCATTCCCGGCTGAAGATCCGTGACCCCTTTACCCACTTGCAAAATTATGCCGGCACATGAGTATCCCGTGGGGTTGCCGCTCTCCAAGTGGCCTTGTAGCTTGGTAATCGTCTGACTGATGCCATGCTGACGCAAGTAGTCGAGCAGCTTCAAAACTTTAGCAGGCTCTTCCCGGGCCTGCTGTACCAATGTCCGCCCACGCTGCTCAACACTGGACACCTCGGTTCCCGCACTAATCAGCGAGTAGGTCACCTCAACCAGTACACAGCCCTCTTCAACCAATGGAGCGGGAACATCTTCAACGATGACGCCCGAACGTTTAATTAAGACCTGCTTCATGATTGATGCTTCCCAGGCGACATCATTGCCTCTACAATTCGCTGCGCGGCCCGGCCATCCCAGAGCGGCGGAATACGATGAGGCGGCAAGCCCTCCTCCAGGATTTTGGCGACAGCGCCCAAGATGCGGGCCTGATCTAGCCCTACGATCTGGTTAGTCCCATGCGTAACTGTGATCGGCCGCTCGGTATTTTCACGGAGCGTGAGACAGGGCACACCTAATACCGTTGTCTCTTCTTGAATACCACCGGAATCCGTGAGTACGATACCGGCTTGCGCCATTAGACCCAGAAACTCGAAGTATCCTAACGGTTCAATCACATGCAACTGTGAAGCGCGTTTCAACATATCATTTAAGCCGAAGGCCTGCAGGCGCTGACGTGTACGTGGATGAACGGGAAAGACTATCGGCAACTGTTCTTGCACAAGTAGCAGAGTCTCCAATAAACCCCGCAGCACGGCCGGATCGTCTACGTTGCTCGGACGATGGAGAGTGAGCACCGCGTAATGAGCCGGCCTAAGCCCCCATGACGCCAGCGGTGCGATCTGGACCGCCCGCGCTCGATGGCGGAGCAAGGTGTCAATCATCACATTGCCTACTCGGAAGATGCGTTCAAGTGGAACACCTTCACGCAAGAGATTCGCATCGCCATCCTCTGAAGGAGTAAAAAGATAATCGGCCAGCGCGTCCGTGAGCAAACGATTTATTTCCTCCGGCATAGAGCGGTCAAAGCTGCGCAATCCAGCCTCTACATGCGCAACCTTCACTCCCAGCTTGGCGGCTACCAGCGCACAGGCCAGAGTTGAGTTGACATCGCCTACGACACACACAAAATCCGGTTGATATTCAAGCAAGGCCGGCTCAAAGGCCAGCATGACCGCGGCCGTCTGCCGCGCATGGGTGTCGGAACCGACGTTAAGGAAAACATCGGGCTGCGGTAACCCTAAATCGGCGAAGAAGACATCAGACAGCCGAGCATCATAGTGCTGGCCGGTATGCACCAGGCGCTGCTCGAGTCCGGGCGTGCCACGCATGGCTTCGATCAACGCCGCCATCTTGATTAAGTTGGGCCGCGCGCCCACAATATTTAAAATACGCACAGCGAATCCATTTCCGAGTAGGCCGGGCGACGCCCGGGGCCGGGGGTTGATGAAAAACTTTAGCAGAGGTGGAGAGGATCAACGCAAAGGATTACAAATAGCAAGATAAATGTTCACGATAAAACGCGAGGGTTTCCGCTAAACCCTGCCGGAGAGTCACTTTTGGCTCCCAGCCTAGGGTTGTGTGGATACGGCTAAAGTTGGAGTAGTAATCGCCAATGTCAATGCGTTTGCGCTCGGAGGGGAACGAGCGCAGAGCGTATTCACCGCTGCCATTTGCCTCGACCAGGAGCGCGGCTAAATCCTTCAGGTTGATGACCTGTTCCCCACCTAGATTCAATACCTGCCCATTGGCGGACTCATTTGCGGCCGCCAGCAAGAAGGCCTCCACAGCATCCTCGACGTAGGTAAAATCTCGCAACTGTTCTCCCTCCCAAACTTCGAAAGGTTTCCCTTCCAAGATCAAGCGAATCCAGATTCCCAAAAACGTCTGGCGGGCATCCTTAACCCGCATCCGTGGGCCATAGGTGTTGGTCAGGCGCAAGGCGCAGGCGCGAATTCCGTAGACATTATTGTATAGGATGTGATACCACTCCCCGGCCATTTTGTTGATACCATTCACATCCACCGGCCGCAACAGATGTTTCTCGTCCACCGGCAGATAGTCCGGCTTGCCGTAAATCTGGCGGGTACTGGCGAAGACAGCTTTGATGTTCGGGTTGTACTTGCGGCAAGCTTCCAAGATCGAGAGTTGTGAGCGGCAGTTGATCTCTAGGTCTGTATACGGATCATTCATCGAGTCTAGGTGGCTGGTCTGACCGGCCAGGTTGAACAGATAATCTTGCCCTTGGACCAGATAATGCATACTGTGTTCATCACGCACGTCCGAGATGTTGACTCGCAAGCCGGCCTCGAGGCCGGTAATATTGTAGAGGTTGCCGCCATACTCCGGGATCAGGCTGTCTACCAGCAAAACTTTTGCGCCCAAGGCCACTAGGCGTCGAGCCAAGTTGGAACCGATGAAGCCCAAGCCGCCAGTGATAAGCACATTCCGATTAGCAAAAACGTCGCCGATCATTTAGCGGATACCCACTTCACTTGCCTACGCACTCAATACGCTCCCTGGCCCCGCAACACGACGCCGACGGTCTTCCATAAAATCTTCAAATCTAGCCACAAAGAATAATTCCGAATGTAGTAAAGATCATATTGTGTATTCAGATGCATAGGTAGATCGCTGCGGCCATTCACCTGCCACCAGCCGGTGATGCCGGGCGGGACGGCTAATCGTTGACGCTGCCAGGGTTCATACAACTCAACAATGAATTGCATTTCCGGGCGCGGCCCGACGAGGCTCATTTCGCCGGTGAGGACGTTGAAGAATTGCGGCATCTCGTCCAGGCTTGTCCGGCGCAGAAAATGCCCAACTCGGGTGATCCGCGTATCTCCCGACCATTTATACATCGGTCGGCCTTTGGGATCAAAGCCTAACTGCGGGCCGTGCGCCTCCGCATCTGAGAACATCGTCCGAAATTTGTACATTCGGAAGAAACGGCCATTCTCCCCAACCCGCTGTTGTTTGAAGATGATGGGGCCGGGCGAGTCCAGCCGGATGGCCAGCGCAATGAAGAGCATGAGCGGCCAAGTGAGCAACAGCAAGATCAGCGTGACAACCAGATCGAAGATCCGCTTGATCGCCCAACTCATTCCGGAGATGCGCGGTTCGCGCAAGCCAATGAGCGGCATTCCTCCGAGTGATTCTACCGATGATTGCACAACGACCAAGCGCAGATAATCTGGAACCAAACGCACCCGCACCGGCAACGTGAGCAAGGCATAGGCCAACGTTTCAACCTCGGTATACTGTTTGGCCGGCAAAGCCAAGATCACCTCATCCACCGCCAAGGTCCGCACCAACGCCGGAACGTCGGTCAACTTTCCCAAAACCGGCAGCCCGTCTGGGCCGGAGGCCGCTTCGTCGTCGGCGCAACCTACAATCATCACGGAATCGCCCAAGCGCGAACGAACAGCAGCGGCGACTCCGGCGGCGGCTTCGCCAACGCCAATCAACAGCACCCGGCTTAAGGGTCGCCCCTGTTGGCGGAGAAGACGCAACGCTAAACCGGCTAAGAGCCGCGTGCCGGCCAGGACCGCCAGTTCTGCAAAGAAGAAGTAGACGACGAGTAAACGTGGAATGTCACGATAAGAAAAATAGAGGACGCCGGCAAAGACAAACGTCCCGACGACGACGGCCCGCGCCAGGCTATAGGGATCACCCACCGGGCGCGTCCCGCGCCGGATGTCATACACCGATAACGCTAAAAAGGTGATGGGGAAGACCAAGCCGACGGCCAGATGAACAAATACATTTAGGAAGGAGGGAGAACCGGCGAGCGAAGGCCCGAGAGGGATGAGACGGCGCGAGTAGTCGGCGGCCAGCAAGGCCAATTGCGTCCCAATGAGATCGGCCAGCATTAAGGCAAACGTGAGCCGCTGTAAACGCGCGAACATATGTGAGATTATATTGGCCCCGTCAAAGACCCGTCAATGGGAGTGAAGGCTAAAACGATTCTTGGCGGTCGTCAGTGACGCTCGGAGGTGTGGCGCACCTCACCTTTTCCGACAGGAACTAATCAAGTCACCCACAAGTTACCCTGGGACAGGTTAACGGAGACAATGTTTTGGTGGGGTGATTGAGAAAAATTTGGCGTGACCCATTCGCCGGGCGCCGTTTGGATGAAGCGCTGATTGTCCAGGCGCGTATTGACCAGCGGGCCGGCGCTCAACTTGATTTTGACTCCCATCTCCTCCGGAACCCGCAAAATTAAATCACCGAAGGTCAGCGAGAGTTGCATGGCCCCCTGCCCGGTGGTCGGCAGAGTCAAATCAACATCCCCGACCAGCGAATCCAGGCGAAGGGAAGTGACGTTTAGATCACGCAAATTGAGATGACAGTCTCCGGACTGGGATCGCAGGGTCAACGACCACGGCAGCAACTTGACCAGGGAAAGCGTCCAGCTGCCGATTAAGAAAGGCATGGCCGCCCGATGATCCAGAATCAGTTGGGCCTGCTCATTCTTGATCTTCAACCGCGGCCCGGCGTAGTCCGGGAATTGTCCAACGGCGAGTTGGGTTGAGCCGGCAAAAGCATCCAGCCGAACATCGGCGGCCCCCCCATCCAGCCAGAGATGCGCCGCTGGATAGGCGCCGCGGGCAATCGCAAAAGCCGGCAGCGGCAGACCGAAAGTCATCCGGCCCGTGAGGACGATGAGGAGGCCGAGCAAGATCAACCCAATCGGCCAAAAAGGCAGCCAGCCGGCCGGCAGTAACTGTAAATAACCGGCCAGCAGGAAGCCTCCGACTCCGATCAGGAGGAGAGCGCCGAGCACGTAGAGGTTTCGCTGGCGGGCGGCGGTTTTAATTTTAGGCTTGGAAGCGGAGGAACTCATCGAGCACAATTATAAACGAACAAAACAAAAAGGCCGCTCGATGGTTGAGCGGCCCTGAAGTTTACTCGCGCAAGTAATCACGCAGCTTGCGGCGGTGCGTGGGATGGCGCAAACGGCTGAGGGCCTGCGCTTCAATCTGGCGAACCCGCTCCCGGGTGACGCCCATTTTCTTGCCGACTTCTTCCAGCGTGTAGCTCTCCCCATCCAATAAGCCATAGCGAAGTTGCAGGATGCGCACCTCGCGCGGGGGCAGGCCATTGAGCACTTCCGCAATCTGCTCCTTGAGCAAGTTATGCGTGGCGATTTCCACCGGTTCCGGCGACTCTTCGTCTTCGATGAAATCACCCAAGACCGAATCTTCTTCTTGATCGGTCGGGGTTTCCAGGGATAAAGGCCGCCGCGCAATCTGGATGATGGACTCGACCTTTTTGGAGGTGACGCTGAGCGCATCGCCCAGCTCATCCGTGGTAGGTTCGCGGCCCAACTCCTGGGTCAACTGGTGCGAGACGCGCAGCATCTTGTTGATCTGGTCACCCATGTGGACGGGGACACGAATGGTGCGCCCTTGATCGGCGATGGCGCGCGTGACGGCTTGCCGAATCCACCAAGTGGCATAGGTGCTAAATTTATGGCCCCGGTGATAGTCGAACTTCTTGGCCGCCCGGATGAGGCCGATGTTTCCTTCTTGAATCAGATCGAGGAACGGCACGCCGCGACCGATATATTTCTTGGCGACGCTGATGACCAGGCGCGAGTTGGCGGTGATGAGATGCTCACGCGCCGCCATGCCGTCTTCAATGATCGCTTGCAGTTCGGCCCGTTTTTTGGGAGAGATGCCGCCGCGCGCCAGCCGCTCACGCGCAAACTTGGCTTTTTCCATGCGTTTGGCCAGCGAGACTTCCTCGGCGGCGGTGAGCAGGGGCACCCGTCCGATCTCTTTGAGATACAAGCCAATTGTGTCGTCCGCGTCAATGGCCGAGAGATAGGTTTCATCCTCACCCAGTTCGCTCATCGTCTCGGTTTCAATCTCCGTCTCGGTTTCTTCCATGTCATCTTCAGACGGTTCATCGGCGTCAACGGTGTCCACCACTTCAATGCCGGCGGCGAGCAAGGCGGCATGCACCTCGTCCAGTTGGTCAATATCTCGCTCGGCCTCCGGGAAAAAGTGGAGGATGTCGTCATAGGTGACGAAGTTCTTCTGTTTGCCCAGTTCCAGCAATTGCTGGATGGCCGGATGCTCCTCGTCCGGAAGTAAATCTTCCGCGACGGGAACGACCGGCGTCTTCGGCTCTTCTTCCGGGGCAAACCGGGAACGGCGCGGCTCCGGCTTAAACGTCTTGGGTTTGCGCACCGGAGCGGGAGCCGGCTGGCCCGAGCTTGGGCTGGGGCTTGGAGCGAGCACCTTGGTGATCACTTTGTCTTCTTTGACCTTTTTCTTTTGAGCCACGGTTTTGTTTTTGATGATAGGCATAGCACTCCTGAGACTGAGAATAGCTCACTTGGCGCAAGAAATCAACTTTTTCCTAACTTTGAGCGCGTAAAAGCGCGCGAATAAGACCAGGCGAGGCTTATTTTCCGACCTCGCCAAGTGTGAGAGCGAAGATCAGCTTAAGTAATACGTACCAGCCAATCTAGGGAGTCGCCGAGACCGTGGGCGCAACTGTCGGTCTGGGCGTGGCCGTATCAAAAGGCGCAACCGGCGGGAGCGTCGGGTTCGGTGTTGGCGTTGGCGTGGGGGTCGGGACCAACGGCGGCGTGTCCAGCAGACTCAACACCATATCCATCGTTCCAGTATCTACGACCAAGACACTTGTTTCACTATCGCGCAAGGCATAGTAACCTATATCCGTCGGCGTTTTATTTCCGACGGCCAATTTAAGCTGAGAACCGTCGGCTAATTTTAGTTCAATGGTGTAGGCCGGCGTCAAAACCCCAAAGCCACTCAGGTCCGTCGCCGTGGTGATGATGGTGCTGTAGTGTAAGTTGGTAAAGCTCGCTGCGGCGCTGGCAGCGGCATTCTGATCCGCCGTTGCGGGTTCCGGCTCAGTCATGCTCCACACCCCCAGATTCGCGGAACTTTTGACGAAGCCGACCCGCCGATTTTTGACCGTATCCACAATCCGCACTTCCAGAATTTGATCGGCCGACATGTTCCAGACCACGCCGCCGCCCCCCACCAACGTTGGGGTGGCCTCCGCCGCGGCTTTGTCTTTCGGCGACTGAACAAAGAGCACATACGCCCCCAAAAGGACAACTATGACGAACAAGACCACGGTTGTTTTGCGATTCATACTCTATGACATCAAATTCCAGGTTCGCTTACGGAATACGCAATACGGAATATTTGGTAGCACCGCATAATCTATATTCCGTATTGCGTATTCCGTAGGGTAATGTCAGATGTGGCGGCGGCGTTGGAACCAGACGACGCCACCCAAGATCAAGACCGAGAGCGGCATGAGGATCACCGTTACCAATAAGATCAAATTGATGGTTAACGCGTCCATCAGCGCCAGCGTCCGACTGGTCGGCAACTTGGTGGAGAGATTGAGCAAATTCTGATCCGCCACGGCCCAGTTCACGATGTTGGCGAATAACTGTGAATTCGCTCCTTGCTCAGACCATGTGTTGTTGGCAAAGTCCGAGTCGCCGAAAACCACGACCCGCGCTTTGGTGGTGGTATTCTCGGCCGCCACCCCAATAAAGAATGGAGGCGTGGTATCGCCCTCCCCCGGCGCGGGGGCCTCACTCGCCGAGAGATTTTCAAGATCGGTTTCGCCCCAGGCCCGGTCATCCTGTGTCTTAACCAGTTGCGTATACGTGATATTCGGAAAAGTTTCCGGGGTTCCGCTAATCACGACCGTCCGCACCAGGGGGAAGCCGGTCGCAATTTTCTGCAATTTGTCGGTGATCGGCCCGCCGTTGTAGCTATTCGTCACCGGAATCAGCGGCTGCTGCGAGACGCTGTTATACAAATCCACAATCACGTCCTGCGGCAGCTTGAAGCCCCAGGTCGTCTGCAAGTAATTGACTAAAGGCTCCGCCGTCCCCGGCTCCAGTTGCGTTTGAACGGGCGGGTCCAGCAGCACTACCAGCTTGCCGCCAGTGTCCAGATATTGACGGATGACCCCGACTTCGATTTCCGTGACCGGGATTTTCGAGCCGACGATAATTAAGACTTTGGCCTCAGACGGAACCGTCGTCGTCACCTGCAAGTTAACCGTTTGCACCTCATAATTTTGGCGCTTGAGCAGGTCGCTAAGTTTGGAGATGCCCTCTTCGGCGAGATCCGTCGTGTCCCTTTCACCATGACCGGTCACAAAGTAAACCACGCGCTTCGTCGGGTGCGTGAAGCGGATGAGCACGCCGGTGACTTCCTGTTCACTGGCAAAGCTCAGTTCTTCACGTTCCTGCCCCATGGTGATGACCAGGGTGCTGTCCCGCGTGATGTTGTATTGTTGCGCCACGGTCGGCTCGGACAGCGGATCATGAAACTCGTAGTTAAACTTGCCCGCCGACTCGATCTTGTACCGTTCGAGTAACTGTTGAGCGGTCGTTTGAGTGCTCGCGCTTTGAGCGGAATAGAACCCGACCGCTAACACCGGTTGGGGAAGCTGCTTCAGCGCATCCAGCGTTTCCGGCGCCAGGGTGTTGGTCTGATCTTGGGTCAAATCCCAGCGTTTCGGATTCTTGTAGATGATGTAGTTGACCAGCACCAGGATGCCGATGAAGAAAACGGTCATGACCAAGACGTTGCTGCCATAGCGCGCCTGACGCCCACCGAGCCACGTCTGAAGTACGCCTGGATTCAACATCATCGCCAGCGCCAGTCCAACCAAGCCGACGACCAAGCTGCCCTGGACGTAGACATCAAACTGACGTTGCAAAATCCAAATGACGGCGGCGGCAATGAACCCGCCGATGCCCAGAGCCAACCCCAACGGAGCTAAACGCTTCATGACTAACGCCACCTCCGCGACTCAATGGAACGAGCCGCCAGGAACAAGAACAAGGCAATCATCGAAAAGAAATAGGTAAAGTCGGATAAATCCATGACGCCGGTGAGGAAGTTATCGTAATAGTGATTCGGCAGCAGCAAGTACTTAAAGACTTCCGTCATCGGGCCGGCGCCACTCTCAAATGCCCGCCGCACCAACCACAAAGCCAGCAGCACGGCCATGGTGGCGAAGTAAACCGCAATTTGATTGCTAAAGAGCGTCGAGAAGAAAACACCGATGGCGAGCATGGTGCCCGCGATCAAGAACAAGCCCACATAGGCGGCGACGAGCGCGCCTTGATCCAGGCCGGGCTGCGTATAGTGATTCAGGATCAGCGGATAAAGCGCCGTCGTGAAGATCAGGACGGAAACGAAGGCAAAAGCGGCCAGCCATTTCCCAGCGACTAATTCCCATTCCCGGAGCGGCGCGGTGAGCAGCAGTTCAATCGTTCCGGTGCGCTGTTCCTCGGCCAGCAAACGCATCGTCAAAATCGGCGCAAAGAACAACATCAAAATCACGAACAAGCTCAACGGCCCGGTGGCCTGGGGCGTTCCACCAAACTCCGCCGCGCCGGCCAGGTCAATGTAAAAAACCAGGCCGAGCGCCAGCAAGACTAAAAAGGCGCTGATGTAGGCGATGGGGGAAGCAAAGTATAAATTAAATTCGCGTTTGGCTATGGTCCACGCATTTTTCATGAGCAACCTCATTGCTTACGGAATACGCAATACGTTGATATTCCGTATTGCGTATTCCGTAAGAATTAACTCGAAGCTTGAAGCTCTTCGGTTTCTTCGCGCGTCAGTTCGATGAAGATCTCTTCCAGGCTGAGTTTCTCCCGGTGCAATTCCAGGAGATTCCACCCGCCGTCCACGACGGCGCGGGCAATGGCGGGGCGGGCATCCTTGCCGGGGGCCGTTTCAATCTCAAACCGACCATCGGCCACAGCGTTAACTTTGCTCAAGCCGGGGAGCGCCTGCAGGGCATCGCGCAGACCGGCCCCATCGCCATCCACTTGCAAATGAACCCGTGCGCCGCCCGCAATCTGGGCGCTCAATCGTTCTGGTGAGTCTTCGGCCACAATCTGACCGGCATTGATGATGATGACCCGGTTGCACAACTCCTGGGCATGCGCCAGGATGTGCGTCGAGAGCATGACCACCTGCTCTTTACCCACTTCCCGAATCAGATTTTTGACTTCGATTTGCTGCTGCGGGTCCAACCCCTCCATCGGCTCATCCAGGATGAGCACTTCCGGTTTGTGGACGAGTGCCTGGGCGAGGCCCACCCGCTGGCGAAGACCTTTGGACAGGTTGCCGATGAACGACTCCGCGCGATCGGCGATGTGAACCACTTCCATGACTTCATCCACCCGATCCTGCCGTTTAGGAATCTGGCGCAATTCGGACATGAAGTCCAGGTACTGAACCACGGACATTTCAGGATAGAGCGGCACATTTTCCGGGAGATAGCCCACGCGCTTGCGGACTTCGATGGACTCGGTGATCAAATCGTAGCCGGCCACCGTCGCCTTCCCTTCAGTGGGAGGCATGTAGCCGGTCAGGATGCGCATGGTGGTTGTCTTCCCGGCGCCGTTCGGGCCAAGAAAGCCGACGATTTCGCCCTTATTCGCCTTGAAGGTCAGACGATTGACGGCGACCCGTTCTCCATACTTTTTGGTTAAACCTTCAACTTGGATCATTGGCCCTGCCTCGTTTCGGATCAGGATCAGACCTGTCAGGTCTTTACACGCAGCGCTTGATCTTGACAGACTTTATGAGACCTGACAGGTCTCATAGGTGAGGTACTACCCCCTGAGCGTTCAGGCGAACAAAAAGCACTCAGTGTCTGAAGAGCAACACTGTGTGCTCCGAGTGATTTTCCTCCCCCCAACTGCAAAAAGGCTACAGGGCAAACTATACAACGGGTTAGAAAGAAGTCAAGATTTACTCATATTTCTCTCATCTGAATTCGTAACAGGTTAACACACGATCGGGCAATAGGTTGCTATCCAAAGGTGGTCGCTGTTGAGAGCCAGCTACTAGCGACCAGCAACCAACCACCATCAACCAATTGACACCTCACCCAGCAGCAGGTAGAATGCCACCCGCGCCCAAAAATGGGCGCAATTTTTCGCTTGAGCATCACCTCTATCACCCACATTACCCACGGAGAAATCACCCATGCAGGGACTATCCCCTTTTGAACAGATCGCCATCTGGAGCGTACTCGGGGTGGCGATACTCGGCTTACTGTACGCAATCTTCTTGCGCAGCCAGATTTTGCGCGAGGACAAGGGCACCCAGAAAATGCAGGAAGTTTGGGGCGCCATCCGGGATGGGGCCGACGCTTACCTCAAGCGCCAGCTAAGCTCCATCATCCCACTGATCGTCGTCCTGACGGTTGCGCTGTTTTTCTCGGTCTACATCGTCCCCCCCTCCCCGGAAGCGCTGGAGCGCTTCGAGGGAATGGACCCGAAGACCATCCAACTCATCATCGGGATTGCGCGCGCACTGGCGTTCGTGATGGGTGCAGGCTTCTCGCTCACCGTCGGCCAGATTGGGATGCGCATGGCGGTGGAAGCCAACGTGCGTGTGGCCTCAGCCTCCAAGCGGTCCTTCGGCGATGCGCTGCGGATTGCGTACCGCGCCGGGACGATTACCGGGATGCTCACGGATGGCCTCGGGCTGTTCGGCGGGACGATCATCTTTATCATCCTTGGTAAAGCCGCGCCCGACGCACTGCTCGGCTTCGGGTTTGGTGGAACGTTGCTCGCGCTATTCATGCGCGTGGGCGGCGGCATCTTCACGAAGGCGGCGGATGTGGGCGCTGACCTGGTGGGTAAAGTGGAAGCCGGCATCCCGGAAGACGATCCCCGGAACCCGGCCGTCATCGCCGATCTGGTAGGTGACAACGTGGGCGACTGCGCCGGGATGGCCGCCGATATCTTCGAGAGTTACGAAGTCACCATCGTCTCCGGCCTGATTTTGGGATTGGCCCTCTTCCACATCACCGGTCGTTTGGAGTGGATCGTTTATCCGCTCATCGTGCGCGGCATCGGTGTGCTGTCCTCGATTATTGGAACTTACTTCGTCCGGGGCGATACCGGCGCGAAGAGCGGCGACGCGATGGCCGCGATCTTCAGCGGCTTCCTCACCTCCGCCGCTATCTCGGCGGGGCTGTTCTTTATTGGTGGTTTCATCTACCTCAACAATCCTGACATGGATCAATGGGGCGGTTGGTGGCGCGCGCCGTTGGCCGTCGCCGTGGGCGTGCTGCTCGCGATCGTGATTGACCGGCTCACGGAATATTTCACCGGGACGCACGCCTCGCCCGTTCAGGAAATCAAGAAGGGTGCAGACACCGGCCCGGCAACGCTCATCCTCCAAGGCATTTCAGTTGGATACGAGTCGTCCGTGTGGTCGGTCATCGTCATCGCGCTCACCATCGTCGCCTCCATCTTCATCTTCGGCACCATCCCCGGTCTGGATGAAGGCCAGCGCGTGTCCTTCATCCTGTATGGCGTGGCGATGACGGGCATCGGCATGTTGACGCTGACCGGCAACAACGTGGCGATGGACTCCTTCGGCCCGATCTCGGATAACGCGAACGGTATCGGTGAGATGGCGTGGTCCGGGATGGAAGATAAAGAGACGAAAGCCGCGCAACAGATCATGGCCGACCTCGACGCGGTGGGCAACACGACGAAAGCGATTACGAAAGGCGTGGCAATTGGCTCGGCGGTAATCGCGGCGGTTTCGTTGTTCGGCTCGTTCCTCGTGGACGTGAGCCGGGCACAGGCTGCAATGGGCGTGCCGCTGGCCAAGCAGATTAGCTCAATTGGCATTCGCGTGGATGTGCCGCAGGTGTTCGTGGGGATGTTGATCGGCGGCGCACTCCCGTGGTTGTTCTCGTCCTTCGCGATCCAAGCGGTGAGCCGCGCTTCGGCGCTGATTGTGCAAGAAGCTCGCCGCCAGTTCCGCCTCGGCGTACTGGAAGGTAAAGTGAAACCCGATTACGGGCAGGCGGTCTCAATCTCCACGACCGCCGCGCAAAAGGAATTGGTCGGGCTGGCGCTGCTCGGTGTGGTCACGCCCATCGTCGTCGGGCTGATGTTACAAGTAGAGGCGCTCGGCGGCTTCCTCGCGGGCATCATTCTCTCCGGCCAACTGCTGGCGGTGTTTATGAATAATGCCGGCGGCGCGTGGGACAATGCGAAGAAACTAATTGAAGATGAACCGAAGAATCCGGCGGCCAACACCGGCAAAGGCTCGGAGCGGCACAAGGCGGGCGTCGTCGGCGATACCGTCGGCGATCCGATGAAGGATACCGCCGGCCCGGCATTGAACCCGATGATTAAAGTAGTGAACCTGGTTTCGGTGATCATCGCGCCGATCGTCGTGCAATATGCCAATGCGACCGGCGGCACGCAGATAGCGATTTGGGTGGTGATTGTGATTCTGCTCGGCGTGCTGGTCTGGGCGATCATGCGCTCGAAGGCGCCCGCGCCGGAACTGGAGGTAGCGGCCTCTGCCCCCTCCATCGCTGCCCCGCCCCAAGCGGCTACGCCCGCGCGTGATGGACGAGATGCAAACACTGTAAAACCAGTACAAGCGGCGAAGAAGGCAACGAAGTCCAAGAAGAAGTAATTCTGTGAAGTGAGGCGTGACCCGTGAGGCGTGATAAGTCTCACGGGTCTTTTTATTTAGGCGATTGAGAATAGGTGACAGTCACGCGGGCGACAAGGTGTTGGAACTTCCTGCACCTTATCGCCCGCGTGACTGTCACCTTAACTCCGCCGTTTGCCTTTCAAGGTGCGAGTGATAGAATGGCTGTAAGTATGGAGGTTGCTTATGGCGACAGAAATTTTAGTTATTCCCAAGCCCGCTTACAATGTGCTGCATCGTCTGACCGGCGAGTCTCGCCCGGATGTGGCCCTGAGCCTGGCGCTCAAAGACCTGATGCGTTTCCGTTTGGAAGAAGTGCGGTCACGGATTGCCGCGTTCGAAAGCAAATATGGGATGCCATTCAGCGATTTCGAACAGGGTCTGGAGACGGGAAAGATTCCCGAGCCGTACTCCTATCCGGTAGAAAATGATTACCTGGACTGGGAAGCCGCTGGCTCTGATGTGGTAGCCTTAGAAGAAGCAGCGCAGTGGATGGCGTGACGTCGACAACGGATTTGGTGGCGGATGTAACAGATGTGGCCTCCATGAGCTACACGCGAAGGGGATAGCATGGGCGATACAAGCATCACCAGCCAAGGCAATCTCTCTATCGGCGGCAATGTCGCCGGACGAGACATCAACACAACGAATATCCAAGAAGCCCCCACCCCGCTCGCGCTCAACCTCCATCAAATTTCCCCGCCGCCGCGCGATTTCACCGGACGCGCCGCCGAACTGACCGAACTGCTCGCTAATTTTGAAAAAGGGGTGGCGATCTCCGGACTGCATGGACAAGGCGGGATCGGCAAGACAGCGCTCGCGCTGAAGTTGGCTGAACAACTGATGCCACGCTATCCCGATGCACAGTTTTATCTCGACTTGCGGGGCGCGAGCGAACAAAAGCCCTTGACTGTCGCCGAGGCGCTGGCGCACGTGATCCGCGCTTACCACCCGACTTCTAAACTACCGGAAGATGAAGCGCAATTGCGAACGCTCTATCAGACCGTGCTGCATGGTCAACGCGCACTGTTGTTGATGGACAACGCGAAAAACGCCGCGCAAGTCGAGCCGCTGTTGCCACCATCCACCTGCTGCTTGCTCGTGACCTCACGCCAGCATTTTCATTTACCGGGACTGCGCACCAAAAATCTCGATACGTTGTCACCTACCGATGCTCAAGCGTTGCTGCTCACAATTTCCGAGCGTATTGGCGATCAGGCCGAGGCACTGGCGAACCTCTGCGGCTATCTTCCCCTCGCGTTGCGCCTGACCGCCAGCGCCTTAGCCGAGCGCGTTGACCTCAGCCCGACAGATTTGATTCGCAAACTGACCGACACGCAGCAGCGGCTCAGACTCACGGGTGTGAAAGCCTCGTTGCAATTGAGCTACGACCTGCTCACACCGGAACTCCAAAAACTCTGGCGCGCGCTCGCGGTCTTTCCCGAAACCTTTGACCGCGCCGCCGCGGCGGCTGTGTGGGAGATGGAAGTAGACCCCGCGCATGAGGCGTTGGGGGAGTTGGTGAAGTTTAGTTTGCTCGATTACGCCCCGTACTCATTGCTTGATTTCCCCCCTCACCCCAGCCCTCTCCCCTCCGGGGAGAGGGAGTCCTTGGAACGTGAGTCCCCCTCTCCCGGCGGGAGAGGGGACGGGGGTGAGGGCGAACACCAGGGCCGCTACCGCCTCCACGACCTCGCCCGCCTCTACGCCGACTCCCGTATGAACGAAACCGAACGCTACAATGTGCAGAAACGCCATGCCACGCATTACGCCGAAGTGTTTGGCCGATGCAATCAACTGTTCTTACATGGCGGCGCTGATCTCAAAAGTGGATTGTCCTTGTTTGAAACTGAACAGCCCAACATTCAAGCCGGGCAAAAGTGGGCACAGCAACAAGCAAATGACAATGAAGCTGCCGCACAGGCTTGCAATTCGTATGGCTGGCAAGGCCATCTACTCAACCTACGTTTTCATCCGCGCGATCAAATCCGGTGGATGGAAGCGGCGCTCATCGCCGCCCGCCAACTCAAAAATCGCCAGGCCGAAGGCGCGCACCTGACCAACCTTGGCCTCGCCTACGCCGGCTTGGGCGAAACCCGCAAAGCGATTGAGTTTTACGAACAAGCATTGGTCATTGACCGCAAGATGGGCGACCGGCGCGGCGAAGGAGCAGACCTGGGCTGCCTCGGCCTCGCCTACGACGACTTAGGGGAGACCCGCAAAGCCATCGAGTATCACGAACAATACTTGACCATCGCCCACGAGATCGGCGACCAGCGCGGCGAAGGAGTAGCGCTGGGCAACCTCGGCAACGCCTACGCCGCCCTAGGTGAGAGCCGCAAAGCCATTGAGTTCAACGAACAAAGCGCAGCAGTTGCCCGTGAGATTGGCAATAAGCGCGGCGAAGGCGCAGCACTGGGCAGTATCGGCAGTGCCTACTACAACTTGGGCGAGACCCGCAAAGCGATTGAGTTTTACGAACAGCAATTGGTCATTACGCGCGAGATCGGCGACCGGCGCAGCGAAGGCAACGCGCTGTTCAACATGAGCCTCGCGCTGGATAAACTTGGTGAGCGGGCGCAGGCCATCGCGCACGCTCAAGCCGCGCTCAAGATTTTCGAGGAGATCGAAAGCCCACGCGCGGAGATAGTGCGGAAGCAGTTGGAGGCGTGGCGTTTGAACCACTGAAGCACTGAAAGAGCATGAAGGCACTGACTCAGTGCTCTCAGTTTCATCAGTGCCTTCAGTGATTCAATAATTGGGAGTTCGCCTTCGTCCTCCGTCTTTTTCATCCTTCATCCCTCATCCTTCATCCTTACTTATGTCCATCGCCCTCCTCACCTCTCCCCACTACCTCCTCCACGACTTCCAAGGCCATCCTGAGAATGCCGCGCGGTTGAAAGTCATTGAAGCCGCGTTGGATCGGTCGGGGATGAGGGAGCGGTTGGTGCAGTTGACGCCAACGCCTGCGACGGTGGAGCAGATCACCGCCGTGCATACTTCGGAGTATGTTGAAGGGCTGGAGCGCGCGATGATGCAAGCGCCCGGCTACGTGGACATGGCCCCCACGTACATCGTGCCGGAGTCATTTGACACCGCCGTGCTCGCAGCAGGCGGCGCGATCCGCGCGGTGGATGCGGTCTTAGATGGCGAAGCAAACGCCGCCTTCGCGCTCATTCGCCCGCCCGGACATCACGCCGTCCCGGATGGCGCAATGGGCTTCTGCCTATTCAACAACCTCGCCATCGCCGCGCGGCACGCGCAAGCGCGCGGGATCGCGCGCGTGCTCATCGTGGACTTTGACGTGCATCACGGCAACGGAACACAGGACGCCTTCTACGCCGATCCATCTGTGTTGTTTATTTCCACACATCAATACGGCGCGGGGTTTTATCCGGGAACCGGCGCGGCCAGTGAGACGGGCATCGGCGCGGGGAAAGGATTCACGCTCAACGTCCCGCTCCCGTCCGGGGCCGGGGACGCCGCGTTCGAGCGGATCGCCGCCGAAATCATCGCGCCCGCTGCGGATCGTTTTAACCCCAACCTGCTCCTCATCTCCGCCGGCTTCGACGCGCATTGGTCCGATCCGCTCGCCAGCCTGCAACTCTCGCACACCGGCTATGGAAAACTGATGCGCGCGCTCGTCGCGCTCGCCGCGAAGCACTGCGCTGGAAAAATCGTCTTGACCTTGGAGGGCGGCTACAACCCGGGCGCGCTCGCCGATGGAGTTTTGACCGTCCTCCGGGTCCTGCTCGACGATGAAAACCTACCCGACCTGATCGGCCCTGCGCCCCACTCCGAGCCGGATGTGCAGGGAGTCATCAAGCGAGTCAAAGACATCCACGACTTAAAAAATCCGTGAAATCAGTGGCAATCCGCGCCATCCGTGTACTCCCTCTCAGTTGCAAAATCATCTAATTCGTAGCATACTCCCCATAGATTATCGGTGTTAACAGGTCCCCCGAAAAATGGCTGATATATCCTTACGCAACTACCTACAAGAAATTGACGGTCTCATTGATAAGAAGCAGATCGAAGAGGCCCTCGCCCACTGCCGCCATCTGCTCTCGCTCTACCCCAAACATCTTGAGACCTACCGGCTGCTGGGCAAAGCGCTGCTGGAGGAAGCCCGGCACGGCGACGCCGCGGACATTTTCCAGCGCGTGCTCTCCGTCGAGCCGGATGACTTCATCGCGCACGTCGGCATGTCCATTGTGCGCGAGGACGAGGCCAACCTAGATGCCGCGCTCTGGCACATGGAACGCGCCTTCGAGGTCAATCCCTCGAATGCCGCCATCCAGGAAGAACTCCGCCGCTTGTACGGGCGGCGGGATGGCATCGTCCCGCCCAAAGCGCGCTTGACGCGTGGCGCGCTCGCGCGCATGTACGCCCAGGGCGAACTTTACCTGCAAGCCGAAGCCGAACTCAAAGCCGCGCTCGAAGCCGATCCGGAACGGATAGACTTAGCGACCGTCTTGGCGCGCGTTTATTGGAACGCCGATCAACGCGCCGAGGCCGCCGAAATCTGCTCAACCATCCTGAAAAAACTTCCGTATAGCAAAGAAGCCAATCGCATCCTGGCGGACATCTTTCAAGCGCAGGGGAACGCCAACGACGCCATCCCTTACAAACAGCGGCTCCAGGCCCTCGACCCCTACGAGGCTTATGCTGATCCTTCGGCGAATGGACATGGCGCGGCCAACGTCAAAGCCGACGCCATCCGCGTGCCCAAGTTGGACTACACTCCGGAGATGGGGACCGGCGAATCGGCCTCACCGGATTGGGTCAAATCCATCGGCGTAAAGTTCGAGTCAGCGGAGGAAGCGGCTCCCGCGACTTCGGACACTCCGGATTGGCTGCGCAATTCGGCCTCACCTTTTGCTAGCTCGGCCCCCGATAGCGCGCCGGCCGCGGGCGATCTCCCGGATTGGCTGCAAGGTATGCAACCGTCCGGTACTTCGGCCCTCTCGGAAGAACAGGCAGCACCGGCCAATGATTGGCTCTCCGGCCTGCGCTCAACTTCGGCGGAACCGGACACAGTCCCGGCAGCGGAACCGGGGACAGAGATGCCGGATTGGTTGAAAGGCGTCACCGGCAACCTGTCACCCGCTGAGACTCCCTCCAGTGCGCCAGCCGCCGATCTCCCGGATTGGCTGCAAGGCGTCGGCGTTGACTCAGGCACTGCTGCGATTGGAACTCCCGCCGCCGAACCTGCCAGCGACATCCCCGATTGGATGAAGGCCGCACAACCTGAAGCCATGCCTGCGCCGTCCACGCCTCCGGCGGAAGAAGAAATTGACTGGATGAACCCCGCAGCTTTATCGGCGGCTGTCGCGGCGTTATCTAAAGAATCGCCAGAGATGACCAAACCCGCTGAACCCGCTCCCGCTGAGGATATGCCGGATTGGTTGAAAGGCATGGGCACTGAAACGGGAGCAGCGGCCACACCCGCCAGTGACATTCCCGATTGGATGAAGGCCGCACAACCTGAAACGCCGGCTGCGCCGTCCACCCCTCCGGCGGAAGAAGAAGTTGACTGGATGAACCCAGCGGCACTCACCGCCGCCGTTGCGGCGTTGTCTAAAGAATCACCCGAGATGACTAAACCGGCTGAACCCGCCCCCGCGGAAGATATGCCGGATTGGTTGAAAGGCCTTGGCACTGAAACCGGAACACCGGCTGCTGAACCCGCCAGCGACATCCCTGATTGGATGAAAGCGGCACAGCCTGAAACGCCGGCTGCTCCATCCGCGCCTCCCGCTGAAGAAGAAGAAATTGACTGGATGAACCCAGCCGCTTTGTCGGCAGCCGTCGCGGCGTTGTCTAAAGAATCACCGGAGATGACCAAACCGGCCGAACCGGCGCCCGCTGAAGACATGCCGGATTGGTTGAAAGGCATGGGCACTGAAGCGGGAGCACCCGCCGCGCCCGCCAGTGACATCCCGGATTGGATGAAGGCCGCACAACCTGAAACTCCGGCTGCGCCTCCCGCCCCTCCGGCAGAGGAAGAAATTGATTGGATGAACCCCGCGGCTTTATCGGCGGCCGTCGCGGCGTTGTCTAAAGAATCACCTGAGATGACCAAACCGGCTGAACCCGCTCCCGCTGAGGACATGCCAGATTGGTTGAAGGGCATGGGCACTGAAACGGGAGCACCGGCTGCCGAACCTGCCAGCGACATTCCCGATTGGATGAAGGCGGCACAGCCTGAAACTCCGACTGCGCCGTCCACCCCTCCAGCCGAAGAAGAAATTGATTGGATGAATCCCGCAGCTTTATCGGCGGCCGTCGCGGCATTGTCTAAAGAATCACCCGAGATGACCAAGCCGGCTGAACCCGCCCCCGCGGAAGACATGCCGGCTTGGTTGAAAGGCATGGGCACTGAAACGGGAGCATCGGTTGCCGAACCCGCCAGCGACATTCCAGATTGGATGAAGGCGGCACAGCCTGAAACTCCGACTGCGCCGTCCACCCCTCCAGCCGAAGAAGAAATTGATTGGATGAATCCAGCAGCTTTATCCGCAGCCGTCGCGGCGTTGTCTAAAGAATCACCGGAGATGACTAAACCGGCCGAACCTGTGTCCGCCACGCCTGCTGACGATATCCCCGATTGGATGAAGGCGGCACAGCCTGAAACTCCATCCGCGCCTCCGGCGGAAGAAGAAATTGACTGGATGAATCCGGCGGCCTTATCGGCGGCCGTTGCGGCGTTGTCTAAAGAATCACCAGAGATGACCAAACCGGCCGAACCCGCTCCGGCGGAAGGCATCCCGGATTGGATGAAAGCCACCTCTGAGGAAGAAACTCCGCCATCAGCGATTCCGGCGGCGAATGAAAGTCTGCCAGACTGGTTAAATGCGGCAGACATGGGTCAGCCCTCATCCGAGGCGGCGACCCCGGCCTTCATGCCGGCGGTAGAAAAGCCGGACTGGCTCAAGCAAATGGAAGCTGAAGCGGACGCTTATGAGGCCACCGTCTCTCCAGAACAAACGCCGCCCGCGCTCGCTCAAATGCCGCCGACTCTAGCGCCGGATCAAAAACCGGATTGGCTCAAGCAGATGGAAGCCGAAGCCGATGCTTATGAGGCTACGTCATCCGGCGAACCTACTCCTCCCGCCCACACTCCCATGCCGCCGACCCTGGCGTCGGAAGCAAAGCCGGATTGGCTCAAGCAGATGGAATCCGAAGCGGACGCTTATGAGGCCACGGTCTCCGATCAGCCTGCGGCTTCCACGCCGGCTCCAACGCCCCCCGCGAAATTTCCGGTGGGGTTGCCAGATTTTCTCCAACCCGCTTCCCCGGAAGCCATCGCTCGCGCCAACGAACCGACTAACTTGGCGGACGACGAAAACTGGCTAGCCGAAGTGATGGGCGCTGATGAAGCCGATGAGAAAGAAATAGAACCAGCGCAACCGGCCGAACTCCCGGATTGGCTCAAAGCCATGGCCCCACCCGAGCCAGGCCCCCTCCCCCCACTTTCTGAAAAGCCTGCTCCAAGCGCAGCCCAACCCGCTGCCCCGGAAGTAGCTGAAGATGAAGCCGACAAGTGGCTCGAACACTTACCAAGCCCACAACCAGCTGAGCCGGCGAGTAAAACGGAGGAAAGCGCGGTGAAGACTCCGGAATGGCTTCGCCAGACATCTCGGTTGGAAGCTGAACCTCCGGCGGCCGATCTACCGGCTTGGGCGCAGGTGACCGAGCCTGATTCATCTCCGGGTGTGACGGAGTGGCTCTCGGATAAGAAAGTCCCGGATTGGATTCGTAAACCTGGTGAAACTTCTCCGACTCCGGCCGTTGATTGGTTGCGCGCCCCACTGGAAGAACCGCCGAAGGCTCAGGCGGAATCTGCCCCCAGCCCGGCGGCCACGCCTCAACCGACTGCCGAAGCGGAAAAACCATCCACCCCTGAAGAGAGTCAGGCTGAACTCACACCCCCTGAGGCTGACGATGCGATGCGCTGGCTGGAAGGCTTGGCCATGCAGCACGGCGGCAAACCGGAAGAGATGGTCACTCCCGTGGAAGAACGCACCACTCAACCCCCGGCTTGGGTCGCCGCTCAACAAGAGCAACCACCCACACCGGAGCCAACCCCTCCCACCACTGCCGTTGAGCCCTCAGCCACACTGGAGGCAAGCCAAGACGAAACCACGGCGATGGACTCGGACGACGCGCTGCGTTGGCTGGAAGGTTTAGCCATGCAGCATGGCGGCAAACCGGAAGAGATGGTCACCCAACCGGAAGAACGCACCACTCAACCTCCGGCTTGGGTCGCCGCTCAACAAGAGCAACCACCGACACCGGAGCCAACCCCTCCCGCCGCCGTTCAGCCCTCAGTCACACCGGAGGCGAGTCAAGCCGAACCCACGGCGATGGACTCGGACGACGCGCTCCGCTGGTTGGAAGGTTTAGCCATGCAGCATGGTGGCAAACCGGAAGAGATGGTCACTCCCGCGGAAGAGCGCACCACCCAACCTCCCGCCTGGGTCGCCGCTCAACAAGAGCAACCACCAACACCTCCCGTCACTACCGTTCAGCCCTCAGCCACACCGGAGGTGAGTCAAGCAGAACTTACAGCGATGGATCCAAATGATGCCCTGCGTTGGCTGGAAGGTTTAGCCATGCAGCACGGCGGCAAACCGGAAGAGATGGTCACCCAACCGGAAGAACGCACCACTCAACCTCCGGCTTGGGTCGCCGCTCAACAAGCGGCAGCCATTCAATCTACCCCAGAGCCGGAGACCCCCGCCAAAGCGCCGCCGGCCGCCCAGCCTAAGCCCGTTGAACCTCCGGCGACAAAGGCTCCCACACCCGTGGCCTCCGTTCAGGCCCCACCGCCGGATGTCAAAGTTGAAACGCCCAAACCCGAAGCCGAAGGCTCGGAGGAGGGTGACTCTTCCCGCCTCTATCGGTTGGCGGAGAAACTCGCGGAGGCCAAGCGGGCTAAGGAAGCCGAGATTGAGGCCCGGTTCGAGTCCCAACGCGCAGAGAAGGAAGCCGCCATGCGCTCCGTCGAGGAGAAGATGGAGGACAAAAAGACTCAACGCGAAACCGATCGCTTAAGAACCGGACCGTTGAGCAGCAAGCGGCCAGGCACCACCTCGTTGAGAGACCTGATGGAAGTTATTAAAGAGGCTCAAATTTCGACCCCCTCGACGCCCCCGCCACCCCGGCCCGTGGTGCGGCCCCAGACTCAACCTTTGGCCTCCACCGAGGCAGCTCCCGCCGCGCCTAAGCCGCCGTCGGCTCCTAAACCACCATCGCCTCCCAAAGCCGCGCGTCCCCGCAAAGGCCGGGCCGCCAAATCGCCTTACGCTACTGAGCCGCCGGAAGAGGTCTTCAGCCTCGGCCAGCGATCCATAGACGAAGGCAACCAGCCGGTCGCGGTTGAAGCGCTAGATTATTTGGTGGCGAGCGGGCAACTGGTAAATGAAGTGATCGCCGAGTTAGAGAACTTCACGCTGAACCACCCCGGCGCTTCGCCGTTGTGGCGCGTGTTAGGCGATGCTTATATGAAGAACAACCGCCTGCAAAAAGCGCTGGAGGCATATCGCCAAGCGTTAGACGAGTTGTGATAGTTTGCTCTCTAAAATCCTGACAAGGTGACACGATGACGGGGTGACAAGGTGATCTCTTCAACAATCACCTTGTCATTTTTTATCCACTACCTTTTCATTCAGATGCTTGGAGGTTAACTTGGAACGATCGCTGGTCATTGTTAAACCGGACGGAGTCCAACGCGGACTCATTGGAGAAATCATCAGTCGCTTAGAGCGCCGCGGGCTGCGGCTGGCCGCGCTGAAATTCATGTCGGTCAGCGGCGAACTCGCGGCGCAGCATTACGCCGTCCATAAAGGCAAGCCGTTTTACGAACCGCTGATCAGCTACATCACCTCGGACCCGGTGGTGGTGATGGCCTGGGAAGGCAACAAGGCCATCGAGGCCGTCCGGCAAACAGTGGGCGCGACCAACCCCACGGCCGCCGCTCCCGGAACGATTCGCGGTGACCTGGCGTTAGAGATTGGCCGTAACCTGATCCACGCCTCCGACGGTCCGGAGACCGCGACTTTTGAATTGGGGTTGTGGTTCAAGCCGGAAGAGTTCGTCGAGTGGAAACGTGACGGGGAGCGGTGGGTGTTTGAGAAATAGACTCAACGGATGGAACGGATACCCCCACCCAGCCCTCCCCCATTTCGGCGAAAGACGATTTGTAAATCCAATGCGCTGATCGCCGAAATGGGGGAGGGTGCGGGAGGGGGTTATTGAATCCGCACAACTACTTTCCCCTCGCGCCATAACTCTTCAAGTTTATAGCGCTGGCGTTGGTCGCCGGAAAAGGTGTGGACGATGACGCTCCCAAAGTCCACCAAGACCCAGCCGCTGGCGGCCTTCCCCTCCAGCCGCGGCGACTTGAGTTGATATTTCTTCCGGGCCATCTCGTCCATCGCCTCCACCAGCGCCCGCAGTTGGCGCTCACTCGTTCCCGTGCAAATCACAAAATAGTCGGTAAAGCTGCATTGCCCAGATAAATCGAGGAGAATAATATTCTCCGCTTTTTTATCTTCCAATGTATCTACCAGCGAACGCGCCAGTTCAATTGTTTCCAGAGGTTCTCTCCTTCTTTTTATTAATTCCAGACTTCAGATAAAAATTGTAACACCACCTATTCAATCCGGCCATTGAGCGGGATCGCAGCCAGGCGCGTGTACACTGCGCCGCTGGGTCGCAGATCGCTGCGTACCAAGCTCAGGCTGGTCGCCGTCCAGGGTGTGAACGGCCCAACCGGCAGGTGCGTCAACGCCTCGGTCAGTTTCTGCCGATCCATCGGCTTCAACCCCTCCGTCACCCGGCCCAACGTTAAGTGCGGCGTAAAGCCGCGTGCTTCCGGAGCGAAACCCAACGGAGCTACCGCGACTTCGATCGCTTTTTGCACCTGGCCGAGTCTTTCCACCTCCCCGGTGACTCCCAGCCAAACCACCCGTGGCCGCAAGACATTAGGAAAAACGCCCAGGCGCTCCGCCGCCAGCGAAACCGACGGAAGATTGTGTGTGGCCTGAGTCAATGCCGCTTGAATATCCGGCGACTGACTGGCAGCCACTTCACCGAAGAACTTGAGGGTCAGGTGGATCCCCTCCGGTCGCACCCACCGCACACCGCCGCGCGGCACATGGGTGCCCAGTTGACGAATGACTTCGGCTAAACGCGTTTGCCATTCGAAGGGTAATTCCAGCGCGGCAAAAACACGCAGCTTCGAGGGGGGGTCTACTTTCAAATGAGCGCTTTCAAAATCAATGCGATCCGGCGAGAGGGGCTGAAGAGAGAACATTATACCAGCGCACTTGGAACGCGTTCGATTAATGACAGGCGTTACTCCCCGTATCCGTAAACGTCTGGCCCGGCTCCGGGACGAACTTCCAGACATAGCTGGCCGGCTTTAGCGTGAACTTGAGGACTCCAAAGGTCGTGTTGTTCCGAACCTCACTGTTCGGTTTAACTGTCTGCCAGGCATAATGGCTGCTCCCGCCCGTCCCGACCACAAACGCCCGAACACCCTGCGCTTGGTCGAGACCCCCGCTGCCGTTTTGGGGAGCGAAGCGTTCGTAGACATGATCATGCCCGGTGATTACCACCTCGGCTTTGTAATCATAGAGCGCTTGCCAAATCGCCTGCATCACATTGGCATTCCCATGCGGGCCGGAGCTAAAGCGCGGGTGATGCCAATAGGCTAGTACATCAACAAGTTAAAGATGTAGGGTAGTGTTCTTTAAAAACTTGACGAGCGTCCTTCACGGTGAAATTCCAGCGGATTTTGGCTTTCTTCTGATTGCGCGCATGTTCCCAGGTTATGATTTCGGTGGTCAGGGACCACTCAGTGG
>Ga0209382_10001173_pt1 | contig 41827 bp, 38 predicted proteins | sample SoiMetdeltSBSDD5_FD_187599 | JGI IMG/M metagenome (GOLD analysis project Ga0209382, IMG submission 187599) | Bulk soil microbial communities from a Populus tree surrounding site in Tennessee, USA - Soil MetaG P. deltoides SBSDD5 (SPAdes) (version 2) | ecosystem: Environmental > Terrestrial >... | reverse complement strand
GTTTGGCGAGCGCCCGATCGGCGGCGCGGGCGCGCGTACGGGCGCGCTCGAAATCGCGGACGACGACGGCGTTCAGCGCGCCGTCGTATTTCTCGACGCGCGCCAGATAGAGATCGAGGAGCTCCAGGCAGCCGATCTTCTTTTTCTTGATGTCGGCGGCGAGCTGCTTCGCGGAGCGGAAGGGAATCTCGAGCATGCCGGCCTCCTGAGCGGTCGGGCGACTCTCAAGCGCGATCGAAGTATACTGCGTGTCCTATGTATCGACTGGAGCGGCCGTGAGCGAGTCGACCCCGCCCCACCCCGTCCTGGAGGGGTACTACCGGGTCCCGGCTGAGCGCTATTCGTTCGTCGGCGAGCTGTTCGACGGCGCCGCCCGGTACTACAACCACATCGGGCGAATGCTGGATCTCGGCTCAGGGCCGATGTACCGCCGCCAGGCCCTCCAGCGGGCCGGCCTCAAGCGAGGCATGCGGCTCCTCGACGTCGCGACCGGCACCGGGCTGGTCGCGCGCGGAGGCGTGGAGATCCTCGGCGATCCCCGTCGCGTGTTCGGCGTCGACCCGAGCTCCGGCATGCTGCGCGAGGCGCGGATGGCGGTCACGAGTCCGTTGACGCGGGGTAGGGCGGAGAGCCTGCCATTTCGGTCGGATAGCTTCGACATGCTCAGCATGGGCTTCGCCCTGCGCCACGTGGACGATCTCGAGATCACATTCGACGAGTACCGGCGCGTGCTCAAGCCCGGCGGCCGCATTCTTCTGCTCGAAGTGTCGCGCCCCAACTCACGAATCATGCGCTGGGTGATCCGGACTCACTTCCAGCGTGTGCTGCCGCTCCTGACCCGGCTGAGCACCCGCAGTCAGCCCGCAGAGCTCCTCATGAAGTTCTACTGGGACACGATCGACCGGTGCGTGTCGCCCGCGACCATCCTCGATGTCTTACGGCGCCACGGCTTCGTCGACGTGAAGCGGCGCTGCTATTGCGGCTTTCTCAGCGAATACGTGGCGGTCAAGTCCGAGAGATCGGTCGAGTCGGTCGCCTGAGGCCCGGCCCTCAGCGGATCGCGAGATCCGCGGGGTCGACGCCGCGCAATCCGTAGCGCCCGAGAAAGCGCAGCAAGCCTCGGCTGTAGCGCGAGGTCGTCGCGGCGCCGCTGGCCAGGAGCCCGACGTGGCGCGCGATGTGCTGCTGCATCGACCGCTTGAGTAGCCCCGGGTTCTCGGGCATCCACGAGCGCCCGGCCTGGATCAGCGCCGCCAACCGCCCGTCGTAGAGATACGCGACGAGCTCGAGCCACGCCGTCAGCATCTCGTCCTGGGTCGCGGCATACGCGGTCAGCACGGTATCGAGCTCAGCCGGCGACGGGATCTGCTGTCGGCGCATCCAGGGGGCGAGCGCGTCCGCAAGCTGCTCCGCGGATCTCAGCGCCAGGAAGACACCGGGCGATAGCATCGGATCGACGAAGCCGAACGCGTCACCGATCATGACCCAGCCGCGTCCGTGGCCGCGCTCGGAGATCTGCTGGTAGTTCGCGTAGGTCGCGACCTCGCTCACGCGGCGCCCCCGGCCGAGGATCGACTTGAGTCCGGCGTCGGCCGCGATCGCGCGCTCGAGCCGCTCTTCGGGCGTTCGTCCGAGCTTCGCCGCGTCGTCCTGACCGAGCACGATCCCGATCGAAAGGCGCTCCTGCAGGGGAATGCACCAGCTCCAACCCGCCTCGCCGCGGCCGATACGCACCTGGCCGGGCGCCTCGTCCCAGTGGAAGCCCTCGAAGTGGGCGAAGTGCGCGACGTCCTTGCGGGGGCCGAGGCGCGCCGGGATGCCGAGCACGCGTGCCGCTAGACGGGCTCGTCCGGTGGCGTCGACGATCAGGTCGGGCTCCTGGCCCGATAGCCCCGGCGCCGCCTCCAAGGTCTCGCGGCTGAGCCGTAGCTCCGGGCCGCCATTCGAGGCGCCCGGCTCGGGCTTGGAGGCGCCCGGCTCGAGCTGCGCTCGTGAGGCGACGTAGTCGACGCCCGAGGCAATCGCCTTGGCCAGCAGCGCATCGTCGAAGCGCGGGCGGGGGACGTTGTACGCGTATGGAAACACCGCGGGCGCGAAGCGATTGAACGTCACGCTGACTTTGTCGGGCCCCGACCAGATGAACGAGACACCCGGCTTGATCCGGCTGAAGCCGGCGGTCTCTTTTTCGAGGTCGAGCCGCTGGAGAATCGGCACCACGGCCGGCACGAGCGATTCGCCGACGAGCAGCGTCGGGCGGCGGCCGTCGTCGAAGAGCGTGACGTGGCCGCCCTCGCGCGCCAGCATGGTCGCCAGGGCCGAGCCCGAAGGCCCGCCGCCGACGATCGCGACCCGCATTCGCCGCGCCCCGGGGGCACCGGATCTCACTGTGCCGTGCTCCATCCCATTCCCTCGCGAATGACTTCGACGATCCGTCTGGCCTCGACCTCGTTCACCACGCCTTCGATCCACGAGACGACGACGTTGTTGCGCCCGCCGCAACGATTGAAGAATACGCCGACTCCCGGGCGCGGGGGAACGACCGGCACGTGGTAGGCGTTCACGACCTTGCGTCCGAAGCACTCGGCGAGCGTGGGGGACCAGTCCGCGAGATCGGCGCAGTTGAACGAGAAGAGCTCGCCGCCTCCGGTCCACGGCAGCACGCGGAGCATCCGCGACAGCGGCTGGTACGAAAGGAACTCCATGGCTACTTCGTTGGCCTCGATCTGTCCGTCCCGGACGGCGTCGGCCATCTGGCGCCGCAGCGCCCGCGCGAGCGCGGGCACGTCCGCGGTATCCGAGGGTTTGAACCGCGCGAAGTGAAATCCGAGCTGGTTGCCGAACGTCGCGCCGAGCTCGCCTTTGGGCCGCATGTCGACCGAGATCGGCAGCAAGCACGGCACCTCGTCGAGATCACGCCGTCGCCAGAGCTCGGTCATCGCCTTGGCGACGAGCGCCACGCGGAAGCAGATCTCCCGCGTCCCGCGCTGGTCGGCCGACGGCGGAGCGACGAAGCTCTCGTGGACGAAGTGGGCGTGACCCGGCGGCAATGGCCGCCCGCCCGGCGACACCGGCGGCACCGGCGCGAGCGTGCGGAGATATTTGAGATTGGCCCCGGCGATGCGGCCCCGTTCAACCAGCCGCCGCGGCGTGCGATCGGGAACGAACACGGGCGGGCTTCCGCCCCAGGGCGCGTCCCCGGCGTGACGGTCGAGATGGTCGAGGTGCGTCAGGAGATTTTCGCCGCCTCGCGCGTCCATGAGCGGGTGGAACCACGTGAGCACCAGCACGCTCGCCGGGCTCGGCCGCGCCGATTCGTCGTCGATCAGGAGCACGCGCACCGGCGCCTCGCGCCGCGGCTCGATGGCCTGGTTCAGCTCGCTCGCGAGCTCGCGCCCGAGCTCCTCACGCGAGCCGATCGTGATCCGGCGCAGCGGCGGGCGGGTCAAGGTCTCGCGCCCGCCCGCGGCCCAGTGCAGCTTGCCCCACGGAAACGGCCGGCGCAGCCGCGCTGCCGGCCAGGGACAGACGTCGAGGAAGCGATCCCACGCGCGCGCGACACGCTCCGGCGCGATCGGGCCGTCGCACTCGACCACGAGCATCGTGTTGTGGCCGAGGCCGACGCCCTTCCAGCGCGGGTGGTGCGCCAGCAGCACCAGGTCGGCGCCGCGCAACGGCAGCCGGCGCACGTGTCGCTTCGACGAGGGCACGCTCATTGGTCCTGCGAATCGCCTCCCGAGCTTCGTATCGGCCAGGACTCTGACCCGGCTCGTCAGGCATGTCAAGCGACCCGCCGGCCGCTGTACACTTTCGCGGGCGCGGGGCTGGGGCCCCGCCGGCCGAGGTGCGCGTATGAATGGCAGTGCGCGCCGCAGGCCGTCGCGGGGCTGGGGCCCCGCCGGCCGAGGTGCGCTTATGAATAAGAGGAGCCAGTGATGGGTGACGTGGGCCTGATGGGCATGCACGTGCCGGGAATGTCGTGGCGGGAGATGCGCGAGGCCGCCGCGCTGGCCGAGGAGCTCGGGTACAGCTGCATCACGATGGGCGAGTCGTGGGGCGAAGACGCGCTGACATCCCTGGCGCAGCTCGCCGCGGTGACGTCGCGCCTGCGGATAGGGACCAGCATCGTGCCGGTCTTCGCGCGCTCGCCGGCCAATCTAGCCATGGCGGCGCTGAACATGGACAAGATGACCGGCGGGCGGTTCTTCCTGGGCCTGGGCACGAGCGGCCGGCTCGTGATCGAGGATCTCCACGGCGAGAAGTTCGCCAAGCCGCTGACGCGGATGCGCGAGTACATCGACATCGTCCGCAAGGCCGCACGCGGCGAGCGGCTCGATCACGACGGCGAATTCTTCCACACCAAGCGCTTCCAGCTTCGCTTCACGCCGCATCGGGCGACTCTGCCGATCTACATCGCGGCGCTGAGCGCGCCGAGCCTTCGGCTCACCGGCGAGCTCGCCGACGGCTGGCTCCCGATCTTCCTGGCGCCGTCGCGCATGGGCGCCGCAGTCGCTGAGCTCAAGGCCGGGGCCGAGGCCGCGGGCCGCAGGTTCTCGGACATCGCGATCTCACCGCAGGTCTCGATCTACGTCACCGACGACGTGGCCGCCGCGCGTGACCGCGAGCGACCGCACATCGCGTTCTACATCGGCGGCATGGGCGTGTTCTATCACCAGTACATGCACCGCATCGGCTTCGGCGCCGACGCCGATCGGGTGCGAGAGGCATTCCAGGCCAAGGAACGCGACCGGGCCGCCAAGCTCGTGACCGACGAGATGGTCGACTCGATGACGATCCTCGGCACACCCAAGCAGTGTCGCGATCAAATCCAGCGCTTCTTCGATACGGGCACGCAGGAGGTTCGGCTGGTCTTCAACGAGCCGAACAAGGACGCGTATCTGAAGTCCTTGCGAGCGGTGGCTCCGCGCGGTTGAGCTTCAGGGATATGCCCCGGCCCGCCTCGGGGATTTCCCGATTGGGCCAACGAAGGGGGCTGGCTAGCATGAGTGCTAATGTCCGCTTCCACGCGGAATGACTCGGGTCACGCCCGCGCCGAGGAGCTGCGACCGCTCGCTGAGCGCCTTCGCAAGGCGCTCCAGCAGGGCGGGGTGCCACAGCTCCTCAGGCGGAGCGCGAACCGTCTGGCGTCGCCGTGGTGCGAGTTTGGCAGCGTGACGTTCTTCCGCCGACGGCTCGACGGGGGCCCAGAAGTGCCCCGCGCCAGGCCCGGGCTAGATATCTTCGAAGCTTCACTCGCCGACGTGTCGCTGATCCTCGAGGCTTCCGATCCCCGCCGCACCTACCGGATCGTCACGGATAGGCTGCGTCGCGGCGATCTCTGCTTCATGGCCCTGGATCCGCACGGGCGTCCGATCCACTCGGGATGGGCGACCACCGTGGGCGCGCACGTTCCCGAGCTCGAGCGCGACATCGTGCTGCGGAGGCACGAGGCCTACCTCTACGACGCGTTTACGCCGCCGTTCCGGCGCGGGACCGGCGCCTTCGGGTTCGTCCTCGACCACCTGTTCGTGAAGCTCCAGGCGCTCGGTGCGCGCGTCGTCTATTCCTACGTCCGCAGCGACGATCCCAAGGGACAACGCGCGGCCTGCGTGCGATTGCGCCCGGTCGGCACTGTGCGGCACATCCGGGTCAACGGCCGCGCGCCGCTGCTGCTCGGCTGCTTGCACAACCGACTGCCGACCCTGGTCAGGCGGCTCGTCGACGACGAGGGCCGCCCGCTTCGCTGATGCTACAGTGTGTCGATCCGACACACGTGTGGCCAGGCGAGGTGAGCCATGAAATTCGGTCTCTATAGCTCGATCGCGAATCCGCCGCGAGGCGAGCATCTCGATCGTTCCATCGACGAAGTAATCGCCGAGGCCCAGCTGGCCGAGGCGAGCGGCTTCGACTCGTGCTTCTTCGGCGAGCACCATCAAGATCAGGACGGATTCCTGCCGTCGCCGCTGATCGTGGCGACCGCCGTGGCCGCGCGCACGCAGCGCCTGCGGGTGGGCACCTCGGTGATCCTGCTGCCGCTGCACCACCCGGTGCACGTGGCCGAGGACGCGATTACGCTCGATCTGGTCTCCAAGGGGCGGCTGGTGCTCGGCGTCGGCATCGGCTATCAGCCCGCCGACTTTCGCGCCTTCTCGGTGCCGATGGAGCACCGCATGGCGCTGTTCGAGGAGAGCGTCGAGATCCTGCGCCTGTGCTGGGCCGGCGAGACGTTCTCGTATCGCGGCAAGCACTACACGCTTGAGGACGTCCAGATCCGTCCTCGCCCCTTCCAAGCTGCCGGGCCGCCGCTCTGGTTCGGCGCCAGCGTGCCGGCGGCGGCACGCCGCGCGGGCCGACTCGCCGATGGCTTCGTCGGCACGCCCAGCACGAGCCTGGCGAACGCAACCGAGCTGGCCGACATCTACAAGAACGAGGCGGCCCGGGCGGGGCGGAAAGCCCACGTCATCCAGATGCGCGACGCCTGGGTTGCGCACACGCGTGCCGAAGCCGATCAGGTCTACGGTCCACACGTCATGGCTGCCTATCGGTACTACTGGGAGGCGCGGCTCGCCGAGTTCAAGAACATGTCCGCCGACACCGAGTTCAGCCTCGCGAACCTGGCGCCCGACCGGCTGATCCTCGGCGAGCCCGAGACGTGCATCAGGGAATTCCAGCGCTGGCAGAAGGCCACTGGGGCCAGCACGTTCTTGTTACGGCTGCGCCACGCTCATTCGGGCGGGCCGCCGCACGAGAAGATCATGGAGGCGATCCGGCTCTTCGGCGAGCGCGTGCTACCCTATTGTTAGGTAGCGTCAGGTGCAGACCCGCCCGCGACACACCTTCGAAGTTGACGGCCATCGGAGCGCTTTGTTAGTGTTTTGCCGTTGCGTGCGCCCGGGTGCCTCGGAGGGCCCAGGGAAGGCGGTGCAAATCCGCCGCGACCCCGTCACTGTAACCGGGGACGAAACCCGAGATAGCCACTGGCTTCGCGCTGGGAAGGCTCGGGGAGTAGGGCGATCCGGAAGCCAGGAGACCTACCCGGGCGTGAACCCAAGACCGGTCTTCGAGGGAGGACCAGGGATGAGCGCACGATTGCTGCCTTTGACCTCGCGCACATGATCTTTCCCCAGAACGTGAGCCCGCGCCGAGCCGCGGAAGTGCTGCATCGCGTCTTCGATCGCATACCCAGCGGCTTCGCCTTTCGCCTGTGGGACGGCTCGGTCGTCAACCTGGGCGCCGGGGCGCCGGTCTGTACGGCCGTCGTGCACCAGCCCGCGACCTTCCTGCGTCTGATTCGCGAGCCGAGCCCGCTGAATTTTGCCGAGGCTTACGTGGACGGGTCCATCGATCTCGAGGGCGACCTCTTCGAGGCGATGACGATCGCGGACTCGATCGAGGAGATTCGCGTACCGTTCGGCGAGCGGCTGCGCATCCTCATGACGCTCTGGCGGAGCTGACGTGGCGGCGCACGACGTCATCGTGGTGGGCGGCGGGCCGGGCGGCAGCACGGCGGCGTGGCGGCTCGCGCGCGCGGGACTGCGGCCGCTGCTCCTCGACGCCGCGATGTTTCCGCGCGTGAAGGTGTGCGCGGGCTGGGTCACGCCCGACGCGCTGGCCGACGCCGAGGTCGATCCGCAGAAGTACCCCCTGACGATCCAGGCCTTCTCGGCCTGCCGATTCGAGTTCGACGGCCGCCGCAACGAGACGCGATGGCGGCGTCCCGCGAGCTACGGCATCCTCCGGCGCGAGTTCGACCACCATCTGCTCGACCGCGCGCGCGCCGCCGGCGCCGACGTCCGCGAAGGCGCTCGCGTGACCGAGGTCGCGCCGGACGGAGACGGTGTCCGGGTCGTCAGCCCGCATGGCGTCTTCACGGCCCCGATCGTCGTCGGCGCCGGCGGCCATCGCTGCCCGGTGGCGCAGGCGTTCGGTCAGGTGTCCGAGCAGGAAGAGGTCGTGATCGCGCAGGAGAGCGAGACGCGCTTGCCCGCCGAGCGGGTCGAGGCGCTCGGCGAATGGTGGCGCGCGCCCGAGCTCTATGTCGAGCCGGACCTCAAGGGCTATGCCTGGTACTTTCCCAAGGGCGACACGCTCAACGTCGGCGTTGGCTGCGTCGCCGGACCGGGCGTCGACCTGCCGCGGCGGCGCGACGCGCTCGTCAAGGCGCTGCGCGCCTCGGGCGGTCTGCCGGCCGACCTCGCGATCGACCCGTTTCGGGGACACGCCTACGTCGTCCGCCGGCGCGCGCCGAGGCGGCTGGCCGGCGATCGGTTCTGTCTCGTCGGCGACGCTGCCGGACTCGCTCGCGACCTGAGCGGCGAGGGCATCGGCCCAGCGATCAAGAGCGGCATCTGGGCGGCCGAAGCCGTCGAAGCGCGACTGCGCTGCGGCGTCGGCCTCGACGCGTACGCAGCCCGCGTGGTGCGTCGCTACGGCTCGGGCGAGATGGGCTGGCTCGGCCGGCAGCTCGCTCGGATTCCCGAGGCATGGGCGCGGGGGTTCGTGCGTGCCGTGCTCAACACGGACGCGACCCGGCGGCATCTGGTCTTCGGACGGATCTTCGGCATGCGGGAGGTCGCATCGTGAGGTCACGGAGTCGCGAAGCCGACGCCAAGGCGATCTCGCATCACTACGACGTCTCGAACGAGTTCTACGCGCTGTTCCTCGACCCGCTGATGGTCTACACCTGCGCGTACTACCGTGATCCGGACGGCAAGCTCGAGCAGGCGCAGCGCGACAAGCTCGAGCTGGTGTGCCGAAAGCTGGAGCTGAAGGCCGGCGAGACCATGCTCGACATCGGGTGCGGCTGGGGCAGCCTGTCGATCTGGGCCGCGCAGCACTACGGTGTGCGCGCTCACGGCGTCACCTTGTCGAAGGCGCAGGCCGACTACGCCGCCGAGCGGATCAAGAAGGAAGGGCTCGAAGACCGCTGCAAGGTCGAGTACCGCGACTATCGCGACCTGCCCGCCGACGCCCGCTACGACAAGATCGCCGCGGTCGGCGTGATCGAGCACGTCGGGATCCCGAACTATCCCGCGTTCTTCGGCAGCGTGCGCCGGAACCTCGTGGACGGCGGCCTCTACCTGAACCACGGGATCGTTCACGAGTTCCACTGGAAGCCGACCAGCCAGACGGAATTTCTCTATCGCCACGTGTTTCCCAACGGCGACCTCGCCGGGCTCAGCGAGACCTTGACCGAGATCGAGCGCGCCGGCTTCGAGATCGTCGACGTCGACGGTCTCAGGCTGCACTACGCGCGCACGTGCCGGCACTGGGTCGAGCGGCTGCGCGAGCGGGCCGACGAGGCCCGCGCACTGGCCGGTGAGCGCGTCTATCGCACGTGGCTGCTCTATCTGACCTGCTCCGCGGTCGCCTTCTCCGAGGGCTCGATCGCGCTGTATCAGGTCCTGACCCGCAAGCATGGTGATCCCAAGGTGAGCCGCGCGCCGCATACGCGCGAGCACCTGTACGGCAGGGCATTCCTGTGATCGAGAGACCGGAAGGGGACAACTGTTGATCCGTCAGATCCTGATCATCACGATCGTTTCGTTCGTGCTGGCGCAGATCTCCACGTTCGCGACGTCCATTTACCTGCATCGCGCGCTCGCGCACCGCTCGCTCGCGCTGCATCCGCTCACCGCGGTCCTGTTCCGCGCGGCGCTCTGGCTCCTGACAGGCCAGAGCCGCCAGCAGTGGGTGGCCGTGCACCGAAAGCACCACACGTTCGCCGACCGCGACGGCGATCCACACAGTCCCTTGCTGCTGGGCTTCTGGAAGGTCCAGCTGTGGAACGTCTACTACTACGTCCGCGAGGCTCGCCGGCCCAAGACCGTCGAGACGTTCGCGCCCGACCTCGGGCCCGACTGGTGGGAGCGGCGTGTCTTTTCATGGGGCTGGACCGGGCTCGGGCTCGGCACCGCGACCGTGTGTCTCGCCATCGGCTGGTGGCAGGGCATCGTGGCGATGGTGGGCCACGGCGTCCTCTATATGTTCGTGCTGGCGCCCTTGATCAACGGCCTCGGCCACTGGTGGGGCGGCCAGAACTTCCAGAACACGGCCTACAACTCGCGCGTGCTCGCCTGGCTGACCGGCGGCGAGAGCCTGCACAACAACCATCACGCGTTTCCGCGCTCGCCGAAGTTCAGCCTGCGGCGGTCGGAGCTCGACCCGTCGTGGATCGCGATCCGCCTGCTGGCCGCCGTGCGTCTGGTCTCGATCGTCGGCGCCCCGATCGGGGGGCGGCCGACGCAATAGGCCGATGGCGTCGAGCCCGCTCGAGCTCACGCTGGAGCTCTCTGCGCGCGAGCGCTTCGAGCTCGTCGAGCTGCGCTCGCGCTTCTCGAGCGAGCACGCGGAATCCCTCGCGTCGTACCCGCGCTGCCTCTACTGGTCGGCGCACACGACGGCGGGCTTCCTCGACCGGAGCCTGGTCGCGCGCCTCGGGCCCGAGCGGGTCGGGACGTACATCGACACGCTCCGGCAGATTTTCCCGGAGGGCGCCGGCTACGCTCACGACCGTCTCGAGCGGCGGCGTGATCTCGACGCCGCGCAGCGCGCGGTCGAGCCCCGCAACGGCGATTCGCATCTGGCGTTCATCGCCGGAGGCCTGCGGCCCTGCGTGACGCATCCCAACCGGCCCGGCGAGGTGGTGTGCTTCGTCGATCTGGATGGTGTGAACGAGGGCCGGCCGCGGCGTCGCCAGACGCGGGTGATCGGGTTCCATCGCGAGGTCGTCGCCGCGCAGACGCGCCTGAGGGTGCCGCTCTCGGGGCATCCGATCGACTCGATCAATCTGAAAGACCGCGCGCTCGGCTTCTCGGACGAGCTGGCCGAGTTCGTCGCGAAGGCCGACGTCGGCAAAGGCCGGCTCCACATTGCGCTCGGCCCCGGTGAGCGCGACGCGGCGCTGACGATCAACGAGTTCGAGACGCTCCTGATGAAGTACGACCTCGCCGCCGTGCTGAAGAACCCGTTCCGGTTCATGGCGGAGGAGACGCGACAGGCGCTGGCCAACCCGCGCGCGGTTCCGGGCAAGGCGCTCGGCTACGCGAGCTACGACCTGGTCCGCGTGCTCAACACCGGTCTGAGATCGCTGGGACTTCGCGGCTCACGGCTCGAGCAGATGCTCGCCGCGACCCTGGCCGTTCCGGTGGCGCGCGTGTTCAGAGTGCGCCGGTCGATCAGCCTGTTGGTGGCTGGGACGAACGGCGGGCCGTCGGCGCCGGTGGAAGGCGTCTATCAGAGCCCGATCCTGATCCAGTGGCAGCGCGCGGCGCGCGACGTGCGCGAGCTCGACGTCACCTTGTACCGGCTCGAGTAGCCGCCTCGGAAAGCGCCCGCTCTAAACGCCGGTGCCGAAGCCGCCGGCGGTCCTGACAGTCGCCGCCTCGCCGATGTGACCAGCGGAGTGGAACAGTGCGATGCCGCTCAGCATCGCCGAGCGCGGTCGGCCTGGAAACGCTTTCACGATCTGCTCGGTGCGAACGCCGAAGGCGCCCTGGGTGGCTGCGCGCTGGACGGCGTCGGCCGCGACCGTGCCCTCCCAATCTTGCGGCGTGAATCCCGAGACCACCTCGCGCGTCCGGCGTCCGACCGCGTCCCGGTACTCGCGGAGCGCGCCGACCTCGATCTGCCGCGTCAGCTCGGTCACTTCGGCGCTGGTCATGCCGATCCCGAAGTCGCGCCGCGCGACGGCCAGCCGCTTGGCCCAGCCCTCGTCGTCGAAGAGCTGGGTTCGCCCACCGAGAATCGTGTTGAGGAAGATGTCCTCGGCGCGCGCGATGTGCCACGCGAGCCACGCCAGCGAGTTCAGATCCTCACGGGGGCGGACGCGCATCTGCTCGTCGCTGAGCCCGCTGAACGTGCGCTCCCAGGCCGACATCTTGTTGCCGCCGACGGCGGCCGAGTGCATTGCGGCGTGCTGGTCCAGGAACAGATCGCGAACGTCCATGGGTTTAACCTCAAGCCACGTCGCGCTGGCGCGCGGCGTTGTAGTTGGCGTCGTACCACCAGTCGAGGTACGCCGCGTAGGTGATCGGCGCGTGGCGCGGCGGGTTGCCGGGGCCGTGGCAGGTGGGCAGGCACGCGATCTCCGTGTCGAGATGCGGCCCCATGAAGTAGGGGATCGCGTAGCGCGGCCGGCCCACCGGTGGCAGCGCGCGATGCGGCGTCGAATTGAATCGATGGTTGGTCCAGCGCTGCATCATGTCGCCCGAGTTCACTGCGAACGAGCCCGGCACGCAGGGGACGTCGATCCAGGTACCGTCCGGCATGCGGACCTGGAGCCCGGGCACCTCGCTCTGGGCGAGGAACGTCATGAAGTTCGCGTCGGTGTGCGGCGCGATCCCGAACTGGTTCGCCTCCGCGGTGACCGGCGGGTAGTGCGTCAGCCTGAAGCTGAACTGGCTCTCGGCGAACGCGGTGTCGAACGCGTTCGGCGGTAGGTCGAGTGCTTCCGCGCAGAGCGGCAGGAGCTTGCGGCCGAGGGCGTCGACGGTGTCGGTGTAGGCGAGCACCGCCTGGCGAAAGCCCGGCAGATCATCCGGCCACCGGTTAGGCCCCGCAAAGCGGCGGCCGGCCCGCACGAGCGGATCGTCCGGCCCGCGCTCGCGCTTGACGAAGAACGCCTCGTTCAGGTCAGGCTTGTCGTTGGCGTTGACGTCGGAGGTCCACACGGCGTAGCGCCCGAGCATCATGTAGCCGTTGTTGTGCTCGTTCATCCGGAGCGCCAGCTTGGCGTCCATGGTCTGGGCGTGGAAGCGCCGCGCCTGGGCGAACGTGTCATCGATCAGCGCCTGCGAGACGCCGTGGTTGACGATGACGAAGAAGCCGACGTCCTCGAGCGCACGGCCGAGCTCGGCCGCGGCGGCGGCCGGCGCGCCGGTCCGTCCGGCGAGGTAGGGGCCCAGGTCGATCACCGGAATCATCGAGGATGAGATAGCACCCTCCGGCGACTTTGACAACGAGCCGGCTGGGGGGTTACGGTCCGGCGCACGGGAGGTGCGCCATGGCCCATGGCAAGTTCAAGGTCCTGGACAGCGACATCCACATCATCGAGCCCCCCGACCTGTGGACGCGGTACATCGATCCGGCCTTCCGCGATCAGGCGCCGATCGGCCTCACCGAGGATGAGGGCGATCTCCGTCTGGCTCACAACGGCAAGGCCTGGGGGCGCATCGCCGGCGACGCCGACCGCAGCCGGCGCCGGCAGGGCAAGAACTACGAGCTGAACCAGCAGCGCTGGAAGCCCTACGCCGAGCGCGGCTGGACCTCGAAGGTGCAGCTCGAGGCGATGGACATCGAGGGGATCGACGTCGCGGTGGTCTATCCCTCGCGCGGGCTCTTCGCGCTGACGATTCCCGACATGGATCGGCCGCTCGCCGCGGCCATGGCGCGCGCCTATAACGACTGGCTCTACGAGTTCTGCCAGGAGAATCCCGAGCGCCTGCTCGGCGCGGGCATGATCTCGCCGTTCGACGTCGACGACGCGGTCGCCGAGGCGCGGCGCTGCGTGCGCGAGTACGGGTTCCGCGCGATGTTCTTGCGGCCGAACGAGGTCAACAACCGTAACTGGCACGATCCGTACTACGAGCCGTTGTGGGCCGCGCTCGAGGAGCTGGAGGTGCCGCTCGGGTTCCACGAGGGCTCGGGCTCGCAACTCAGGCAGGTGGGCGAGCAGTTCGGCGCCAACACGATGCTCAAGCACATCTACTCGCATCCGGTCGAGCAGATGCTGACGGCCGGCTCCTTCTGCGCGGGCGGCATCCTCGAGCGCCATCCGCGGCTGCGCGTGGCGTTCCTCGAGGGCAACTGCGGCTGGGTGCCGTTCCTGCTCTGGCGCATGGACGAGCACTGGGAGTGGCTCGGCGACATCTACGCGCGTGAGCTCACGATGGCGCCGAGCGAGTACTTCAAGCGCCAGTGCTTCGTGTCGGTCGAGTGCGACGAGGAGCCCGTGAAGCACGTGATCGACGCGATCGGCGACGACCGCATCGTGTTCTCGACGGACTTCCCGCACGGCGACTCGAAGTTCCCGCGGGCGGTGGAGTCGTTCCTGCGCCTCCCGATTTCCGAGGAGAGCAAGCGCAAGATCCTCTGGGACAACTGCGCGGCGTATTACGGGCTCCGGTCCTGAGCCAGCCAATCAGGAGGGCACGATGACTTCGTACAAGCTCATCTCGGCCGATTCACACATCGTCGAGCCGCCGGATCTCTACATCAAGCGGATCGACTCGCGGTTCCGCGATCGGGCGCCACGGCTCGAGCGGCTGGAAACACCGAAGGGGCGCAAGTTCGACGCGTGGGTCATCGATGGGCAGCAGGTGGGGACCCTGGGCGCCGTGATGCAGGCGGGCCAGCGCTTCGAGGATCCCTCGCAGATCGACTTTCTCGGGATGTGGGAGGACGTGCGCCTGGGCGCGTACGACCCCCAGGCGATGGTGAAGGAAAACGAGATGGACGGCGTGTGGGGCTCGTGCCTGCAGCCGAGCCAGGGACTCTTCTGGTACCGCATCCCCGACAGCGAGCTGCTCACCGCGATCTGCCGCGTGTACAACGACTGGATCGCGGAATTCTGCCGGCCGTTCCCCGATCGTCTCAAGGGCATCGCGATGCTCAACGTCGACGACGTCGAGGAGGCCTCGCAGGAGCTCGAGCGGTGCAAAAAGCTCGGGCTGGTCGGCGCCTTCATCCCGGTTTCGCCGCTGGCCGATCGGCCGTACCGCCATCCGATCTACGACCGGCTCTGGTGGACGGCGCAGGACACCGGGATGCCGCTCTTGCTGCACATCGGTACCCCGCGCGGCGGCATCCCGGGCTGCGAGTTCACGATGAACCTCGGCGAGCTCAGCGGCGCCGGACGCTCGACAACCGACTACTGGGTGCGCTACTCGCTCGGCGCCATGGTCTTCGCCGGCGTCTTCGATCGCTATCCGAAGCTCAAGATCGGTTCTGTTGAGCACGAAGCCGCGTGGATCCCGCACTGGCTCAAGCAGATGGACTTCACGTACCGCGAGCGCCCGGTGTTCACGAAGGGCTGGCGGTCCAAGGACGGCCTGATGCCGAGCGACTACTGGCGGCGCAACATGTTCGTGGAGTTCATGGAGGACGACCTCGGCGTCAAGCTGCGCGACGAGATCGGCGTCGACACCATGCTATGGGGCAGCGACTTCCCCCACGCCGAGTCGACGTGGCCGAAGTCGCGCGACTTCCTGACCCGCATGTTTGCCGGCGTGCCCGAGCCCGATCTGAAGAAGATCACCTCGGAGAACGCCGCCCGCATGTTCGGCTTCGAGCTGAGCTGAGCGCGGCGGGGCGCGAGGCTCTGGGCGGCATGCTCGAAGGCTTCGTGGCGGTGACCGCGGCCTCCGAGCTGCCCCCCGGTGCCATGAAGTGGGTGGTCATCGATCGCGAGCGCGTGCTGATCGCGAACGTCGGCGGTGCGTTCTACGCGCTGCGCGACGTTTGCGGTCACGCGGGCGCGCCGCTCTCGACCGGCGAGCTCGTGGGGCACGTGATCGAGTGTCCGCTGCACTACGCCTGCTTCGACGTGCGTACCGGTAAGCTGCTCAGCGGTCCCGTCTCCGGTGACGTCCCGACCTTCGAGGTGCGGCTCGAAGGCGACACCGTCTACGTGAAGCGCTAGCCTGTCGCGGGTCTCCTCACGAGCCCGAGCGCGAAAGCGCACGCGATTCTGGGCGCGACAGCAGGCGCTCCAGATTTTCGCGCGCGGGGCCGAAATCGGGTCTGATCTCGAGCGCTTTGCGATAGTGCGAGATCGCCTCGTCCCAGCGCTCCTGCCGGGCGAAGGCGCTTGCGATGTTGTTGTGCGCCTCGGCGTAGTCGGGCTTGAGCCGCAGCGCTTCTCGATAGTGGTCGACCGCGCTCGACCAGTGTCCCTGGCGCACCAGGAGGTTGCCCCAGTTGTTGTGCGCGGCCGCAAGCTGCGGCTTGGCTTGGAGGGCCAGCCGATAGTGCTCGATCGCCTCGTCGTCGCGGCCCGCGGCCGATGCCAGGAGCCCCCAGTTGTAGTGCGCCTCGGCGTGGTCCGGCTTGATCCGCAGCGCCTCGCGATAGTGCTCGACCGCCTCGGTCGGGCGCTGTTGTCTCGCCAGGATCACGCCCCAGTTGTAGTGCGCTTCGGGATAGCCCGGCTTGATCCGCAGCGCCTGACGGTAGTAGTCGATCGCCTCGTCCCAGCGTCCCTGCCGCTCGCTGAGGACTCCCAGGTTGTAATAGGCGACCGACGACGGCGCGGTCGACGCGGTGTGGGTCCACAGCCGCTCGGCGTTGGCCCACGTGCGCGTCTGAGCCGCCGCGAGGACCGCGAGCACCGCGATCGCGCATGCCGGCAGCGCCAGCCTCGCGGCCAGACGCCGCGACGGTCCGGACGCGCGGATAAGAAGCGCGAGCGCGGCGCCGGCGAGCACCGCCCAGGGCAAGGTCGGCAAGTACGTGTAGCGATCGGCTGCGAGCTGCGGGCCGTTGTGGACGATGCCGATCACCGGCGCAAACAGAATCACCGAGGCAAGCCAGGCGGCCCCAAGACCGGGCCAGCGCGTACGGCCCAGTACGGCGAGCGCCGTGATCGCCGCGACGACGACGGCGCTCAGCACGACCGGCAGGCTCGCAACCTCGACCGGTCTGCGTAGCTCGTACAGTGCGGCTAGATGAACGGGCGCGACGGTCTTCCAGAGATAGAAGCCGAGACCGTGCACGCTGACCGCCGCGCGCTCCAGCAGGCCGAGCTCGCCGAACGAGCTCAGGTTGACTCGGACGTTGGCCAGGACCACCACCGCGCTGCTGACCGCGGCGACCAGGACGAACGGGATCTTCTCGGCGAGCACGCGGGATACTCCAGGTAGGCCGGACGCGGTCGGCTCACGCGCGGCTCTCGATCGCGCGCCGAGACGCTCGAGCGGATACCAGTCCAGAATCACGAGCACCGCCGGCAAGGTGATGGCCATTTCCTTGGAGAGGACGGCGGCGACGAACAGACCGAGCGAGATCCAGTACCATCGGCGCGGCGACTCGGCCTCGGGCGCCGTCGCGTGGCGCAGATACGCGAGAAGCGACGCCAGGACGAAGAACCCGCACAGCACGTCGCGCCGCTCGGTTGCCCACGCCACCGACTCCACGCGGAGCGGGTGCACGGCGAAGAGCAGCGCGGCAAAAGCCGAGGCGAGCCTCAGGGCGAACGCGTCGGCGAGCGTCGCATGCAGCGCGATCGTGAGCAGTCTCTGGACGAGCACATAGAACAGCGCGGCATTCGCGGCGTGGAGCACCACGTTCGTCAGGTGATAGCCGGCCGGGTTCATTCCCCAGACCAGATAGTCGAGACCGAACGTCATCCAGGTCAGCGGAATGTAGTGGCCCATCAGGGTCGTGGTCCACATCCACCGGAGCTCGGACCAGCCGAGGCCGCGATAGAGCGGATTCTCCGTCAGGTTGTCGTCGTCGTCCCAGGTGACGAAGTCGTTGCCGAGTGTGGGCAGGAACGTGACGAACGTGATGGAGACGATCAGGACCAGCAGGATCCATCGGTCATGCGCGCGGATCGCGGGGCGGTCTCTCCGTGGGCGAGGAGGGCCGGCCATCGCCGGCATCATCTCATTTTCACGCCCGCGTTGTCTCGAAGCTCGATCGGTCTCGAAGCTCGACCGGTTGACAGACGTGGCCCGGTGGTCAACGCTAGCTGAGACATGCCGAGAGCGCTGGTGATCCTGCCGGGAGTCTTGCTCGCCGTTGCCGCGGCCGCTCTGAGCGCCGGCGCCGACGACCCTCTCGCCCGTGGATCCGCCGCGATCCGCGGCATGGCCGGTTGCTATCTGGTCGACTACAGCTACACCGAGGTCGAGAGCCTCAAGCCCGGCTACACGCGCGACGCGCGGGTCTACGACGTCAACCGCGACAAGTCCGCCAAGGAGTGGATCACCGCCGAAACTTTGTCGCCGCGCCGCATTCGCCTGCAGCGCATCCTGTTTCTCGCCGACCTCGGTGGGGCCATCCGCGAAGGAAGCTTGATCAAGCACCAGTCCGAGGACTGGGAGTATGACGCGGCGTCCCTCTACGACTTCGTCGCGCCGCGCAGCTGGCAGGTGCGCGACCTCAAGGCCACGCCGGGGCTGTGGACGCGCCGGGTCACGAATCTCGACGACGGGCCGCGCTACCAGTGCGCCGCGCCCTGGACCGCGAACACGGCCTATCCAGAATGGACCTGCACGAGCTACGCGCCGATTCCCGGCCGCGAGACGCGCGACATGCGCCGCGCCGACTACGACACGCTCGACCGGACCACGCGCCTCGTCGCCTACGGTCAGAGCTGGCTCGAGCGGCAGGACAACGTCAAGACGATTCACCGCGACGGCGTGCGCACGCCGCTGGCGCGGGAGGTCGGCAAGAACTGGTCGGTGCGCCTTCCCGATTCGGAGTGCGCGGCCGCGCGCGCGTTCGCCGCTCCGCGCCAGGCCTTCTGGGAGCTCGTGCGTGAGGTCTGGGACGGCGTGCTGAACGGCGCCGGGCCCTTCGTTGAAACCGCGCCGCCCGGACAGCCGCCGCGCTTCGTGAAGATGCACGAGATCGAGGAGGACTACGTGGGGCGCGACCTCGCCGATCCTGCGGTCAGGCGCGCGGCGCGCGAGCGCATCGTGAAGGTGATCGACGCGTATCGCGCCCCGTAGCGACGACTAGCGCGCGGCGAGGATGTGCCGGTCCTTCAGCGCGTCGATCACCACGTCGACGTACTGGGCGATCTCCTTCCTGATGTCGCCCGGCTGCTGCGTCTGCACCGTGCCGCTCCAGACGAGCTGACTGCGCGTCACATCGTAGAGGCTCGTCTCCGAGATGTAGACGTCGTACTGGTAGACGGTCGGCGGCTCGTAGTAACCCGACCAGGCGCCATAGTAGCCGCGATAGAAGCCATAGGGTGGTCCGGGCGCGTACATGCCCGGCCTGACCTCGGTCTTCTGCTCGACCTTGACCAGCCGCGTCGTGATCGTCGCGTCCACGTTGGCCTGTCGCAGCCCCTCGTTCAGGCGCGCTTCCTCGACGGGTCCATCTTCGGACAGGAACAGATAGCTCTGGACCGCGTCGACGCCCTTCTCCTTGAGGCGGGCCACGAACTCGTCTTCGAACGTGCGGCGGATGCTCGGCTGCTTGGTGATCCCGATGACCATGATCCGATTGAAGTGGGGCGCCGCGTACTCGGGGTTGCTCCACTGATTGACGACGCGCGACGAGCCGCAGCCGGCGGCGAGCGCCACCAGGGCCAGAGCTAGTCCAAGCACGACAAGCCGAGCACCGCGCATGACGACTCTCCTTCGCTGAAGTATACGCGGCGGAGCACACGCGGTTCCCGCTGGTCTCCAGGTGGGTGAAAACAACGCGGGCACCCCGATGGGTGCCCGCGATCGATCAGGTGCGGCCCGGCGCCGAGCGCGCGGAGCGCCCGGACGGTGCTAGCGGATCTGCTTGTGCGTGAACTCCGCGATCATGTCGAGAGCGCGGTTCGATGCCGCTGAGCCGACCTTGCGCATGATGAAACCCTGGCCCTCGCCCTCGAAGAGCTCGAGGTCAACCACGCCGCCGGCCTTGCGGTAGGCTGCCACGAAGCGATCGAGATGCGGCCGCGGATGCGCGCCATCGTCGGTGCCCTGCAGGTAGAGGACCGGCGGCAGCTGTACCTTCTCGCCGCGCTCGAGCGCGCTGGCCGGCGCGCCCTCGTCCATCGCCTCCTCGGTCTTCCAGTACGCGTCGTGGCACGGGATGAGCTCGTCGGGGTTCACCGGGGACGGCCCGCCCTTGGCCTTGAGGTCCTTGGCGTAGCGATACCGGCCGATCGGATCGATGACCGGCGAGGTCATGATCACGCAGCGCACGGTCGCGTCGAGATTCGGCGCCGTCGCCAGGGGCAGCGCGCTGTAGCGCGGATCGAACGGCCGCATCGCCAGCAGCATCGCCTGGTGCCCGCCGCTCGAGTTGCCCATCGAGCCGACCATGTCGGGCCGCCCGCCCAGCTCGACCGCCCGGGACTTGATCCAGCGAATCCCGTAGTGGATGTCCTGGAACGACGCGGGATAGGACGCCGTCGGCGGCTGCCGCCAGTCGAGCGTCGCCACGATCACGCCGGTCTTGGCGAGCGCCTCGTGGATCACCTTGTCGCCGTGGCGATCCGACCGGCACCAGGCACCGCCGTGGAGCTCGACCATGATCGGGAACGGCCCCGAGCCCTGCGGCCGGTAAATGGTCGCGAGATACGGAGTGGTGCCGTGACGGAGGTACTCGACGTTCTCGACCTTGACCTCGTAGCTCATCTGGTTCTCCATTTCATAGGCACGCCTCGGCCGGCGGGGCCCCAGCCCCGCGACGGCCTGCAGCGCGCACTGCCTTGGAACGCCTCGACCGGCGGGGCCCCGGCCCCGCTCCCGGCCGTAGAGTATCCTGCCGCATATGGCGAAGCCAAGACGGATCGACGGAATCGGCGCGTCGGTCAAGCGCCGTGAGGATTTGCGGCTTTTGACCGGGCGCGGACGCTATGCCGAAGACGTCGGCGCGCCGGGGCAGGCGTACGCGGCGTTCGTGCGCTCGCCGCACGCGCACGCCGACGTCATCTCGTTCGACGCGAAGCCGGCGCTCGCGATCGCGGGCGTGCTGGGCGTGTTCGGCGGCCGTGATCTCATCGCGGACGGTGTCGGTCCGATCCCGACCTTGATCGCCGAGCGCGGCGGCGGCATCAAGAGCCGCGATGGCTCGGCGTTCGCCGAGCCCGTCTGGCATCCGCTCGCGATCGACCGCGTGCGCCACGTCGGCGAGCCGGTCGCGATCGTCGTCGGCGCCAGCGCCGCCGCGGCTCGGGACGGCGCCGACGCCGTCCGGGTAGGCTACGCCGAGAAGCCCGCCGTGGTCGACGCGGTCGCCGCGCTCGCGCACGGCGCGCCGCGGCTGCACGACGGCGTCGCGGACAATCGCGCCTACGACTGGGAATGCGGCGATCCCGAGGCGACGGCGCGCGCGATCGCGTCGGCGGCGCACGTCACCCAGCTGACCCTCGTCGACAACCGGCTCGTGACGTGCTTTCTCGAGCCGCGCGCGGCGCTCGCCGAGTGGGACGCCGCGACGGGACGTTACACGCTTCACGCCGGCCTGCAGAGCGTGCACCAGCTGGCGGTCAACCTCGCGCGAGTCCTCGGCGTCCCGGCCGATCGCGTGCGCTGCGTGACCGGCGACGTCGGCGGCGGCTTCGGATCGAAGATCCAGGTCTATCCGGAGTACGTGGCGCTCGCGTGGGCGGCGCGCCGCCTGAATCGCCCGGTGAAGTGGGTCTCGACGCGGTCCGAGGGCTTCGCGAGCGACGTGCAGTCACGCGACCAGCTGCTGCGGGGTGAGCTCGCACTCGACGCGGCCGGCCGGATCATTGCGCTGCGCGTGCACTCGACCACAAACCTCGGCGCGTACGTGGCGCCGAGCATCCCGATCTCGACGCTCTCCAACATGGAGCGGATGATCTCCGGGCTCTATGCGATCCCCACGATTCACCTTCGCGTCGAGGGTGCCTGCACCAATACCGTGCCGATCAACGTCTATCGGGGCGTGGGGCGGCTCGAGTGCGTCTACACCGTCGAGCGCCTGGTCGAGCGCGCCGCGCGCGAAACCCGGCGCGACCGTGTGGCGCTGCGCCGCGCCAACATGGTGCGGACGTTTCCCTATCGCACCGCGACCGGCGCCGTCTACGACTCGGGCGATTACGTGGCGCGCCTGGACGAGGCGCTCGAGGTGGCCGACGTTGCGGGGTTCGCCGCACGCCGCGCCGAGTCGGCCCGACGCGGCCGGCTGCGCGGGCTCGGCATCGGCCCGTACCTCGAAGGCACGGGCGGCGTGCCGCAGGAGTTCGCCGAGGTGCGCGTGCTGCCCGAGGGTGTCGTCGAGGTGCCGATCGGCGCCTTGTCCCAGGGGCAGGGCCACGAGACCGTCTTCGCACAAGTGGTCGCCGAGCGGCTCGGCGTTCCGTTCGATTCGGTCAGGATCGTGATGGGCGACACCGACCGGGTCGCGAGAGGCATCGGCACGTTCGCCTCGCGGTCGATGGTGCGGGCCGGGAGCGCGGCGGTCGAGGCCTCGGACGGCGTGATCGCGGCGGGGCGCACGATGGCAGCGCGTCTACTCGAGGCCGCCGCCGGCGACATCGAATACGACGACGGCGCGTTTCGCGTGGTCGGCACCGACCGCGCCATCGGCATCTTCGACGTCGCGCGCGCGGCCGCGGCCGGCCGACTGCCGGCCGAGCTCGGCACCACGCTCGGCGCCGCGCGGATGCACGAGAACCCGGCGTTCGCGTTCGCCAACGGCTGCGAGGTGTGCGAGGTCGAGGTCGATCCAGAGACCGGCGCCGTCCAGGTCCTGGCGCTCGCGATGGTCGACGACTCCGGCCGCTCGGTGAATCCGATGATCGTGCACGGCCAGATGCACGGCGCGGTGGCCCAAGGCATCGGCCAGGCGCTGACCGAGCGGTGCGCGTACGATCCGGCGACCGGGCAGCTTCTATCCGGCTCGTTCCTCGACTACGCGATCCCGCGCGCCGACGAGCTGCCGTCGATCTCGGTCACGAGCCGCGACGTGCCGAGCCCGACGAACCCGCTCGGCGCCAAGGGCGCCGGCGAGGGCGGCACGGTCGGCGCGCCCGGTGCCGTGATCCACGCGATCCTCGACGCGCTGGCGCCGCTCGGCGTGACTCACGTCGACATGCCGGCGACCCCCGAAGCGGTGTGGCGGGCGATCCAGGAGGCGTCTGGCCTCAGGCCACGGTAGGCTCGACGCGAAAGTCGCGAAGGCGCTGCAACACGACGCGCAGCCCAGCGAGCACCGGCACCGACAGGAACATTCCCGCCACGCCCGCCAGCTCGCCGCCGGCGAGCACGCCGAAGATCACCAGCCCGGGATGGAGCTCGACGCCGCGCCCCATGATCATCGGGCTCGACACGTAGTCCTGGATCAGACGCCAGATCACGATGAAGACCAGCAGAAGCCAGGGGTGTGCAAAGCCGCCGAACAGCGCGACTGACACCACAGTGATCCCCGCGACGAGCGGGCCCACGACAGGGAGGAACTCGAGCGCGCCGCCGATCGCCGCCAGCACCAGCGCGTACGGCACGCCGGCGACGAGGAACAAAAGCGTCCACACGACGAACGTCAAGGCGCACAGCAGCACCAGCGCGCGGACGTATTCGCCGAGTACCGCGTGCAGGTCCTGGGCGATCGTCTCCAACAGCGCGCGCGATCCGCCCCGCGCGATGACCGCCTCGGTCGCCGCGTCAGCGATGCGCTCGGCGTCGCGCAGGAAGAAGAACGCGAAGACCGGAATCAAGACGACAACCCACGCCCCCGTCAGCCAGCCGACGGCGGCGGCGAGGGCATGCTGGGCGTACTGGACCACCTGGGGAAGGTGCGATCGGACCAGGTCGTCGAGGATCTCGGCGCCGCCCCATCGCGGAAAGACGTTGCTGATGACGCGCCCGCTCTTGATCTGCTCCGACATCTCCGGGAACTTCTGACCGAACGCCGACAGCTCGCGGCCGAGCGGCTGGCCGACCAGCGCCACGAGCGTACTGAGCGCGGCGACCAGCACCACGTAGACCACGCCGATCGCGAGCGGCCGTCGCAACCGTCGCGGCATGACGCGCTCGGCGAGACGCACGAGCGGAAAGATCAGGTACGCGAACACCACCGAGAACACGAGCAGCAGCAGGACGGTCCGCAGGAAGTAGACGAGCGCGAGGGCGCCGAGGACGACGAGGACGGTCCACACCACCCACAAGGTCTTGGCATCGAGGGCGCGCAGCCGCGAGCGGGGGGGCATGAATGATTGTAGACCGACCTGCGGCTCAGCCGCGCTGAGCGATGGTCGTCGCGGCCGGCCGCCGGTGGCGCTGCCAGATGCTGTCGCGCCAGCGGATCCCGATGAGCAAAGAGAACACGAGCCCAACCCCCGCGAACACGCTGATGGTCGGTGAGTACCCGATCCGCTCGATCAACACGCCCGAGGCCATCAGGCCGAGCGGCATGCCGTAGATCGCGAGCGTTCGCACGCCCATCACACGCGCACGGAAGCGCTCGTCGGACGCGTTCAGCAGATACGCCGTCATCGCGATCATCGCGATGCTCTGCACGAAGCCGGCCACGAGCAGGGCCACCAGTCCCGGGCCTATGCTGCCGAGATGGCCGAAGCCGAAGAGGATCGCGTACCACACCGCGGTGTAGACCAGCGCGGAGCGCGCCAGCCGCCGCGGCCCGCCCGTCGCGATTGTCGCGATCGAGCCAAGCAGGCTGCCGAGCGCGAAGCTCGCGGCGAGCCAGCCGAGCCCCGTCGCCCCGACCAGGAACACCTGCCTGGCGACGTACGGCAAGAGGCCGCTCGAGATCGGATAGGCCGTGAGATTGATCAGGAACGCGAGCCACATCATGGCCAGGAGCGCGGGCGTCCTGAGGACGTACAGGAGACCGTCCTTCAGCTCCCGGCGCCGCGACGGCACCAGCGCGACGCCGTGGCCCGCTGCGGCGCTATCGCCCAGCGTGCCGGCGGCCGGGTCGGGAACGGGTCGCCGGCGCGCCACTTCCCACGTCAAGACGAGGCTCGCGGCGTAGAGGCTCGCGACGAGCACGTACGTGCGCTCGATGCCGAGTGCCGTGGAGAGCTCGGCGCCGGCCAGCGCGCCGACGACGCGCGCGGAGTCCATCGTGGCGCGCGACAGGCCGACCGCGCCCATCAGATGCCCCGCCGGAATCGTCTCGCCGATGAGCGTGTTGCGCATCACCTGCTCGTTGGGGCGCACGATGCCGGCGAGCGTCGCGACCGCGAGCACCCAGGCGGGCGTGAGGCTCCCGGTGAGCGTCAGCGCCAGCACGAACGCCGCGAGCGAGGCGTAGATCGCGCGCATCGCGACGAGCATCGTCCGGGCGCCGAGCCGATCGCCGAGCACGCCGAACATCGGCGAGACGAGCGTGCCGAGCAGCAGCAGCGAGCCGAAGGCAGTGAGCCACAGCACCGAGCCGGTGGACACCATCACGTACCAGCCGAGGATGACCGTCTCCATCTCGAACGCGAGCGAGGTGAGGAGGTCGGCCGGCCACTGGAAGCGGAAGCTCCGGACGCGAAACGCGGCGGGGATCTGGGTCGAGGCGCGCCCCTAACCGGCCAGCCGCTCGATCGCCGACACCTCGTCGGCGGAGAGCGACAGGTCGCGGCTCGCGAGGTCTTGCTTCATGTGCGCGGGGTCGGATGTCCCGGTCAGCGGCAGCATGCCGACCGCCAGGGCGAAGCGGAATATCACCTGGGGCTGTGTCGCCCTGAGTCGCGCGGCGATCTCTCCGACCAGCCGCGAGCGCAGCACCTCGATGTTGGCCGTGAGCAGCGAGAAGCCCTGGTAGACGATCCTGTGCTGGCTGCAGAAGGCCCGGACGTCGCGATCCCAGCCGGCGCGCGCGAAGCAGCGGTTCTGCACGAACGCGGGAAGCTCGGCGCCCGTCGCGGCCATCTGGTGCAGATGGCGCAGCGAGACGTTGCTGACGCCCAGCACGCGCGTGCGGCCGCCGTCGCGCTCCTTCACCATCGCGGCCCACACCTCGGCGTCGTGCTCGGTCCAGCCGTGGCCGGAGGCCGGGCCGTGCAGCACGTAGCTGTCGACGTGATCCGTGCCCAGATGCTCGAGCGAGCTCGCCATCGACTGCGCGACCTGCGTGGACAGCGGCGCCGCGGGATCATAGGGCAGCCGATGGTCCTGACCGCCTTCGTACGTGAACTTGGTCTGTAAGAAAAGATCCGCGCGCGTGACGATGCCGGCCCGATACGCGGCGGCGAGCCCCTCGCCGACGCCGGCCTCGAAATAGTGGCGCCGCTGGTTCGCGGTGTCGATGCCCCTGAAGCCCGCGCGCAGCGCCTGCTCGGTCAAGGCCGGCGTGCGCTCTTCCTTCCAGGCCGTGCCGTAGAGAAAGTCGGGGGCGCGTGCGGGTTCCGTTGCCGGCATGGCGTCATTCTGCCACGACCCCGCCGGAATTCGTCCAGGCACGAGTGCATTGGCGGGCGAGAATGGTCTACGGAGCTCTCTGAGGGCATGGCGCCGGAACGACCATCGAGAACCGATCGAGCTCGCGCGCCTGCCGGTACGACTTCTCGGCATCGGCGCAACGCCCCTTCGCCGCGTAGCTGTGGCCCAAGCGCACGTGCGTGAGCGGATCGTAGGGATCGAGCGCGATCGCTGCGCGATAGGCGGTCAAGGCCCGGTCGATATCACCCTTGGCGGTGTAGGCACTGCCGAGGCCGGCGTAAGCCTCAGCGTAGAACGGCCGTAGCTCGATCGCCTTCGAGTAGGCCTCGATGGCCTGATCGAACAGGTTGCGAGGGGTGGACAGGTAGAGATCTCCGATCGCCTTGAACGGCTCGGGCATACGGCCATCGACCTGGAGCGCGGCGCGGAACAGCGTCGCGGCCTTCCATCGATTGCCGAGCGACGAGTGCACGAGACCGAGTGAATAACTTGCCACGGCAAAGCGGGCATCGGCCTCGGCCGCCCGTGTCAAGAGCTCCACGGCGCGTTCGTTTTGGCCATCGTAGATCGCCGTCTGTCCGCGCGAGAAAAGCTCGAGCGCCCGGGTGGACGCCGTGGGCCGCGCGGCCGTCTCGATGCGAGCGCTCGCCGCATCGGTGAGTGCCGGTTGCAGCGTACGCGCGTAGACGACCGGCAACGCCGCCAGGTGCGTCAAGAGCTCCTCGTCGGGAAATGTCGTTGCCGGCAGCGACGTCGTCTGCCCCCTCTTGACGTCCAACAGGCGAGGGTGGAGCACGAGATCCGAGTCTTTGCGGCCGATACTTCCGTACAGCGCAGCGTGCGCACCCACGGCCTGGCCTGCCTGGATCAGATCTGCTTCGCTCCACACGGTGGGATTGACCGATCGGCTGAATCGATCACGCTCGATCTGGACGAGGCGCGGTTGCTGCGCGAGACCCTGCGAGATGGTCTGTGCGATCGCTTCGCCCATCCAGCGATCGCCAGACGCGAGGCCGGATGCGTCGAACGGTACGATCACGATGGCTCGCGGAGTGCCTTTCGGGTCGCTCTCGGCGGCTGAGCCAAGCGCGGCCAGCCCGGCTGTCAGAATCACAGCCGCGAGCGCCCGCAGCGCCGAGTGGTAGATCGCGGCGGTCCAGCGGTCTTTGCGCGGCACGGGCACGAGTCTATCGCCCGCGCGGCCGAAGCACGAGATGCCCGGACGGCGTAGCCTTCTTTCCCGGCTCGTGCTAACGTCCAGCGCGAGGAGCGACCAGCCATGAAGGTCTCGTTCTTCGAAACCGTGCGCTATCAGGCGCCGGGACCGCTACCGTCGGAATGGCCGGTGCCTTCCGGCGTCTACGACCCGGAGGCGGGCGCTCGAGCGTATCGCGGCATGATCGAGCGGCTCGAGCTCGTCGAGGATCTCGGCTTCGACTGGGTCAGCGTCTCCGAGCATCACTACTCGCCGCGGATCCTGACCCCGTCGCCGATCGTCTCCGCGGCGTTCCTGGCCGCCCACCTGAAGAAGATCAAGATCGCGCTGCTCGGTCCGATCGTGCCGCAGAGCAATCCGGTGCGCGTGGCCGAAGAGATCGCGATGCTCGATACGATGGCGCAGGGGCGCCTGGTCGTCGGTCTCCTGCGCGGAACGTCGAACGAGTCGCTGACCTACGACCTGAATCCGGCCGAGGCGCGCGAGCGGACCGACGAAGGGATGGAGCTGGTTCTCAAGGCGTGGACGGAGCCGCAGCCGTTCGGCTGGCAGGGCCGGCATTTCCGCTACCGCACGATCTCGATCTGGCCGCGCCCGCTGCAGCAGCCGCACCCGCCGACCTACGCGCTCGGCACCAGCCGCGAGTCGTGCGACTTCGCCGCGCGGCATCGCCTGGGGTGCGGCGTCTCGTACGGCTCGTTCGAGAGCGTGGGCCGTGCCACGCGCTACTACCGCGAGCAGTGCGCGCACTACGGCTGGCAGCCATCGCCCGAGCAGGTCATTTACCGGGCGAACATGCTGCTGGCCGACACCGACGAGGAAGCCCAGGACGCGCTGCGCAAGCTGCCGGGGCAGGCGCCGTTCTCGATGCGGCCCGGCGTGCGCGACGCGATGATGACCTTGGATTCGCGCAACATCGCGGGCGAGGCGCGCGCGCCGATCGTGAGCGGCGCGCTGCCCACGACGTTCGTCGGCGGCCCGGACACGGTCGTCGAGCAAGTCCGCCGCTGCCGCGAGGTGGTCGGCGCCGGCGTGCTCGATCTGTCGCTGCACCCGCCCGGATCCAGCGAGATCGAGCCGCTGATGCGCGCGCTCGAGCTCTTCGGCAAGAAAGTGCTCCCGCGCATCCGCGACATCTAGAGGGCCGAGGCATGACCGAGAGCGCCTTCCGCGAAGGCCACGTCGACGCCGACAGCTTCCGCATCCGCTACATGGAGGCCGGGCAGGGGATACCGCTGGTGCACCTGCACGGCGCCGGAGGCTTACGCCTCACGCCGTCGCACGAGCTCCTGGCGCGCCGCTACCGAGTGATCGCGTTCGAGATGCCGGGCTTCGGTAATTCGCCGGTGAACACGCGGACCGAGACGATGCCGGAGATGGCGTCGACCATCGTGCGCGCTATCGACAAGCTCGGCCTCGACAGCTTCAACCTGATGGGGACGTCGTTCGGCGGCAAGGCGGCGCTGTGGGTGGCGCTGCAGGCCACGCAGCGCGTGCCGGCGCTCGTGCTCGAGGCGCCGGCGGCGATCCGTCAGGAAGGCGCGGCGCCGCCGTCGGGCACCGCCGAGGAGATCGCGCGCCAGCTCTACGCGCATCCGGAGCGGCTCACGTCGATCCCGCCGATCGACCCGGCAATGCGTGCGAAGACTCAGCCGCTGGTCGAGCGGCTCCTCGGACCGCGCCGCGACGCGGATCTCGAGAGCCGTCTGCAAGATCTGGCGACGCCGACCCTGGTGCTGTTCGGCACGCTCGACCGCGTGATCGCGCCGGCGATGGGCCGGTTCTACAAGGATCTGATGCCCAGCTGCCACCTGGTGTTCGTGTACGACGCGGCCCACGCCATCAGCACCGACCGTCCGGAGGCGTTCACCGAAGTCGTGACCGACTTCCTCGAGCGCCACGAGGCGTTCGTCATCAGTCGCGCGGAGACGGTGATCCACCCATAGGCAGCGAGCCCCATCCGGCGCGAGCGATGCGCTTGATGGCAAGGGCGAGCAGCTGGGCGCGGCTGCTGACGCCGAAGTGGCGATAGAGCGCGGTCACGTACTGATGGATCGTTGCTCGGCTCAGGCCGAGCCGAGCCGCCAGTTGCTTCTCGCTGTCGCCTTCCACGAGACACGCCAGTGTCTGCCGTAGCCGCGGCGGCAGCGTGTCGGAGCTCGCTGCCGTCGCGCCGACCAGCGAGCGGCCGATCAGCCGCCCGAGCTCGCCGTGAAAGAAGGTCAACACATGCTGCTCCCGCGGTGAGAACTCGCGCTCGCTCGCCGCGCGCACCAGCGCGATCACACTGACGGCGCCGTCGTCCGAGACCTGGTACACGGACGTCAGCTGGTTGTCGATGTCGATCGGCCGGCGATAGTCGTGCCAGGCGGGGGATCGGTACCAGGCGGAGTCGGAGACGAGCTGTCGCCGGGTGCGAACGACCAGCCGGCCCGGCACGTGCTCGAGCGCCTGAAAGATGGGATCGCCGCCGGGCCCGAGCTCACGCTTGTACGCGGTGTAGAGCTTGTGGGCGCGCGCATCCAGGCCGACGTCGATGGCCAGAGTCGGCTCGACGTGATGGTGCGGGCGGCTCCACCGGCCGCCGCCGCCGGTCGCCGCCGGCGCCCCGACGAGCCGGCACAGACCTTCGAGCATCCGGCGATGCCACAGCTCGGCATCGCCTCCCAGATCGCGGCACTCGCCGATCAATCGATAGGCGTCGCGCAGGTCCTGGAAGCGCAACAGGTTCGTCTTCGCCGTCACCACGACTCCTCTGTTTAGAGGAATTGTCTGTCGTGTCGTCGTCGAATTACATCTGCTATCACCAATTGGTTGTAGCAGACGTATCGGCACGATGCATTAAGGAGGCTTCAGCTTTGCACTACGTCAGTCGGCAGTTGGGGATCGGGTTGACTCTGGCGGTCGTCGGCGTTGCGCTCCTCACCAGCTCGGTCGGCGGACAGGACGACCAGGGGCCACGCGGGCGAGTCTTCGACGTGATCAACGGCTCCGGCGCGGCCAGGACCATCAACGTCGCGGGCTTCCCGGTCGTGGCCACCGCCAACGCGTTCTTCCAGGACCTGGGCGTCAACGGCCGGCGCTGCGTGACGTGCCACGAGCCCACGACCAACATGACCGTGACGCCCGAAAGCCTGCGAGTCCGCTTCGAGATTACCCGCGGCGCCGATCCGATCTTCCGGACCAACGACGGCTCGAACTCGCCGCTGGCGGATACCTCGACAGTCCGCGCGCGTCGCGAGGCGTACAGCATGCTCCTGACCAAGGGCGTGATCCGAATCGGCTTGTCGGTTCCGGCGACGGCGGAGTTCGAGCTGCTCTCCGTCGACGATCCGTACGGCTACGCCGGCCACAACGCCAACGGCAACGAGCTGTCGCTCTTCCGGCGGCCGCTGCCCGCTACCAATCTCGGCTTCCTCAGCACCGTCATGTGGGACGGTCGCGAGACGCTCGAGAAAGGCTCGCCGTCCGCGATCCACTTCGATCTGGCCGACCAGTCGAACAGCGCGACTCAGGGCCACGCCCAGCGTCCGACGCCGATCGACCAGGACACGCGAGATCGGATCGTCGCCTACGAGATGGGTCTCTATACGGCTCAGATCTTCGATCGCGCGGCGGGCGACCTCAGCGCTGCCGGCGCACAGGGCGGCCCGGAGGCGCTGTCCGATCGGACGTTCACGTTCGGGGAAAACGATCCGCTGGGCTGCGATCCGACGGCGACGACCTGCACGGGCAGCAACCCGAACTTCAGCCCGATCGTGTTCACGGAGTACGCCGCGTGGTCGCACCTGCGGCCGGACAGCCGCAACGCCGCCCGCGCCGCGGTCGTCCGTGGCCAGGAGCTTTTCAACACGCTGGCGATTCCGATCGTGGCGGTCTCGGGGATCAACGACGACTTCGGCGGGTCGGGCCAATTCAACGTCCCGATCGTCGGCACGTGCACCACGTGCCACGATGCCCCGCACGCCGGCGATCACTCCGTGCCGGCGCCGCTCGACATCGGCATTGCCGAGCCGCCGGTCCCGCTCGGCCAGGGCGGCGACGGAGTCCACAGCCGGTTCGGGCTCGTGGTCGGCGATATGCCGGTCTACACGTTCCGTAACAAAACGAGTGGTGAGATCAAGATCGTGACCGACCCGGGCCGGGCGCTGATCACCGGTCGGTGGAAGGACGTCGGGCGCTTCAAGGGCCCGATCTTGCGCGGGCTCGCCGGGCGCGCGCCGTATTTCCACAACGGCTCCGCTGCCAGCTTGCGCGACGTCGTCGACTTCTACGACACGCGCTTCGCGCTCAACCTCACCGATGGCCAAAAGACCGACCTCGTCGCGTTCCTGAGGAGCTTGTAGCGCAAGCCTGCATCGATCCACGGAGCCAGTGCCGCGCGGCGTATAATCGGGCACCGTTTCGACTTACTCCGCCACAGAGCGCGAGGGTCGGCGCTGTGCGTCCCTCGTGATTCGACGAGGAGGATGGTATGGCCCGCTGCTCGTCAATGGCGCCGGCAGTCGCGCTCCTCCTGGCCCTCTCGGTCCCCGCCTTCGCGCAGACTCCCGCGCGTCCGGAGACGCCTCCGGGCCGCTCGGAAGCGCCGGCCGGGCAGGTGACGTTCGCCGCGACCGTCACGCTCGCGCCGACGTGGTTCGATCCGGCGGAGACGCCGGGCGTGATCACGCCGTTTCTCACGCTCTATGCGCTCCACGACGCCTTGGTGAAGCCGATGCCGGGCAACGCCTGGGCGCCCAGCCTGGCCGAGTCGTGGACGATGTCCAAGGACGGGCTCACGTTCGAGTTCGTGCTGCGCAAGAACGTCCGCTTCCACAACGGCGATCCGCTGACCGCCGAGGACGTGAAGTTCTCCTTCGATCGCTACAAGGGCGGCGGCGCCACAACCCTGAGAGCGCGCGTGGCGGCGGTCGAGATCGTCGATCCGCTGCGCATCCGCTTTCGGATGAAGCAGCCGTGGCCCGACTTCATGACGTTCTACGGCACGCCGGCCACGAGCGCCGCCTGGATCGTGCCGAAGAAATACATCGAGCGCGTCGGCGACGACGGGTTCAAGAAGGCGCCGGTCGGTGCGGGACCCTATCGCTTCGTGTCGTTCAATCCCGGCGTCGAGCTCACCCTGGAGGCCTACGAGGGCTTCTGGCGCAAGACGCCCTCGGTGAAGCGCGTCGTCATCAAGTCGGTGCCGGACGAGGCGACCCGGGCGGTGATGGTCAAGCGCGGTGAGACGGACATCGCCTACGGGCTACGCGGGCCGGACGCCGACGACGTGCGGCGCACCCCCGGGCTCTCCCTGAAGGTCGTGCTGCCGACCGTCAGCCAGTGGCTCGTGTTCACCCAGCAGTGGGACCCGAAGTCGCCGTGGGCCGATCAGCGCGTGCGCCTGGCCGCGAACCTCGGCATCGACCGCAAGACGTTCAGCGACGCCGAGTATCTCGGCCACGGGCGGCCGGCTCCGAGCATCATCCCGCGCGACTTCGAGTTCTACTGGACGCCGCCGGCCTATGTGTACGATCCGGCGCGCGCGAAGAAGCTCCTGGCCGAGGCGGGCTATCCCAAAGGCTTCGACGCGGTGGAGCTCGGCACGGACGCCGTGTTCGCGCCCGAGTCCGAGGCCGTACTGAACGGGCTCGGTGCGATCGGCATCCGCGCGCGCCTGCGCCCGATGGAGCGCGCAAGCTTCTACAAGGCCGATCAGGAAAAGCAGTTCAAGTATCTCGTGCGAGTCGGGAGCGGCGCCGCGGGCAACGCGGCGACGCGGATCGAGGCGTTCGTGATCTCCGGCGGGATCCGCTCCTATGGCGGCTACCCCGACATCGACTCGCTCTTCCGCGATCAGGCCGGAGAGATGGACACCAAGCGCCGCGAGGCGCTCCTGCACAAGATCCAGCAGCTCATGTACGAGCGGGCGATGTTCGCGCCGATCATCGAGCAGGCCGGGCTGATCGGCGTCGGGCCCAAGCTGGCCGAGGTCCCGACCATCACGGGCCACCCGTTCATCTCGCCGTACGAGGACCTCCGGCTGAAGTAGGCTCGGCGCGCGGGCCCGAATCGATGCTAGCGGTAGCCGCCGAGGCGAACCGCGTAGCTGCGGGATGGGGCGAGGCGCCGCCGGCGCGAGTCGACGGTCAAGCCCAGGACTTCGAGTGTCTCGACTCCGAGAATCGGCTCGACGACGTCGCCGACGAGGATGGTGGCCGGCGCCTCACGCTCTCCGATCCGGAAGATCGCGGTCGCGGCGTCGAGCTTCACCCGCCGTCCGTCGGCGAGCGTGATCGCGAGCGAACGCCGGAGACGTTTGATGCCGAGAGCCCGGGCGAGCGACTCGGGAATCACCGAAAAGGTTGCGCCGGTGTCGACGAGCATTTGCACGGTCGCGGTCTTGTCGGCCGAGAGCTTGACGCGCTGGAGAATGTGCCCCATCTCTCGACCCTAAGCGGCCCAGAACTTCTGGTCAACGAGCCGCGATCGATACATCAGGGTCAGAGCCGGTAGACGCGCGCCGCCGTGTCGTGAAAGAGCTTGGATCGGTCGCTCGCGGAGTAGCCCTGCGTGAGGCGCTTGAACGAGTTCCACAGCACCGTGTAGCTGCAGGTCACCATGTCGACCGGGAAGTTCGACTCGAACATGCAGCGGTCGGCGCCGAACTTCTCGATCGTGTACTCGTAGTAGGGCCGCGTGGCGTCGCAGAGCTCCTGGCTCCCGGGCGGGCGCGAGCGCTCGTGCCAGCCGAAGCCGTTGATCTCCATGTTGATCCCGCCGAGCTTGGCGACCACGTTGGGGCAGGTGGCCACCTCGGCGAGCGACTTCTTCCACTCGGCGTAGATATCTTTGGCGCGGCCGGCGTACGGCCCGATGCCGAGCGGGCCGCCGAAGTGGTTCAGGATGATCGTGGTGTCGGGAAATGCCCGCGCCAGCGAGGTGACGTCGGGGATCTGATGATGATAGAGCCACGCCTCGAACGTGAGCTTGCGCGGCGCGAGCTGCTTGAAGCCCGCCCGGAAGTCGTCGCGCAGGAGCAGGCCCTGTCCGGGATTGGTGCGATGGCTCGGAACGACCGGATTCGGGTCCCACGCGGCGCCCAGGCGAATGCCGCGGAAGCGGCCGCCGCCCGCGGCGATCTGCGCGTCGAGCACCGCGCCGGCCGCGTCGCCCAGGCGCAAATTGGCCGTGCCGATGATCCCGGCGGCGATCCGCGTCTTGCCGTAGAGCCCCGACGCGCTCATCGCCGCGATGCCGTTCACGAACTCGGTCTCGCCGACCGGACGCAGCGCCTCCGGCCCGTCCTTCTTGAACATCGCGCCGCACTCGATGAACACGGTCGACACGATGTTGTGGCCGGCGTTGACGTCGGCCGCGATCTCGTCGATCAGGTAGCGCGAGGCCGTGCGCGCCGTGTTCTGGTCCCAGAGATGATGGTGCGGATCGCAGATCGGCAGGTCGGGTTCGATCGCGGTCTCGACGGTCTGCTGGAGCCAGTCGTGGTTCTTCGGGCGTGCGGTCATGGCGGATCGTCTCCCTGCGCCGGGCCGATCGAGTGAAGGCCCACGCGCCGCCCATGATGCGCCACGGATCGGTGCACCGCAAACCACGGCGCCCGGCCATCGCCGCAGACTCGTGCGGCCACGTATAATCGTCGCGAGCGCACCCAGTTTCATAGGCGCGCCTCGGCCGGCGGAGCCCCAGCCCCGCGACGGCGTGCGACGCGCACTACAAACACGAAGGAGGCCGACGATGGCGGTAGAGACTACACGGGAGCCGGTTCGACCGGTGACGGGCACACACGTGGTCCGGATCCAGCACGAGGGCATCGCGACCGCCGACGCCGAGCGGTCCAAGGACTTTTACTGCCGGGTGTTCGGGTTCCAGGTGCTGCCGCGGCCGGCATTCACCTCGGGCGGGTACTGGCTCGGGACGGCGGGCATCTTCCCCCAGATCCACATCATCCAGTCGCAGATGCAGCCGCCGGGCGCGAGCGCGCCGGTCAGCCCGCTCGGCCGCCACACGTGCTTCGAGGTGGCCGACTACGAGGCGATGAAGGCCACGCTCGAGCGCGAGGGGATCAAGTACGTCGAGAACACGCAGCCGGGCGGCCGCGTGCAGATGCTGTGCAACGACCCGGATGGCAACACCCTGGAGTTCCAGCCGGCGACGGTCTGACCGCGCGTACAAATTGTCCGCGGGTCTGCGTCGGCGCGTCGGCCCTCAGAGGCTCGACGCGTCGACCAGGCCCGCGACGTCGTTGACGTTGACCCAGCCGCCCCGACCGTAGACCACGCGCACGGGGTGGCCCGCCGCCAGGACCCGGGCCAGTAGATCTCTGAGCGCGGCGGTGCGCAGGCTGCCGTCGGCACGCGCCGCGCGCATCGCTTCCACGAACCATCCGGCGCCGTCGCGGCCGAGATGCATCAACCCGATCCAGACGCCGTGGGCGTTCGCGGGCACGACCGCATTGCCGATGGCGCGCAGCCGGATCTCGTCGAAGCTGAAGCGGCCGGTGTCCGGCCGATCGGCGAAGATCCTGTCCGTATCGGGAGTGCCGGCGAGCGTGCTGTCGACGGCGAGCGTGATCCCGTCCCCCGCTTCCTCGAGCAAGGCCTGGATGATGTGGCGCTTGAGCACGATGTCGCCGAACGCGACGAGCGTCCCGGGGCGAAGGTCGTCCTCCGCGAGCGACAGCGAATACGCTTCGCCGGACGACGCGAAGTCCGGGTTGTCCACGTACCGCGCGCCCGGGACATCGACGGCCTCCGCCAGATGGCCGCGTACGACGACGGCGTTGCGGGCCCCGAACGCGGCGAAATCGTCGAGGAGCCGGGTCAGGATGGGTCGGCCCTGGACTCTCAGCATCGCCTTGGGCACGCGCGCGGTGAGTCCGGCGAAGTCGGCCCCCTGTCCGGCCGCCAGCACGATGGCCGAGAGCGATTCTCGCGCCGGCAGGTAGCGTCGCTCGGCCTCGGCCAGCTCGGCGTCGCCCTGCAGGCGAAAGACCTCGTGGAGCGGGGCCACTTGCGGTTCCACGGCCAGCAGCGATTCGTCGGCGTGAAGACGGCGCGCGGTCTCCTGCATGGCGCCAATCGAGGCCCTCAGCAGATGGTTCGCCCAGATCACCACACTGACCCGTCGCGCCCGGAAGTCCTCGGTCGAGGCGCGCCAGTATGTGGTCGGCACGAGCACCACGGGCGAGCGATGCGCCCATTCCTCGAGGAAGGCAAAGATCTCCGCCGGGCTGGTCTGGCGCGAGTGGATCAAGATCGCGTCGGCGCCCGCCGCGTGATACGCCTCCGCACGCTTGAGCGCTTCCGGCAGGCCCCAGCCGGCGATCAGCGCTTCCACGCGGGCGATCAGCACGAAATCGGCATCGCGCTGGCTGTCCTTGCCGGCCTTGATCTTGCCGCAGAACTCGCCGATGTCGGCCAGTGGCTGAAGCTCCGAGCGAAGGAACGAGTTGGTCTTGGGGAAGAGCTTGTCCTCGATCACGACGCCGGCGACGCCGACCTGCTCGAGCTTGCGAACGAGGCGGCGCATGTTGTTGAAGTTGCCGTAGCCCGTGTCGCCGTCGAGCAGCACGGGCACCGTCACGGCCTCGGCCATGAACGCGACGTGATCGACGACCTGGGTCCAGCTGAGCTCGTTGTTGTCGCGGACGCCGAAGGAAGCGGACAGTGTGAGCCCGCTCGCCCAGATGCCCTCGAAGCCGGCTTCTTCGCCGATGCGCGCGGAGAGCCCGTCGTGAGCTTCCGTCAGGAATGCGATCTCGGGGCGTGTCACCAGGCGCCGCAACTGCGTGGTCGTCCGCATGGGGTGCTTGCCTCCATTGCGTGCAGATACTCGCGCGGAAGACTCGATCAACGGGTTGAGTCTACGCCCGGGGTCTCGCAACGCGGTCATTTTTGCGTCCTGGCATACTGATCTCATCGAGCCCTGGGGACCCCAACGATGAAGCTCGAGCCTGACGAGACATCACCGGCCGATCGCCTGACGATCGCTCGCGCCCTGCGCGAGATGGCCGAGCTGCTCTCCGCCTCCGGCCAGGAGCCATTCAAGGCGCGCGCCTATCTGCGCGGCGCCGAGGTGCTCGAGCGCCTGGACGCCGATCTCGGCGAGCTCGTGCGAGGCCGACGCCTCACCTCGTTACCGGGCATCGGGTCGGCGCTCGCCGCGATGATCACGGATCTCTACGAGACCGGCTACTCGCGGACGCTCGAGGAGCAGCGCCGGCGCGTGCCGCCGTTCGTGCTCGAGCTCTCGCGCATCCCACACCTCTCGCTCGACAAGATCGCCAGGCTCCACGACGCGCTCGGCGTGAACACCGTCGAGGACCTCGAGGCGGCGTGCGTGGCCGGTCGCGTCAGAACGCTCAAGGGCATGGGCGAGAAGACCGAGCGCCGGATCCTGGACGAGATCCGCCGCCTGCGAGAGCCCGAGGCGCGCCGCGCGCTCCTGCCCGAGGCGCTCGCCGTTGCCGACGCGATGCGGGCGTTCCTCGCAAAGACCTCCGGCGCCACGGGCACCGAGGTAGCCGGCGAGCTTCGCCGCTGCGTGGAATCAGTCGGCGATCTCTCGCTGGTCGTCGCCTCGGACCGGCCGGCCGACACGATGAAGGACGCGCTCTCGGCCCCGGCGCTGGCCGAGGTGACCTCGAGCGAGAAGGCGAGCTTCGCGGGGCGTCTGGCGACCGGCCTTCCCGTTCGAGTGGACGTCGCGCCGCGAGCCGCATTTGCCGTCACCTTGCTTCGGGCGACGGGCTCGGCGGCTCACGTCGAGCATCTCGAGCGGCTGGCGCGAGAGCGCGGCGTGCCGCTCGCCGGCGAGAGCGAAGAAGAGATCTACCGCCGCCTGGGGCTGCCCTTCATCCCGCCCGAGCTTCGTGAAGGCGACGGCGAGATCGAGGCGGCCATCGCCGGCGACGTGTTCAACGACCTCGTTACCGCCAGCGACCTGAAAGGCCTCGTGCACTGCCACACCGTCTACAGCGACGGCCAGCACACGATCGAGCAGATGGCGCGCGCGGCCGACGCGCTCGGCATGGAGTACATGACGATCACCGACCACTCGCCGTCGGCGGCGTACGCGGGCGGACTCACGATCGATCGACTCCGGGCCCAGTGGGAGGAGATCGCGCGGGTGCAGGAGCGCGTGTCCGTCCGGCTGCTGCGGGGCACGGAGTCGGACATCCTCGCCGACGGAAGCCTCGACTATCCGGACGCGATCCTCGCGCAGCTCGACGTCGTCATCGCGAGCATCCATCGTCGCCACAAGATGGACGCCAACCAGATGACCGAACGCCTCAAGCGCACGATGGGACTGCCGTGCTTCAAGATCTGGGGCCACGCGCTCGGGCGCCTGATCCATTCGCGGCCGCCGGTGGAGTGTCGCGTGGAAGAGGTGCTGGACGTCGCAGCGGCGAGCCGCGCGGCGGTCGAGATCAACGGCGATCCGCGGCGTCTCGATCTGGCGCCGCAGTGGCTCAGGGCCGCTCGGCGGCGCGGACTCTCCTTCGTCGTGTCGACCGACGCCCACTCGATGGCCGAGCTCGTCAACATTCGCTATGGTGTGGCGATGGCGCGGCGGGGCTGGGTGCGACGCGGCGAGGTCCTGAACACGCGGAGCGTTAAGGAGTTCGCGCGGTCGGTGGCGCCGGCAGGCCGGGCGTGAGCCGGATCTTCCTGCTCTCTCCCGCCCACTGCGGAGGATTGCGCGCGCGGCTGGTCATGAGCGAGCGCGCGTCGTTCGATCTGGCCCAGCGCGTGCGGGCGCGCGACGGCGCGCCGCTCGGCGAGGTGTTCTCGTTCCTGAGCGGGCTCTACTTTCGCGGCAAGCTCACCTATGCGCGCGCGTTCGCCCAGCCGCCGGACGTGCTCGTGATCACGCCGACGGACGGGCTGCGCCCGGCCGACGAGCCCGTCGATCTGGCCCGGCTGCAACGGTTCGCGACCGTCGACATCGCCGGCGACGATCCGCGCTACCGGGAGCCGCTCGACCGCGACGCGCGCCGGCTCGCCCGGCGCATCGGCGCTACGGGCGAGGTGGTGCTGCTCGGCAGCATCGCCACTGCGAAGTACATCGAGCCGCTGCTGGCCGCGTTCGGCCAGCGCCTGCGGTTTCCCGCCGATTTCGTCGGCCGCGGCGACATGAGTCGCGGCGGTCTGCTGCTGCGCTGCGCGCGGGCCGGGACCGAGCTCGAGTACGTCGGCGTCGGCGAGGTCGTGCGGCGCGGACCGCGTCCGCCCAAGCTGCCGCCGCTGGTCCGATGAGCCCGGCCGGCGCGCGCCGCGCTCGCAAGACGGCGCCGCCCTCGACGCGTGCGGGCGGACGCGCGCCGCGCTCAGGTGGGCGCGCGGCGCAACGGGTGATCCCGACCGACGTCGACACCGTGGACGTGCGGGTCGGGACCCGTACTGTCCATCTAACGAACCTGCGCAAGCCGTTCTGGCCAGAGCGCGGCATCACGAAGGGCGACCTGCTGCAGTACTACGTCGACGTGTCCGCCGCGCTGCTGCCGCACCTGCGCGATCGCGCGATGGTGATGAAGCGCTATCCCAACGGGGCCGCCGGCGACTTCTTCTTCATGAAGCGCGCGCCCTCGCCCCGGCCCGACTGGATCGAGACGTGCTCGATCGAGCACGAGTCGGGCAACGTGATCGACTTTCCGGTCATCCAGGACGTGCCCGCGCTTCTCTGGGTGGTAAACCTCGGGTGCATCGACCTGAACCAGTGGTACGCGCGCTGTGACGACACCGACCGGCCCGACTATCTGCACTTCGACCTCGATCCGGTGAAGGGCGCCACGTTCGCGCAGGTGAGGGAAGCCGCGCTGATCCTGAAGGAGACGCTCGACTCGTTGAAGATGCCGAGCTATCCGAAGACGACGGGCTCGCGCGGCATTCACGTGTATGTGCCGATCGTGCGCGGGCCGACTCAGAAGGACGTGTGGGAGGTCGCGAAGACGATCTCGCTCTCGCTCGCCGGCGCGCATCCGCGGCTGCTGACCGCGGAATACCGGGTGGCCCGGCGCCCGGTGGAGCGCGTGCTCGTCGACTACAACCAGAACGCGTGGGGGCGCACCTTGGCGTCGGTGTACTCGGTGCGTCCGCATCCGGCGGCGGCCGTGTCGACGCCGGTCGAGTGGTCGGAGGTTGGGCGCGGGCTTGCCATCGAGGACTTTCGCATCGACAACGTGCCTGCGCGGGTGGCCGAGCGGGGCGATCTGTACGCGCCTCTCGTGGGGCGTCAGCGGCGTTTCAAGCTCGAGAGCCTGGCTTGATCGGCGTCGGGACGCCAGGGGGTGAGCCTGGGGTGCTTCCCGCGACCTGCGCCCGTATCTTGCGTGAGCCGAACCTCCTCGCTTGGAGTTGAACGCGCCGTGCCTACACAGGTCGCGGGAAGCACCCCAGGCTCACCCCCTGGCGCCTTGGCGGCCTCGGCGCGCCGGGGCCCGGCGCGTTTCACTGATCCAGCGCACGAGGAGATCGGCAAGCGTGCGCTCGTGTCCTTGAAAGCCGTGGCGTGCTCTTGGCACGACTATGCCGGTGAAGGAATCGACTCGGAGCGCGTTTGCGCGGAAGGCGTCGATGACGTCCCATGCTGGGCGGTCGAGGTACTCGTCGCGTGCGCCGAGGACTGCGGCGAGCGGCAGTCGCACGGAGCGCAAGGCTGTCCACCGCGCGTTGGGGCGGTAGTACTGGAAGACGTCTTCGTCGCCGCCCGCGCGGTAGAGGCTCAGGTATCGCTGCGCGCTCCAGAATCCCCACTCACGTGGTATCAGCGCATCCGGATCTCGCCGAGCAAGCTTCTCGGCCGTCTCGACGCGCCGGCGGAGCTCTCGCGGACCGATGCGCTTGAGCTCGGCAGCCCGGTCTGAGACCGGGCCCAGCAGGGCGATGCCGTCGACTCGTCGATCTCTGGCGCGCGCGGCGTAGAACAGCACCTTGTTGGCGCCGGTAGAGTGACCGGCGAGGATGATTCGCCGGTAGCCGCGCCGCCGGACGAAGTCGACCATCGTCCGGATATCGACGAGGCACTGACGGAATCGCTCGAACGCCGCGCCGGCGAGCTGCCGGCCGGCCCGGGCGACCACGTCGTGACCGCGGGTGTTGAGCTTGAAGTAGGCGATTCCCGCGGCGTTCAGGCGCGTCAAGAGCTCGCGTGTGAGCGGCTGGCCGGACGAGAACACCGAGCCGAGACCGTGCACCCAGATGAGCGCGGTCCCGCGCCGGCCTCGGGGCTCGGCGAAAACGCCGTCGAGCGGGACGCCGTCCCGGGTGGCGATCCGGACCAGCGATACGGAGGCTTCGGGCGGTTGCGGCACGGACCGCAGTATAATCGGCCAGGTTCGTCGCGCGCGCTCGACCGTGACGCGTTCAGCGGGAGGACACCATGCTGACCCACGAAGAAAACGAGCTCATCACTCGAATCAGCCCCGGCACCCCCATGGGCGACACCTTGCGGCGCTACTGGATTCCGGCGCTACTCGCGTGGGAGCTTCCCCAGCCCGATTGCCCGCCCGTTCGGGTGAAGCTCCTGGGCGAGGACCTGGTGGCCTTCCGCGACACCGAGGGCCGCATCGGGCTTCTCGAGG
>Ga0209382_10001172_pt1 | contig 41837 bp, 33 predicted proteins | sample SoiMetdeltSBSDD5_FD_187599 | JGI IMG/M metagenome (GOLD analysis project Ga0209382, IMG submission 187599) | Bulk soil microbial communities from a Populus tree surrounding site in Tennessee, USA - Soil MetaG P. deltoides SBSDD5 (SPAdes) (version 2) | ecosystem: Environmental > Terrestrial >... | reverse complement strand
GCGACTATCCATGTTGGCCAAGAGGCAGAGAGCCTCCACACACAGGCCGGATATACGACCGCAACCGACACGAAGATCCGATGGTCATCAGTCACTCGTTTGAAAACTGGGAGGAGTCCATATACGGTCTGCTAGGTGGGTGATCGGCCCACGTGAAGTCCACGGACGCCACGTTCGCCACGAACGGCTCGTTGAAGGCCATGAGCTCCAGGTGTTGAGGAGTTTCGTTCCGCAGCGGGTATGACCGCGTCGATGTCGTCGAACACACCGCCGCAGCGCTCGTCCAGCAGATTGAGGCTCCGCGGCGCCGATGCCATCTTCGAGTGATGCAGGGTCAGCGCGACACTCAATCCTCCAATGCCGCCCCGGCAACGAGGACAGGTCGACGATCCATGGTCGCGCTTAGTATCAGTCTGGAACGTATCGGCCGCGGACCGCCGCTGACATCGAGTTCGCGAAAACTTCGCGATTCACCTTCATCGGCTTGACCCACTCGAGCCCGGTTGTTAGGATCCGGGCCTTCAACGCTGTGCACTATACGCAACGCGTGTTGCATTTACGAGAGCATGGTTCGGCCAGGCGGCTCTCCGCGCCTACACTCGCAACGCGATCGCGGTGATCAAGCTTGCCCACGGCTGCGGACGTGCCCGCACCGCCGCCGAAGTCACACCGTCCGCGCAAGCCATCACCGGGTCGCTGGCCAGCTGACCGATCCGAGCGCGTCGCGTCACGCGAGTGACCGATGACCCGGTTGGTGCCGCGCGTCTGCCTGCTTGCCGCTCTCATCGCCGCGACGCTGTCCGCGCAGCCGGCGCCGATACCGCAGCATCTCGTTTTCACGCCGTATCGTGCCAGCGGCATCTATGACGTTGGCGACACCGTCGGCTGGACCGTCACGCCTGCCACTTCTCCATCGACGTACGCGTTCAGGTGGACGATTCGCCGCAACAACGCCGTGGTGCTCAAGACAGGCACGCTGGATCTTTCGGCCGGCAAGGCCGCGATCGAAATCGTCGCCGACGAACCGGCGATGATGTACGTCGCCGTTGAAGCCTACGAGGATCTCTCGCCTGGGACGACAGGACGTGCCGACGGCGACGCGTCGCGCTTTATCGGCGGCAACGCCGGGCGCAACACCGGTTTCTATGCCGTGGGCGCAGCGGTGGCACCAACGAAGATCCTCATGTCGGCACCTCGTCCCGCAGACTTCGATGCGTTCTGGGAGCGCAAGCTTACCGCCCAGGCCCGTCTTGCGATCAACCCGGTTCTGACACCGATGCAAACCGATGTGCCAGGTGTCGAGATGCACATGTTCGAGCTGGACGCGCTCGGCTCGAAGGTGCACGGCTACATCGCCAGGCCGGCCAGACAGGGACGGTTTCCCGCCGTGATCCAACTGCAGTTCGCGGGCGTCTATGCCTTGAACGACGGTGCAATCGCCCGACGCGCAGCGGAAGGCTGGCTGGTTCTCAACGTCGACGCGCATGACAAACTGCCGTCCGACCCGTCTGGGAACGTGCCCCGCAACTATCGCGAAGTCGGCAACACCGACCGCGAGACGTCGTACTTCCTGAACATGTATCTGCGCGACTCGCGCGCGCTGGACTACCTGCTCACGCGCCGCGACTGGAACGGAAAGACTATTGTGCTGATCGGCGGCAGCATGGGAGGCCAACAGAGCCTCGCGCTCGCCGGTCTGCGACCCGAGAAGATCAGCGCTGTACTCGTCTGCGTGCCCGCAGGGGCTGATACCAATGGTGACCTGCATGGCCGCAAGGCGGGGTATCCCGACTGGCGACCGGACGATCCGGCGGTGATGAAGACTGCGTTGTACTTCGACACCGTGAACTTCGCGTCGCGCATCACGGCGCCAGTCCTTGCGGGAATCGGGTTCATCGACACGATCTCGCCGCCCGCCGGCATCTGGACGATGCTCAATCAGATTCGTCGACCGGTCGAAGCGTTGCCCATGATCGAATCCGAACACGACAACCTGACGCCGGACAAAGGACGGATATGCCCGACGCGAACCAACGAGATCCTCGATGTCGTCAGGCGTGGCGGCACGTTCACGCCCAAGGTGCTCGAGTGAAACACATGCGAGTGGCGCGCACGTTGAAGCGAAGCCTCTACGCGCTCGCCGCAACCGCGGCTCTCCTCGTGTCGCCGTTGTTGGCGCTCGACGGAGAAACAGGCATGCATGACCCGTCAACCGTTGTCGTGCACGACGGCAAGTTCTACGCGTACGGTACCGGGAACGGTCTTCCGATCTCTGTCTCCGATGACGGATGGACATGGCGACGGGCCGGTACGTTGATGCAGGCGGTCCCCGGCGGACGCCCTGGAGCGGATGTGCTCGCACGTGGCGGCAACAACACATGGGCCCCCGACCTGATCCGTTCTGGTGACAAATACTTCGTCTACTATTCGGCACCCGGCACACAGCCCAAGGCCGCGATCGGGTTGCTCATCGGCAAGACACTCGATCCGAGCTCGCCGGACTACAAATGGGAGGACGGCGGTCCCGTCGTGTGGTCCGATGGCGTCGAGGACAGCAATGCCATCGACCCTGGCGTGTTTCGCGATCCCACCAACGGATCGCTCTGGCTCACATACGGCTCGTACTTCGGCTACATCCGACTGGTCGAGTTGAATCCGAAAACCGGAAAGCGCCTCTCTCCTGAGCGGAAGCCGATCAACGTCGCTATCAATGGCGAAGCGTCCATCATGATCTTCCGCGACGGCTGGTACTACCTGCTCGTCACGCACGGGTCGTGCTGCGCCGGTGCGAATTCGAGCTACAACATCCGCATGGGCCGGGCAAAGAAGGTCACCGGCCCCTTCATTGACAACGTCGGCATCGACATGCTGCAAGGAGGGGGGAAGCTCTTTCTCGGTTCTGGCGGCCGATATGTTGGGCCGGGACATTTCGGACTACTCGATCTGGGCGAAAGCGTGCAGAAGTTTTCCTGCCACTATGAAGCCGACCTCGATCGAGGCGGCATCAGCATGCTCGACATTCGTCCTCTTCTCTGGCGGGATGGGTGGCCCGTCGCCGGTGAGAATTTCAAGGAAGGCACATACGAGATTGAATCCGTGCGAACTGGCACGGCGCTCGAATTGGCCGTGCAGGGCGCACCCGTCGGAGGACTACGAGGGCGCGGCGGTCGCGGAGGCGCTGCTGCCACAGTCGGCACGCCCATACCGGCTCAGGACGCGGCGCAAGTGTCGGCGAACTGGCCCTCGGGGCCGGTCGACGTGCGCATGGCGCCATACATGCTGCAGGCGCAGCAGAAGTGGACGGTCACGCCGGTCGCGAATGTCGGCGGCTATCCGGGATCGCCGTACTTCAAGATCACGATCGCCGGGACCGACCGCGTGCTGACCGCAACGGAAGATCAGGAACTGGTCGCGCTCGCCGCGTTCAGCGGCCGTCCCGAACAACTGTGGCGCATCGATCAACTCACCGACGGCACATATCGTGTGATGCCGAAGACGACTCCGAATTCGAAGGAACCGCTGGCACTTTCGGCCGTTGGCAGCAGCACGCCAACACTCGCCAGGTTCACTCCGGAGAGCGATCGTCAGCGCTGGCTCTTCAAAACGCCATGAGCGACAGAACGTTCCTTCCGTCGCTGATGATCGTCGGTGTGCTTGCTGGCGTAGTCGTTCTCGGTGTCGCTCACGCGCAAGGCCTCGCGCCGTCGCTCGCACGTCCGACGTCGCCGGCCAAGGCGACGAACGCCGACGGCTTCCTGCAACGTTGGCTCCTCCTCGAACCAATTGCTGTGAGCGGACAACTCACCGACACTGCGGTACAGACAACGGTCAAGACGCAGCACTTCCCCAATCAACTCACCACCATCCCACGGGACGGTGACGCGCTGTCAATCGGCGACACCAAGGTCGCGTGGCATGCCGTCGACACCATCGGCTACAACGTCAACCTCTATCATTTCGCCTACGCCCTCAATAAGCCGACGTCGAACGTGTTGTTCTGGGTGGTCACCGTCGTCAACGCGCCGCGCGAGATCAGCGGCGTGCGCCTGGCGATCGGCTCGAATGCCGCTTCGGTCTGGTGGGTGAATGGCAAGGAAGTCATCGGCATCTACAACGACCGGCAGACCGTCATCGACGAAGGCGTGTCGAAGCGTCTCAGGCTGAAGCAGGGTCCAAACGTGATTCGCGCGGCGATTGTGAACGCCGGAGGTCACACCGACTTCTGCGCCCGGTTTCTCGATGACCAGGATCGGCCGCTCAAGGGCATTACCGTGAGCGTGACATCACCGTCCACGACGGAAGGGAGTGCGAAATGAAGTGGCTGCATGTTGCCGTAACGGCCTGCATCGCGGTCGGCCTCGCCATGGTGCTTCAGGCCGAGCAGGGCGGCGCGCGACCGGGCGGAGCCGCGCCAGGCACCACGAACCGCCCGCTGATTGGCGGAACACTCACGCCGGCCAAACCCGATCAGCGCGGCTGGGGTTGGCAGGTGAAGGCGTTGATCAATCCGGCCACGCCGCGGCCCTTCTACAACAAGGCCAAGGAACTGCTGTTCCAGGACAAGCAGATCACGAGTTACACGATTTCGACCTACAACGCCGAGATCTACTGCGAGGTCGCCAAGCACTACGACTACATCTGGTTCGAGATGCAGCACAGCACGATGTCGTACGACGAAGTGCGCCGGATGATCCTGGCGTGTCCCGGCGCCGGCGCTGCGCCGATGATCCGCATGCCCGACGCGCTCGAATCGAGCATCCAGAAGGCGACCGACCTCGGCGCGATCGGCATCATCGTGCCGACCGTGGACGATGCGCTCGAGGCCCGTGATGCGGCGCGGTTCTCGCGATATCCGCCGTTCGGCCGTCGCAGTTCGGGCGGCGGGTCGTTCGGTCAGGTGTGGCCAAATGTGAACTACCGCGCCACGGTCAACGACAACATGCTCGTCACCGTCATGATCGAAACGCTCGAGGGCGTGGCGAACGCGGAGGAAATCGCCGCCACGCACGGCGTCGACGTCCTGCTGATGGGCAATAACGATCTCTCGAGCTTTTCAGGGTGGGGGCAGAACGATCCGCGCTACCAGGACGCGCTCGTCAAGGTGCACGACGCCGCGCTCAAGTACGGGAAGTACTTCGGCAACGCCGGCGCCCAGTATTTGAACGGCTACGTCCTGAGTGCGGACACGCGCATGGTCCAGAACGGACCTGCACGCGATGGATGGACGCCACCAGCGCGCGGCGGCGGCGCAGGTCGAGGCGCGGCACCCGCGGGACGCGGTCGCGGCGACAACACACCCGAGCCCGATGAGGAGCCTGTCATCGGGCTCCCGGGCCGCGGGAAGTAGAGGGGCGGCATGCGCGGCGTCCTTGCAGGTAGAAGGCTCGCCGTTCACGTGGTCATCGCCAACTGCGCGACCGTATAAGAGCGCGCAGGCAATTTGAACGTCATACGCGCGCCAGCGGCCGGTGCATCGAGCCGCTGCGGCGCCACACGTCGCGGCTGTTCGAAGGTGTTGAACGCCTTCAGATCCGGGCCGGTCAATGTCTCGCACGTGAGGACACGTGTTGGTGTGATGTCGCGCCATTCCAGCGCGAGCTCGCGCTCTCCATCCAGATCGCGATTCAGCATCAGCACGCACGCTTGCCCGGCCTGCGCATCGAGCGTCGCTACAACATCCACGAACGGCACCTGGTCGTTGCGCGCGAAGTCGGCCTGCAGTCCAGCGCCGGTGATCGGATAGGTGTCGGATTCCACGCGCAGATCGAGCACGCGTCCACGCGCGTAGCGCAGCGCCCAGGCATAGGGGAACAACGTGCTCTGACGCAGCACGCCCGTGTCATTGGTGACCAGTGGAGCGATCACGTTGACCAGCTGCGCCAGACACGCGACTCGAACGCGTTCGGCGTTACGCAACAGCGTGTTCACGAAGCCGCCAACGAGGAGCGCGTCCTCGAGGTTGTAGACCTCCTCGAGCAGCTTCGGCGCGAATTGCCGGCGTCCATTCACGGCATCACCGCTACGCGCCCGATACCACACGTTCCACTCGTCGAACGACAACCATAGCCGCTTGTTCGAACGGCGCAGGCCCTGCACATAGTCGCAGACCGCAGCGATCTCGCGAATCTGCCGATCCATGTCGAGGTTCATCGCCAGGTACCGCGCGGAGCTGTTGCGCGTCAGCGCCTGCGTGTTGCCGTAGTACGCGTGCAGCGAAATGCCGTCGACCTGGTCGTAGCACTCTTCGAGCACTTCCCGGTCCCAGGTCAGGTATTGGGGCATGTTCGTGCCGCTCGATCCGCAGGCGATCAGTTCCAGATTGCCATCGATGACGCGCATCTGCCGGGCGGCATCGCGTGCTTTTCGGCCATACTCACGGGCCTGCATCTGCCCGATCTGCCACGGCCCGTCCATCTCGTTGCCGAGACACCAGTAGCGTACGTTGTGCGGCTTCTCGTAGCCGTGTGCGCGACGCAGATCGCTCCACTTCGTGCCGCGCTCGTAGTTGCAGTACTCGACGTAGGCGACCGCCATTTCCGCAGAGCCGGTCCCGAAGTTCATTCCCAGCAGCGGCTCGCTGCCAACCATCCGGCACCAGTCGATGAACTCGTTGGTGCCGAACTGGTTCGTCTCGATCGAGTTCCACGCGCGTTCGAGCACAGTCGGCCGCTGTTGCTTTGGTCCCACGCCGTCCAGCCAGTTGTACCCCGAGACGAAATTGCCACCCGGATAGCGGACGATCGGGACGCCGATCTCCTTGACCTCGCGCACGACGTCGGTGCGGAAGCCGTTCGAATCCGCCAGTGGCGATCCCGGCTGGTAGACGCCTGTGTAGACCGCCCTCCCGAGATGCTCGAGAAAGGCGCCAAGGACCCGGCGATCGAAATCGGCACGAACGCGCGGCTGCTGAATGAGCGCACGCGCGGCACCGCGGACGCCTTGCGCATATCCGATGGCGTCCAACCACGATCCAGTCGCCAGCATGGCGCCTGCCCCACCCAGGTTCGCGAGAAAACGACGCCGGCTCGACAGAGTCATGGTCATCTAGCGCCCCCGCAATGTGTTGATGCGCTGCGTGAACTCGTCCACGTTGGCGCGGTTCACGACGAGCGTCGGCACGATGATCTGTTTCGTCTCCGGGATGAACGAGCGATCGCCACGCACGGCCTGCGCCATCCGCTTGATCGCCTGATAGCCGAACTCGTAGGGCTGCTGGACAACCGTCGCATGTATGGCGCCGGCCTTGATTCCGGCCAGCGTCTCGTCCGCTTCGTCGAACGTGACAATCTGAACTTTGCCGACTTTGCCGGCCTCGCGGACGGCATTCAGGATCGCGGGGCCGTTATAACTCCACAGTCCGACGAGCGCCTTCACGTCGGGATAGCGCACCAGCGTATCGGCCGCGTTTGCCTTCGCCCGCACGTCGTCGACGTCGTCGGTTCGCACGTCGATGATGGAAATGTTTGATCCGGCCAGCGCCTCCTTGATGCCCTGCACACGGTCCTGGGCGTTGCGCGCGTCGAGCTTGCCGACAAACAGCATGATCCGTCCACCATCGGGAACGGCCTCGCGTATGAGCTGCCCGGCCTGCCGGCCCGCGGCCAGGTTGTCGGTGCCGATGTAGCACGTCCTCGCCGATTCCGGAGCGTCGCTGTCCTGGGTGAACACCAATGCACGCTTCGCGGCAGCGTCGATCAGGGTGGTCTGGTTCTGTGGGTCGACCGGCGAAATGGCGATGGCGTCGACACCCTTGGTCAGGAGATCGTCGACCACGCGCTGTTGCTCCGCGGCGGTCCCGTCGGCGGTGATCCTGAACTCCGCCTGCACGTCGGCCAGCTCCTCGTCGGCCTTCTCGACGCCGCGCCGTGCGATCGTCCAGAAGTCGGCGGAGTTGTTGGTGACGAACGCGACTTTGAGCGTCTTGCCTCCACCCGCATTGCTGTCATGCGACACACACCCCGCCGTCGCCACGGCCAGACAAGCGAGCGATGCGATCAGCTTCGCACTGTGCCTCTTCATCAGCGTCTACTCCTCACAACGTGATCGATCGCGCGCCGAACGCGATGACGCCCGGCGACGATCCCGCAAAGATGTGCGGCCGGTATCCGGTCTGCTGTTCGTATGCATCCGACACGCGCGCAATCGCAGGCGCGGCGCCACGGCGTCCGATCACGGCGACCGTACCGCCGCAGCCGCCTCCGGTGATTCGCGCACCATATAAGCCCTCCGCCAGACCTTCGCTGCGTACCAACGCGACGAGGCGATCAGTACCCTCCGAGCCAAGCCCGCAGTGGCCATAGCTGGCGTGAGACTCGTACATCAGCTCGCCGAGATGCCGGCGGGCATCGTCCGCTGATTCGGGCAGCAGCCGGCGAAACGCCTCGGCGCGAGAGCGCTCGTACACCGGATGTGCCGCAGGCGCACGCACGCAGTACCGTCGTCCACGTTCGACCGACGTGACCGTGTCCGCGGTGTCACCGTAGTGGTCGAGGAATTCGTCTCCGGAGATCTGTTCCGGCAGGTAGCGCGCCAACTCCTGTTCGAAGTCGTCGACTGCGATGTTGGCGAGATACCCTCCGGGCACGGACGTGTGCTCGGAGAGGATGCGCAAACCCATGAACGCGCCCGTGCGGACCGCGCCGTAGTCAGATCCGCCCACCGCATGACGCTCGCCCGAATCGAGGCCCCACAGTTCGATGTCGTCTGGGACACGCACCGGCACCTGCAGTTCGGCAGGCTGGCACAGGAGCGCCAGCAACGCATGCTCGTCACCGAACGCGCACGTCATCTGGTCCATCACGCCACACGGGGCACCGGCGACGCGGTTCTCTGCCGTCTGACACAGCAGCGCCAGATCACGCGGCTCGAGCGCGATTCCGAATGCGCACGCGGTGGCAGCCATCGTCGCTGTTTCGACTGCGGCCGACGAGCTCACACCTTTGCCTTCGGGCACATCCGAGAGGACGATGATTCTCGCGCCCGACGTCAACGGCAATCCGCGCTCGCGGGCGAGCACGAGCACGACGCCGACAATGTAGGCGACCCAGTGCTCGTACGTAGCGTCCGGCTTTAGCCGGACCTTCTTAGTGTCCGGCTTCAGCCGGACTTTCTTAGTGTCCGGCTTTAGCCGGACCTTCGTGAACATCCGCCGCGCCTTGTCGTAGCCGACTGGCGCACCTTCAGGCGCGAGCGCATCGAGAGGGATCGTGCAGGGATCGCGTCCGAGGCTGACGATTTCAAGGATGGGACGATCGATCCGCTGAACGGCCGCCCATGTCGCCTCGGCGATCGGACGCTCCAGGACGAGCGATCCCGAGTAGTCGGCGATTCCGCCCATCACGTCGAGTCGTCCCGGCGCGCGCGCGATCGACACCGATGCGCCACGCTCGAACAGTCGTCGTTCGCGCAGCGTCTCGACAACGGTCGCGAGGCTATCCCTCATCGTCGATCCATTTCCGCGCACGAAGCGTCTGCTGCAACAGCGGCTCGACTTGCGAGCGGATGTGGGCATTGGCGTAACCCACCCATGCCACTTCGGCGTCCACGTTCAGGGGCGCATCGAGCGGCTGACCATGAGCATTCGTCACGATCACGCCGCTCTCTTCTGCGATGAGCGTGCAGCAGATGTCGTACGGATGGCATGTGAGTGCTGGTGGCAATCCGCGCTCGGCCAGGACCGGACGGAGAAGCGGGCGAAGATCAGCGATAAAGCGGTCGTGTCCAGCCAGGAGTTCGTAGAGCTGACCGCCGGTCGAGGCGTATTGATCCTCGAAGCAGTGCGTCTTTCCAGGGCCGTAGGGACCCAGTGCGCCATAGACGATCGCCTCGTCTATCGCGGCGAGCTCGTCGCGTGCGCTGGGAAAGAAGCGAACGATCGTGGCATAGCCGTGGGCTATGCTCGGTGCTGCCGATGGCCGAAGTCGGATCGGCAGGCGTTCGCCGGTCAGCCGGTTGTGGCGCTGTGCATGTGCACCGCCACCGCGTACCGCCCACAATTGATCCGACAGGTGCTGTTTGACGAGAGGGATTTCAGTCTGCACGGCCAACTCGATGTCACGCAGTGATGTCCCCGGACCCCGCATGGGGGCTACGGCCGTGAGTATCCACGCACTGCGCTTCTGATACATGAGGCCACGCGTGCCGTCGATCGGGTCGACGATGATGCAGCAATCCGCGGACGCTTCATTCGCTCCGCTCGGGTAGACACGGGTTCCTCCGGGCAGCCCCTCCGCCACCATCACGAATGCACGCTCGCGCGCCAGCGCTTCGGCGATCCGCGTGACGATGGTTTCGCCGACGACGTCGATGGCGTAAATCGTGTCCCCATCGACGTCACGATCGATTGAGGCCAACTGGTCGACGCCATGCCGCTCCGTTGCGGCCACGATCTCGTCACGCACATCTGCGTGCAGCGCGAGGATCAGATTCAACAGCGCGTCCCGGTCACGCATGCGGGCCCACACTGCCTAGGCGATAGTGGACGTCCGGTACGGCGAGCAACTCCGCGGCCTTCGCCTCTGGCCTCGTGTCACTCAGAAAATTGCCGCCGCCGACCTCGGGACCTGCGAGGTACTTCAACAGCTGCGGCTTGCGCAGTGGTGGATGACATTCGATGTGAAAGTGGAAGCCACTGTAATCGCTGCCATCGGTCGGCGCTTGATGAAGCGTCAACACGTAGGGGAATGACATCTGCCACAGGTTGTCGTAGCGAACGAGCAGCGATTTCAATGCGACCGCCAGATCGCGACGCTCGCTCGCCGACAGCGTCGCCAGGCTGGCGTGCGTCTCCTTCGGCGCGACGTAACATTCGTAGGCATACCGGGCGAAGTACGGCAGGAATACCACGGCAGATGTGTTTTCGAACAGAATGCGGCGGCCATCGGCCTGTTCGGATCGCAGGATCTCCTGGAACAGCACACGACGGCGCTCGTCGAAGAAGCGCCGGCTTGCCGCGGCTTCGGTCTCGATCGTCTTGAACACGAAGTTGGTCGCGTAGATCTGCCCGTGCGGATGCGGATTCGACACTCCGACGACTTCGCCTTTGTTCTCGAAGATCAGCACGTGCCGGATGTCGGCGCGCGAGCCAAGCTCGACGTACTGCTCGCTCCAGACGTCGAGCAAGGCGCCGATTTCATTGGCCGGCAATTCGGCCAGCGTGGTGTTGTGCTTTGGGGTGTAGCACACGACGCGCGCCACTCCCGTCGCCGCCGTATTCCTGTAGATGCCAGGGGCCGGCTCGAGTTGTCGGGGCGCTTCCATGCCGACGCAGGGATGATCGTTGTCGAAGACATAGACCGACCGGTAATCGGGATTGCGCTCACCGCTCACGCGCAAGTTGCGTGGACAGAAAAAGCAGGTCTCGACGTATTCTGGCGGCCGAGCGCCGGACACCACGGCCCGCTCCCCATGCCAGGGACGATCCTGACGATGAGCAGCAACAACCACCCACTCTTCGCGGAGCGGATGCCACCGCTGTTCCCAGGCGGCTACGCCGGAGCTCTCCATTGACGACCAATCCTTTCCTGAACATGTCGGCGGTGTCCAAGCAATTTCCCGGGGTCACCGCCCTCGATGGAGTGGACTTCCACGTGGCGCCTGGAGAGATTGTCGGCCTGGTCGGCGAGAACGGCGCGGGCAAGTCGACGTTGATGAAGATACTCGGCGGCATCCATCGGGCCGACTCGGGCACCATCGCGCTCGAGGGTGTGCCAGTGGTGATGCACGGACCGGCGGATGCGGCTCGTCTTGGCATCGGCATCATCCATCAGGAGCGTGAGGTCATCGAGACGCTGGATGTCGCCGGTAACGTCTTCCTCGGACGCGAGCCGCTGTGGGCGGGGCCGCTGCGGCTGCTGGATCGCCGGCGTATGGAGGCAGACACAGAGCGGCAACTCGCCCGGATTGGCGCGCCGATCTCGCCGCGAACGATCGTGCGGCGGTTGTCTCCTGCGCAGCAGCAGTTCGTCGCGATCGCACGCGCTCTTTCGATGGACGCGCGGCTGCTCGTCCTCGACGAGCCGACGGCGAGTCTTGGATCGAGCGAGGCCGAACGCCTCTTCGCGGTGCTGCACGATCTGCGATCGGGCGGCACTGCCATCGTGTATGTGTCGCATCGCTTGAAGGAAATCGAAACGCTGGCCGACCGTGCTGTCGTGCTGCGCGACGGGCGCAACGCGGGCGTGCTCCAGCGCGGCGAGATCACGCGCGATCGTCTCGTGCACCTGATGGTCGGCCGCGCGATCGACGCTGGAATCGCGCGCCGCGCGATGGGAACGGGCCCACGCGACCCGCGGTTGCACGTCGAGCGCGTCCGCACGCGTCGGTATCCCCTCGCCGAGGTCTCGCTGACAGTGAATCGGGGCGAGGTGCTCGGCATTGCCGGCCTGATCGGTGCGGGACGGTCCGAGCTGGCCGAAACGATCTGCGGAGTCGTGCCTGCGGTGTCCGGCCGCGTACTGCTCGACGGCCAGCCGCTGGTGCTCGACTCGCCGCGCGAGGCTATTCGCGCAGGAATGTGCTTGATCCCCGAGGATCGTCGCGGGCGCGGCATCATCGCAGCGATGACGGTGCGTGAGAACATGACGCTCCCGACACTCGGATCCTATGCCCGTCTTGGTCTCGTCCAGCGCGCCGCCGAGACCAGCGCCGCGCGAGACACCGCCGCAGCGCTGTCCGTCAAAGCCTCTTCTGTCGAGGCGCCCGTGGCGACACTCAGCGGCGGAAACCAGCAGAAGGTCGTGCTCGGCAAATGGCTGTCGCTCGAGCCGCGCGTGATGTTCTTCGATGAACCCACGCAAGGCGTTGATGTCGGCGCCAAGGCCGAGATCCATCGCCTCATTCGCCGGCTCGCTGACGAGGGAGCGGCGGTCGTCCTGATCAGCAGCGACATCGAAGAAATCGTCGCTGAAAGCGACCGCGTTGCGGTGATGCATGAAGGACTGATCACGGGCATCCTCGACCGCTCCTTGTCCACACCTGAAGCGATCATGCAGCTGGCGATCGCCTGACCGCACCCTATGACCCGAAAAGAGCTTGCTGTTCTCCTGCTGCTGGTGGCGCTGTGCGCCATTGTCGCCACTGCGAGTCCCCAGTTTCTCAGCGTCACCAACGTGCAGAACGTCGCTCGGCTCGTCGGCACCTATGGCATGTTCAGCATCGGCGTCGGCATCGTGATCATCACCGGCGGCATCGACCTGTCGGTCGGATCGATCTGCGCGCTGCTGGGCGTGCTCCTGTCGATGATGCTCGTCGAGTGGGGCTGGCCCGCGGCCGTGGCGTTGGCGGCGGTGATCGCGCTCGGCGCCTGCCTCGGCGCTGCGCACGGGCTGCTGGTCGCGCGTCTGCGGCTGCAGCCCTTCATCGTCACGCTGTGCGGTCTCCTGCTCTATCGCGGCGCCGCCCGCTACATCGCCGACGACTCGACGAAAGGCTTCGGAACCGGCCGGGGCTTCGAATGGGTACGGACGCTGGCGTCGGGAAGCATCGGCGGGGTGCCGATGCCATTCGTGCTGATGTGCGTGGTGGCAGGCCTGGCGTGGGTACTGCTCCATCGATCGGTATTCGGAAGGCATCTCTTCGCCATTGGCCACAACGCGGAGGCCGCTCGCTACTCGGGCGTCAACACGCGAGCGGTCATCACCTGGGCCTACATACTCTCCGGGATTCTCGCCGCCTTCTCGGCGATCGTCATCGCGTTCTACACGAACTCGATCTCGCCAGCCTCGCATGGAAATTTCTACGAGCTCTATGCGATCGCCGCCGCCGTCGTCGGCGGCTGCAGCCTGCGCGGCGGCGAAGGATCCGTCATCGGCATCGTCATGGGCGCGGCGCTGTTGCAGGTCCTTCGGAACCTGGTGAACCTCCTCGACATCCCGGGGTCCCTCGACTTCGCGGTGATGGGCGCCGTGATCCTCATCGGCGCCACAGCCGACCAACTGTTCGGGCGCCGTCTGCGCCGCGACGATGGATAGGCACCACGTGGGATGGTCGATGGCCAGACGACAAAAGAGGGACTGTCGTGAGCTCAACATGGTCAGACGACGGCGACCGGGTTCTCCAAAGTGCCAATACCGGAGATCGATATCCGCACCGAGTCGCCTGCTTCGAGCGTGAACGAATCGGGCGGGACCACACCGGCCCCGGTCAAAAGGACAGCGCCGTTCGGGAATCGCTGGGAACGAAACAAGTATTCAATGAGTTCGCTGAACCGTCGTTTGATTTGTCCGGCCCGGGTATCGCCGGCAAACACCACGTCCTCTCCACGCCGGATCTCGAGGCGAATGCTCCATTGCCGCGCATCGTCTTCGCCTGGCCCAACGACAATCCACGGACCCACGGCGCACGAGGCCGCATAGATCTTTGCCTGCGGCAGATACAGCAGGTTCTCTCCTTCGATATCACGGGAGCTCATGTCGTTGCCGATGGTGAAGCCCACGATGTGTCCCGAGGAACTGATGACCAGCGCCAGTTCCGGCTCCGGAATATTCCACCCAGCGTCTCGTCGAATACCGACCGCCTCGCCTGGAGACACGACCTTGTCTGGAAGTGACTTGAAGAAGATCTCCGGCCGCGCTGCGTCGTACACGCGGTCATAGGCTGTGGCGCTGAATTCAGATTCCTCCATGCGGGCCTGTTTGCTTCGGAGATATGTCACACCGGCGGCCCACACTTCCTGTGATTCGACAGGCGTGAGAAGCCGGACGTCGTCGAGCGAATGCGCGGGAAGTCCAGCCTGGCTCAGTCGCCCGAGCTCGCCAGCGAGGTCTCGCTGTTCGATGAGGTCCTGCATCCGCCGGATTCCGGCATCAGTGAGGTCGAGGACGATGTCCGCGTTCGCGATGAGACCAATACGAACGTCTGGGTTCGTCGCAGCCGTGAACCTGCACAACTTCATGAACCGTCGATTCTACGTTCGCGGCTCCGCAGCCAACCTCCAAATCTTGTCCAACTCCCGTGGAGGCGCCTGACGTTGACGACGTGGCCACAATTCTTAGACCATCACCACGATGCCTACAAGAGATGTCAGTACGACGCATGAGGGAAGCAGCATGAAACGCACACCGATTCTGATCAGCGCGTTCGCGGCTGTGCTCGTGAGCACGACGTTTGCTTCGCAGGCGCCGACGAGCGACGTGGACACTCACATCGCAACCGCGAGAGCAGCCGCCGGACTGGAGTACCGCGCCACCTTCGTCAACCTCTGCCTGCCCAGCGCGCCTCGCGCTGGCGGTCCTGGCGCGGCAGGTCGAGGAGCAGCGCCCGCGGGACGCGCCGCTGCCGCCCCGGCGACACCGGACCGAGCCGGCTGGTACGCCTCGCCATACAAGGTCTTCGACAATCTCTACTGGCTCGGTACGCGCCAACACTCATCGTGGGCCCTGCGCACCAGCGACGGCATCATCGTCATCGACACCAACTTCGAGTGGGCGACGCAGCCGGAGATCATCGACGGCCTGACCGCGCTGGGCCTCGACCCGCGCCAGATCAAGTACGTCATCATCAGCCACGCTCACGGCGACCACGATCAGGGCGCGGCGGCACTGCAGCGCCGCTACGGCGCCAAAGTCGTGATGGGGGCAGCGGACTGGGAGTCCACGTTACAGCGGCCGGCCACGGCCGCGGGTGGCGTACCCAAGCGCGATGTCGCAGTGGCACCCGAAGGCTCGACCAAGATCACGCTGGGCGACACCACCGTGACCGTCGTGCCCACGCCGGGTCACACGCCGGGAACGCTGTCGTATGTATTCCCGGTGAAGGACCAAGGCAAGACAGTGATGGTCGCCTATTCGGGCGGTACCCTGACCGGCGCGTTCGGCACCGACGGCGCGCGGTGGGACGAATACATCGCGTCACAAAAGCAGATCGCCAAGGTCGCGGCGGACGCCGGCGCGACGGTGCTCCTCTCGAACCACAGCGAGTACGATGGCGCCTACACGAAAGCTCGCCTCGTCGCAGTGAAGCGTGAGGCGGGCGAGAACCATCCTTTCATCGTCGGCGCAGATGGTGTCCAGCGCTATTTCACCGTGATGGCGGAGTGTGCGCTGGCCTCGAAGCTGCGCGTGGGGGCAAAGCCGTGATGGCCGTTCACGGCTCAACGCTGAACGTGTGAATCATCACGTGTCGATAGACTTCGCCCGGCCGAACGATCACCTGGTCTTGCCAGGAGGGAACGTTGATCGCATTGGGAAACTTCTGTGTCTCCAGACAGAGCGCTGCGTATTGCCCGTATGTCGCGCCTTTGCCGCTGACTGAGCCATCCAGAAAGTTGCCGGTGTAGAACTGAACTCCGGGTTGATCGGCCGACACGGTCATGACCCTTCCGGACTTGGGATCCTTGAGCCGAGCGACCGGGCGGAACTGATTCAGCACGCCGTTGACGATGAAGTTGTGGTCGTAGCCGATCGGCGTGCCACCGGCCTGATTCAACTCCTTGCCGATCGCTTTGGCGCTCGTGAAGTCGAATGGTGTGCCCTTGACCGGATGGATTCGACCGTCGGGAACCATTGGCGTACCCGGCGTGTACTGGTCGGCGTAAAGCGTCAGTTCGTGATCGAGGATTGTGCCCGAGTTGTGCCCACTCAGGTTCCAGTAACTATGGTGAGCCATATTGACGAGCGCCGTCTTGTCGGTCGTCGCCTGCATTTCGACCTTCAGCTCGTTATCGTTGGTCAACGCGTAGACGGTCCTGGCCGTCACCGTACCGGGATAGCCTTCTTCCCCGTCCTTCGAGACGTAGGTCAGCTCGAGCCGTGGACCATCGACGGTGTCGCTGGGCATGGCAGTCCACACCACCTTGTCCCAACCTTTTTTTCCGCCGTGCAGGTGGTGCGGCTTGTCGTTCGCGTCGAGCGTGTAGTGCTTGCCCTCCAGCGTGAACTCGGCGTTCCTGATGCGATTGGCGACGCGGCCGACGATGGCCCCGAAGTAGGGATTGCCTTTGACGTAGGCATCGAGCGTTTCGAAGCCAAGCACGATGTCCGCGAGCGTGCCGTTGCGATCGGGCACATGCAGTTCAGTGACGATCGCGCCGTAGTTAGTGATCTTGGCGACAAGCCCGTTCTTGTTGGTCAGCGTAAAGAGTTGCACCGGCGTGTCGTCGACGTTGCCGAATGGTGCCACAGTAATCGCCGGCGCGGCATGTACGGTGGCCGTCGTGGGCGTCGGCTTCGATTCTCCACCGTTCGGCGTTGAGCAGGCAATGACTGCGACGGCTGCAACAACTGCCAGGCCACACGTGATTCGTCGATTCAGATCCATCGGTCCTCGCTCGTGCAGTGCCGGAGCCGAATGGTAACGTAAGGTAGGCATGACACGGAGGACTACACCTTCGCTCGAGGACGTGCTCGGTTCCGCCGCGGTGATCGACGCATCGCGTGTCGAGGGCACCGGGCCCGATGGACGTCTGCCGCTGACGGCGCAGATGCTGCGCGACGAGCCGAGCGGCAACATTTTCGGCCTCACGCAGAACGTGGGAATGGGCTGGCACCCGGACGCGGCCGGCGGACCGCAGTACGTGATCGTCAGCACGATGGGTGGCGTGCGCTCGGAACAGGGCGAGCCAATCGCCCTCGGCTATCACACCGGGCACTGGGAAATCGGCTTACTCGTGCGAGGGGCCGCAGAAGCGCTACGTGCCGCCGGCGCGATCCCGTTCGCCGTTTACTGCAGCGACCCATGCGATGGGCGAACGCAGGGCACGACCGGCATGTTCGACAGCCTGGCCTATCGCAACGACGCGGCCATCGTGATGCGCCGGTTGATCCGATCGCTGCCAACCGCGTCGGGCGTGCTGGGAATCGCCACGTGCGACAAGGGACTGCCCGCGACGATGCTCGCACTGGCCGGCAGCAAGGAGTTACCCGGCGTCATCGTGCCGGGCGGCGTGACACTTCCGGCGCGTGATGCAGAGGACGCGGGCCAGGTCCAGAGTCTTGGTGCCCGCTTCACACACGATCTGATCAGTCTCGACTACGCGGCCACCATGGGTTGCCGCGCATGTGGATCGTCAGGCGGCGGATGTCAGTTCCTCGGTACGGCCGCCACGTCGCAGGTCGTTGCTGAGGCGCTCGGCATGGCGCTGCCGCACAGCGCGCTCGCGCCGTCGGGCGAACCGGTGTGGCTGGAACTCGGCAGCCGCTCCGCGACCGCGCTCCAACGTCTGCACGCCCTGGGAGTGTCGATCGGCCAGATACTGACCCCGGCCGCCGTCGAGAACGCGATGCTCGTTCATGCCGCGTTTGGCGGATCCACGAACCTTCTGCTGCACATTCCCGCAATCGCCGCAGCCGCCGGTTTGCAGCCGCCGACCGTCGACGACTGGATTCGGATCAGTCGCGCCACACCGCGCATCGTCGATGCGCTGCCGAACGGACCACGCGGGTTTGCCACAGCGCAGGTCTTCATGGCCGGCGGCGCTCCGGAGGTGATGCTGCATCTTCGCCGCATGGGCCTGCTGAACGGCCGTGTCCTCACTGCGACTGGTGACACGCTCGATGCCACCCTCGACTGGTGGGAATCGAGCGAGCGGCGACTGGCCGCGCGCGCACGACTCGCATCCACCGCGGCTGTCGATCCGGATCAGGTGATCATGTCGCCCGACGCGGCACGCCGCGCAGGGCTGACCAGCACAGTCATGTTTCCCCGCGGCAACCTCGCCCCGCAGGGCTCGGTGATCAAGGCCACCGCGATCGATTCGTCAGTGATTGATGCCGATGGCGTGTATCGTCATCGCGGTCCGGCGCGAGTGTTTACTGACGAGCGCGAAGCGATCCAGGCGGTGAAGGGAACGTCCCCCAGACAGGTGCGCGAGGGCGACGTCATTGTCCTGATCGGCATGGGGCCATCCGGGAACGGCATGCAGGAGACCGCGCAGATCACGACAGCGCTCCGTTACTTGCCTTGGGGCAAACACGTGGCGCTCATTACCGACGGCCGATTCTCCGGGCTCTCGACCGGCGCGTGCATCGGCCACGTCGGGCCCGAGGCGCTGGACGACGGACCCATCGGGCGCGTTCGAGATGACGACCTCATTGAGATCGTCATCGACCGCAACACACTCACGGGCACCGTCAATCTCGTGGGTGCAGAACACGTACGCCTCGACGCGAAGTCCTGCGAGACGCTGCTGCGCGACCGGCCGCGCCATCCCGGGCTCGCCCCCCACGATCGACTGCCGGACGACAGCCGCCTCTGGGCAGCATTGCAACGCGCGAGCGGTGGCACGTGGGCGGGGTGCGTCTACGACGTCGATCGAATCGTGGCGGCACTCGAGGCTCGGAGGCACGATGGCGACTGCGAATGAAGCAGTTCCACCACGCCGGCGATTCGTATCGGTGGATGTCGAACGGGGATGCTGGGGTGGTCAACGTTGCGGTTCGGATCCTTGGCCCTGCTCCCCGTCTACACGCACGTGCCGACCCTTCGTTGAACGTCAGGAACGTACTCGCGCTCACGGTATTCGAACCAATCGAAGTCAGCCGGAATCGCCGTTCCGGCGAGATCCTGACACGCCATACCAACGAACGCCCCCGTAAAGTTCGGCGACCCCGGCGCGCTGGCCTCGTCTGAGAGAATGCTCGCATCGAACGGCTGCGGCAGCCACTGCCACGCTTCAGAGCCGACCCGATACGCAAAGTGCAGCCGCTCGTAATCCACTTCGACACGAAGCTCGATGGGCCTGCCGCCTTCGATCGCGATCGGCAGCGTGAATGCGTCGGCGATGACCTGATCGGGGAGAGCCGACATCACCCGCAGATGCTTGCCGCTGTCGTCTCGTGACACGTAGAGGTAATGGAACTTGGCGCTGTTGTAGTAGCACACGAGGCCGGCCATCTGCTGGAAGTGAACGGGCTCGAACTGCACGCACGTCGATGCGCTGAAGCAATGCGCTTGCTGGCGCCGCGCGACGAGCGCCTGCTCGAACAAGCTCCCGATAGATTCGCGGCCGTAGAGGCGCAAGTGACCCTTCCGCGCGCGCAGGCTGAACAACCTGTCCGGCCGCGGTGACCGCAACCATTGAAAGTCGATTGGGAGCGTGTCCGTATCGAACTCCTCTCGAACCGGCGGCACGGACTGTGGCTGAGGCATCAGACCCGCGGGCGCCGGCACCTCCGCGATCGGTATTCCTTTCCCGTCCATCGTGCGCAGCCAACCATCCGCGCCCCATGTCATTGGCTCAATTGCGGTCTCTCGTCCGAGCGTGCAGCGGCCGCGGTTGGCGAGCGGCCGTCCGCACAGATAGACCATGTAGGTCTCTCCCGACTTGGTCTCGACCAGGTCGGCGTGGCCCGCTCGTTGGAGCGCGACGTCCGGCCGATGACGCGCGGTCAGGATGTGCACATCGGGGTGCAGTTCGTATGGCCCCAGGAGCATCCGCGATCGTGCCATCGTGACGGCGTGTCCCCAGCCAGTGCCACCTTCGGCGGTGATCAGGTAATACCACCCGCCACGCTTGTAAAGATGCGGCCCCTCGGTAAAGCCGAGCGAAGTGCCGGTGAAGATGTTGTGCCGCTTGCCGACAAGCCTCTGCTCCGCCGGCGAGTACTCCTGCAGCACGATGCCGGCGAAACGGTTCTGTCCCGGCCGCTGGTCCCACAGCATGTTGACGAGGTACTTCCGGCCGTCCTGGTCATGAAAGAGCGACGGATCGAATCCGCTGCTATTCAGGTAGACCGGGTCCGACCAGTCTCCGTCAATGCGCGCGCTTGTGACGAGATAGTTGTGGAAATCCCGCAGCGACGCGCCCGACGCGCCGGCGGTCGTCGTGCGGCCGTACCGCTTCACGTCGGTATATACGAGATGGAAGAGCCCGTCGGCGTGCGTCAGGCACGGCGCCCAGACGCCGCACGAGTCGGGATCGCCGCGCATGTCGAGTTGACTCGCGCGATTGAGCGGTCGTGCCAGCAACCGCCAATGCACGAGGTCGCGGGAATGATGGATTTGCACGCCTGGGAACCATTCGAACGTCGAGGTGGCGATGTAGTAGTCGTCGCCGACGCGAACGATCGACGGATCCGGATTGAATCCGCGAAGGATTGGATTGTGAATGACGCGACTAGGCAACGGCGGCCATGGTCTGTGGCGGCTGCTCACGCACGACCGTCCAAAGGATCACCGCGCCGAGCAGATCAAGCGCGGCGAGGCCGACGAAGAACGGCGCGTAACCAATGCTGGTGACGAGCGCGCCCATCAGCAACGAGAAGATCAACACGCCCGCGTTGCCACAGGTGCCCGCCATGCCCGCGACGGTGGCGACTTCGCTGCGCCTGAACAGATCGGAAGCCATGGTGATGACCGTCACCGATAACGTCTGATGTGCGAAACCGGCCAGGCTCAGCAGCGCGACCGCCACGTAGGGATTCTCGACCGTTCCGACGAGCGCCACGCCCGTCATCATCAGCGCGCCCACGGTAAAAGCGCAGCGCCGTGCGTTGATCAGACCCATGCCGGCGTACTTCTGAAGCGTGATGCTGACCGTACCGCCGAACATACACCCGAGATCGGCGGCGAGAAACGGCAGCCACGCAACATCGCAATCTGTTTCAGATCGAATCCGCGCACCGTCGTCAGATACAGAGGCAGCCAGAACGTCAGCGTGCCCCAGGTCGGATCGGCGAGAAACCTGGGAATGGCGATCCCCCAGAAATTCCGCTGGCGCACAATCACCGCGATCGACGGCCTGCCCTGTCCGGCCAGGTGATGCTCCTGGCCGGAGAGGATGTGGTCGCGTTCGAGCGCCGACAGCGCACGGTGTTTCGACGGGGACTGGTAGAACATCAACCACAGCGCAACCCAGGTGAGACCGATCGTACCGGTGAGGACAAACGCGAACTGCCAGCTGTGCATGAGAATCGCCCACGCCACCAGCGGCGCAGCCAGCATCGAACCGAGCGAAGCCCCCATGTTGAAGAATCCCCCGGCCAGCCCACGTTCGGTCGCCGGAAACCATTCCGACGTCGCCTTCATGCCAGCCGGATTCGCGGACCCTTCGGCGAATCCCAGGAGCGCGCGAAGTCCGAACAGCGTCTGCCAGCTGCCGGCGACGCCATGCGCCATGCTGACGAAAGACCACGCGATCGCGAAGATCGCGAATCCGAGCTTCAACCCCACAGTGTCCATGACGTAGCCGCAGAGCGGTTGCAGCATGATCGCGAATTGGAAGGCGCTGAGGATCCACGAGTACTGCTGCGTGCTGATGTCGAGGTCCTTCAGGACGGTTGGTGCCGCGACGGCCAACGTGCTTCGCGTGAGGTAGTTGATGATCGAGCCCACCATCAGCAGGCCCATCATCCACCAGCGGAGTCCCCGGATCCCCTTCATGAAGCCAACTCCCAACGCCCAACCTCCAACTACCAACCACTCCCAATTCCCAACTCCCAACCCCCCAATCTAATTTCGATTGGGAATTGGGAGTTGGTAGTGGTTGGGAATTGGGAATTGGGCGTTGGGAGTTTACGATCAGAACGAGAACTTGACTCCTATTTGCAGTTCGCGCATCGGTATTCGCGTGCTGTTGATCGTGCCGTACAGCGGGCTGGACATCGCCATGGTCGGGTCGCCCCACACGGGATGGTTGAACACGTTGAATGCTTCCAGCCTGAGCTGCAGGATACGGCTGCCGCCGAAGTTGACGTTCCGCATGATCGACATGTCCGTCGTGAAGACGCCCGGTCCAATGACGATATTGCGGCCCGCGTTGCCGTAGTTGAACGCGTCGGGGCGTGCGAACGCCGACGTATTGAACCACTGCTGCACGGTCTTTGGACCTTCGTTCGGATCCTGCCCGGCCACCAGATTCGGGCGGTACGTCTGGGCGCCGGTGTTGGGAACGTCGACACCGACACCCGGGTCTCTGGGGAAACCGCTGGACTTGTTCACGATCGCGCTGACCTGCCAGCCGCCCAGAACCGCTGCCGGCACGCCCGATTCTGCCCACTGCTTTCCCGGCCCGAACGGCAACTCGTAGAGCACTGACGTGGAGAACCGATGCCGCACGTCGAAGATCGAGAGGCCCCATTCACAATCGAAGCAGTTGCTGTTCTGCGGGAACAGCGCGTCGCCGTTGAGCACGCGAATGCCGCTGCCGTTGTCCTCGGATTTCGCCAGCGTGTAGCCGACGATCACGGAAAGTCCACGGTCGAGCCGCCGGTTCAGGGTCGCCGCCAGCGAGTTGTATCTCGCCTCCGCGACATTGCCGATCTCCTGGACCTTGGAGAACTCCGGATAGGGACGCCGCGCCTGCAGGCTGCCGGGCCCCGGCGTGACCTCGTTGGCGTCGAACATCCGCTCGAGCCGTTTGCTGCGAGACCCGAGGTAGCCGACTTCCAAAGACATGTTCCGGCCGAGCTCGTGCTGTACGTTGAAGAGAAATTGGACCATGTACGGCGTCTTGCGATCGTACATGTTGCCGAGCACATAGTGATTCGACACGCAGACGAGCGGTGGCTGCACGCCGCAGACGTTGGTGCCCGTTCCGAAGAACGGAGCGTCCCAGTTGAGGTTTAACAGCAGTGGGTCGGCGGTGTCCTGACGGCGGCCGGCGGCGTTGCGGGCCATGTCGAACCGCGGATTCCCCGTGTCTTGCATGTAGAACACGCCTACTCCCGAACGGACCGACCACTTGTCTCTCGGCGTCCACGCCCATCCGACCCGCGGGGCGAAGTTCAACTTGTCGTCAGCGATAAGGCTATCGCCCATCCGGCCGTCACGCGCGACCTGGATATTGGGCGCAAACCTGATCGGTGAGTCCTCGTAGAAATCGCCGCTGCCGATGCGCACCAGCACTGGATGGCGCGACAGGTCGTCGACCGGCCCACCAGTGTCGCGAGCCGGCAGGTACGCGTTGATCAACGTGCCGCTCTTGTCGAGCCAGGGCGGAATGTACTCGTAGCGGATGCCGAGGTCCAGCGTCATGTTGTCGCGCATGCGCCAGTTGTCGGTGAAGTAGTACGCCTGGCTCGTGGCGCGGAAGTTTGTCGTGGCGAGGGCTACCGCGGATTCGCCACTGCGCATGTATCCCAGCAGAAAATCGGCGAACGCAGCGGGGCCTGCCGTTGCCGCGCCAGTGGCTGATCCCGTGGCCCGTCCGTCGAACACGAACGAACCGCGCGCGAACTGGTTCCCGACCTGGTTGTAGTGATCGATCCGAATGGCGGCGCCCGCCTTGAACGAGTGCCTGCCGCGGAACCAGGACAGGTTGTCGGTGAACTCGAACACTTTGTTGCGGTTGGTGTAGGGACCTTCCGTGCTGTCGCCGAAACCGCTGTAACCCGAGATGCCGATGCTCGGAATTCCCCACGCCTCAGGGGTGTCGGGCGCGGCCGTGACGCCGGGAATGCCGAGCTCGGAGACCACGTCCCGTACGAACGCCAGCTCGCGTCCGAAGGTGTTGAAAAACGAGTTGTACCCGAAGCGGAACTCATTGAGCACCCGCGGCGACAGCGTGTAGGTGTTGCCAATCATCAGCTGGTGCACGGTGTTGAGCAGCTTCGAGCCATTCAGCTTCAACGCCGGCGTCACCTCGTCGTCATGGCTGTAGCCGTACCGGCCCATCCAATTCGAATTGCTGCTCTGTACGAAGTCCATGCGCTGGGTGAACTGCTTCCGGTCGATGACGCGATCCTGCCTGGCGATGTAATTGTTCTCCGTGCCAGACGCGTTCGGTTCCGGATAGAACTCGAGCAGTTGCTGAGAGGTAGGATCGATGCGATTCGCCGGGATTCGATTGCCCGGGAACGGCTGGCACGTCCGGACTGAGCCGGTCACGGTACACGTCGCCGGATCGAGGAGAGGAGTGGCAACCGCCGAAAAATCCCCGGAGCGCATCGCCGCCGAGGGCAGCGTGAAGGGCGTCAGGAACGTCTTGTCATCCTTGTAGCCCTCGAAGTTGGACATGAAGAACAACCGGTTCCTCGTCACCCGACCGCTGGTCGTGAAACCGAATTGATGCCATCTAAAGTCTGGCTTGGGCGCGTCGGCCTGGGCGGCCGTGAACGCGTACGGCCGTGAGTCGAACCTGTCGTTGCGATGGAACTCGAAGACCGTTCCGCGAAACGCGTTCGAACCTGATTTCGTGACGACGTTCACTTGTCCGGCGGCGCGGCCGAATTCCGCCGAATAGATGCCGGTCTGCACCTTGAATTCCTCGAGTGCATCGATGGACGGCAGCAGGATGTACGTGTTGAAGTTCACGTCGGTGTTGTTCACGCCATCCAGGGTGAAGTAGTTGAATTCCCGGCGCTGACCCGCCACCGAATACTGCTGGTTGGCGCGCGAGCCGCCTTGTCGATCGTTGGCCTGCCCGGGGCCGGCAAAGCCCGCGCTCACGTTCGGACTTGTCGCGATGAGCGCCAGAAAGTTGCGCCCGTTGAGCGGCAGTTCGACGATGCGCCGGTTGTCGATCACGGTGCCAACCGTCGCATTCTCGGTCGAGATGAGCGACGTCACGGCGGTCACCTCGGTCGTTTCGGTGATGCCGCCGATTTCGAGCGTGAGGGTGACTCGAAGCGTCTCCTCGACATGCAGTTCCACACTGCTCTGTGCGAGCCTGAAGCCGTCGAGTTCGGCCTTGACCATGTAGGCGCCCGGAGGCATCGCCGGGAAGGAGAAGGCGCCGACTCCATTGCTTTGTTGCGTACGAACGGCGTTGGTGGCGACGTTCTGCGCGGTCACCGTCGCACCGGGAATCGTCGCTCCCGACGTATCTTTTACTTCCCCTGTGATCGTGCCCAGAGTCTGAGCATTCGCGGGAGTCCCAAGAACCATGCAAACGACTACGCAGAGGATGCATCTCACCATGCGCCGCTCCTTGATGCTTCAAGACGTAGACCCACCGAGACGACCCGACGGCTTGCGATTGCCCGAAGAACACCTCCGTAGTTTCGACATGGTGGAACCGGTTCCATTCAGGGGCGCGTGAGCACGGCCCGGTCACGACGGCAGAGCCCTTGGAACCGGTTCCAAAAAGAACCGGCGGTTTGTACCACCACGGACACACGTTGTCAATTGACGCCGGCGACTCCGCGTCACTCGCGCCGCACGAGGGCCGCGATTATCGTCGCGGCGCGCTCGTGCTCTCGCGAACGACCAACGTCATCGGGTATTGCACGACTGTTCGCGCCGCTGCCGCCGCGATCGCCGTGAACAAACGACGGCAGGCATCACGTCCCATCTCCCGCATCGGTTGCACCATCGTCGTCAAACCCGGCCACGACCGCGCCCCCTCCGGAATCCCATCGAATCCCGCGACGGACAGATCGCCGGGGACCTCGATCCCCCGCTGCTGCGCGGCGCGGATGAAGCCGATCGCCAGTGCGTCGTTGCCGAGCACGACAGCCGTCGGACGCACCGGTTGCTTGAGGAATGCCGCCGCGAACACCGCGCCTTCCTCAGCCTCGTAGCTGGCGCAAAAACTGATGTCCTCCTCGCGCATCCGGATACCGCGCTTGCCGAGCTCCTCGCGCAGACCTTGCAGACGATGGCGGGATTCGACCGAGACGCGCGGGCCGCCGGCAAACGCGACTCGCGTGTGGCCGAGTTCGGCGAGGTGTCCCCCGACCGCGCGGCCCGCGGCAATGTTGTCGGCTCGCACGACGACAACGTTGTCGAGCGCTTCGTCCGGGGCAATCGCCACCATCGGGACCTGCGCGTCCAACGCGGCGCGCACCAGAGCCTTGTCGCGGCGGTGGCACTTCGCGATGATCAATCCGTCGACCCGGCGCTCGTCAATCCACTCGAACGCGATGGCCGGGTCGTACCTGTCCCTCAACTCCAGGCTGAGGAGCATCAGGCTGGTATCACGCGACTGCAGTTCCTCCTCCATGCCAGTGAGCAACTGGGTGAACCAGGGATCCTGAATCGAATCGACCACCACGCCAATGCAGCCCTTCAAGCCGAGGCTCAGATTTCGTGCGGTTCGTGACGGCTTGTAGCCGAGCGACTCGATCACTCGCGACAAACGAGCCTTCATCCGTGGGCTGACCGAGTCGTCGTTCAGGTAACGAGACACGGTACTGACCGCCACGCCGGCCTGGGCGGCGACGATGCGGATCGTCGGCCTCTTGATCGGAGAGCCTCGTGTCTGCGATCGTGTTGCGCGCGCGGATGTCTCGCGAGCCTCCGAGGGACTTTCGGCTGGACGAGGCAAAGCCGCGGACTTCACGTGACTCATGGCAGGAAAGGGGGCGCGGCGCCCGTCGTTGTGCCTGGAACCGGTTCCAGCGAGCGTGTCAGTCTAGCGCAGGCACTGCGTCGTGACAAGCCGAGGCGCTTCCAATCGACGATCGACCTCCACGGGCTACGAGGCTCAGTGATCGGCCGACGTGAAGTCCACGGACGCCACGTTCGCCACGAACGGCTCGTTGAAGGCCATGAGCTCCAGGTGTTGAGGGTGACGCTGATACGCCCGTAGCGCAGCGACCGACGCGAACGCCATGATCAGTACCAGGTCCCAGCTGCGGGCATCGTGCAATTCATCCCGGCCGATCTCGAGCTGCTGGATTCCCTCAATCGCGCTGCGCAGGCCGAGCATGCGCTCGCAGAACGCGGTGACGTGCGCGTCACTCGTGTCGTCACGATACTTCAGGAAGACGTAGTGCCGCAGCATCGCTTACTCCCAGCGAACCTGGGCACCCGGCGCGATGATCGGCGGCGAGCTGTTCAGCGTCTCCATGGCGAAACCGGCCGCGGATTTGTATCGACTCATGAACGCGTCTCGCTCCGCGGCGGGGATCACCGCGTCGATGTCGTCGAATACGCCGCCGCAGCGCTCGTCCAGGAGATTGAGGAGGCCGAAGGGTCCTGCCCCGCGATTCCGCAGCACCACCGCCGAAATCTCGGCGCACAGCCGCGCGTCGTAGGCCTGCAGGGCCCGTCCGGTCACGCCGTGCTCGAGCATGGCGGCACCCAGCACACGCGCGTCCATCATGGCCTGACTCGCACCGTTCGAGCCCGTGGGATACATCACGTGGGCCGCATCGCCCAGCAGGGCGACGTTGCCGTCCACCCAGGTGGGCACGGGATCGCGATCGATCATCGGGTACTCGAAGACGGCATCGGCGCCGCGCAGCATCGCCGGAACGTCCAGCCAGTCGTAGTTCCAGCCTTCGAAGTGATGGATGAACGACTCGAGCTCCACACGCCGGTTCCAGTCGCCGGTCGTCCATCCGCCGTGTTGTCGACCGTAATCTCGGCGATCCAGTTGATCGAGGCGAGCCCGGTGATGGGATCGGGGTTTGAGATCGGGTAGAAGACGACGCGGTGGCGATGCGTGCCAAGGCCGACGAACGAGGCGCCGGTCCGGATTGGTACCCCCGGGGTGACGCCACGCCACATGATCGCGCCGCCCCACTGAATCGGCGGCTGGTTCGGGTGCATCTGAGCGCGCACGGCCGAATGCAGACCGTCGGCGCCGATCAGGAGGGACCCTTCGATCTCCAACCGCTCGCCGTCGCGCGTCTCGACCATGGCGCGGACACCGCTCGCGTCGTTGCAGTAACCACGGACCGTCATGCCGGTTCGAACGGCGCTGGCGCCGAGACGATTGACCGCGGCCTCGTGCAGGAGCATCTGCAGACCGCCGCGGTGCACCGAGTATTGCGGCCATTTGTAACCGGCGCGCACGCCGCGCGGCTCGGCATAGACCTCTTTGCCGTTCAGGCCGACCAGCACAAATTCCCTGGTCTGCAGCCCGATGGCGTCCAGGTGATCGGGCCCGATCCCGAGCTCGTAGAGCTCACGCACGGCGTTCGGTTGCAGGTTGATGCCGACGCCGAGCGGCTGGAGGTGGCGCACGGATTCCAGCACGAGACACGGCACATCGATCTGGTGCAGCGTCAGTGCGACACACAATCCTCCAACGCCGCCCCCGGCAACGAGGACAGGTCGACGATCCATGGTCGCCGCTCAGGATATCAGTCAGGAACGAATCGGTCGCTGTAACGTCAGTCTCATTTCGACGCCGCAACAACACACGCGTACGAACTCGCCGCTGCGGCATCCCCTGCGCGGAACCGCGGATACGACGGATACGAGCAGAGTGGAAGACTCCTGTCATTGGCCGTCACCGTCACCGACATGCCGGGGGCCTTTTTGTTCTCGACCCAGTCAAAGAGCAGTGCAACCTGATCGTAGCGATTGGGAATCGGGAGTGCCGGGATGTTTCGTCCCTCGCCATCGACGGTGTAATTGGTGCCGCTCAAACCGTGTCCGGTCTGCGGCATGACGAAGAATCGCGCGAAGCCGTCGACGACGGCGCGGCCCATCCGATCGATCACCGATTGGTAGTAGTCCAACTGTGCACCCGGCGAGGCGAGCGTGTCGTTGGTGCCGATGGTGACGATCATCTTCCCGCCACGTTTTTGAAACGCCGAGAGATCTGGATTCGTGCCGTCGAGAATGGCCGAAAGCTCGGCGCGCCGGTCCTTGAACGCACCGCCTTCCACGTAGTCGAGCGGATTCGTCGACAGATTCTTCATGAGGAATCCCGTGACTCCCAGTACGCCGAGATGTGCGTGCATCGGCGCAGTGTCTGGGGCGCCTTCCTGTCCCCGGAAGCGCGCGTTCAGGATGAGCCCGCTGCCCGACGGATCGGTATTGGGCAGCCACATGCCAAACGTCTTCGCACCGTGCGCCAGTGGCGCGGCGAATTGATAGCGGGCGTACGTGACCTGCAGCGTCGAGATCTGACCGTCGGTCAGACACGCATTGGCGCTGGTGTCCTCGGGGTGCGGGTCGACATTGTTCGGGCACCGCTTCGCCGCCCACGGCCGCCGGTTCTTCGCACCTTGCGAGACGTCGAAGATGGCACGGCACGCCATGTAGTTATTGATGATGCCATCCGCCAGGCCGTCGAGCGAATCGCACTGACGCATGAACTCGCCGCGAATGGCGTTCACCTTGGCCGGCGTCACCCAGTTGGCAAGCGGCTTCTCGTGGATGCGGATCAACTCCGGCGCGAGCATGAGCGTCGAGAACCCGACGATGGGCACGTTGGCGGCGATGCCGTCGTAATCGGCCGGATACCGCTGCGCGACGGTCAACGCCTCACGTCCGCCCTGCGACGTGCCGATGTAGTAGTTGAACCGCGGCCGCTCACCGTACGCGCGCTCGATGATGACCATCGCCGCGTCATGCGTCTTCTTCATTTGCGCGTAGCCGAGGTTCTTGATCGCCTCCTCATTCAGCGCCCAGTCGTCCGAGACGTTCACGCCGGGCGGCACATTGCGGCCGGCGCCGCCGCGTGCGCCAAACGCCATCTGATGCCCAGAATCGCTGCCGTACGTCGCGAAGCCGCGGTCGAGCAGCGACGGCCCCGGTGCGCCCGGGCCGCCTCCGGTCAGATTCGGAACGATGCCGTTCATGCCGCCGCCACCGAGTTGCGCCGCGCGGCGCGACCACGACGCTGGCAGCACGATGCTGAAGTTGATCGGTCTCGCGGTGCTGGCCGTGTCGATCGACGCGATCGTTCCATTCACGCGGCAATGCGCCGGCACCCCGTTCGTCGCCTCGATCCACGACGGCGCAGACACCGTGACGCTTCGGACGGGCTCGCCGATGGCAGATGGCGCAATCGTCGCGGCCAGGCGTTCCGCTGTGCATTCCGCCCCGGTGATCGTCTTTGCTCCGACAGTGGCCGAACTCGCCACGGGTACGGGACTCACCTGGTCGGCCGGCGTGGCCGACGCCTCGATCAACGCGACCGTCGCCGCAACGAGCACGGCGAGCGAACAACGCACGCCTCGAATCATTCGCCGCATGTGTTCACTCCTGCGCGACCCCAATCGGATATGCGGGATAGGCCCGATCGACGATCGACGTGATGATCCTACGGCATCCCGCGCAGACGCCGCATGAACTTCTCGTTCTCGAGACAGATCTCGTCGATGATTTCCGTGTCGGCGACGATCTGTTGTTGCAGTCGGACCGTCCACGGCCGTGTGTACGCCTTCGGGTCATCGACGGTCACCTCGATGTTCAGATGGCCGACATCCGGTCGCGTGATCCGCTCGCGGACTCTGCCGGCAGTCGTCAACGGGCTGCCGCGCAAGTCGAGCCACAGGTCGTCGCGAAAGCCGATGGAGTCCACGACGAGCGAATCGCCGTCCCAACCGCCGACAGAGTAGCCCTTCCACGAGGGCGTCGGATCGTCAGGAAGCGCGCGGCCGTCGAGAAAGATCTGGCGATAGTCGGCGTTGTACTCCTCGAGGGCGATGAGGATCTGCGGAGTCTGCACGAACTTGACGATATGCGGCAAGCCATACGCGCGAAGGAACGTATCTGGCAGACAGAGCCCGTGCCGATCGTCCTGCGAGCTGGTCGCCATGTTCTTCTTGACCGCCTCCGCCGCCCAAGGTTGATACGGCAAGCCTCCCTGAATGCTCGCGCCCATGTAGCCGCCTTCGCGCGACATCGGCAGCTCGATTCCGCACTCGACGACACCTCGTCCGCACGGCAGTGCGTTGGCAGGAGCCGTCACCCACATGCCTGACAAATCAGGTCTGCCGTCGGGAGTCCGCGGTGCCGGCGCCGTCAGATCCGGCTTGCCGTCCGACGTGCGCGGAATACCCGGCGTGGGATGCTTCACCCACTGAGCATCGGTGGCCGTCGATGCACCGACGGCGGCGGCGACCAGGACCACTGCGGCTGCTCGCAACCGCCAGACGCCGCTCATCGCACGGCCGCACGCGCCGGCACAACTGGGGCCGGAATGTCGCATGGGCGCGGATTCCATTTCGACAGATCCGATTCCTTCTTGAACTGCGAGCTGATCACGAACTCCTGCGTCAGATACTCAGAGTCCTGGACCACGGTGGTGACGATGAGCCACGAGCCGTCTTCCGGCAAGGTGAAGGTGTCGAAGAATTCCCTCACGACCGCACGCTCGCTGTAGGGCACACCGTTCGGGCGCAAATAGCCAGCGGCGAGATTCGTCGTGACGACTTCGAGCGAGCCGCCGCGCGCGGCGCCACCGCGGCCGAAGATGCCGCGGTTCTGCGGCTGCCGGAACCACCGCGCCTCGGAGTCCCCCTGCAGCGTGCGCGGCCCGCTTTGAGCCGTTCGTCCGAAATGAAAACGGCGCGTCTGCGTACCGGCGTCGAACTCCACGACAAGCATGGAATCGTTCTCCCATCGGATGCGCAGCCGTCCCGGCTGCCGGATCAACCCCGGCGGCCCGAATGCCTTGCACAGGCGCCCGCCCGCGCGATCGGCGTTCACATCCCACGCCTCCGCCACCTTCCGTCCGGCGGGAGTTAACGGCACGCTCGCGGTATCGCCTTTCGGCGGCGTCACCATCCGCCACCGCCAGTCTTCGGTGATGACGGAGACCCACTGCCCGGTGAGGTCGATCAAGGCACCTTCACGCGGAGTGGCAGTTCCGCCGCCACGGCCCTGCGCCAGAGCTGGCTCGGACGTCGCTGTCGCGATCATCAGCACGGCGGCAACTGAAAAACACCGTACGACCACGAACCACCAACGACCAACCACCAACGAGCGGAGAGTCATGGCTTCGACCTCTGGAGATCGCGGTAGATGGCGTCGATGAACATGTCGCTCGTCCAACGGCTGCAATCGTCGCTGGCTCATCCACGTTCGCGATGAACCGTGCAGGGGCGTTCTCGAGACCTGCGTTGTACGACCAGTGGAGTTGCCAGAGGTCTTCGATCCCGATGGTCTCCTGCAACACCCTGAACGCGTCTGGGGTCCCTCCCTTTCGCGTGCCATTGTTCATCACGACCACGCGCGGGCGCAGCGCCTGCACGAGCGCTGGCGACCCGGACTTCTCGAGGCCATGGTGCGAGGTCAGGTACAGCTCCCTTTCGGTGACGACGACCAATCGCTCCATTGCCTCACCGAACTGCTCGAGTGTCACTAGTAACCCTTCCACACCCATTCAAACGCTTCCGGCATTGTCTGCATCTCCACGCTTCGCTCGACGTGGCCGGACGCCTCCGAGAACACGAACTGGTACGGGTAGCGCTTGGCCTTGAGCACCTCCGCCATGCGATTGTTCGCGATGACCCAGTTGCGCATTTGTTCGGCCAGGGTGTTGGCGCCGAGATCGTTCTCGCTCACGTGCAGCCAGAGGCGCAGCGGCTTGCGCTCGGACCCCGGGATGAACGTCTGGTGATAGTCCCACGCACCGTTTGGCGCGGTGGCGTTCCGCTGCAGCGCGACGAACGTTCCCGAGTAGCTGATCACGCGGCGATACAGGTTCGGATGCAGCCACGCCATCGTCAGCGCCGCCGCCGCACCGGAACTCTCGCCCATCGCCGCACGCCCTTCCGGATCCTTCGTGAACGCGACCTGATAGTCGCGCGTGATGCGCGGCAGCACCTCGGTTTCGACGAAGTTCACGTAGCGGTCGGATACGGTGTCGTACTCGATCGTGCGCTGTCCGCCAGGGCCGGGCGCGAGCAGCACGGCGACGATCGACGGGATGCGCTTCTCATAGATCAAGTTGTCGAGCATCACCGGCAGAAACGGGAGGTCGGTCCGCGGCTTTCCGTCCTGACCGGGAGGCGCGTCCTCCGGGATGTACCACCGCTCGTCCTGAACGACGATGAACGGCGCAGGCGTGTTGGGCACGTACCCTGCGGGAACGTAGACGGCGACCTGACGTTCGAAGGTCTGATGCTGTGGCGGCTCTGGGGGCGGGCCGGGAGCGGCCGCGCCACGGCCACCACCGGTGCCGCGCCCGACCGGTCCCGTGGGAAAGATGCGGCTCTCGGCGGAGTTCATCGTGAAGCGGATCACGCGACCCTTCGGCACGTTGGGCTTTTCGGTGAACGCCGGGTCCGGCACGTACGGCGGGGCGATGCGGAAATTGCCGTCCACGTTCAGCCGCACGGGAACGAGCGGGGGCGCATTGGCGGGCCGCTGCGCCTGCAACATCGTAATGGTCGGGCCGATTGCAACGGCCATGACCACCAGGCTTATCGCGTTGTGTCTTCGCATCGTCATAGAGAGGACTCGATTCGCCGGGCCCTCATTGGCCAGCGAGGCTCTTCGGAAGATCCAGCACCGGGTTCTTCTTGAAGAAGTGGAACGGGCGGATGGCGAACTCGTGCCACATCGTCGGCATCACCGGCCAGTCCTCGGCCCGAGTGATGTGGTGAAAGCCGAGCGTGTACCAGCCCACGATGTCGGTGTTCGCAATGGTGCGGTTCGCCTTGGTCCAAACTGCCAGGCCGTCGTTGGCATCCGAGCTGGTGGGATAGGTTCCCGCGGCGTAGCGCTCGGCCTCGTTGTACGGCGTGACCCAGAACTGATGCTCGGAAAACGCCCCGATTCGCTGCACCGGATCGTCGGCGGACAGAATGGATTTGGCCGTGGCACCCGGCATCAGTTCGTACGCGACCGGGTAGTTCAGCGGGCCCTTCACCGACGGGTTCACGAACATCCACATCGACGGCTGGTCGAGTCGGATGTCGACGATCGCGTCCTCTTCTCGCGCCGCGACAGCAGACTGGTTCACCCAGATCGACTTGCGCATCGGATCGTTGTCGAGCCGCTGCGGAACCATCCGGTTCAGCATGAAGCTGTTCGCCGTGCCGTCCACATCGAAGTCCAGACGGTAGCTGAAATAGTGATCGTGGTTGACACCAATCACACCCTCGGCCACGAGTTGACCCGTCGTGGTCCCGGTATGATCGTCGTGCGCGGCCGTCAGCGTCGTGGATTTCGTCTCGATGACACCAGTGGCGCCGACCGCGACCTTGAGGGTGCCATCCGGCTCGAAGCGCCAATCGAGCAGGTAGTCGTAGTTTCCGATCGTCGCGGCCGAGCGCAACACCAGCTCGCGACTCGGTCGCCCGTAGACTTCGCTGCCCTGTAGATGGCGCCACGCGGGGTTCTCAGAAGCGCGCTCGAAGAGGCAGGCGAGCCGAGAGGTGAGTCTGGGCGCACCGTCCTCGTTGACCGTCTGGCCGTCGAACCACGTGGCTCCCGCTGGGCAGTCGAGTCCCGGGTTCAGCGGTTTCAGGAAGCCGACGCCGGCGAAGAACTCGCCAGCATCAATGAAGGCACGATTGTTCCAGCCGTTGCTGGGATCCATGTAGGGGACAAACAGCTCGCTCACGCTCGCTTCGTAGAGCACCGAACGGGCGCGCCCTTCATCCAGGATCTGCACCAGGTTGAGCACGACGCCCACTCGCGGGTCGATGCGCATGCGGAACCGCCAGTTCTGCCAGGAGATGTCGCCCCGGTCGATCCGAAACCCCTGTCCCAACGGCTGGAACGTCGAGAGCGGCGTCGTGTGGGGGCGGGGACGTTCCGGGATCTCCTCGTAGTTCTGCTCGCTCGTGGGCACCGGCACCGTGTCGGTATCTGAAATCGAGGTGACCTTCTTCGCAGCAATATCCACCTGGAACGTCAGCCCTTCGATCGATCGGCCCCAGCTGTGATAGGTGCCGTGCGTGCGGGAGCACGAGCCAAAACCCACCCGCTGCGTGGCTTGTTCGGGCACCGCCCGGTAGGCCACAGGAAGGGCGTTGCAGCTCACGGTGCGAAGGTCCGTGATGCCGCGCTTACGCAGCGCCTCGATGATGCGTGCGTCTTTCTTGATGTAGGCGTCGGCGCCGAACATCTCGCTCGCCAGGAAGGCAGACTGCCCGCCCTTCAGCTCGCCGAACTCGACGACGCGCCTGGCCGCAATGTCGACGCGGGCCGTATAGGTCGTCTTGCTGTCGCGCAGCAGGACGACGTCGGCCTCGCGAGGGACCGGCTGGCCAGGTTTCCACGCCAGGACCGTGGCCTTGGCGGGCGGACGCAGCAGCACGCTGGCGAACTTCGTCTCCGGCGTGAGATGCCCGGCCGACTCGAGTGCATCGTAGACGGTCCAATATTCGGCGGTGGCGAGACCATCGAGGGGATGGGTGACCGACTGCGCGAGCGCAGGGGCCGGAGCGAGCAGTGCGATGAATAGGACGAGTCGTCTCATTGTCGCCTCGATGAGTGGGCAACGAATTCTATCGGCGATCGAAGTCCGGTCGGGCATGATGCGACAGAAGCCGCGCGGCGCAGCAACGGTCGCTAGTTCTGTGTCTTCGTTCGCTGCGCCTCTGCCGCGCGCTGCTCGAGTTGCTCGAGGCGCTTTCGCCATCCTTCCTCGGCACAGTCGTATGGCAACAGGTGGCCGTTGGGCACTTCCACCCACTTCTTTTGGCCGCTGACCGGCCGCGTGTAAAAGACCGGGTCGGTCATCGTCATGTCGATCACGAGCACACGTTCCCCGCGTGCGCTCTTGGTGAGCTGGTATCGCTCCACCACCTGGGCGCGATCGCTGTGGGGATAGCGTTGATCCACCTGTTCGACGAGCTTCGTCGTTTCGACGACCAGCGTATCGCCTTCCCAATGAGCGGCAGAGTAGCCGTTGCGCCCAGGGAGCCGATCGGGCTCCGGCACATTGCGGCTGCCAAGATAGAGACGCCGCACGTCGTTGTGCAATTCGTAGATGGTCGTGATCTGCTCGGGCCGATGAATGATTTCCATCGGGTACGTGGCCCCGCCGAAGATCACGCTGGGCATGCCTGGTCCAAGGCAATACGCGCCGGGCGTATCCCCGGTCGGCTCGACGAGCTTCCGATAGGCGTCGACCTGACGTCGTGCGCCGGGGGTCAGGGGCAGTTCAAGAGCGGCGCCCGGTCGCACGCCGGCGGCGGCTGGCTGCTGTGGATCGATGTAATCGGTCCACACGCCCGTGAAGTCGGGACGGCTTTGTGCCCCGAGACGCTCGCCTTCGTGCATGAAGGCGAGCACGAGCACCGCGAATAGAGCCGTGAGCGCTCGTGTCACGGGACTCTGAACTCGCCCAAAGCTGGCGGCGTGACGCGCTGTTCTTTTGGCTTCATCAGCTGCGGGACCCATCCGTACGGGATGCGATACGCGCGATAAACGGCGTTCGACGGATTCGGGCCGGCACCGGCAAACATCGGAAACATGTATTCCCAGACGACCGCGCCTTCTCTCGTGACCTCAAACAGTCGCCCACCGGCGCCAGCCGTGATCAGCGTGTTGCCGTTGAGCAATCGCTGCGCGCTGCTGATGTTCGTGCTGAAGAATCTCGGATTCGTATAGGACCACACCAGTTCCAGCGTGACCGGATTGATCTCGAGCACTCGCGACGTCGCACGTGCGAACGCACCGACACCATCCGGCGCGATCGGATTGGCGAAGCCGTATCCACTCGAGCCACCGTTGTCGAAGACCAGCAGGTTCCCCGCTCCAGGCAACCCTTTCGGGATCAGATGGGCGTGATGCTGGCCGATGATTTGACGGATCGCGCGCAATTCTTTCGATGCGCTGAAGTCTGGACCGAGCTGCCAGACGATCTTCCCGTTGCGGCCAACAATCGCCAGCAGGCTCGCTTCGCGGCTGCTGATGATGACGTTGTTCGGCGCGAATCGCATGTCGCCTTTGTCGAACCATTGATTCGGTCCGACATACGTCGCCGAGTTGACGTGCAGCCAGTCGTAGCTGCCCCGTTGTTTATTGAAGCTGCGCGCCGCCTTGATGGCCGCGCGTGCGTCTGGTGCGAACTCCAGCTCGTCGATGTGGTCGCTGGCAACCCAGTCCCAGACGATCTCTCCCTTCGGCGACACTTCGATGAGGCGATCGTCGCCGAGCATCATGTCGGCCACCTTCGGCTGCATCCGATCGGTATGGGTCAGGATGAGCGTGTTGCCGCTGTCTGCGTTGGGCGTGGACTCGGGTGAGTAGTAGCCCGCCGGAAAGCTCTCCAATTGCCAATCGTGGTGCTGACGCGCCGACCAGACCATGCTGCCCTCGCGCGTGATCTGCTCGCTGCGAGAGAACTTCCAGAGGTCTTTCCCTTCGAAGTCGCGGCGAATCAGCTCGAGCGATTCCTGATGCGGCGGACGGGCACCGCTCGCCGATATGACGACGCCGCCCGGCAGCACCCGCGCTGGACCACCGGCGGAATTATTGAAGCCCTCCCACCGTTTGACGACGTTGCCGTTCATGTCGATGACGACCACCGCCTGGGTCTGGAGCGGCGAGAGGACCGTGAACCCATTCCACGATTTGTCGGGGTCGTAGATCGTGGTGCCGGTGGGATACACCGTCTGGGCCGTTGGCCTTGGTGTGAGCACCAAGAGCAGGATGGCGGCAGCACATGCGGAGGACTGTCGTGTCATAGAACACCTTGCCGATGTCGCGGAGGCTACTACACAGCGTCGAGCGAACCCATCAAAATTCGAGCAATACCCGGCCGGGGTCAGATCTTGATTCTTGCCCACGTGCAAGAATCAAGATCTGACCCCATCATCGGGAGCACGCCATGAACGCTCGAGTCTTCTTCACGATCACCGCCGGCATCCTGGCACTGGCGGCGTCGATACAACCGACCGCGCAGACGCGCCCGACCAGCGCAGACACGACCCGTCAAAGCACGTGGAACCAGCGCACCCCGTGGGGCGATCCCGACGTGCAGGGCGAGTGGACGACGGAAGGTGAATACGGAGTGCCATTGGAGCGGCCGGCGCAGTACGGCACACGGCAGTTCCTCACCGACGCGGAATATACCAAGCGCCTCGAAGATGTCAGGATCCGCGACGAGCGTGACCTGGCGCGCGTCGATGTGCTCTCCGGCAAAGTGGAAGGAGCCAACGCGCCGATCCCGCACTGGCGCGAATACAACACTACCTCACGGCGAACGTCCCTCATCATCGATCCACCAGATGGTCGTCTTCCGGCACGAACCTCGCAGGCGAGACCTGTTGCCGCGCAGCGCTGCGGCAGCCTCCAGCGTGGCGAACCGTGCGACACCTACGAGGACTACGGCCTTGGCGTCCGTTGCATCGTCCACGGTGGCGGGTTTCCCGATGCGATGTTCCCCGCCGTCTATAACGCCAACATGCGGATCCTTCAGAGCCAGGGCCTGGTGGCAATCACCTACGAGTTGATTCACGACACCCGAATCATTCCGATCGACGCGTCACCACGCCAGGACCGCCTGTCCGACAAGGTTCGGATGTACATGGGCAACGCGCGCGGACACTGGGAGGGCACGACGCTCGTCGTCGAAACGACCAACCTGAAAGCGAGTACGCGCGGGTCGTCGCCGGCGCTGCGTCTGGTCGAGAAGTTCACCCGCACCGGACGAGACTCGATCGACTATCAGGTGACGTTCATCGATCCGGCGACATGGACGGCGCCGTGGACCGCGGCGCTCGACATGAAACGGCGGCCAGACGATGCCGGCGTATTCGAGTACGCGTGCCACGAGGGCAATTACGGCCTGGAGCACATGTTGCGCACCTCGCGGCTCTACGATCGGTGAACTTCGATTGCCGGTGCGAATCAGTCGTAGTGTCCGGCTTTAGCCGGACCGGCCACCGCTTACAGTGCTCGGCGTGCTAGAGCGATCCGGCTGCATCCCTCGATCACGTCGAGAAACTTCTGATACTCAGCGCGACCGACGACGAAGGGATTTGGGTCAGTGCGCCCTCGCGACGAGAGACGTGTCAGCCAGTCCTGAAACGGCACCATCAGCGGATGGTTCTGCAGCCACGCATCGACGCCTGCGTCGACGGTGGCCTGCCTGAAGTGCGCAACCGACGCGATGTAGGTGTTCATCGCCTCGTCGTTCAGCAGTCCCGGCGTCAACCACGATCCGCCAAAGAGGGCGGCCACGTGCCGCTCACCTCGATCGACCACAGGAATGACGAAGCCCATCGACCCGGGCGTGTGGCCGGGAACGGCCACGGCGCGCACGCTGACGTTCCCGAGCGCGACGGACTCTCCATCCCGCAGTTCGCCATCGCGCTTGGGAGGCGCGGCCGGCGGCGGCGCGCCCGGGCCGCGACCGCGCGGCGGCGTCTCCATCAACGTCCAGTCCGCCGCCGAGACGTAGACCTTCGACCCGAATTTCTGCTGGAAATACGCCGAGCCACCAAAGTGATCGGCATGTCCATGCGCGACCAGAATCGTCTTCACCTGCGCCGGATCGAGGCCAAGCTTCATGAACCCTGGCAGAAGATCTGACTCGACCTGGTTCGCGCCCAGCGCGTCGATCATCATCAGACCCGCCGATGTCTGGATGACGTAGGCGACGGTGCCGACATTACCGATGGCGTACACGTTGTCGAAGATCTTCGTGGGTTGAATCACCGGATCGTCGGCGCGATTAGCGCGCGGCGCCTCGCACCAGAAGTGCACGGCATCGGACCACCGCGTGCCAACCGACTTTTTGAGCCGATCGAGCTGCTCGATAATGGCCGGCGAGTCGGGTTTCGCTGGTGGCGCCGGCTGGCCCTGCTGCGCGGCGAGACGAGCGACCGCGGCGCATATCGCCACGACGATGACGGCGACGTGTGAGGAGATTCTCATCGCGTTCTTCTTCCTCTCGCGGATTATCGGATCGGTGAGTTGGGCCGCCCAGACCATGGACCAAAGACCCGTTACTCCGCCACTCTTACCTCAACGATTATGCCGTTGTTGTCCGTAAAGCGGACGACATCGGGCTCGTCGGGTGCGGGCAGTACGCGCGCGTTCAGTTCTTTCAACCGCGTCTCGAGCGCGCCGCGATCGAACGGCGCGACCTTCAGGGTGTAGTGCGCGATCGATGGCATCTGGCCTTGTGACACCTCCTCCAGGCCGAGACGAGTGTTGCCCGCGAGCTGGAGCCAGACGCGTCCATTCTTATCGCGCGGCCGCTCGACGGCATTGCCGTACAGGAGCCGATAGTACGGCAGCGATTTGTCGAGGCTGGTCACGCGCAGCATCACATGATCGACGCCGCGCGGCGTGAGCAGGCCGTCGCGCTGGACCTCGAGCGGCGACGGCACAGCGGCGGTGACCAGTCCCGCCGGCGGCTGAAAGAGCTGCAGTTCGAGTTTGTCGGGATCTGGCCACATGCCCGTGGGTCCCGCCCCAGCGACGCCGAAGCCCGCCGTCTGCAGTGTGCTGGCCATGCCGGCGCGGTCGTAGACCTTGGCCAGCACGCAGTAGTGACCGATGGCCGGCTGGCGCTGACCCGAGGCGCCGATGGCAACGTAACCGACTTGGCGATCGGCGGGCACCTCGCCGAGCACCACGAAGTAGCGCAGCGTGTCGCGCACCGGCTGCTGATGCAGCGGGGCCTTGAAGATGCGTGAGTAGAACCGCGCTGACGCCGCCGGGTCGGGCACGATGATGTCAAGATGCTCGAGGCCCAGATTGTCGAGCGGCAGCGCCTTCGTCGCTGACTGGGCCATCAGTCCAACGGTGAGCACGGCCACGATCGCGGCCGCGACAATCGTACGGTTCATTGACTCCTCCGTTCCCTCAGCATCGCATGGCTTCCATCATCGGGCCTGGTCGGCGTTCTCGCAGGCAAACAAAATCCACCGCTAAATCCCATCCATGAGCCCGAGGATGCCGTTGACGATAGCCGACTCCGCGCATCCGGGCTGCAGCCGCGACGACAACACCTCGAACGTGTGCTTTCCAAACGAGGCATCATCGGGAATATAGCCGGAGCGGGCCGCACCGTTGGTCAGTGTCGCCAGGATCGTCGCCCTGTACGGCGACTCGCGCTTCAGTCTCTGGGCAATTGAATTGAAGACCTCAGCGTTCACGGCACCGATCATCACATCCCCGACGCGCAGCAGGCCAAGCCTGATCTCTACAGGGGTCGTTTCCTTGTAGGTGCCCTCGACACCGGCGCGTCCCTCATCCGTTCGCTCGCGGCCAGGGCAGCGCACAGTGGCGAAGCTCCCGTGCAACGGAACGGCCGTCTCCGAGCGAGCGATGGTGCGCATCACGTGCAGCACTTCTTCACCGAGGAACTGTCCCATCGACGTCACCATCTGCCGTTGCTGGTTCATCAATCTGGCAACCGT
>Ga0209382_10001171_pt1 | contig 41849 bp, 32 predicted proteins | sample SoiMetdeltSBSDD5_FD_187599 | JGI IMG/M metagenome (GOLD analysis project Ga0209382, IMG submission 187599) | Bulk soil microbial communities from a Populus tree surrounding site in Tennessee, USA - Soil MetaG P. deltoides SBSDD5 (SPAdes) (version 2) | ecosystem: Environmental > Terrestrial >... | reverse complement strand
AGCGCCGAGTGCGCGCGGGGATCGCGCGGGTCCACCGCCACCGCCTGCTGCAGCAGCTCGCTCGCGCCCTGCGCGTCGAAGCGGCGCAGCTTCTCGACGCCTTGCGCGTAGAGCCGGGCGGCCTCGGGGTTGGTGGTCGTCCAGCGCGCGCCGCCGGACTCGAGGTGGAGCGCGTCGCGCAGCTTTGCCCCCGCCTTGGCGACGAGCTGGAAGACGGCCTCCCGCGGGCCCGAGACGGCGACCGCTGTGCTGCTGCCCGCGTTCATCGTGTCCTGCAGCCGCAGGTCGAGGCGCAGCTGGCCGGTGGGGCCGCTGCCGAGGGCGGTGTAGCCGCCGGTGACGACGTAGTCCGAGCCGAGGTTCTTGCGCACCCGCTCGAGAGTGTCGTTTCCCCAGGTGTCCCCCGGCTTGAGGCCGAGCTCGAGCTGCGCACGCGTCACGTTCTCGCCGGGGATGAGACGCACGGCGCCGCCGGCCGAGAGCTCGGAGGCGAGCATCTCGGGCAGCCCGGTCGAGAGCCACTCGAGGCCCTGGTCCGCGGCGACGTTCTTGAGGCCGAGCACCGCCACCGCCGGCCGCGCCGACTTCGGCGCCTCGAGGTGCCCCTCCTGGCTCGCGACGCGCCGCTGCCAGACGTAGAAGTTGGCGACGAGGGCGAGCGCGACCAGGAAGCCCGCCGCCACCGCGAGGCCCAGCCGCTTGCGGGTGACGCGGGCGGTGCCGAGGGCGGCGGCGATCGGCGACGGGTCGAGCACCGACACCACATCGCCTGCCGCGGCGAAGCGGTCCTCGGGTTGGCGCGCGAGGCAACGGAGGATCGCGGTGTCCCAGCGCTCGTCGAGGCCCGGCTTGAGCTCGCTGGGCCGCGGCGGCGGCTCGGTGAGCCGCTTGACCGCCGTCGACAGCGGGCTCTCGCCGCGGAAGGGGAGGCGGCCGGTGACCATCTCGAAGATCACCACGCCGAGAGCGTAGATGTCGACCGCCGGTGTCGTGCCGCTGCCCTCGACCTGCTCGGGCGCCATGTAGGCGGGCGACCCCATCACCGCGCCGACGACGGTCAGCGTGGCGCCGCCCTCGCCCCGTGACGCGCGGGCGAGCCCGAAGTCGGTGACGACGGCTCGGACCTCGCCGTCCGCCTCCGGCTCGAGCATCACGTTGACGCACTTGAAGTCGCGGTGGAGGACGCCGGCGCGGTGGGCGGCGTCGAGCGCCGAGGCCATCTGGCGCACGAGCGGCAGCGAGTCCGCCTCGCTGAGCGAGCCGACGCGCGTGAGGCAGTCGGCGAGGGTCTCGCCGCGCAGCAGCTCCATCGTCACGAAGAGGATCTCGTTGTTCGGATAGAGCGCCGCCACCGGCGCCTCGGAGTAGTGCGCTCCGAGGTCGTGGATGCGACAGACGTTGCGATGGGTGACCTGGCGCGCGAGGTGGATCTCGCGCTTGAACCGCTCGAGCGCCAGCTCGTCGGAGGCGACGTCGGGCCGCACCGTCTTGAGCGCCACGCTGTCGCCGAGCGCCGTGTCGAAGGCCTCGTAGACCTCGCCCATGCCGCCCTTGGCGATGAAACGGTCGACGCGGTAGCGCCCGGCAACGAGCTCACCGGGGCCGAAGGTGGTGCCGAGCTTGCGAGGCGCCTCGCCGCCGGTGGTGGCGGCGCCGGCGCCCGTCGGCGCGGGCCGCTGGCGAGGCCGCTGCGTCACGGGCGGCGACGCCGTGAGCTGGTTGATCTGTGCGTGGGTCGCCTGCTCGTCGTGCGGCCCCGACGTCAGCTTCTCGCCGGTGAGCGTGCGGTCGAGCGGCTCGGCGGGCGTCGCGCCTTGCCCCTCGTCGCGGCGGCGCACCAGGAAAGGCTTGCTGCACGACGAGCAGCGCACCTTGAAGCGTTCCGGCAGCTCGCGGCCCGGTTGCAGGCGCAGTCGCGAGCCGCACGCAGGGCAGCGGACGATGAGGCCTTGGCTCACGCGGTGCGAGCGCCGGTGACGGGAGCGACGGCGATCGAGGGCGCGACCAGGGGGCCCGCGCCCCGTGGATCCGCGACGGAGCGCAGACGGGCCTCCGCTCGACGACATCGCAGCTCGCCGCGAGCTCGCTGCTCTGGTTGTCGCATGGTGCAGTCGCGATTCTACATCCCGGCCCTCGCCGCCTGCAGCGAAGCGCCGCGGAGCGGAGACGACGCCGCGCCCGGCACCTCGACCGGCGGCGCAGCGACTATGCTCCCCGCTTCGCCGAGGATCGGTGGGACACTTGACGATGCAGCAGGTCGAGACGCTTGTAGTGGGCGGGGGCGTGGCCGGTGCCGCGCTCGTCTACCATCTGGCGACGACCGCAATGGCAGCGGGTGGCGATGGAACGGGCGTGCGCCTCGTGGAACGCGCCCCCGGACCGGGCGTGCACGCGTCGGGCCGCAACGCCCGGCTCGTGCTGCAGTCGGTCGCCGAGCCGCTGGTGCGGCGCCTGACGGCAGCGAGCGTCGCGGCCTATTCGCAGCGCGCCGAAGAGGTGGGGTTCCTGCGCACCGGCTCGCTGCTGCTCGGAGACGAGGCCGCGTTCGCGGCGCTCACCGACCCCGCGATCGACGCCGAGGTGCTGAGCGCGAACGAGATCCGGCGCCGCGTGCCGCTCGTCGCCGCGGCCGACTTCGCGGCTGCGCTCTCGACGCCCGGCGACGGCGTTCTCGATCCGCACCGGCTGCTCGCCTTCTATCTCGACGGCGCCCGCGCCGCGGGCGCGGCAGTCGGCTTCGACGTCGAGGTCACCGCCATCGAGGGCGACGGTCCCTTCCGCGTCCGCACCACCGCGGGCGACGTGGTCGCCGAGCGACTGGTGACGGCGGCCGGGGCGTGGGCCTCCGCGCTCGCCTGCTGCGCCGGCGCCGCGCCCCTTCCGCTGGTCGCCTACAAGCGCCATCTCTTCGTGCATCGGGCGAGCCTGCCGCTCGCGCACCCCTACGTCTGGCACCTGGCGCACGACGTCTACTTCCGGCCGGACGTCGAGGGCGTGCTCACCTGCTTTTGCGACGAGGAGCCGACGGCCGAGCTGGCCGAGACCGTGTCGGACGGCGCCGAGGACCTGCTGCGGGAGCGGCTGCGGCCGCTCGCTCCGGCGCTCGCCGAGGCACCCATCACGCGCGCCTGGTCGTGTTTCCGCACCAAGGCCCCCGACGCCTTGCCGGTGATCGGCCCGGATCCGCGGGTCCCGGCGCTCTGGTGGCTCGCGGGGCTCGGCGGCTACGGTCTCGGAGCGAGCTGGGAGGTGGGGCGCCTCGCGGCGCAAGCGTTGCGCGAGGGGCCGGACCTCTTGCCTCCTGGCGTCTCGCCGTCTCGGTTGTAGGGTGCGCATCGCGCACCATCCCGTGGGTTGCGCGACGAAGAGAGCAGATGGTGCGCGGTGCGCACCCTACAGTGCGGCGAGCTCTTCAGGAGTGTTGACGCCACGCCAACAGTTGGCGAGCTCGGCCGGTGGCTCGGGACTAGCGACGTGCGCGAATCCCTCGAGCTGCGATGGGCCCTGCCCGTCGCCCACCGCGATCGACTCGAGCATCCGCAGCGCCTGCGGCTCGTAGATCGCGAACAGCGGCTGCGCCACGCCTCCTACGCGAGGCATCACTGCCCAGCGCCCCGGCCGCCGCTCGGCGAGCAGCCAGGCGACCGCCTCCGCGCGGAGCCGGGGCAGGTCGCAGGAGGCGATCGTCCAGCTCGCCACCGGCGCCCAGCGCAGGGCCGCGAGGATGCCGGCGAGCGGACCCCGCACGCCGGGCGTGTCGGGCAGTCGTGGCCACGGCTCCGCTTGCCCGCCGACGCTCACCGCGCCTGCGGCCCCGGCACCGCCGAGCAGGATCGGCGGTCCCGCGGCGACGAGCCGCGCCACGGTTCGGTCGAGCATCCGTTCCCCGCCGACGAGCAGCTCGTGTTTCGGCCGTCCCATCCGGCGGCTCGCGCCGCCGACGAGAATGCCGGCCCGTTTCGGGGTCGCCTCCCATCCCGCTCTCAGATGCTCGCGCGCGAGGGCGCCGAACGCGTCGACCCGGTCGCCGTCCCAGGGGAGGGTCGCGACCACCGCGCGCGCCTCCGGCGGCGGGCCCGCCTCGCCCGGCCGCAGCAGCCACACCTTGGGATGGGGGGCGCCCTTGTGCCCCTCGACCAGCACCAGGTCGCAGCGCCCGGCGAGCGCCGTGAGACGCGCCGTCAGGTCTCCGTGGCGATCGACGCCGGGTCCCAGGAGGTCGGCCGCGGTGGCGGCCTGCCAGCGTGCCAACGACTCGCCGGCACCCTCGACGACGACGCTCGCGCCGGCGCGGAAGAGGCGGTCCGAGTCCTTCCCGGCGACGTCGTGGGCGAGGCCGCCGCCGTGGCCGTGGTGCTTGACCACCACCACCGACAGCCCCTCGCCCACGAGCCTGGCGACGACGCCTTCGAGCAGCGTGGTCTTTCCCGACCCCTGCCAGCCGGCGACGCCGAGGACCCTGTGGAGAGCCACGCGCCGAGCTTCGCACCATCGGCGCTCCACTGGTCAACTCTTCGCAGGCCCACTCTTCGGAGGCCAACTCGGTACAATCGCCCGCCATGGGCGCCATCGGCTTCGGGCGCTACCGGGTCGACGGCGAGCTCGGCCGCGGCGGGATGGGCGTCGTCTACCGCGCCCACGACCCCGAGCTCGACCGCGAGGTGGCGATCAAGCACATCCAGCTTCCGGTGGACGCCTCGCGCGACGTGCGAGACGAGCTGGAGAAGCGCTTCCGCCGCGAGGCGAAAGCCGCCGCCCGCATCCGCCACCCCGGGGTGGTGGCGATCCACGACGTGGGCACGACCGACAGCGGCCTCTATCTGGTGATGGAGCTCGTCGATGGCGAGTCGCTGGCGCGCCGGCTCGAGCGTGGCGCCTTCCCCGACCGCGCGGCCGCCATCGAGGTCGCGGCGCGTGCCGCCGAGGCCCTCGCCGCCGCGCACCGCGCGGGCGTCGTGCATCGCGACGTCAAGCCGGCGAACATCCTGATCTCGAACGACGGCAGGGTGATGCTCACCGACTTCGGCGTCGCGCGCAGCCTCGACGAGGTCTCCGAGCTCACTCGTACCGGCATGGTCGTCGGCAGCCCTGCGTACATGGCCCCCGAGCAGCTGCGCGGCGGCGCCGTCGACGGCCGCGCCGACCTCTTCTCGCTCGGCGTCGTCCTCTACGAGATGGTGCTGCGCAAGCGCCCCTTCCCGTCGCAGTCGATCACCACGCTGCTCTACCAGATCCTGCACGAAGACCCGATGGCCGATCCGGCGATCTCGAAGGAGATCGACAGGCCGATATCGGACCTGCTCCGCCGTCTGCTCGCAAAGCAACCCGAAGATCGCTACCCGGACGCACAGTCGCTCGCCGCGGCGCTACGCCAGCTGCCGCTCGAGAGCGTGAGGGCCGACGAGGCAGAGACGCGACCCGGCATGGCGGTGCCGCCTCTGCCGCCGTTGCCGCCGACCGTCGCCGCGCTCGTGCCGCCGCTCCACCCGCCCCACCCTCCGGCACCGCCGACCCCATATGCCGCTCCCGGTGCGCCGCGGCGCACGGCTCTCTGGCTCCTCCTCGGCACGGTGGGCGCTGCGCTCGTCGTCGTCGCCGGCGTCCTCGCGACGTGGAATCGCAACCCTCTGCGGCCGATCGTGCAACCGCCCCGCCCTGCCGGCTGGAACCCGTCCGAAGGACCGTTGCCGGAGTCCTCGCTGCTTCTGCTGCCCCCGACGCCCACGCCGAGCCAGGCCCCGCTGTCGATGATCCCGCCGCTGCCAGTGGCACCCACGCCGTCGCCCGGCGCCGCGCCGTCGATCTCCGAGCGACCCGCTCCGAATGGGGGGGAGCCGCCCGCGGCATCGCCGCCGGCGGCAACCTCGGCACCGCCCTCACAGCCGGCGCCGACGCCACCACCGTTGCCCTCCGCACCGGCTGCACAGCCGCCGCGCGAGGAGGCGACGGTCCACGTCCGCTGCCGGCGTGGGGTCGAGTTCGACCTCGATCCCAGCGACGCGCTGGTCACCTTCGACGGCCGCTTGCTCGGGCCCGCCGACGAGGTCGAGCAGTACGAGATCACGACGCCGGGCCACCACACCCTCCGTCTCACCGCGGCGGGCTACAAGCCCGTCGTCGTCGACGTCGAGGTGGCGCCCGATGCCCGCGCGAAGTGGGAGGAGCTGGAGATCGAGATGGAGGAGCTGCCGAGCCCCGACGGCGGCCGGTAGCGCTCCCAGCCGCTGGAGCTCTCTCCCGGAGTTGCACGGGTGCACGGAACGCAAACGGCCGGCGTCGCCGCCGGCCGTCCGAGACCTCGAGTCGAGAGCTCCCGTCGAAGGGCTACGGGTGGTCGCGGTTGTCGATGACCGCCAGCCCTTCGCCGATCAGCGTCTCGTCGCCGAGCAGGTCATCTACCCAGACCTCGAAGGTGACCTGCCCGTCGTTCACGGTGCGAGTGTCGAAGTTGAAAACCCAGCCCGACGAGATGACCGTCGGATAGCCCGGGTAGAGCTCGGCGACGTCGGGGCGCGGGCCGGTCGGCGTCGCGGTGCCGACCTGGATGCCGTTGACCTTCAGCCTCACCGCCGCCACGCCCTGGAAGTCGATCGCCCAGCCGCGCAGAACGGTGGTACCGAACCAGGGCTGGCTCGTATTCGGTTCCTCGATCTTGCCGATCGACTTCTCGTTGGTGGCCTCGTTGTCGCACGAGAAGAAGACGTTGACGGTGTCGATGTTGCGCACGTTGTCGCCGAAGTCGCCGGCGCGGATGGTGAGGGTGTGGTGGCCGCGGAAGTAGGTGTTGGAGGCGATCAGCAAACCCACGTCGAGCGCAAAGCGGAACTTGGCGCGGTCGGAGTTGCGCAGCGTCGGGTAGTCGTAGGTCAGGAACCCGCTGGGCAGCCCGTAGCAGTTGAGCAGCATGTTGACGCCGGGCGTGGGGTCGAAGGTGCAGCTGTTCAGCGTGTTGAGGTTGATGGCCCCGTCGATCAGGAGCTCGACGTAGGCGACGCCGTAGTCGTGCGCGTTCTCACCCGAGCCGGCGTCGAGCGCGTTGCCGGTGATGATGCTCAGGCGGCGCGTGGGATCGGCGTCGCAGCGACCGCGCATCTCCGCGTCCTGCTGCGGGAAGGTGATGTCCCCGAAGGGCGCCAACATGTGGGACGCGTTGCGGAAGGTGAACGACCGCGTCGGCCCGATGACGACCTGCTCGCCACTCTTGCTGGTGACGAGCACGCTCATCGTGTGCTTGCCATTCATGAAGTGCGTGGTGTTCACGAACGCCTGGAAGCCGGGGGCGTTGGTGTCGGGGAAGCCGGGCTTGCGACGGGTCACGTCGGGCCGGCGCACGCCGTACGTGGCGCGCTGGACGACATCGTCGTCGACGACGATGTCCACCGAGGCGATGCCGTTGTCGTCGAGCGCCCAGCCGGTGACGCCCAGCATCCCCCAGCCGGCGTTGCCCGAGCCGCCTTTGCCGTCGAAGAAGCCGATCGGCGGCGCCGCCAGGGCGGGCATCGCACAACCAAGGAGAAGGACCAGCGCCGCCAGGACGAATCTGCTTCGCATCGCGTCTCCTCCAGCGCCGACGCCGCGCCCCGGGAACCTGGCCGCGTGAGGCGGCTGGGCCGGTTTGCGACGGGCGGGATCAAGCTCTCAGGCGGTCCAGCTGTTCAAGCTCTACCTGAGGTTTTGAGGCCGATTGTACGGGCAGCGTTACAACAGAGTCAATCACGGGTCTCACAGTCCGGCCTCGGCTCCCCCCAGAAAGGCCTCCACGAGAAGGGGAACCGCCCCTATGTCATAACCCCCTTCGAGCACCGCCAGCAGCCGTCCACCGCACGTATTGCGGGCCAGCTCGCCCAGCCAGCGGCCCCACTGCCCGAAGCCCTCGGCGCTCACCCGCATGCCGCCGAGCGGGTCTGCCTGCCAGGCGTCGAAGCCTGCCGACAGGATGAGGGCGTCCGGCGCGAACGCGGCTAGCGCCGGGATCACGATGCCGGCGATCGCCTCGGCGTATTCGGCGTCGCCGCACCCGGCCGGCAGCGGCACGTTGAGCGTCGCGCCGAGCCCCTCGCCGCGACCGCGCTCCCCCGCCGCCCCGGTCCCCGGGTAGAAGGGGTACTGGTGGGTGCTGGCATAGAAGACGTCGGCGCGTTGCTCGAAGATGTGCTGCGTGCCGTTGCCGTGGTGGACGTCGAAGTCGAAGATCGCCACCCGCGCGGCCCCCTGCTCGCGCATGCGCTCGGCGGCGAGCGCGGCGTTGTTGAAGTAGCAGAAGCCCATGGCGGTCTGCCGCTCGGCGTGGTGCCCGGGCGGGCGCACGGCGGCGAACGCCGGCCTTCCGGAGAGCGCTGCGTCGGCGGCGTGCAGGGTGGCCTCGGCCGCGCCCCAGGCAGCGTCCCAGGTCGAGGGGACGAGCGGGTTGTCGGCGGAGTCGAAGACGCCGTCGCCGCGCTCCACGGCGGCTCGGAAGCGCGCCGCGTAGTCGGCGCCGTGCACGCGCTCGACGAGCGTTTTCGCCGCCGGGTGGGCGCCGGGCTCACGTGGCACGCGGCCGGAGGCGCGCAAACCGTCGAGGATGGCGGCGAGACGGGCGGGCTGCTCGGGGAAACCGAGCGCCACGCGGTGCAGCAGAGAGCGCGGATCGGTGACGACGTCCATGGCGGCCGGGAGGCGGCTCACCATCCCGTCATCGGCGCGGTCCCATCGACAGACTAGCGGAGCTTCTCTTCGACGAACTCGACGTGCTTGCGGACCTTGGGGTCGTACTTCTTCATGCGCAGCTTCTCGGTGGAGGTGCGCTTGTTCTTGTCGGTCGTGTAGTAGTACCCGGTCCCGGCCGAAGACACCAGCTTGATCTTGTCGCGCATATCGTCGTGAGCTCCTGCGTTGGGGTTCGCCCCCCGCGGGATGAGCGGGATGGCGGGGTCGACGGGACTCGAACCCGCGGCCTCCGGCGTGACAGGCCGGCGTTCTAACCAGCTGAACTACGACCCCTGATCGAGAGAGCGACCCAGGAAATCCCGCCCGAGGTGGGCTGCCCTCTGCAGCGTCACAGCGAGTGTCGCTGCGTCGGGCCCTGGTGGGAGGTGAGGGATTTGAACCCGCGACCCCCTGCGTGTAAGGCAGGTGCTCTAACCGCTGAGCTAACCCCCCTACGAGGGGCGAGATGATACCGGGCGGCTGGGGTCGAGTCAATCCAGCGGCGTGCGCGACGATGCCCCCGGATGCCCTCTTGCCGCGCCGCGGCGAGCCGTGTTAGGTTGCACCTCCCTGCCGTGGGCCCGTTCGGGCCCGCCTGCCGCCGTTCCCACCTTCGCTCCCCAACCGAGGAGAGCGGAGGATGTCGCAGGAACAGGATCGCGGCCATCAGGATTCGAAGCGGCAGGACACATGGCACGTGGGACGCCCGTGCCCCACGGCTGCGGGCGGCACTGCCCTGCCCGCCGGGCACCACTTCTGGAACGAGTTCGCGCGCCATCGCGGCCGCGAGCTCGAACGTTGCGTCGCCACGGCGATGCGGAGGGTCGGCTGGCGCCCCGACCCGGTCGAGGTCGACGAGCTGGTCCAGGAGGTCTACTGCCGGGTGCTCGAGCCTGGCTCGCCCGCGGCGCCGGGATCGTGGCCCACCCGCCAGCTCTGGGGCTACCTGCATCGCATCGCCCGTAGCGTGGCGGTCGACGCGCTGCGCAGCCGCGCGGCGCAAAAGCGCGGCGGTGGCCCCGCCGGCGAGAGGGACCTACGGCCGTGCGGCGTGACGGCGCTCGCCGACCGCACCGCTTCCGGGCCCGACCCGGAGGAGAGACTCCTCGTTCGCGAGCGGGCGTCGGCCCTGCGGCGGCGCGTGCGCGAGCTCGGCGACGAGCACGGTACGCGCAACGTGCGGATCCTCGAGCTCTCCGCGATCGAGGGATACACGGCGGCCGAGGTCTCGATCCGACTGGCGGGCACGATCACACCGAGCAGCGTTCACACCATCCTGCACCGCATACGCCGCCAGCTCGCCGCGCCGCCGCAGGTGGCCGCGACGCTGGCGATGGCCGGCGGGTGAGACCCTGCCGAAGAAGCCAAGCGGATGAGTCGGAGGGGCGGTGCTATCGTCGCCGAGGAGGAGCCAAAAGATGTACGAGCTGCCGAAGCTTCCTTACGCCTACGACGCCCTCGAGCCGCACCTCGACGCGCGGACGATGGAGATCCACCACACCAAGCACCACGCGGCATACGTCACCAACCTGAACGGCGCGGTCGAGAAGCACCCGGAGCTCGCCAGCAAGAGCGTCGAGGAGCTGCTGCGCGGCATCGACCAGGTGCCCGAAGACGTGCGCACCGTCGTGCGCAACCACGGCGGCGGCCACGCCAACCACTCCCTGTTCTGGCAGGTGATGGGCCCCGGCGGCGGCGGCGCGCCGACGGGCGCGCTGGCCGAGGCGCTGGCGAGCGCATTCGGCAGCTTCGAGGGTTTCAAGGAGAAGCTCAACGACGCCGCCACCAAGCGCTTCGGCTCCGGCTGGGGTTGGCTCAACGTCGCCGGCGGCAAGCTCGAGGTGTCGTCGAGCGCCAACCAGGACAGCCCACTCATGGAAGGCAAGACGCCGCTGCTGGGTGTCGACGTCTGGGAGCACGCCTACTACCTGAAGTTCCAGAACCGTCGTCCCGAATACCTGGCGGCCTGGTGGAGCGTCGTCAACTGGGCGGAGGTGGCGCGTCGCTACGAAGCGGCTCGGTAGGGCCAGCGGCCGCCGCCGGCCGGGCGCGCGCCTTGAAGGCGGCCCCGCGTTTCGACTAAGGTTCGCCGTTCGTGGCGGTGTAGCTCAGCTGGTTAGAGCGAGCGGCTCATAACCGCTAGGTCATGGGTTCGAGTCCCGTCACCGCCACCACTCCCCTCCACCAAGACCTCGCCCCCCTGGTCGCCGCCGTCGACGGCTGCCTGCGCCGCGACGCGCGGGTGGCCGCGGGCGATCTCCTCGTGGTCGCCTTCTCCGGCGGCGGCGACTCGACGGCGCTCCTCCTCGCGTTGCGCGAGGCTGCCCCATCGCTCGGCTGCTCCGTGCTGGCCGCGCACGTCGACCACGCGCTCGACGCGGGCTCGGCGACGCGCGCCGCCGCGGCCGGGGAGATCGCGGCGCGGCTCGGCGTGCCGTTCCAGCTCCTCGTCGGGCCGGTGCCGGCGGCACCGGGTGCCGGAAGAGGGCGCGAGGCGGCCGCGCGTCACCTGCGCTACTCCCTCCTCGAAGCGCTGCGCCACGACCGGGAAGCCCGCTGGGTGCTCACCGCGCACCACGCCGACGACCAGGCGGAGACGGTGATGCTGCGGCTCGCGCGGGGCTCCGGCCTCGCCGGGCTTGCCGGCATCCACGAGCGGCGCGGCACGCTGCTCCGGCCGCTCCTCCCGTTCACCCGCCGGCAGCTCGAGTCCGCCGTGCGCGCCGCCGGCGAGACTCCCGTCGTCGACCCCACGAACGACGACCTTGCCGTGCCGCGGAACCGCCTCCGGCACCATCTGCTGCCGGCGCTCGGCGGTCCTTCGGCCGCGTCGCGAGCGCGCGCCGTCGCCCGCGCCGCCTCGACGCTCGCCGCCGGCGTCGAACGCCGGCTCCTCGCCACCGTCCCGGAGCTGGCGGCGGCGCGGCTGCCGCTCGACACGCTGCGCCGGCTGCCGGCGGAGCTCCTGCCCTGGGCGCTCGCCCTCCTCCACCGCCGATCCGGCGCGGACTATCCGCCGCGCGCGGCTGCCGTCGCCGAGCTGCGTCGCCAGCTCCTGGGGACCGGGCCGATCGCCGTCGACTGCGGCGGCGGATGGCGTTGGCAGATCGACGGCACGGATGCGCTCGTGGCCCGCCGCACGCCCGGCCTGCCTGCGCCTTTCGCTTATACTCTTCGTGTTCCCGGGGGGGTGGAGATCAGGGAAGCCGGCACGACATTCCGCCTGTCTCGAGCGCTTGTGGCTGCCTGGATGTGGCAGGGAGCGCCGGGACGTGCAGCCCTCGACCTCCCCCTCGCCCCTGGTGGGCTGGTGACCGTGCGCAGCCGCCGCCCCGGCGACCGGCTGCAACCGTTCGGCTCGTCCCACCATCGCCGCCTCAAGGACCTGTTGATCGACCGTAAGGTGCCGCGCGAGACGCGGGATTGCTTGCCGCTGCTGTGCGTGGCGGACCAGGTGGCCTGGGTGCCTGGCGTCACCATCCACCACCCCTTCCGGCTGCGGGAGGGGGCCGCTATCGCCTGGATCGCCGAGATCGCCAGCGACCGTCCCCCAGAGAGGGATGTTTCACGGGCGGACGTTTCCGACCTCGGGCCACCGCCGGCAGACGGGGAGTAACCGCCAGCATGACCTCGCCGCAGATCAAGATCCTCTTCGACGCCCGCGCCATCGCCGCGCGGGTGCAGGCACTCGGCCAGCGGCTGCAGCGCGAGGTCGCCCACGAGGACCCGGTCGTGGTGTCGCTGCTCGGCGGCTCGGTGATCTTCCTCGCCGACCTCATCCGTTCGATCAGCACCTCGCTGCGATACGAGTTCGTGCAGGTCGAATACCGGTCGCACGAAGAGGAGGGGACCGAGGAGGTCGTCGACATCCAGTACCCCATCCCGCTCGAGGTCGGCGGCCAGAGCGTATTGGTGCTCAAGGACGTGGTCAGCACCGCGATCATCGAGACCTACCTGGCCAACCAGTTCCTGCAGAAGGGGGCGCGCAAGGTCCGCTTCATCGCCCTCGTCGACCTGCCCAAGGAACGGAAAACCCACTGCCAGGTCGACTACAGCGTCTTCACCACCGAGCGCTCGGCACGCCTGGTCGGCTACGGAATGAAGCACCAGGGCCGGCACGGCAACCTCCCCTACATCGGCTACCTGGCCGAGGTGTGAGAGGGTGGTCATCACCGCCCTCAGGAATCGGAAGGGGGCGTCGTGCGTTTAAGCAGTGAGGGAAATCCCTTCCCTGCCCCGCCAGCTCCCACCCAGCAAGGGGAATCGCAACTTTGAACGGTACGCTCAAGACGATCTTCTGGTGGATGGTCATCTTCGTCCTGGTGATCGTCCTTTGGAACGCTTTCCAGGCCGGCAAGAACGCCCGCCATGAGCTCACCTTCAGTGAGCTCATGGAGCAGGTGGAGGCCGGCCGCGTCGCCGACGTGACCCTGCAGGACGACGGCGGCCTCAAGGGCCATTTCAAGGCCGGCGGCCGCTTCGCCAAGGGCGAGGAGTTCGCCACCCAGGTGCCGGCCTACCCCGACCTGGTCAAGGAGCTCCGCCAGGCCGGCGTCGAGATCAAGGCGCAGAAGGTGCGCGACAACCCGCTCCTCACGGTGCTGCTCACCTGGGCCCCGTTCCTGGTGATCATCGGGCTGTGGGTGATCTTCATGCGGCAGATGCAGAGCGGCGGCAACCGCGCGCTCTCGTTCGGCAAGAGCCGCGCGAAGCTCCTCAACACCTCCGCCCGCAAGGTGACGTTCTCCGACGTCGCCGGCTGCGAGGAGGCCAAGGAGGAGCTCTGGGAGATCGTCGAGTTCCTGAAGGAGCCGCAGAAGTTCCAGAAGCTCGGCGGCAAGATCCCCAAGGGCGTGCTGCTCATGGGCTCGCCGGGCACCGGCAAGACCCTGCTCGCCCGCGCCATCGCCGGCGAGGCCAACGTGCCCTTCTTCTCGATCTCGGGCTCGGACTTCGTCGAGATGTTCGTCGGCGTCGGCGCCTCGCGCGTACGGGATCTCTTCGAGCAGGGAAAGAAGAACGCCCCCTGCATCATCTTCATCGACGAGATCGACGCCGTCGGACGCCACCGCGGCGCCGGGCTCGGCGGCGGCCACGACGAGCGCGAGCAGACCTTGAACCAGCTCCTCGTCGAGATGGACGGCTTCGAGACCAACGAAGGCGTCATCCTGATCGCCGCCACCAACCGGCCCGACGTGCTCGACCCCGCGCTCCTGCGTCCCGGCCGCTTCGACCGGCGCGTGGTGGTGGACCGACCCGACCTGCACGGCCGCGTCGGCATCCTCAAGGTCCACACCAAGACCATCCCGCTCGCCGACGACGTGCTGCTCGAGACGATCGCCCGCGGCACCCCAGGCTTCTCCGGCGCCGACCTCGCGAACCTCGTCAACGAGGCCGCGCTCGTCGCCGCACGCCGCAACAAGGTGAAGGTGTCGATGGCGGACTTCGAGTTCGCCAAGGACAAGGTGCTGATGGGGGTCGAGCGCAAGACCCTCGTGCTCACCGACGAAGAGAAGCAGATCACCGCCTTCCACGAGGCCGGGCACGCGCTCGTGGCCATCTTCTGCGAGGGCTCGGACCCCTTGCACAAGGTGACCATCATCCCGCGCGGCCAGGCGCTCGGCCTCACCATGCAGCTCCCCACCGAGGACAAGCACACCTACAAGAAGTCGTACTGCGAGCACCGCATCGCCATCCTCATGGGCGGGCGCGTCGCCGAGGAGCTGACCCAGAACGAAATCACCACCGGCGCCGGCAACGACATCGAGCGCGCCACCGACATGGCGCGCCGCATGGTGCGCGAGTGGGGGATGTCGGAGCTCGGCCCGCTCGCCTACGGCGACAAGGAGGAGCCGGTCTTCCTCGGTCGCGAGTTCGCGCAGCGCGCGGACTACAGCGAGTCCACGGCGCAGCAGATCGACACCGAGGTCAAGCGCATCGTGCAGGCCGGCTACGAGGTGGCGCGCGACATCCTGCGGGAGCATCGCGCGGTGCTCGACCGCATCGCGCTCGAGCTCCTCGACAAGGAGTCGCTCGACGGCGCCACCGTCTACGCCATCATCGAGGAGATGACCGGTCGGGTGCTGCCGCGCCCGAAGGAACCGATGAAGCCGAAGACCGGCAGCGGCACGGGCGGCGGCGCTACGGCACCCGAGACGGCCGGCGAGGGCGAGCGCGTGCCGCCCCTGGGCCTCAATCCGGGAGTCGCCCCGGCCTAGAGCGGGGAACGGGCATGCAGGCAAACGCGCACCCCGGACCTTACGGCCTTCCCTTCCGCTGCCAACGGCTCCTGACCTCCGGGCGCAGGTCGGATCGCCAGTAGCCCCATCGTGAAAGCCGCAGCCGCGCCCGCTCCGCTCGCACCGGCGCCGGCGGCGGTTTCGTGGCGCCTGCGGCTCCCCCGCGCCCGCATCCTCGAGCTCGGGGGGCGGCCGCGGGTGATGGGCGTCCTCAACCTGACGCCGGACTCCTTCAGCGACGGCGGGCGATTCCTCGACGTCGAGGCGGCTCTCGACCACGCCCGCGCCATGCTGGCGGACGGCGCCGAGCTGCTCGACCTCGGCGCCGAGTCGACGCGCCCCGCCGGCAGGACCTACGGCACCGGTGCCGCGACCGTTCCCGCCGACGAGGAGGTGCGGCGCCTGCTGCCGGTGCTCGAGCGCCTGCGCGCCGAGACCGACGTCCCGCTCTCCGTCGACACTCGCAAGGGCGCCGTGGCGCGCGCGGCGCTCGCCGCCGGCGCCGACCTAGTCAACGACGTCTCGGCGCTGGGCGATCCCGAGATGCCAGGCGTTCTGGCCGCGGCGGGGTGCCCGGTGGTGCTCATGCACAGCCGCGGCAACCTGTCCGACATGCACCGCCACACGCAATATGCCGACGTGGTCGGTGAGGTGCGCGACGAGCTCGCCGCCGCGCTCGCCGGCGCTGCCGCCGGTGGCGTCGACCTCGCCCAGACGGTCCTGGACCCCGGCATCGGATTCGCCAAGGCGGGGCGCCAAAACCTCGAGCTGCTCGGTCGCCTCGACGCGCTCGCTGAGCTGGGACGCCCGCTGCTCGTCGGCGCCAGCCGCAAGAGTTTCATCGGCGAGCTCACCGGCGCACCGCCCGCAGGGCGCCTCTCCGGCAGCCTGGCCGCCGTCGCCTGGGCGGCATGGCACGGCGCCGCCATCTTGCGCGTGCACGACGTGGCGGCAACGGCGCAGTTCCTCGCCGTTTTCGATGCCATCGGCCGTGCCTCGATCGCGCAGTCCCCTCGGGACGGGGAGAGCGCGTGAGCGGCATCGTCGACTTCCTCCAGCTCGTCACCTGGCGCGACGTGCTCGACGTCGTGCTGGTGGCGGTGGTGATCTACAACCTGCTCCTGCTCATCCGCGGCACGCGCGCGGTGCAGATCCTCTACGGCATCCTCCTGCTCGTCGGCGTCTACTACCTGGCGCGCCTCGGCAACCTCCTCGCCCTGCAGACGACCCTCTCGGCATTCCTCACCATCCTGCCGTTTGCCATCATCGTCCTCTTCCAGGACGAGATCCGCCGCGCCCTGGCGCAGTTCGGCAGCAAGCCGATCTGGGGCATCGGCTCGCACCAGCGGGTGGAGACGGTGTTCAACGAGGTGGTGCTCGCCGCCACGGCGATGGCCGCGCGACGCGTCGGCGCCCTCATCGTCCTCGAACGCGTCGAGGGCCTCAAGAACTTCGTCGACAACGGCATCCGCATCGACAGCGTGGTCTCCTACGACCTGCTGCTCAACATCTTCAACCCCCACACGCCGCTGCACGACGGCGCGGTGATCGTGCAGGGTCACCGCATCGCCGCCGCCTCCTGCTACCTGCCGCTCACCCACACCGCCGAGCTCTCGAAGGAGTACGGCACCCGCCACCGCGCCGCCCTCGGCATCAGCGAGGAGACCGACGCGGTGGCGGTCGTCGTGTCGGAGGAGACCGGCCGCATCTCGGTGGCGCACCAGGGAGAGCTGATCCGCGACCTCGACTCCAACACGCTGCGCAACACGCTCTACAAGCTGCTGATCACCGACCTCTACCCGCAGGGCGGGGCCACCCGGTGACGGAGCGCATGCGCCTCGGGGCCCTGCGCGCCACCGCCCTGCTGCTGGCGATCCTCATGTGGCTCTGGGTCACCGTCGAGCGCCGCGGGGAGCGCCCGGCGGAGAAGATCGTCGAGGCTACGGTGACGTACAATCCGCCCCCCGGAATGATGATCCTCGACCCCGTGGAGAAGGTGCGCGTCCGGCTGCGGGGGAGCGATCGAGCCATCCGGCGCGTCAACCCCTTCCAGATCGACGTCCAGGTGGTGGTCCGCGCCGACCGCGAGGGCCCCGCCGAGGTGCAGCTCAAGCCCGAGGACGTGATGATGCCCGAAGGGCTGGAGGTCGTCTCGATCGAGCCCAACGTGCTCCGCCTGCACGTCGATCAGGAGGTGCGGCGCCTCCTCCCGGTCGAGGTGCCTCTCGTGGGCGAGCCGGCCGCCGGCGCGCAGCTCGCCGGCAGCCCGAAAGTGACCCCGGACGAGGTGCTGGTGACCGGGCCGCGGAAGCTCGTCGGTGCGCTCGGCAACGTGCGCACCAACGCCATCAGCCTCGACGGCCACGCCTTCAGCTTCACGGAGTCGACGCTCCTCGTCTCTCCCGACCCCCTGCTGCAGCTCCAAACCCAGGTGGTGTCGGTCGAGATCCCCATGCAGCAGCCGCACCCGGTTGCGGAGGCCACGCCGACGCCACGGAGACCGCGCGGTTGAGCGACGCCCGGCTGAACGATGTTCGGCCGCGCCTCTTCGGGACCGACGGCATCCGTGCCCCCTTCGGCGAGCACCCGCTGGACCAGCCGACGGTCGTCGGCCTCGGCCGCGCGCTCGGCCGCACGCTCGCCGCCGACGGCGATTCGCCGCTCGTCGTCCTCGGCGGCGACACCCGCGACAGCACGGCGACTCTGGTCGGTTGGCTGGCGGCCGGACTGGCCTCGACCGGCGCCCGCCTCGAGCACCTCGACACCATTCCCACTCCCGGAGTGGCGTGGGCCGTGCGCGCGCTGCGCGGCAGCGCCGGCATCTCGATCTCGGCGAGCCACAACCCCTGGCCGGACAACGGCATCAAGCTCTTCGACGCCGACGGACGGAAGTGGTCGCCGGCGGCCGAGCTGGCGCTCGAGCGGGCGCTCGAAGGTGCTGCCGATCTGGCGCCGGACGAGCTGCGCTCTCGGGTGGTGCCGGTCGACCGTGCCGGCCACGAAGCCTACGTCGCGTTCTTGACCGGGCTCTTCGCGCGGCCCGACGCGCTGGCCGGCCTGTCGGTGGTCCTCGACACCGCCAACGGCGCCACCCACGACATCGCACCCCGCGTCTTCGCGGCCCACGGCGCCCAGGTGCGTCGACTCCCCGGCACTCCCGACGGCCGCAACATCAACCTCGGCTGCGGATCGACCCACCCCGAGGCGCTCGCCGCGGCCGTCGTCGAGGCCGGAGCCGACCTCGGCGTGGCCTTCGACGGCGACGGCGACCGCGCGTTGCTCGTCGACGCCGCGGGCGAGGTGCGCGACGGCGACGCGATGCTCTACCTCTGGGCCCGCGCCCTCTTCGCCGAGGGGCACCTCGACCCGCCGGCCATCGTCGCCACGTCGATGAGCAACCTCGGCCTCGAGCACGCCCTCGCCGCGAGCGGCATCGCCGTCGTGCGCTGCGACGTGGGCGACCGTGCGGTGATGGAGACCATGCGCGAGCGCGGCATCCTGCTCGGCGGCGAGCAGTCGGGCCACCTCGTCCACGCGCCGACCACCTCGACCGGCGACGGTCTCGTCACCGGCCTCGCCCTCGCCCACGTCGTCGCCCGCGCCGGGCGACCCCTCGCCGAGCTCCTCTCCGGCTTCCGCCGCTTCCCGCAGATCCTGCGCAACGTGCGCGTGCGCGAGAAGCGACCCTTCGCCGACATCCCCGCCGTCGCCGCCGCGCAGGCGGCGGTCGAGGCCGAGCTCGCCGGCAGCGGCCGCCTGGTGCTGCGCTACAGCGGCACCGAGCCGCTCGCGCGCATCATGCTCGAAGGGCCGGTGCTGGCGGTGATCGAAGGCCAGGCGGCGCGGCTCGAGGAGGCGATCCGCGGCGCCGTCGGCAGCGGGTAGCGTCGCTGCCGAGCTCGAGCTGGGCGCTTTGAATCGAGGTGGCACACGCCACCAGCATCGCGGTCCGAAGGAGCACCGACATGCCAGCGCGCCTCTCCGTCAACATCGACCACATAGCCACGATCCGTGAGGCCCGCCACGCGATCTACCCGGACCCGGCGGAGGCGGCCCGCCTCGCCGAGGAGGCCGGCGCCGCCGGCATCACCGCGCACTTGCGCGGCGATCGCCGCCACGTGCAGGACGCAGACCTCGAGGCGCTGCGCGCGAGCGTGCGCGGCAAGCTCAACCTCGAGATGGCGGCGACGCCGGAGATGCTCGCCATCGCCGAGCGCGTGCGGCCGCACCAGGTCACGCTCGTGCCGGAGCAGCCCGGCGAGGTGACCACCGAGGGCGGCCTCGACCTCGCGGCGCACGGCGAGCGGCTGCGCGACGTGGCGATGCGGCTCTCGGCCGCCGGCATCGCCGTGTCGCTCTTCATCGACCCCGATCCGGCGCAGCTCGATCGGCTGGTCGAGATAGGCCCGGGAGCCGTGGAAGGGTTCGAGATCAACACCGACGCCTACACGCGCGCGGCGGGGCTCGACAGCGAGCTCCACCTCGCCGGTTTGCGCGCGGCCGCCGAGCAGGGCCACGCGTTCGGGTTCCACGTCTACGCCGGCCACGGTCTCACCACCGCCAACGTCGGCCCCGTGGCGGCGCTGCCACACATGGAAGAGCTGAACATCGGGCACTGGCTCGTCTCGCGCGCGGTGTTCGTCGGTCTCGGTGCAGCGGTGCGCGAGATGCTGGCCGCGATGGGCGTCCGGTGACCACGGGACGGCGGGCGGCGGCGCGGCTCGCCGTCGCCGTGGCGCTCTCCACGAGCCCTCGCGAGCTCGCCTACGGACAGTGGCAGGCGCCGTGGGTCTCGGTGCTGTCGCCGCAGGGAGTCGGCGGCGCCGATGGAGTCATTGGCGCAGCACGCCGAGCACGAACGCCGGGTCGTTGGTCGCCTTGTTGACGACCTGCGCGCCGGATACGACCTGGCCGGCCGTGGCCCGCACGTCGATCGAGAAGGCACCGCTGAACGACTTCGGCAGTGCCTTGGTGCGCGCCGAGAACTGCAGGGCCTTCCCGGCGCCGACGACCACTCTGAACGTGCCGAGCGCCGCGCTCTCGCCGAGCCGGCGGTAGGTTAGGTCGACGGTGGCCGGCTCGGCCGCCGGGTTGTAGAGCCACAGGGTCGACTTGTACTGGCCGTCCTCGCGAAGCCCCATGAGCACCTGGGTGTCCCTGGCCCCCGCGCGGGAAACGTCGCGCTCGTCGAGCCCCGCCACCGTGTGGCCGTAGATCGATGGAGGCTGTCCGGCCGCCAGGCTGTGCGTGTCGCCCAGCACCATCGGGTAGACACCGCCGACACCCGGGCTGTCGACGACCACGACGCCGGCCCCGACACTGAGCCGGAAGTCGGCCTTGAGCACGTCGGCGATCCGTAGGGTCTGGCCGGGCTGGACCTGGTGCGTCTTGGGGGGAGCAGCGTTCGCCTTGGCGGCAGCGGCGTTCACGAAGCTGAGTGTCACGTTCATCGGCAGGTCGGTGGGGTTGACGAGCACCGCATCGGCCGCCCACTTGCTGTTCTTCGCCCCGAACCCGTTGATCATGCCGAGCAGGTACTGCCGGCTCCGGCCGCCCGCGAGTCGCGACGCCGAATAGGAGGGATCGGTGGAGCCGAGCAGCCTGGTCTCGCCGAACGGGAGCAGAGCAGGCCCCTCGATGCTCTCGATCTCCGCGCGGTAGTCGTCGCGCCCGCTGATGCCGAGCACCCTGAGGTCCTCGGTCGAGAACCGGTATTGGCCGTAGCCCGGGACGCTGAGCACGTTCGATGCCCCACGCTCGACACCGCTGTTGTCGAAGAGCCGCAGCCGGAACTTCGCGGCGCCGAAGCTCGGGTTGCTGACACCGATCTCGCTGGCGCGGGCGATAGTGTCGGCGAGCCCGACCACGTGGTACACCGCACCGCCGCCGTCATCGAACGCAACAGCGTCGATGACGACACCGGGAACGACCTGGCTGAAGAACTTGCCGCCGTCGAAGGCCGCGTTAACCGCCAGGGCCAGCGGCTGGGGCCCGCCGAGCGCCGACTCCGCGAAGACGAAGCCCGATGTGTTGTCGACGTTGAACTGGCCCAGCGCGGAGCTCACGCCGAGGGTCGCGCCCGCGGGGATCTGTCGCTGGATCGTGGGCGGCGTTTCCACCGGCTGCAGGCCGCGGTTGCGGTAGCTGAGCGTCAGCGACATGGTCTGCGGTCCCGGGTTGAACAGGTACAGATCGCTGATCGAGTGCGCGGCAACGTTGCTCTGCGCGATCCACGGCAGGACCACCGACTTGCCGACTGGGGCCGGGTTGACCGTGAACGTCTTGCTTGCGTTCGACGTCGAGCCGTCGCTGCTGCGGTGCACGGTGAGAGTCACCACGTAGCTGCCCGGCGCGGTCCATCCGTGTGTCGCCGAGAATCCGCTAGCCGTCGAGCCGTCGCCGAAGTCCCAGGAGGCGTGCGTGGGTGCCCCGTTCGACGTGGACGCGAACGTCACCTGCCGGCGCTGCGTCGAGGTGCACTGGTCGAAGCCGAGCTGCACGACGCAGCTCGCGCTGGTCGTGAACGCGGCCGCGACCGGCGGCACCGGAGGAGGAGGCGGCGGAGGTGGAGGCGGAGGCGGTCCGTTGGGCACCACCGTGACCGTCTTGATCGACTCGTGGGAGCAGGTGCCGCCGGGGCAACTGGCGCCCGGCCGGGTGACCGTGAGGTGCGCCTCGTAGGAACCGGCTTGCGCGTACGTGTGCTTCGGCTTGCTTCCCGTCGCCTGCGAGCCGTCACCGAAGACCCACGAATACGCGGTCGGGCCGCCCTCGCTGCCGCTGCCATCGAACGAGACCTCGTCGCCCGGCTTGGGAGCAGCCGGCGCGAACGCGAAGACCGCCTTGAGCGGCGCGGCGCTCCCCGTGATCGTGATGGCCCTGCCACCAGTCACGCCAGCGCAACCTGCGTTCGCCGCCGTCACGATCTTCGATCCGGCCGACGGCCAGCTGATGGAGACCTGGGCGCCGCTGCCGGTGACGACCCCGCCGTCGCTCGCCCCCCAGGACCAGGAAGACACCGGCGTGCAATTGAGCGCTGACGCCGTGAAGGCGATGTTGTCGCCGACGTTGCCGGTGAACGCAGCCAGGATGGTGATCGAAGGGTTCGGCGTGGTGACCGGGCCCGGGCACATCGGAAGAAGGAGCGTGTCGGTGACGCTGCGGTCCGTCAGCAGCCGGTCGGCGACGTATTGCGCGTCATGATCGTCGGCCTGCGTGAAGACGTATCCCGGCGGAAGACCAAAATACGAGATCAGCACATCGCGACAGGCGCCGTTGAGATTGATGTGGCGCTCGCCGACGAGGCTTCCCTGCACGTGGCGGCGCACAGTCACGGTCCAGGTCGCGGTCGCCGACCAGAGCGTGTCGAAATGCCCGTTCCACGAACACGTGCCGAAGGCGCCGCAGGAGAAGGGCAGCAGAACGCTGTCTGCGTAGGCGCCATTGCGCTGGAGCTCGATCAGGATCGATCCGTCGGCCGGGCCGGCAAAGGGGTTGTGCGCGGTCCCGCTGGCGCTGATCCGACCGTCGCTGCCCTGCGTTGCGGAGCCGGAGCCGGTGACGGTCATGCCGTAGCGGTCAAAGTAGCTCGGCAGGATGGGCGCGTCCGGCGAGAAGGAGCCATGGGCGAGGCGGGAATGTGTCGGGTCGAAGCTGTTGACCCAGACGGACGTCGTGTACGAGCGCGAGTAGAGCGCGCTACCGAGGCTGGGCGCGGTCTGGGCGACTACCGCCTCGTTCGCGAACAAGACGGACACGACAGCCGCGAGGATGCTCGCTCTCACGTTCGTACGCTCTCCTGGTCCGGCCGACTTCGATTCCCGCCCCGCGCGCTCGCCGTATCGGCGCAGGACCTCTGCCGCTTTATGCTAGAGCCTCATAGCTTACGACAGATGAGGCTCCCGACGCAGTGAAATCGGGAGCACAGGGCCTTTGGGAGCCACGCTCAACGCGTGGGGCGCAAACCACCGGCTCGACTCGTGCCTGGCGGCGGCTCGCGGCCTCGCCAGAGGCCGCACGCTCCTGTTACCGCTCGAACTCGGTCTGCTCGCCCGCCGTCGGCTCCGGTTCCGCGGCGATCACCACCGTGCCGACGATGGGCAACAGCACGCGGTGGATGTTGTTGCCGAAGCGCAGGTTGAGCTCGAAATAACCCTCAGGGGCGACGCGGATGAGCGTTCCGCGCGCCCCCTTGAGGCCCAGGAGCTCGTTGTGGATCAGGACCTCGTTCGGGATCTCCATGGCGCCGCCCCCCGCGATGAAATCGAGCCCGGGGAAACGCCCGGGCGCGGATCGGTCGATCGTTCAGAAGCAGTCAGTCGTTCCAGAAGCCCTGATCCTTGTACTCCTTGAGCTTCCTCTGCAACGTCCGCAATCCGATGCCGAGCAGGTGGGCCGCCTGCGCGCGGTGGCCGGCCGTGCGCGAGAGCGTCTCGAGGATGGCCTGGCGCTCGATCGCCTCCATGGTGCGCGGCGTGCCGTCGGCGATCTGCACCGGCTGGTCGCGGCGCGCAGGGGCCACTGCCTCGCGCAGCTCCGACGGCAGGTCTTCGCGGGAGACGACCCTTCCCTGGTGGAAGATGACGATGGTCTCGATCGCGTTCTTGAGCTGCCGCACGTTGCCCGGCCAGTCGTAAGCGGTGAGCGCTTCCATCGCCTCGTTGGTGAGCGCCTTCGGCTCCTTGCCGTGTTCGGCACAGATCTGCTTCATGTAGTGCTCGACGAGGAGCGCCACGTCGGCGCGGCGCTCGCGCAGCGGCGGGATGCGCAGCGTCACCACCTTGAGGCGGTAGTAGAGATCCTCGCGGAAGCGCCCCTCGACGACCTCCTTCTCGAGCTCGCGGTTGGTGGCGGCGACCAAACGGAAGTCGACGTCGATCAGCTCGCCGCCGCCGACGCGCATGATCTGCCGCTCCTCGAGCACGCGCAGCAGCTTGACCTGGAGCTCGGGATAGAGCTCGCTGATCTCGTCGAGGAACAGCGTGCCGCGGTGCGCGAGCTCGAACTTGCCGATCTTGCGCGCCACGGCGCCGGTGAAGGCGCCACGTTCGTGCCCGAAGAGCTCGCTCTCGAGGATGTCGCTGGGGATGGCGCCGCAGTTGATGGCGAGGAATCTCTCGTCGCGGCGCGGGCTCGCGTGGTGGAGGGCGTTGGCGACGAGCTCCTTGCCGGTGCCGCTCTCGCCGGTGATGAGCACGGTGGAGCGCGTGGGCGCGACCAGCTTCATCTGCTCGAAGAGGCGTTCCATCGGCGCCGAGCGGCCGACGAGGCTCTCGAAGCCGTAGCGCTTGTCGAGCATCTGCCGGAGGGTGTTGACCTCCTCCTTGAGCCGGCGGTTGTCGAGCAGGTTGGTGACCCGCTTGCGCAGCTCGTAGAGGTCGACCGGCTTGGTCAGGTAGTCGTCGGCGCCGACCCGCATCGCCTCGACGGCGGACTCGATCGACCCGAAGGCGGTGATGAGCACGACACCGAGGTCGTAGCCGCGGCCGCGCACCTGCTGCAGAAACTCGATGCCGTCCATGCCGGGCATGCGCAGGTCGCAGAGGGCCAGGTTCGGGCCAGGGTGTTCCTCGAGAAACTCGAGGGCCCGGCGGGCGTCGTCGAAAGTGCGCACCGGCAGCCCGGCCTTCTCGATGGCCAGGGCCATCGACTCGCGGGAGCCGGTCTCGTCGTCAATGATCAGGACTTGGGGGCGTTCCATCGGTGGCGCCATTTTGGCACATCGGCGTCCCCACGTCGAGGAACGTGGATCGTGCCCGCGCTGGTGGCTCGCTGCTTGCAGTTTCGAATCCGCGCTGGAGATGCGTCCGGTGGGACCGGACGCTCCGGCGAGGAGGAACCCATGACGAAACGACTTCTTGCGCTCGCGTCGCTGCCGCTGCTGGTGGCGTTCTTGGTGGCGGCGGCGCCGCTGCCTTCCCCGGTCGACACCATTCGTATCGCCGTCGTCGACCCTGACAGCGGCGACGAGCTGGCCGTGTTGTCCCCCGGGGAGGAGATCTTGATGCTCCCGGGCGAGGAGCTGACCTTCCGCACCTTCGAGCCCAAGGCCGACCGCCGCAACGATCGGCGGCAGCTCGCCGCCACGTTCGGCTTCGGGCCCACCACCACGCCGCTCGAGATCGTCGCCAACTCACCGGAGCGCGGCGAGGTGACTGTGCGGCTCAACCCCACCCCTGCCGGAGGGCGCTGGCACCTCGGTTACAAGATCGCCGACCGGATCGGCCTCGCCAAGAGCGACCTGCAGCTCGGGCGCGTGCTGGTGCGCGTGGCCGGCACGGGCGACACCTCGGTGACCGGCGCGCGGCTCGGCCAGACGCTGCCGCCGACGCAGTTCGCAAGGCCCGCCGACGCGGTGATCGACGCCCTCTACCGCGGCATCCTGATGCGCGAGCCCGACGAGGGGGCCGACGGCCTTCGCAACGACGTGCTGCGCAACGGCTATGGGTCCGTGCCGCGGATCGCGGAGCACATCGCCAACAGCCCGGAGAGCCGGACGCGGATCTACGAGGACAGGGGCGTCGACAACGCGAGACGGCTGGACTCCCTCTACAGCGCGCTGCTCGGCTGGAGCCGTGCCGACGTCGGCCGCGCGCGGTGGGATTCCGACCTCGCCCAGCTCGACCGCGGCAACATCGCCGGCGTCGTGGACCAGATCGTCCGCTCGCAGCAGTTCCGCGATCGCTTCGGGATCTAAGAAAACCGGATCCAGACCGGGACCTGAGAAACCCGAAGCTGAGCAACCAGCCGCACGCCCCCCCGGCGCGCCGGGGCGCGCCGGCCTGGGGCCCCGTTGCCGGAGGGCTGGCGACGGGGCTCGCCCTATTGGCGGGGGCGCTGGTCGGCGCGCGCGCACCGGAGCGAGTGCCTCCGCCTCCGGCAGCGGCCCTCCTCTGGAGACCGCCGGGCGGAGAGGACATGTCAAGCGCCCGCGGTCTGGCCCCGAGGCCGGGCACGCGGGTGCTGCCGATCGCCGAGTGGACTCGCCGCTTCCGCGGCCTCGAGGACCGCGAGGCGTGGGAGGAGCTCTCGGCGCTGCTCGATGACATCGAGCGCCGGGCGCCGCTGCTCTATCGCATCAACCGAATCGGTTTCCTCCACGCCCGCGCGGAGCTGGTGATCGGCGAGGACGACGAGGCGGAGGCCCACCTCGCCCCGTTCCTCGTCGCCGGCGACCCCTTCCGTCCGCTGGCGCTGCACCACGCCGCTCGGCTCGCCGCGGCAACGGGAGACGGCGAGCTCGCCGCGAGCCGGCGCCGCGAGCTGCTGCTCGAGCACCCGGGCTCTCGCTACTGGCGTGAGACGCTCAGCGACCACCTCGCTGCCCTCGGAACGAGCGGGAAGGCCGGGAAGGCCGACGATCCGCGGGCAGTGCTGGACTTCGTCGCCGCGGTGTCCCCACTCGCCGACGACCAGAAGGTCCGGCGCGAACTCGCGGCGGCGCGCGTCTCGGCGCTCGTCGCCGAGGGGGACGTCGATCGAGGGCTGCGAGAGAGCACCGCGCTGCTCGCGCAGTCGACGAAGGACGACGCCGCCGAGCGCGTGGCGCTGGCGCTCGACAGGCCGGGCGTCCTGCGCCGGCTCGCCGCCGCGACGCTGCGCGACCTCGGAGACGCCATGCTCCACCACCGCCAGTGGCAGCGCGCCGTCGACTTCTACGCGCTGGCACGGAGAGAGCTGCCCGGGGAGCGCGGCGAGCTCGACTTCGCCATCGGCCGCGCGCGGTTCTTCGCCGAGCAGTTCGCCGACGCCGAACGGCTCTACCGGCGCGCGGCGGCGAACGCGAGCAGCCGCTCGGACCAGGCACGTGCCTACTTCCACGCTGCGCGCGCGGCGCAGCTGCGCGACCGCGACGAAGACGCCGAGAGTCTGCTCGGCGAGTCGATCGCCATCGGAGGTCGCTCCGAGGCCGTCGCCGCAGCTCTCGCGAGCCGCATCCGTCTGCGGGTGCGTCACGACAGGCTGGACGGCGCACGCGCCGACCTGCTGCAGCTGCGCCGGCTCTTCCCGGGCGGGCGGGTAGTAGCCGAAGGGGCGGTGGCAGTGGCCATGGGCGAGCTCGCGGCCGGTCGTCCGCGGGCGGCGAGCGAGGCACTGCGGACGGTGCCGACCTCGCTCGACGCCTTCGACCGCGCCGAGGTCGCTTATTGGCGGGCGCGCGCCGTCGAGAAGGCCGCCCCGGAGCGCGCCCTCGGCGGCTACCTCGAGGTCCTGCGCGCCGACGTGCCGACACATTTCGCCTACCTCGCGCGCCACCGGCTGGCGCGCGAGCCCCTCGCCGCCGCCGCCGCGCGGGTGGGAGCCGACCGGCGACGCCGCGCCGCCCTCGCCCTCGCCGCCGGCGACCTCGAGCGGGCGCGTCGCCTGCAGACCGACGCCGTGCTGCTGGCAGTGGGGACCGGCGACGACGGGGCCGGCGCCGAGCTCGAGCGTCTCGAGTCGATCTACCGGGCGCTTCCCGACTACCGCACCGTGCTCACAGCGACGGCGCTGCCGCTACCCGCATACCCGCTTCACGGCGCGAGCCCCCACGAGCTGCTCAGCGCCATGGGGCTCTTCGACGAGACGATCGAGTCGGTCGGCGAGCGCTACCCGCTCACTCCGTTCGCCTCCGGGGTCACGCGCTCGGTCGTCTACCGCCATGCCGGTGCTTCGCGGCTCTCGATCCAGGCCGTCGAGTCGTTGATGGAACAGGTCCCCGACGACTACGTGCCGCAGCTGCTACCGCGCGAGCTGCGGGAGCTGCTCTATCCGCGCTACTTCTACGACTGGATCGTCGAGGACGCCGTCGCCTACCACGCCGATCCGCGGCTGCTGCTCGCCATCATGCGAGAGGAGTCCCGGTTCAACCCGCGGGCGAAGTCGTCGGCGGCCGCCCGCGGGCTGATGCAGCTCCTCCTCACGACGGCGCGGCAGGTGGCCGAGGGGCTCGGGCTCGTCGAGGTGACCTCCGAAGACCTCTACGACCCGCGGCTCGTCACGCAGCTCGGTGCCAAATACCTCGGCGACCTGCTGGCGCAGTTCGATGGCGACCGCTACGCGGCGGCCGCCGCCTACAACGCCGGCCCCGCACAGGCCCGTTTGTGGAAGCGCCTCGCACCGGCGGACGGCGACGACTACTTCCTCTCGACCGTCGGCTTCGCCGAGACCCGCCACTACATCCGCAAGGTGCTCAACAGCTACGAGCGCTACGGCGAGATCTACCAGGGCGCGCCGCCAAGCGGCGGCATGCGGGCGGAGCCGTAGCCCGACGACCGGCGGTCGAGCGGCGCGGCGACGGCTACCGCGACTCCACTCGCAGCCCCCACAAAGCCTCCGTCGGGGCGAGCCCGAGCCAGGGGTCGCTCGCCGGCGTGAGGAAGAGGGCGCTGTAGACCCAGGCGTTGAAGTCCTGCCAGCGAGGCGCGCGCTCGGCGCGGGCGAGGGCGGCGTGGATCCGCCGGTGCAGCTCCGCTTCGTTGTAGACGCCGTCCTCCGCGAGACGCTGCTCCATCCGCTCGATGGCCGCCGGCAGGTCGCCGCTTGCGGTGCCCGAGGCATGCGCAGCCACGAGATCGAGGGCCGGCCGCGAGAGACGCGCCCGCCACGCGGGCTGGCGCGAGAGCGTCGCCACCGCGGCCGACGGCTCGCGGGGCTCGATCGGCATGCCGAGCGCCGAAAGCAGTGGCTCCTCGCCGGCGCTCTTGCTGAGCGCGAGCGGGGCCGCCTCGGCAGCCGTCGGCGCGGTCCCGCCGCGAGCCTCGAGAGCGAGCGAGCCCCAGGCGCCGCGCGCGGCCTCGGCGGGCCATCCCGCCCGCACCAGCCCGGCGCGCATCTCGGCGACGAGCGCGGAGTCGAGACGCTCGTGCTCGCGCCGGACGCGGGCATCGAAGGCGCCGTCGTCGAGCGCGGCGAGGGAGCGCGACAGCTCGGCGCCGGCGGCGACCCAGGCCAGGAACCGTTGCGGTGTGTGCAGCCCCGGCAGGCCGTCGACCAGTCTCCCCTGCGGGTCGAGGAGATAGTGGATGCTGTTGCCCGTGACCGTGCCGACCAGCCGCCGGCCGTCGCCGTAGTCGACGGTGACCTTCGGCGCGGGCCGCTCGCTCGACCAGAAGAGCACCGCGTGCTCGCGCAGCCAGCCGGAGACCGCGGGGTCGCTGTAGAGCAGGGTGCGGAAGTAGCGGCTGTTGGCGCAGGACAGCTCCTCGTCGAGCCGGCCCAGCAGGCGCAGGGCGAGGATCGGCTTGCCGCTCGCCTCGGCGGCGCGGCGCGCCGCCTCGAAGTCGGTGTACCAGTAAAGCCGCGACGCGGCGCAGTCGAGCTGCGCGCAGACGACGTCGATCGCGCCGCGGTAGGCGGCCGACGCGTCCCGCCCTGGAGCGGAGACGCCGGCGTCCACCAGCGCGGACAGCCCGGAGGGACCTGCCGCGCGCAGCTCGCGCGCCGCGTCGAGGTCACCCTCCGCCGCACGCCCGGCGAGCGCCGCCAGCCCTGGATCGCTCGCCGCACCAAGCGGGACGAGGTCGAAGGCCGATCCCGCGAGCACCATCGTCGCGACCAGAAACGCTCGACCCCAGCTCCGCCGGATGGCTCTCGAATGGCGCATGCGTCGACCTCCCGTGCCGGCCGCAGCGCAACGGTCGTGCCCGGCCGCTCCGGTCGAGGCATTCCGGTGGCGATAGGATCCGCCGACCATGGCCACCATCCGCCCCTTCCACGCAGTCCGCCCGACGCCCGCGCTCGCCGCCCGCGTCGCCAGCGTGCCCTACGACGTCGTCGACACCGCCGAGGCGCGCCAGCTCGCCGAGGGCAACCCGTGGAGCTTCCTCCACGTCATCCGCCCGGAGATCGACCTTCCCGAAGGCACGGATCCGCACGCCGACACGGTCTACGCGCAGAGCGCCGCCGCCTACGGCAGGCTTCTCGCCGAGGGCACGCTCGTGCGCGACGCGACGCCGGCTCTCTTCGCCTACCGCCAGGTGATGGGCGACCACGCCCAGACCGGCATCATGGGCTGCTGCTCGGTCGACGAATACGACGCCGACGTCATCAAGAAACACGAGAAGACGCGCCCCGACAAGGAGGACGACCGCGTCGCGCACCTGCTCGCGGTGTCCGCGCACAGCGAGCCGGTCTTCCTCGCCCACCACGACGACCCGGCGATCGCGGCGCTGACGGCGGCGGCCACCACGGGAACGCCCCTCTACAATTTCGTGGCCGCCGACGGTGTGCGCCACACGGTCTGGTCGATCGAGGGCGCGGCGGCGAGACAGCTCTCCGCGGCGTTCGCGCCGGTACCGGCGCTCTACGTTGCCGACGGCCATCACCGCTCGGCGGCGGCCAGTCGCGCCCGCGCCGCCGTGCGGCAACGGGGCGAGGCGCGGCCGGAGGCCGACCACTTCCTCGCCGTTGTCTTCCCGGCCGGTGCGCTGCAGATCCTCCCGTACCACCGCATCGCCCACGACCTCGGGGGGCGGAGCGTCGAGGACTTCCTGCGCGCGCTGCGCGCGGTCGCCACGGTGCGCCCGGGTGGCCCGGTGCCCTCCGGACGCGGGCGCTTCTCGATGTACCTCGAAGGCACCTGGCACGAGGTCGAGGCGCCGGCGGAGCGGCTCGCCGATCCCGACCCGGTCGCTTCCCTCGACGCCGCCATCCTGCAGTCGCTCGTGCTGGCGCCGCTGCTCGGCATCGACGATCCGCGCACCTCGCACCGCATCGAGTTCGTCGGCGGCATCCGCGGCCCCGAGGAGCTCGTGCGCCGTGTCGACCGCCGCGGCGGCAGCGTCGCCTTCGCGCTGCACCCGGTCTCGATGGATCAGCTCATGGTCGTCTCCGACGCCGGCCTGGTCCTGCCCCCGAAGTCCACCTGGTTCGAGCCCAAGTTGCGCTCGGGCCTCGCCGTTCACGAGTTCTGATCCCACCGCGTTCCGACACCACGTCGAGAGAGGCAGCCATGACCCACCGTGTCGTCAACTTCAATCCCGGCCCCGGCACCCTTCCCGACGAGGTCCTCGTCGAGGCGGGCGAGGGGCTCCTCGACTACCGCGGCACCGGCATGGGTGTCATGGAGCTCTCGCACCGCAGCAAGCCGTACGAGGAGATCCACTTCGGCCTGATGGCGGCGATCAAGGATCTGCTCGGCGCCGGCGACGAGTGGGAGGTGCTGCTGCTGCAGGGGGGCGCGAGCCTGCAGTTCTCGATGCTGCCGATGAACCTGATGACGTCCGGCCGTGCCGCCTACACCGTCACAGGCGAGTGGGCGCAGCGCGCCGTCAAGGAGGCCAAGCGGCACGGCACCGTCGAGATCGCCGCCACCACCGAGGCGGAGAAGTTCCGCCGCGTGCCGCGCGCCGACGAGGTGCGCTTCGAGCCCGGCGCGGACTACCTCCACTTCACCACCAACAACACCATCTACGGCACGCAGTGGCCGAGCGAGCCGCCGGCCGGCGACACCCCGCTCGTCGCCGACATGTCGTCGGACTTCCTGTCGCGGCCGGTGGCGCTCGAGCGCTACGCGGTGATCTACGCCGGGGCGCAGAAGAACCTCGGACCCTCGGGCGTGACCGTGGCGATCCTGCGCAAGGACCTCCTCGCTCGCGCGAAGAGCGACCTGCCGACGATGCTCAGCTACCGCACGCACGCCGACAACAAGTCGCTCTACAACACGCCCCCCTGCTGGGCGATCTTCATCTCGATGCTCTGCTGCCGGTGGCTGCAGCGGCAGGGCGGCCTCACCGGCATCGGCGCGCGCAACGAGGCCAAGGCGAAGCTGCTCTACGACGAGCTCGACAGGACCGGTTTCTACCGCCCGACCGCGGAGCGCGAGAGCCGTTCACGCATGAACGTCACCTTCCGCCTCGCCGACGAGGCGCAGGAAGAGCGCCTGGCCAAGGAGGCGACGGCGGCCGGCCTCGTCGGGCTCAAGGGCCACCGCGCGGTCGGCGGCCTGCGCGCGTCGATCTACAACGCGATGCCGGTGTCGGGCGTCGAGGCCCTCGTCGCCTTCCTGCGCGACTTCGAGGCACGGGGGTGACCCCCATCGAGCTGCGCCCCAACCAGGGGACCGGCGCCGGCGCCTTCCGGCCGGTGCCCCGCACGGGCGTCATCTTCGTCACCGAGGAGGCGCTCGCGCGCGGCTACCGCTCGGGCCACCCCGAGTGGTCGAACCTCGGTCAGGGGCAGCCGGAGACGGGCGACCTGCCGGGCGCGCCGCCGCGGCTCGATCGCGTGGAAGTCGACCCGCGCGACCACGAATACGCGCCGATCGCCGGCCTGCCCGAGCTGCGCGCCGCCGTCGCCGACTTCTACAACCGCACCTACCGGCGCGGCATGAAGTCGCAATACAGCGCCGAAAACGTCTCGATCTCCGGCGGCGGCCGCGCCGCCTTGACCCGCGTCGCCGCGGCGCTCGGGCAGATCCACCTCGGGCACTTCCTCCCCGACTACACGGCCTACGAGGAGCTGCTCGACATCTTCCGCGCCTTCCTGCCGACGCCCATCTTGCTCGACGCCGAGCGCGGCTTCGCCTTCGACGCCCAGGACCTGCGGCGCGAGATCCTCGGGCGGGGCCTCTCGGGCGTGCTGCTGTCGAACCCGTGCAACCCCACCGGCCGCGTCGTCTGGGGCGACGAGCTCGCCGCCTGGGTGGCCACCGCGCGCGACGTCGACTGCGCGCTGCTCATCGACGAGTTCTACTCGCACTACATCTGGGCTCCCGGGGCGCCGCCGATGGAGAGCGCGGCGCGCTACGTGGCCGACGTCGACCGCGATCCCGTGGTGGTCATCGACGGCCTGACGAAGAACTGGCGCTACCCGGGCTGGCGGGTGAGCTGGACGCTCGGGCCGAAGCGGGTGATCGAGGCGCTGGCGAGCGCCGGCTCCTTCCTCGACGGCGGCGGCTCGCGGCCGCTGCAGCGCGCCGCCATCCCGCTGCTCGAGCCGGCGACGGTCGAGGCCGAGGTGAAGGCCATCCGCGACGCTTTCCTCCCCAAGCGCGACTTGATGGTGGAGCGCGCCCGCGCGCTCGGCTTCGCGGTCGCGGAGCCGCCTCAGGGGAGCTTCTACGTGTTCGCCGACCTCTCGGCGCTGCCGGAGCCGCTCAACGACTGCATGACGTTCTTCGGCGCCGCCCTCGCCCACCAGGTGATCTGCGTGCCCGGCGTCTTTTTCGATGTCAACCCCGGCCAGCGCCGCGGCCGCCACCACGCCCGCTTCCGCCACCACGTCCGGCTCTCCTTCGGCCCGCCGATGGAGGAAGTCGAGCGCGGGCTCGAGCGATTGGGCCGAGTGGTCGCGGCCGGTCGACGATAAGCCCGCCCCGCGCGCAGCGCGCGCTGCCACCCCCCACCCGACCCCCGCCCCTGGGTTTCGTGTCACCCCTGTCCCCCCGTCCCCCTGCCCCTCCAGGGGCAGGGGGCGCCCCTTCCCGCGCCACTCACGTCGCGCGAGTGCTGGGTGGCCTCCCGGCAGCGACTTAGCACCCGGACTCCTCGGGAGTCTCTCCCCTCTGCGCTATTGCTGGCGCCGCCCGGTCACGCCGCCCATCGCCGCGGGGAAGCAAGTGCGCGCGCCGTCGGCGCAGGCGTCGCACCGCTCGCCGGTCTGCGCGACGGCGGTACAGACCTCGGCGGTGCTGCTCGCCGCGCCGAGGGCCACGAGATCGCGGGCGTCGACGCGTCCTTGCACTCGGCCGTCGAAGACGCGCGTGGCGTCGTTCGACACTTGCAGCGAGAGCGCCGCGCTGCGCAGCGGCAGCGACGCGGGCCCGACCGGGAGCTGCACCGTGCCGCCGCTCGCCTCGAGGCGGCCGCTCGTGGAGAGCCCCGCGGTCGCCAGGGCCCCCAGCGTGCCGGTCGCCCCAGAACCCTGTCGCCTCACCGCCAGCGTGCGACGCTCGAGGTCGGCGGTGATGGCGAGGGGCGCGAGAGCCGAAGGGACGACCGGCAGTCCGGCAGGCCGCAGCAGGTATGCGCGCGACGTGTCGAGCACCCAGGTGCCCCTGTGCACTCCCGAGGGACTCGGCGAGGTGGCGAACCCGATCGGCGGCGCCGGGCGGCTCGTGGGGTCGGCCTGCAGCGCCTCGACGATGTCCTTGGCCTGGCTGTACAGGCTCGAGCTGCCGCGCCCGTTGTTGCAGATGAGGGTGACGCCGACGTCGACGCCGCCGGGCAGCGGGTCCTTCCACCAGGAGAAGTGCGCCGAGTGGCTCGACTGCAGGCCGTGCTCGTTGTCGTACGGGCCGATGTCGCCGCCGTGGAAGATCGTGTGGTTGGTGTCGTCGATGAAGAGGCCGAGGCCGTAGGGTGGGAAGTTCTCCGCGTCGGGTCCGAGCGCGAGGTAGCCCATCGGAAACTCCATGAGCCCGCGGGTGGCGGCCGAGACGATCTGGTTCTTGCGGTAGGCGACGAGGACGCGGGTGAGGTCGCCGATGGTCATCGCCCAGCCGCCGGCGGGGCCGATCCAGTGGCCGCCGTCCCCGACGGTCTGCCACGCCTCGGCGGGCTGGAAGTCCTTGGCGCCGACGCCCCAGTTGGCGTCGTAGTAGCCGACTGCACGGTGCGGGATGTCGGTCGCCCTGTGCTCGTGGATGAGCGCCAGTGAGGTGGCCTGGCCGGGGGTGAGCCAGCTCGGGCTCCAGGTGCCGACGGCGTCCCACACGTAGTGCTCGTAGCCGAGGTAGCCGTGGTCCTGGGCTGCTTCGCCCACCATGCCGCCGGCGACGGTGTATCCGAAGTTGGAGTAGATCGCCTCCCAGCCGTCGGGAAAGGGGTCGTCGTCGACGTTGACGGTGGGGAGCGCGGTGACGTGGTCGGCCTCGGCCTCGTCGTATTCGCCGGCCAGCCAGGTGGGGTCGAGCTCGAGGCGGTGGGTCTCGGTGCACTCGTCGTCGGCGGGGTCGGGAGTCGGTACGCCGGCGCAGGCGGCGACGTCGGAGTCGTCGTTCCAGTTGGGGGCGAAGGCGGCATCGCGCGAGCCGCCGCCGGCGCCGCTCGTGTGGCTCAGGAGGGCGAAGAGCGGGGCGTCGGCGAGGTCGCCGGAGAGCGGCAGCAGGTCGCCGGCGGGCGTCTCGAGATCCACCCAGGTGTCCTGCACCTGGCGCATGGCGCCGAGAGCGGTGAAGAACTTGGAGACGCTGCCGACGGCGCCCATGGTGCCGACCGACCAGTCCTCGGCGCCGCCGCCGAGGACAGCGCGGCCATAGCCGTGGAGGTAGACGATCTCGTCCTCGATGGCGATGCCGGCGGCACAGCCGGGAGCGGTCGGGCCGTCGAGCCAGGCGTTCATCTCGTTGTCGACGAGCGGCCAGGCGAGGTCCTCGTATTTGCCGTCCTTGGCGCGGGCGATCTCGACGTTGACGTTGGGGACCTGATCGTTGCCGGTCTGCACGGGGTGATGCGCGCAGCCGGCGAACAGCAGGGCAAGGCCGAAACCGAAGCAGAAGCTGGAGCGTGAACGCGGGGACGGGACGATGAAGCGGGGGTGTCGCATGGCGTCGTGGCCTCCTTGCAGAAAGGAACGACGGCGGCGAGGAAGTCCCTCACCCGCGTGGAGTCGCCCGTGCCCTGGTCCCGGTCCCGGCGGCGCCGCGCAGCCAGATGCCGGCGAAGCGGAGCGGGTTGCCGCTCCGGTAGCTGCCCGGGTAGCTCGCGATGTCGACGGGCTCGTAGCCCTCCGCCAGGTAGACCGTCGAGCGTGCCGTGTATTGAGCGTCGGTGAGGTCGCGCTCGAGCTTGAAGTCGAGCCGGCCGTCGCGCACCCAGACCGCGGCGAAGCGCAGCTGGCTGCCCAGCCGGTAGGCGTTGACCTTGGTGGGACGAAAGCCCTGGGCCCGGTACTGGAGGACCTTGGCGTCGAGCTCCCCGAGAGTGAGCGCACGGTGGGAGAAGGAGAGCGTGGGTTGCGCCTCCTTGATCCACACGGCGTCGAAGTAGGGCACCCCCGCCACCACGTGCGCGTCGAGATCGGTGACGCGGAAACCGCGGTCGTCGAGGGCCTGCCACGTCTCCTGGTAGTCCTCGTCGCTCAGGTCACGATAGGAGGCGCGGTCGAGGACCCTCCGGTTCGTGGCGGCGCCGGGCTCCTGGCTAAAGACCACGGGCTCTGCCGCCCAGGGGCTCTCGGCGGTGGTGGTCGCGGGCAGCAGCAGGATGGTGGCGAGGCAGGGAAGCCAGAGATTGGCGGAGCGTCTCATCGTTGCTCTCCTTCGGTGGCGTTCTCGTCCGCGGGTCCGCCGGCCGGCAGCGCGCGGTGTGGGTCGCTGCGGGAAGGAACGACGCCGCGGTGCCATCCCCTCAGCGCGCCTCCACGCCGGGCGCCGCGCCGGCGCTGTGCTACGGTCGCCGCGAGCTCGTCGGGAGCAGACCGCGCCAGGCCGGCATGACCGACCGCGACTCAGCCCTCCCCCTCGCGGCGCCTGTCCCTTCGCTGCCGTCGGAGGGCGGCGGTTACGAGCGCCTGCGCCGCGACCTGTCCCGCGCGGTCGCCACGGTCTGCCCCAGCTGGCTCGGCGATCGCCGCGAGGACCTGGTGCAGACCGCCATGCTCAAGGTGATGGCGGTCGAGCGCAGTGAGGGGAACCGGCCGCTCGCGACGTCTTACCTCTACAGGGTGGCGCACAGCGCCGTGGTCGACGAGATCCGGTCCCGCCGGCGCCGCCCCGAGACGCAGCTCGAGGAGGAGCAGATGGCCGCCCAGCCGACCGACGCGCCGACGCCCGACGATGCGGCCCGCGGCCGCGAGATCGGCCGCGGCATCCGCGGCTGCCTCCAGGGCATGAAAGAGGAGCGGCGCGTGGCGGTCACGTTTCACCTTCTCGGGCACAGCGTGCCGGAGGCCGCGCGCCTCGCCGGCTGGACGGCGAAGCAGGCCGAGAACCTGGTGTACCGGGGTCTCGCCGACCTGCGTTCCTGTCTCGTGGGGCGGGGGCTCGCGCCATGAGTGAATGGCCGCCGCCCGACCACGCCGCGGTGGAGGCGCTACGTCGCGCCTGGGCTGCCGCCGACGAGGAGGCGTTGACCGGGGCCACTGGGGTGGCGGAGATCGACGCCGATCGGATCTGGCGTGCCGTCGCCGGGGAGCTGCCCCCGGCCGAGGCGCAGGAGATCGCCGAGCTGGCGGCGCGCGACCCGGCGGTGGCGCAGGCCTGGCGGCTCGCGCACGAGCTGCATGCGGCGCTGCCGGCCGCCGAGAGCACGCGCCGCGGCAGCTTGCTGCGCTTCCCGGGCGCGGCGGCCGGGGCGCCGCTGCGCTGGGCGCTGGTGGCGACGCTCGCCGTCGCCCTCGGCACCGGCCTCTGGCTCCGCCTCGGCCCGCCGGCCGGCGAGACGCTGCGCGGCGGCGAAGCGGTGCTGGCGATCACACCCCGCGTGGCCGACGGCGCCGAGCTGTCGCGCCGCGACCTCGTGCTGCGCTGGACGCCGCTCCCAGGTTCCGAGGCCCGCTACACGCTGCGCCTCACCACCGGGGACCTCGCGCTGCTGGCGGAGGCGCGCGACCTGCCGGCCGCCGAGTACCGCGTGCCGCCGTCGGCGTTGGCCGGCGTGCCGGCCGGCAGCACGCTGCTCTGGCAGGTCGACGGGCGTCTGCCCGACGGACGCGTCGTCTCCTCTTCAACCTCCCGCCTCACCCTGAGTGACTGAACCCGACCACCAAACAGACGACCTCATCCCGGAGGATGGACCCAATGAGCACTCGCAACTCGACCCGCTGGCTCGCCATCGCTGCTCTGTCGCTCGCCGCCGCCGCTTCCGACGCCCAGGTGCAGCAGATCCGCACGGTGGCGCGCACTGGCTACTACACTCTCCTCCCCGGCCACTCCGTGCGGGTGCACGTCGCGCAGCTCGCCGGTGGCGACCCGTCGAACGTCGAGGTCACGTTGAAGATCCTCAACGACCGGGGGGCGCTGCTCGGCCAGACTCAGGGCGTGCTGCACCCCGGCGGCACGATCCGTCTCACCGTGCGGAACCCGCAGAGCGGGGACCGCAGTGGGATCGCGGTGCGTGGCGAGGCGGTGCTGGTCACGCCGGAGACCAACATCGGCAGGACGGCCTACCTCACCCTCGAGCTCCTCAACGACCGCACGCTCGACGCCGTGCCGGCGACGAATTGCCCGATCAAATACGACCCGCGCGGGCAGACGGGACCGGTGGGGAACTGCGGCTGCGAGCTGGTCAGTGACTTCACGCAGGGATAGAGCGGCAGCGTCTCGCGCCGGTACACGCCGGCGATGGCAGGCGTTCGTGGCCGCGGCGGCCGTGGTGACGGCGGCGGGTGCCGCTGCCGACGGCGCGGCGCCCGCACGCGCTGCGGCCAGCGTCAACGCGGCGGCCGCATCGCCGGGCGCCGACTTCGCGGCGTGCGAAGCCGGCGTGCGCGCCCAGCCCGACGTCTACGAGCCCTACGCCTGCTTCTACGCGGCGGCTCGCACCGGCGGGCGCTGGGAAGAGGCCGAGGAGCGGCTCGTGCGCCTCGGCGAGGAGCTGCCGTTCGACGGCTGGACGACGCTGCTGCGCGGCCACCTCTGGTTGCTGCGCGACGAGCCGCGAGCGGTCGAGCTCTACCGCCAGGCGGCGGAGGCTTTCCGCGGCCATGGCGTCGCGCGCGGCGAGATCCTCGCCCGCCACAACCTGCGCAACATCCTACAGCGCCGCGGCGAGGCGGTCGCCGCCGGCGTCGAGGTCGAGCGCGTCCTCGTCGTGGCGCGCCAGTCGGGCGAGCCGGCGCTGCTCGCCCAGGCGCTCGTCATCGACGCCACGCACCGCGTCGACAACGGCGGCGACCTCGCCCGCGCGCACCGCGACCTGCGCCGGGCGACGCGGTTGCTGCCGGCGGACGCGCCCTACGGGCAGCAGAAGCCGGGCCTCATCGCGCTCGCCGGCGTCAGCTATCAGCTCGGCAGCTTCGACGAGGCGGTCGACAGCTACCGGCGCCTGCTGCGCCTGGCGCGCCAGCAACACGACGCGGTGGAGGAGGCGGCCATCCTCTTCAACATCGCCAACACCCGCCAGCGTCAGCTCGAGGAGCAGCCCACCACCGACGCCATCGCCACCCTCGAGCCGCTCGCTCGCGAGGCGCTCGACACCGCCCGTCGCGCCGGCAACCCGCTCGTCGAGGTGCGTGCCGCGGCCCTGCTCGCCCAGCTCGAGGCGGCGCGCGGCGATCGCGGCGGCGCGAAGCGGCGGCTGGAGGAGGCGCTCGCGCTGGCGCGCCAGCTCGGCCACCCGGAGCGCACGATGATCTGTCTCTGGCTGCTGGCCGACCTGGCGGCCGCCGACGACCCGGCGGAGGCGCGGCGGCGCAGCGACGAGGCCGCCGCCCTCGCGCTGGCGACCGGCAACGACCGCCAGCTCGCCTACGCCTGGCAGTCCCGCATGCGCGTCGACTGGGCGGGCCGCCCGCCGGCGGAGGCGATGGCCACGTCGACACGGGCGCTCGACGCCATCGAAACGCTGGCCGCGGCGCAGCCGGAGGAGACGTCCAACGTCGGCCTCTTCGGCGCCTGGACGCGCGACTACCGCTGGCTCGCAGGGCGGCTGCTCGATCGCGAGGGAGCGGACCTCGACGCCGCCTTCGGGGTCATGGAGCGGATGCGCGCGCGGGCCCTCCTGCAGTCGCTGGCCGCGGCGCCGGCGCCGGCGCGGGCGGCGGGCACCGTCGCGTCCGGCGAGCAACAGGCGTTGCGCGCCCTGATCGACGCGCAGCGGCGCCTCCTCGATCCGGCGGTGCCGGCGGCCGAGCGGCAGGGCGTGCTCGCGGCGCTCGAGGAGCGCGAGCTCGACCTCGCGGAGGCGCGCGCCGCGGCGCGCGCAGTCGAGAGTGGAGCGCCGGCATCGCCGGAGGAGGGGCGGCAAGCCCCGCTCCTACGACCGCAGATCGGACATCGCGACACAGCCACACCGGGCGAACGGCGTGGCGACGCCGGCATCGCCACGCTGACTGCCGTGCGCGCCGCGCTGCGCCCCGGCGAGGCCCTGCTGCTGTACCAGCTCGCCCCGTGGCGCGACCTCTACGGCCGCTTCGCCGGCGGCTCCTGGGTGCTGGCGGTGAGCGCCGGCGGCGCCACCCTGCACCGGCTGCCGGACCGCTCGGAGATCGAGCCGCTGGTGCCGGTGTTCCTCGGCCTCGTGCAGCGGCGCGACGGCTCCGAGGCCGCGGCCGCGCGGCGGCTGTTCGCCACGCTGATGGCCGCGCCGCTGGCGGCGTTGCCGACCTCCACCGAGCGGCTGGTGATCGTGCCCGACGGCGCGTTGTTCAGTCTCCCGTTCGACGTGCTGCAGCCCGCGGCCGCCGGCGCACCGCCGGTGGGCGCCCGCTACGAGCTGGCGGTCGTCCCGTCCGCCACCGCGCTCCTGCACTGGCGCAACGCCGTGCCGGCGCCGGCCGCACATGGTGCACTCGTGCTCGCCGATCCCGCGCTGCCCGGAGGCGCCGCAGCGGCCACCGCGCGCGACGGCTCACTGGGGGACGCCGTGGCCCTCGGCGCGCTCCCGGCGGCGCGGCGCGAAGGCCGCGCGCTCCTCCGGCTGCTGGGGCCGACCACGGAGCTGCTCGAGGGGGCGGACGCCACCGAGCGCGCGCTCGCTCGCGCCGACCTCGGCAGCTTTGCGGTGCTCCATCTGGCGGCGCACGCCATCGCCGACGGCGTGCACCCACAGCGCTCCGCGGTGCTGCTCGCCGCCGCCGATGCGCGGGAGGACGGGCTCCTGCAGGGGAGGGAGATCGCCCGGCTTCCGCTCGCGGGGCGCACGGTGTTCCTCTCCGCCTGCCGCACCGCCGCCGGCTCGGTGGCGGCGGGCGAGGGGCCGCTCAGCCTGGCGCGCGCCTTCCAGCAGGCCGGAGCGCGCGCCGTCGTCGGCAGCCGCTGGCCGTTGCGCGACGACGAGGCCGCCGTATTGGTCGCCGAGGTGTACCGCCACCTCGCCGCCGGCCGCTCGCTGGGAGCGGCCCTCCTGGCCGCGCGTCGCGACGCGTGGGAGCGCGGCCGACCCGCGGCCAGCTGGGCGGCGCTCGTGCTGATGGGGGAGCCCGACGTCGAGGTGCTCGCAGGGCTGCCGCTGCCGCGACCCTGGTCGAACGGTCGCGCGCTGCTCGCCGCGCTGCTGCTGATGCTGCTGGCCGTGGCCGCTCTGGCCGGTTGGACCTATCGCCGGCGAGCTCGCCGATGGCTGACGTCAGCGTCGTCGCGTCGCTGATCTCGTAGCCCTGCCGCTCTGAGTCGGCCTAGGTCGAGGTGGTTTCCGGGCGGCCGCGCAGGGCTTGGAGGTGGAGGGCGAAGAGCACGGCCATCGCCACCGCGGGGCCTCGACGGGGCTCTGCTCGACGGCCGCGACCTCTGGATCGCCGCCGGCGAGCGGGTGCCGCCGGAGCGTATCGCCCGCGGCCCGCGCATCGGCGTCGCCTACGCGGGCGACGCGGCGGCGTGGCCGCTGCGCTTCGTGGAGCGCGACAACCCCCACGTGTCCCGTCCCCGACCTCCCGTACAAACCTCCTCATGACCTCGGCCGCCGTCGGCTTCGACCGCGCCCTCGAGCGATTGGCTGCGGTCGATCCCGAGCTGGAACGGTTCGTCGAGTGGCGCTTCTTCGCCAGCCTCACCCTCGAGGAGATCGCCGCCCTCACCGGTACCTCCGAGCGCACGCTCAACCGCGAGTGGGCGGTGGCCCGCATCTTCCTCTCGAGCGAGCTCAGCGGCGCGGCCCCGTCGGCGCCTGACTGATCGAGCCTGGCAAGGCCCTCTCTAGGGCCGCCAGCTAGGCCACGCGGAGAGATCGCCGATCTCGAAGCCGTCGGCGAAGAGGATCCCGGCCTCGTAGGAGCCCACGTCGCACCGCGCGCCGTTGACCCGCGGCACGCCGCGCTGATCGGTGGCGAACGTTCCGGTAGGGCTGAGACAGCCGTTCACCGGGTCCCCGCCGTCGATCGCGTTGCTGCCGGGAAGGAGCGCGT